>CABEBU010000269.1_pt1 | contig 26310 bp, 36 predicted proteins | sample 3132691 | NCBI WGS metagenome assembly CABEBU01 (sample SAMEA5534346, study PRJEB31848) | metagenome | biome: tundra; feature: field; material: soil | place: USA | collected 2013-05 | depth 0.45 m | reverse complement strand
CGCCTCGGCGAGTTTTCCCCGACCCGCACCTTCCGCGGGCATGGAAAGCACACCGAGCGCTCGTCCGCACTCAAGTAGGAGCGAAGGACGTGCGTGTTTCCGCAACAGCCAAGTACCTAAAGGGCTCCTCGAGAAAGGCTCGCCTTGTGACCAACGCGATCAAGGGCAAGCGGGTCGAGGAGGCTTCAGCACTCCTGCGGTTCATGCCGCAGGCGGCAGCTCGCGACGTCGCTCGCGTTCTCAAGAGTGCGACGGCGAACGCTGAGAACAACCACAACCTTTCCGCTGAGGACCTGGTTGTGGCTGATGCCCAGGCCAACATGGGGCCTGGCGTTCAGAAGCGCTGGCGGCCGCGGGCTCAGGGTCGGGCCTTCCCGATCCACAAGCCCATGACCCACATCACCATTGTCGTCGAAGACCGGGAGGCCTAGATGGGTCACAAGGTTCACCCGTACGGCTTCCGGCTGGGTGTCTCGCGCACCTGGACGGCGAAGTGGTACGCGGATAAGGACTACACGGATCTGCTCAAGGAAGACATCTCCATCCGCCTGCTGGTTACGCGCCGGTTGGCCAATGCGAGCGTCAGCGGGATCGAGATCGAGCGTGGTATCAACCACGTCACGGTCACGATCCACACGGCCAAGCCGGGTATCGTTATCGGCAAGGGCGGCGCCAACGTCGAGCTGCTTCGTCAGCAGGTCGGTGCGTTGACCAAGCGCAAGGTCAAGCTCGAGGTCAAGGAGATCCGCCAGCCGGAACTCGACGCTGGTCTCGTCGCCGCCAACATCAGCCAGCAGCTGGCTCGCCGCATTGCCTTCAAGAAGGCCATGAAGCAGTCCATCCAGCGGACGATGAAGGCTGGTGCCAAGGGCGTGAAGATCGCCGTTGCGGGTCGCCTCGGCGGCTCAGAGATGGCACGCCGTGAGTGGGATAAGGAAGGCCGAATTCCGCTCGGTACGCTGCGCGCCGACATCAGCTACGCGCAGGTTCACGCCCTGACCACATACGGTCGGATTGGCGTGAAAGTCTGGATCTACCGTGGTGAGGTCCCTGGCGAGAAGCCTCGTCGCGAGCCGATCGCCGCTTCTGCCGTCATCGGGCAGGGGGTGTAGCCATGCTGATGCCCCGTCGAGTCAAGCACCGTAAGGTCCAGCGAGGCCGCATGTCCGGCCAGGCCAAGGGCGGCACGTCCGTGGCTTTCGGCGAATTTGGTCTTGCCACTACCGAGCCGGCCTGGATCACCAGTCGCCAGATCGAGGCAGCTCGACGCGCGATGACCCGCTCGGTCAAGCGCGGCGGCAAGATCTGGATCCGCATCTTCCCCGACAAGCCGGCGACCAAGAAGCCGGCCGAAACCCGAATGGGCTCCGGTAAGGGCGCGCCAGACCACTGGGTGGCCGTGGTCAAGCCTGGCCGCATCCTCTTCGAGATGGCCGGCATCGATCAGGTCGAGGCTATCGAGGCCATGCGTCTCGCCAGCCACAAGCTCCCGGTCGCTACCCGAGTCGTCTTCAAGGAAGGCCTCGCAGATGGACATTGATAAGGTTCGGGCCCTGTCCGACGGGGAGCTTGACGAGCAGCTCAGCCAGGCCAAGCAGGATCTCTGGCAGGCACGCTTCCAGCTCACAACCCGGCAGCTGAAGGACTACAGCTCGATTCCCCAGACCAGACACACGATCGCGCGGATCCTTACCGTGCAGCGTGAGCGCCGCGACGTGCGCTCTCGGACGGCGGCTCAACCCGCCGGCAGGGCTTAGGAGATCACGTGATGTCAGGAGCAGCAGTGCAGGGCAAGCGGAAGACCAAGGTCGGCCGCGTGGTCAGCGACAAGATGGACAAGACGATCGTCGTGTCCGTCGAGCGCATGACGCGGCATCCGCTGTACAAGCGGGTTATCCGCTTGACCAGCAAGTTCAAGGCCCACGACGAGGCCAATGAAGCGCACGTCGGCGATACCGTCCTCATTGAGGAATCCCGACCGCTCTCGGCCACCAAGCGGTGGCGGCTCGTGAGCATCATCGCCAGTGCCGGCGACGCTGGCACGACCCCCCTGGTCGTCGAGGAAGAAGCGGTCGACGAGGCCATTCACGGCGCCGCCCACTCGGGCAAGCACGCCGATGATGGGGAGGTCGCCCGATGATCCAGCAATACACTCGTCTTCGGGTTGCCGACAACACCGGCGCCCGGACGATCCAGTGCATCCGGGTCATGGGCCGCTCTCGCAAGACAACCGCGGCTGTCGGGGACGTGATCATCGCCAGCGTGAAACAGGCGATCCCGAACGCCCCCGTCAAGAAGGGCGACGTCGTTCGCGCGGTTGTGGTCCGGACCGCCAAGGAATACGGCCGGCCGGACGGCAGCTACATCCGCTTCGACGAGAACGCCGCGGTGCTCATCAACAATCAGGGCAACCCGCGAGGCACCCGAATTTTCGGGCCTGTTGCACGCGAGCTGCGGGATCGCAACTACATGAAGATCGTGTCCCTCGCTCCGGAGGTGCTCTGATGGTTCAGGCCAAGGGCGCTTCCGCCAACAAGGTTCCGGAGATCCGAACCGGCGACACCGTTGTCGTTCTGCACGGCAAGGATGCCGGCAAGCGTGGCAAGGTGGAGAGGGTCCTGCGAAACCTGGAATCTAGAGACAAGGCCGCCGGTGCCTGGCGCGGAACTTCCAGCCGGCCGCTGGCGATCCTTATCTCCGGCGTCAACATTGCCAAGCGCCACCAGAAGGCGCGACCGCGCATGAGCCAGAACACCCAGAGCATGGCGCAGCAGGGCGGCATCGTCGACAAGCCGATGCCGATCGACTCGAGCAACGTGATGATCGTTTGCCCGCGCTGCGACCGAGTCACTCGAGTCAAGCATGAGCGCCTCGGCAGTGGCCAGAGCGTTCGAGTCTGCGGCCACTGCCGCGAACAGCTGGAGGCAGGTGCATGAGCGGAGCCCTTCAGCAACGCTACAAAGAAGAGGCGATGCCGGCGCTGCAGAAGCAATTCGGCTACGCCAACAAGATGCAGACCCCGCGGCTTTCCAAGATCGTCGTCAACATTGGTCTCGGCGAGGCCCTCACCAATCCGAAGGCCGTGGATGCTGCCGTCGGCGATATCGCCGCGATCACCGGTCAGAAGCCGGTGACCACCAAGGCGAAGCGCTCCATCGCGCAGTTCCGACTGCGCGAAGGGAATACCGTCGGTGTCCGCGTCACCCTACGCGGCGATCGAATGTGGGACTTTCTCGAGCGGCTCACGCGGCTCGCCCTGCCCCGCATCCGCGACTTTCACGGGGTCCCGGCGAAGTCTTTCGACGGGCGCGGCAACTACTCTCTGGGACTCCGCGAGCAGCTCGCCTTCCCGGAGATCGAGTACGACAAGGTTGACCGTCTCCGCGGGCTGGAAATCAGCATCGTGACGACGGCGAAGACCGACGAGGAATCGAAGCGTTTGCTCGAACTCCTCGGCATGCCCTTTGCCGTCTAGGCGCGGGGAGGAGAAGCAATGGCTAAGAAGTCGATGATCGCCAAGGCGAAGCGAACGCCGGAGCACAAGGTTCAGGCCTACCATCGTTGCTTCGTTTGTGGTCGCCCGCGCGCGTACATGCGGCGCTTCGGTTTGTGCCGCATCTGCTTCCGTGAGCGGGCGCTGCTCGGCGAGCTGCCCGGCGTCACCAAGTCGAGCTGGTAGGTAGACCAATGAATGTCTCCGATCCTATTGCGGACATGCTGACTCGCATCCGCAATGCGTCGCGGGCCCGGCACGCCGAAGTCGTCGTTCCAGCCTCGAGGACCAAGCGACAGATCGCCCGAATCCTCGTGGAGGAGGGCTTCATCGCCGAAGTCCGGGAGGAACGTGAAGGCGTGCACCAGGTGCTGCGCGTAACGCTCAAATACGTTGATGGCAAGGCGCCGGTCGTCTCCGGGCTCAAGCGAATCAGCAAGCCCGGGTTGCGCGTGTATGCGCGCAAGACCGAGATCCCCCGGGTGCTCGGTGGACTCGGCCTCGTCATCGTTAGCACCAGCCAGGGAATCATGACCGGAGCGCAGGCCTACAAGGCCCAGCTCGGTGGTGAAGTCCTGGCGTACGTCTGGTAGGCCGGCCATGTCACGTATTGGTCGGCTCCCGATTACGGTTCCCGCGTCGGTCGAGGTTTCCCTCGCCGGTCGCGAGATCACCGTTCAGGGCCCAAAAGGGACACTCAGCCGCGCACTCCATCCGGATATGCGCGTCGTTCACGAGGGTTCAACCCTCACTGTTGAGCGACCCAGCGAGGCCAAGCATCACAAGCAGCTTCATGGGCTGACCAGAACGCTAGTGGCCAACATGGTGATCGGAGTGACGGACGGCTACCGCAAGTCGCTCGAGATCACCGGCGTCGGCTACAGAGCCGTGAAGGTCGGCGACAAGCTGCAGTTGAGCCTCGGCTACAGCCACTTGATAGATATCGATCCGCCGGCCGGCATTGCCTTCGAGGTCGAGAGTCCGGTCCGGCTCACTGTCGTCGGCATCGACAAGGAACTCGTGGGCCAGGTTGCAGCCAAGGTCCGAGCTAGTCGCAAGCCCGAACCGTACAAGGGCAAGGGCGTTCACTACCTAGGCGAGACGATCCGCCGTAAGGCCGGCAAGGCCGGCAAGATCGGCGGCAAGAAGTGAGCCGTCCGAGCATGACGAAGGGATCAGCACGATGACGCAGGTCGCCAGCCGCGGGGCCGCGCGCCAGAAGCGGCACGAGCGGATCAGGCTTCGCCTCTCGGGCTCGCCCGAGCGCCCTCGCCTGGTCGTATTCCGCAGCAACAAACACATCTCTGCCCAGGTAATCGACGACACCTCCGGTAAGACGCTGGCCGCCGCCTCGAGCCTCGAAAAGGAGCTCCGGGCCCCAGGCCAGAAGAAGACCGATGAGGCCAAGGTCGTCGGTCGCTTGTTGGCCGAGCGCGCCCGGAGCGCGGGGATCGATCAGGTCGTCTTCGATCGAGCCGGGTTCAGGTATCACGGGCGGGTCAAGTCGCTCGCCGCCGCCGCCCGCGAAGCCGGCCTTGAGTTCTGACGCAAGGAGCTGATCAGTTGGCCAGGATTGATCCCAACAAGCTGACGCTCGAAGAGCGCGTCGTCCAAATCAACAGAGTCGCGAAGGTCGTCAAAGGCGGCCGTCGCTTCAGCTTCAGCGCAATCATCGTCGTCGGTGACGGCGCGGGTCACGTTGGCGTCGGCCTTGGTAAGGCCGGCGAAGTGCCCGAGTCCATCCGCAAGGGCGTCGAGGATGCAAAGAAGCATCTGATCAGAGTCCCGATGGTGGGGACCACGATCCCTCACGAAGTTCGCCAGAACTTCGGCGCCTCGAAGATCATGCTGAAGCCGGCCTCCCAGGGTACCGGCGTCATCGCCGGCGGCGCAGTCCGCGCCGTCGTCGAGGCAGCGGGCATCCGGGACATCCTGGCCAAGGTCTTTGGCTCGACCAATCCGGTGAACGTCACGCGGGCGACGCTCGAGGCCCTTCGTAGCCTTCGCTCGGCTGAAGAGATCAGCGCAATGCGCGGTGTCACCGTGCGATCTACCGTGGCCGGCCAACCAGCCGTGAGGGTTGGCAATGGCCGGTAAGCTGCGAGTCACGCAGATCAAGAGCACTATCAGCCACATCGCTCGAAATCGTGGAACGATTCGGGCGCTCGGCCTGAAGGGTATCGGCGACACCGTCGAGGTGCCCGACAACGACGCCACACGAGGAATGGTCCGTCAGGTCCGCTTCCTCGTGGAGGTCCAGGAGCTTCCCGAGGAGAAGTCATGAAGTTGCATGACCTTCGCCCGGCCGAAGGCAGCCGCAAGCCGCGCACTCGCGTCGGCCGTGGCATCGCCGCTGGTAAGGGCAAGACCGCCGGACGCGGCACGAAGGGCCAGAAGTCGAGAACTGGCGGCACCATCCAGCCGTGGTTCGAGGGCGGACAGACCCCGATCCATATCCGCATTCCAAAGCTTCGGGGCTTCAAGAACAAGTTCCGGATCGAGTACGAAATCGTGAATATCGGCCGCATCTCGGCTTTGGCCGAGACCGGCATCCTCGATATGCCCGAGGTAGAGGGCGCGCCGAGTTCCTCGGCGTCGGCAAAGTCGGCCAAGAAGTCGGCCAAGCCTGCGCCCGTCACGATCACGCCCGACATTCTGGCCGCCGCCGGACTCATCCGGACGCTCAACAAGCCGCTCAAGATTCTCGGCCAAGGCGACGTGACTAGACCGCTCTTCGTCGTTGCGGATGCGTTCACCAAGAGCGCCACGGCCAAGATCGAGGCGGCCGGCGGCACGGCTCATGTGCTCGAGTTCCCCGAGGCCGGCGACGTCTACGCTGATGTGGCCGCTCAATCAGTGGCTTCGTCCGCGGCGGACACCCTCCCCCCGACGAGCCCGGCTGACGAAGCCGGCTCGGAAGCATAGAAGGGTTTCTGAGCAATGTTCGAGTCGATGCTGAACGCCTTCCGTGCGCCGGACATCCGGCGTCGGCTGCTGTTTGTGGCCTTGATCCTGATCATCTACCGTGCCCTGGCGCACGTCCTGATTCCGGGGATCAACCCGGAGGTCCTTAAGAACCCGGGTCCCGACAACGGAATATTCGGCATGTTGGCGCTCTTCTCGGGGGGCGACATCAAGGCGATGTCGATCGTCGGACTCGGGCTCAATCCATACATCAACGCCACGATCATCATGCAGATCCTGCAGACGACGATCCCGAAGCTGCAGGCGCTCAGCCGCGAAGGCGAGTACGGCCGCAACAAGATCACCAGTTACTCTCGCTGGCTGTCGCTTCCGCTGGCGGCTCTGCAGGCCTACGGCATCCTGTCGCTCGTTCAGTCGGACGAGAGGGGTAGAGGCATCGAAGCCTTCTCGACCCCGTTCAGCTTCGAGAGCTATCAGAGCCTGACCATGATCCTGGCCTTGACGGTCGGCTCGATCGTCCTGATGTGGCTGGGCGAACTCATCACCGAGAAGGGCATCGGCAACGGCATCAGCTTCATCATCTTCGCCGGCATCGTGTCGCGTATGCCGAACGCCGTCTACTCGTTCTTTGTGAGCCCCAACTGGTTGGAACTCTTCGCCTTCGGCATCCTCGGCCTGTTGATCATCTTCGTGATCGTCTTCGTCCAGGAAGGTCAGCGCCGGATCCCCATCCAGTACGCCAACCGCGTCCGTGGCCACCGCATCTACCAGGGTGGATCGACGTTCCTGCCGCTGCGCGTGAATATGGCGGGCGTGATCCCGATCATCTTCGCCATCAGCATCCTGCTGTTCCCGCTCCAGATTGCGTCGTACTTCAAGGCGTCCTCGGTGGGCGGGGTCCGCGACATCGCGACCGGAGTCGTCTTCTGGCTCGACTCCAAAGGGCTGTTCTATATGAGCCTGTACTTCCTGCTCACGTTCGCCTTCGCCTTCTTCTACACGTTCATCGTCTTCAAACCCGATGAGACGGCGAGCAACCTGCGCAAATCGGGCGGCTTCATCCCCGGCATCAGGCCCGGCCAGCCTACTGAGGAATACCTGCGGCGGGTTGCATTCCGCATAACCGTTGCGGGCGCGTTGTTCGTGGCCACGGTGGCAGTATTGCCCTACATCATTGCGGCCCTGCCCATGTTCAAGGATCTGAGCGCAGCTCAGGGTGGCGTCGGTGTTGGAATCGGCGGTACCGCCGTTCTGATCGTCGTCAGCGTGGTCGTGGAGACGATGAAGCAACTCGAGGCCCAGCTGATGATGCGCAGCTACGAGGGATTCATTCGGTGACGGCATCGATCGGCAGAGTCGTCGTCCTCCTCGGTGCCCCAGGGGCCGGGAAAGGTACGCAGGCGCAGATCCTCTCGGAGCGGCTTGGCCTCGCCCATGTCGCCACCGGCGACCTGTTCCGCGCCGCCGTACGGGACGAGACTCCGCTCGGTCTCACGGCCAAGGGCTATATGGATCGCGGCGAGCTCGTGCCCGACGCGGTCACCATCGAGATGCTGCTCGAGCGCCTGGCTCAGCCGGACGCCCAGGCCGGCATCCTGCTCGACGGTTTCCCGCGCAACACCGCCCAGGCAGAGGTCCTTAGCAAGGCTCTTGCCGAGAAGGGCGGCCGCGTTGATGTGGCGCCGTACATCGAGGTCCCGGAGGCCGATCTGGTCGCCCGCCTCGGTGGTCGCTGGGTCTGTCGCGCAGGGGGTCACCCGTACCATGAACAAACCAAGCCACCAGCCCAGGCCGGCGTCTGCGATGTCGACGGCTCGGAGCTGTACCAACGAACCGACGACCAGCCGGCCACCGTTCAGGCTCGACTGCGCCAGCAACTCGGCGCCCTGGACCTGGTTGTGGGCTACTACCGCGATCAAGCGGTACTGACGTCCGTCGACGGCCGCCAAGACATCGACGCGGTCACGGTCGCCCTGCTCGCTGCCATCGTCCCAGCAATCGGTAGCCGGGATCAGGGCAAATAAGTGATAGTTCCGCGCAGGACACGTCAGGAGATCGACCTCATGCGCCGTGCTGGGCGTGTGGTCGCCGACGTGCTTGCGCTGATGGAAGAGAAGCTGGCCCCTGGCGTGACCACGGCCCAGCTGGACGCCATCGCAGAAGACTACATACGGAAGTCGGGCGCCCGACCATCCTTCAAGGGATACAAGGGCTTCCCGGCCAGCATCTGCGTTTCTATCGACGACGAGGTCGTGCACGGCATTCCGGGCAGCCGCGTCATCAAGGAGGGTCAGGTCGTCTCCGTCGATGCGGGCGCGATCTGGCAGGGCTACCACGGCGACGCCGCCCGGACGTTCTACGTCGGGAAGGCGCCGGCCGATGTGACTCGCCTCATCGAGACCACGCGTCTGGCGTTGATGGCCGGGATCGCGGCTGCTGTGCCGGGTGCAACGGTCGAGGACATCTCCGGGGCAGTCGAGGACGTGGCAACCGGGGGCCGATGCGACATCGTCCGGCCTTTCGTCGGCCACGGCATCGGCACCAGGATGCACGAGGATCTACAGGTTCCCAACTATCGGACCGGGCGACCCGGAGCGGAACTGGACACGGGAGTTTGCATCGCCATCGAGCCGATGCTGGCCCTCGGCAGCGCCGACGTGGAGACCCTCGCCGATGGCTGGACGGTTGTGACCAAGGACCACTCACTGGCCGCTCACTTCGAGCACACGATCGCCGTGACGGAGAACGGCCCTGTGATACTTACTACCGCATGAGCACCGTAGGAGTGGCCTCGGGCCGGCGTTTGCCAGGCAGGGGAGCAGCTTCGCGTCAGCAGCGGAGACGGCATGTTGCCGGGCTCGGTGTTCTTTGGTAATCTATTCGTTCGTGTGTCGGCCGCAGACGGCCGACATTCGTGCGAGAAAGGGACGACACACAGAACGTGGCTAAGAAGGACGCAATAGAGGTCGAGGGAACCGTGTTGGAGCCTCTGCCCAACACCATGTTCGCCGTCGAGCTCGAGAACGGCCACCGCGTTCTGGCGCACATCTCCGGCAAGCTGCGCATGAACTTCATCCGCATCCTGCCCGGCGATCGAGTCAGGGTGGAGTTATCGCCGTACGACCTGACTCGTGGTCGCATCACGTATCGGCTCAAGTAACGCCGCCGAAAGCACCGAGACATCGAGGATCCCGTGAAAGTCAGAGCTTCCGTCAAGGCCCGCTGCGACAACTGCAAAGTCATCCGCCGGCACGGGACCGTGATGGTCATCTGCGCCAATCCCAAGCACAAGCAACGGCAGGGGTAGGGCATGGCACGCATTGCAGGTATAGACATTCCCCGCGAGAAGCGGGTGGAGATCGCCCTCACCTACATCTACGGGATCGGTCTCCCCACCAGCCAGAAGATCCTCGTCCAGGCGAACGTCAACCCGGACACTCGTGTTCGCGACCTGACGGAAGAACAGGTCAACCGCCTTCGCGAGATCATCGACCGACGACACAAGGTCGAGGGTGACCTTCGCCGCGAGGTTGCTCTGAACATCAAGCGGCTAATTGAAATAGGCTCCTATCGCGGGACGCGGCATCGCCGCAATCTACCGGCCAGGGGCCAGCGAACCAAGACCAACGCACGGCAGCGCCGCGGACCCAAGAAGACGGTCGGCGTCCGACGCAAGGCGACGAAGTAAGAGGAGCCGCACGCAGGAATGGCCGAACGGAAGCGGGCTACCAAACAGCGCCGCCGGGAACGAAAGAACGTGCCTCAGGGGCACGTTCACGTCCAGGCGAGCTTCAATAACACGATCATCACGATCACGGACCCCAACGGGAATGTGATCAGCTGGGGCTCGGCCGGCGTCGCCGGCTTCAAGGGCTCCCGCAAGAGTTCGCCCTATGCCGCCGCGCTCTCTGCCGAACAGGCAGCGAAGAAGGCAATGGAGCACGGCATGCGTCAGGTCGAGGTCTACGTCAAGGGTCCGGGTGCAGGTCGGGAGCAAGCGATCCGGTCTCTCCAGGCCGCCGGCCTGGAGGTCAACGCTATCACCGATGTCACCCCTGTCCCCCATAACGGATGCCGCCCGCCCAAGCGGCGCCGCGTCTAGGAGGACGATAGATGGCCCGATACACTGACCCAGTCTGCCGGCTTTGCCGCCGGGAGGGCGCCAAGCTCTTTCTCAAGGGCGCCCGCTGCTACACCAAGAAATGCTCTTTTGAGCGCCGCCAGGCGCCTCCCGGTCAGCATGGCGTGCGCCGCCGCAAAGTCGGCGAGTACGGCATGCAGCTGCGTGAGAAGCAGAAGATCCGTCGCGTATACAGCGTTCTCGAGCGCCAGTTCCAGGGCTACTTCGAGGAGGCAAGTTCCAGTCCGGGCGTCACCGGCGAGAACCTCCTCCGAAAGCTGGAGCTTCGTTTCGACAACGTCGTGTACCGGATGGGCTTCGCGGTGTCTCGGGCAGAGGCACGCCAGATGGTTGGCCACGCCCATTTCGCCGTGAACGGCCGGGTTGCCAGCATTTCGTCCATGCAACTCAAAGCCGGTGACAAGATCGAGGTTCGCGAGACTCACCGTAGCCGCGAGCCCTTCAAGGAGGCCGTTGAGGCCATGAAGTCGCGCCAGGTGCCGGAATGGCTCAGCGTCGACGCGGCGAAGCTTGCCGGGTCTGTGTTGAGCGCACCGCGTCGCGACCAAATGCCGCTCGACCTCAATGAGCAGCTCGTCGTCGAGTACTACTCGAGGTAACGCACCCAGATGATCGAACTCGAGAGCCCGCAGATTGCGCCGGTCGAAGAACTCGGCTCGTACGCCAAGTACGAGGCGAGCCCGCTGCCGGCTGGCTTCGGCGTCACTCTGGGTAACGCCCTCCGACGGGTCATGCTGTCCTCCCTGGAGGGCGCGGCCGTCACGGCGATCCAGATCCGCGACGTCTATCACGAATTCACCAGCATCCCCGGCGTGAAGGAGGACGTCACTCAGATCGTCCTCAACGTCAAGAAGCTCCGCCTCAAGAGCTTTGCGACGCACCCGGTTCAGCTGAAACTCATCAAGAGCGGCGCCGGCACCGTTACTGCCGGCGACATCCAGGAATCGGCCGATGTCGAGGTCGTGAACACCGAGCTGGTGCTCATGACCCTGGACTCGGACGACGTGACCCTTGAGATGGATCTGACCGTCGAGAAGGGCGTCGGGTACGTCGCCGCTGAGCGGGTCGAGTCGAACCCAATCGGCGTCATCCCGGTCGACGCCATCTTTACTCCCGTTCGGAAGGTCAACTACTCGATCGAGAACACTCGCGTTGGGCAGATGACCAACTACGACAAACTGACGATCGAACTCGAGACCGACGGCACGATCTCGCCTGAAGAGGCGCTTGGCCGGGCCGCTGACATCCTGGTCCGCCAGTTCTCGTTGTTCGCCAACATCGGCCTCGTCGCAGCCGGTACAGACCGCGCAGTGACGAGCGTGCCGCAACTCCCTCCGAACATGCTTGACATGCCCATCGAGGAGCTGGACCTGCCGATGCGGGCCTACAACTCGCTGAAACGCAACAACATTGTCAAGGTCGGGCAGCTGCTGCAGCTTTCCGATGACGACCTACTGCGAATGCGCAACTTCGGCAAGAAGTCGCTCGACGAGATGAAAGAGCGGCTGCGCATGCGTGGATTCATTCTTCCCGACAGCGAAGAATCGTCGCTTGGCGACGACCTCGAAGATGTCGACGAGGAAGAGCAGTTCGACGATCTGCCCCCCGAGGAGGCCTAGGCAATGGCCCATCGAATCGACGGCCGCAAGCTCTCCCGCAAGCAGGGTCCTCGAATTGCCCTGTACAAGAACCTGACTGTGTCGGTCCTGCGCTACGAGCGCATCCAGACCACCGAGGCCAAGGCCAAGGAGATTCGGGGTCGGGTTGAGCGCATGATTACACTGGCCAAGCGCGGCGATCTGGCCGCGCGACGGACTGTAATCTCGGAGTTCCCCAACGAGCCACTGGTCGTTACCAAGCTCTTCAATGAGATCGCGCCCAAATATGCCGATCGGACCTCGGGTTTCACCCGAATCGTCCACCTCGGCCAGCGATATGGCGACGCCGCTCACATCGTTCAGATCGAGCTGGTGTAGATGACCGCTGCGCCGACCCATGGCTTTGTTGCCGTCTCCGGTCCCTCGCTCACGCACCAAAGCCAAGCTTGCTTGGCTCGCGCTCGCTCGGGTCCTCGATGGCGCCTCGCCCTGGGCACGGCGGATCGGCCATCTAGCAATTAGCGGAAAAGGCGCTCGAGAGGGCGCACCGGTGCGATACCGCGCACGGGTTGAATACGACGGCACGGACTTCGCCGGGTTCCAGGTTCAACCTGGGGCACGGACGGTCCAGGGAGAACTCGAAGCCGCGTTGGCAACGATCTCCGGTGGAAACCGGGTCAGAGTCGAAGCGGCGGGTCGAACCGATGCCGGGGTTCATGCCACCGGGCAGGTGATTGCATTCACCGACCCGAATGGCAGACCGGCGAAGGAACTGGTGAGGGCGCTAGACGCCCTGCTGCCAGAGGACGTAGCAATCCGCGACGTGCGGCGCGTCCAGGCCGAGTTCAACCCACGCTATGCGGCGCGATACCGGGAGTATCGCTACACCGTTTGGAACGGGCCGCGAAGCCCGCTTCGCGAGCGTTTTGCGCTCGGGGTGCGGGACCAACTCGATATTGCCGCGATGGAGCGGGCCGGGTCGGTCCTTGTCGGCCGTCACGACTTCAGTTCCTTCGGGGTGGCGCACCGGCAGCCGGTGCGGACCGTTCACTCGGTCCGGATCCGGCGGGAAGGTCCGCTCGTGACGATCGACGTCGCGGCCGATGCCTTCCTCCGCCAGATGGTGCGAAGGATCGTGGCCGTCCTACTCGAGGTCGGACACGGAAAGATGAACGAAGAGGCAGTCGCTGAGGCGCTAACGTCAAGGCGACCGGCGTTCAACGGGGTTACGGCCCCGGCGAAGGGCCTCTGCCTCCGGCGAGTCGTACTCGGTCCAATGAGGGCCAAGGCGACGCCGGCAAGCACGACCGCCAGATCGAACGGAGAACGATGACCGCGAAGACATATACGGTCCGTGAGAGCGAGATCGAGCGACGCTGGTACGTCGTGGACGCGACGGACGAGACGCTCGGCCGTCTCGCGTCGCGCATCGCTCGCGTCCTTGAAGGCAAGAACAAGCCGGCCTACAGTCCCACGCTCGACTGCGGCGATCACGTCGTCGTCCTGAACGCAGGCAAGATCGCCGTGACGTCAGACAAGCGCGAGACCAAGCTGTACATGCGACATAGCGGCTATCCGCACGGGCTCAAGGAAGAGACTCTTGGCCACCTGCTGGAGCGCCGTCCCGAAGAAGTGATCCGGCGCGCGGTCAAGGGGATGCTTCCCCACAACCGTCTCGGAGCTCAGCAACTTACCAAGCTCAAGGTCTACGCCGGCCCGGAGCACCCGCACCAGGCTCAGCGGCCTGAGCCGTTCGCCTGACGAGGAGCGCCATGACCACCCCTGCGTTCTACTACGGGACCGGTCGCCGCAAGACGGCGGTGGCTCGCGTCCGGCTCATCCCGGGTTCGGGCGAGATAGTTGTCAACGATCGCAGCCTCGAAGCACACTTCGGGAACGCCATCGATGAGGCGAACGTCCGTCTGCCGTTCCGGGTCACCGGGACGGAAGGCACGTTCAACGCCCAGATCAAGGTCGAGGGCGGCGGGGTCACCGGACAGGCCGGGGCCATTCGCCATGGCATCGCCCGCGCTCTGCTGCAGCTGGACCCGGAGGGCAACCGCCTTCCGCTCCGCCAGGCTGGCCTGCTTACCCGCGACCCCCGGATGAAGGAGCGGAAGAAGTACGGTCTCAAGCGCGCTCGCAAGGCCCCGCAGTACACGAAGCGCTGACGCGCTTTTGGCGCTAGGCACCTCGCGGGCCGTCCAGCGCTTCGTTGGAGCCTGTGGTCCTCGCTCGCGTACCGCCAGGCTTGCCTGGCGCACGCTCGCTCAAAGCCAGGCTTGCCTGGCTCGTCCTCGGCTCCGCCTCGCTCTGAACGGCCGGCTCGGCGCCTAAGGCCGTGTGCCTGGTTGTTGGGTGGGATATTCGGATCGAGATATATCGCACGCGTCGGGTTCGCCTGGCGCGTGCTTTGTTTCGGGTGAGTGCCGGCGCCAGGCGGGTGTGCTCAGCCATGCCCGTACCGGGCCGGTAACATAGCGGCTTCGTCGCGACAGCCCGTGCATGAGACGTGGGGCGACGATAGAGGATGGGCAACGTGACCGCATCGCTTCAAAGCCGCGACCTGCTCAGCGCAGGCGATCTGACTCGGGACGAGTACGAGTGCGTGTTCGCCACGGCCACATCGTTGAAGGGCGAATTCCGCAAGAGCCGGCGCCACGAGGCCCAGCCCCTGGCCGGTCGCAATGTTGCCCTGATCTTCGAGAAGCAGAGCCTTCGGACGAGGGTCACGTTCGAGGCCGGGCTCAATCAGCTCGGCGGCCACGCGTTGCATCTGGGGGATGGGATCGGGTTTCGGGTCCGCGAGAGCGTCTCCGACATTGCCCGCAACCTCGACCGCTGGATCGACGGAATCGTGATCCGGACCTTCGACCACTCGGTCGTAAACGAGCTGGCGGCCGAGGCTGGCATCCCTGTCTTCAACGCCCTGACGGACGAAGAGCATCCGTTCCAGGCGCTCGCAGACCTGCTCGCCATGCGAGAACACTTCGGGAGTCTTGAGGGCAGGGTCCTGACCTTCGTCGGCGACGGCAACAATGTCTACCACTCCCTTGCTCTGGCCGGCGCGACGCTGGGCATGGAGGTCAGGCTGGCCCACCCCGCCGGCTTCGGTCCGCAAGCCGAGATAGTCGCCCGGGCTGAGACGCTGGCTGCTTCGAGCGGCGGAAAGATCGTCATCGGGCGCGATCCCCGCGAGATCGTACCCGGATCCGACGCCCTGTACGCCGACGTCTGGGTCTCCATGGGTCAGGAGGACCAGTCTCATGCGCGGTTCGCCGCCTTCGCCGGCTACTGCGTGGACGCCGCCTTGCTCGAACTGGCAGGCTCCGCTGCCGTCGCGATGCATTGCCTGCCGGCCCATCGAGGGCAGGAGATCACGGCGGATGTGCTCGACGGTCCCAGAAGTCTTGCACTCGAGCAGGCAGAGAATCGACTCCACGTCCAGAAAGCATTCTTGGTGGAGTCGATCGGTCGTTGATGCCGGCGGCGACCGCAAATCCAGGTCGAATTAGACACCTGGCGTAGGACCAAGCGCCATTGCGGTTCGACGCATGTACCTAAGACGTTGCGCACGCCGGAAGGCATGATGTACGCATGACGGACGATCTATACGAGCGCTACAAGGAAGCTCTGCGGGTCGGGCACGTCGCCGTCCTGCGGGGAGCCCTTGAGGAAGCCAGCGAGGCGTATCGCACAGCCGCCTCGATCGCCCCATCACGTGCTTTGCCACACACGAGCCTGGGCGGCGTCTTGCTGAGACTGGGGCATGTCGAAGAGGCCCTCGTTGAGTTGGCGGCGGCCCTGACCCGCGCGCCCCACGACGAAGGAGCTCTGCTCGGACAGGCCGAAGCTCTGAACATTGCCGGGCAGCGGGTCAATGCGGCTGCAGCCCTTGACCACGTGTCCGAGGTCCAGGAAGCGGCGGGTCGGTTGCCGGAGGCCGCGGACACGCTCCGACGAGCCATGGAGCTTGAAGAGTCGGCTGAACGTAGCCGGCGCCAGAGAGGGCTGCTGCGCCAGATCCGTCTGTCGGCAGGCGACCAAGCCGCCGAGCGGCTCTTGGCCCGTGCACTCCGGCTGCGCGACGAACCGGCCGCCGCAACGGTCGAGCCAGCCAGGTCCGCGACTTCTGCCGCGCCCCTTCGGGACTGGTCCACGCAGGCTGCGCCGATTACGGAGCCTAATCCTCAACGGGATGCCATCGCAGAGCCGGCCGCGCCGTGGCAAGCGACTCCGGCGTTGAACCCGCCTCAGTACGGACCGGTGGACGGGCCATTCGTCGCCGGAACGTCCGAGTCCGAAGCGGCGAGGACTGAGCCCACGGCGGAGCCGAGCCGGCAACCATCGCCCCCGCCGGCGATCGAAGCCCCTGCCGAAGCCCCGTCTAAAGGCCTGCGCGACGTGGGTCTCCAAGCCTGGCCGGCAGGCGTGCTTGAGCTGGCGCCGCCGTCGGCCGAGGCTCTGGCGGGGGTGGGCGTCATGGACGTTGGGTTCGATGAGACCAATCTTGGTGTCGGTGAAACCCGGCACCAGCCCAACGGTGATGAGCTGATGAGCGCCGCGGAGGCCGCCGAGATGGCTGGGGACACGACCAAGCTGCGGTCGCTTCTCGTGTGGACGGCGCGAGCCTACGCGCGTGAGGGCCGTTTCGAGGCCGGCCTCGACGCCGCCCACCGGCTTCTACGGCGCGTGCCGGGCGATGTCGATGCCCACCTCGTGCTCGTGGAGCTGTACGTGGCGCGCGACTGGAACGCGCTGGCAATGGAGAAGCTCGTCTTGCTGGGTCGGCTTGCCGAACTCAACGACGATAAGGAGACGCACCAGCGTTTGTGTGCGGTGGCCGCCCGAACCTTCCCCAAGGACGAACGCCTCAGCGCGCTCTGCTCCTAGAGTGTGCCGAGGTGGCGCACTCGCAGCCGACTCGGTGCCGGACTGCCCCTCGAATCGGGTAGCTGCGGCTCGCGATGGGGGAGAGGGCTCGCGGCCGGTATAGACTAGCGCTCAGATGCCACTCATCCAGTCGGCGCTAGAGCAGGTCAGCCCGAACGTCCTAGCCGATGTAGCGATCACGGCCCTCCTGATCTACTGGCTCTTCAGCCTGATCAGAGGGACGCGCGCGGTTCGGCTCGTCGTTGGTGTGTGCCTGCTTCTGCTCGTCTACGTAGCCGCCGTAACATTCGATCTCAAGCTGCTGAAGGTGATCCTTCAGACGAGCGCCTATGTCGGACTGTTTGCCCTGGTAGTCGTCTTCCAGCCGGAGCTGAGGCGAGCCCTCGATCGTATCGGCCGGCTCGGATCCCTCGGCTGGCTCATCTCCCCGGCCGAACAATCGACGGTCGCCCATATCGCGATCGCGGTGGCCAGCGCGGCCGAACGCCTGTCGCGCGAGGGGCACGGCGCCCTCATCGTGATCGAGCGGGAGACCGGACTTCAGGAGATTGCCGAGAACGGCGTAATGCTCCACGCGGACCTCTCAGCCGACCTACTGGTGACCCTCTTCTCGCCCAAGACGCCGCTCCACGATGGGGCGGTCGTGATCAGAGGGGACCGCATTCTCGCCGCCGGGGCGGTGCTGCCTTCCGCCGAGACCACCATCCCGCTGGAACGTTTCGGGACGCGGCACAAGGCCGCCCTCGGCATCACGGAGCAGACAGACGCGATCGTTGTGGTCGTGTCCGAGGAAAGCGGCCAGATGAGCCTCGTCGAGAGGGCTCGCATTGTTCGCAACCTGGACGAGGCAAATCTCGAGCGGGCCATCACCGCCCTGCTCCATCCCAAGACCCCGGGCGCCATCTTGGGCCAGGAGCGGACGCCTCCACGCGGTGCGTCCATCCGCGCACTGGCCAGACGTGCACGCTTCGGGGCATTGACCCGTTCGGCCGGTGGCTCGGCCAAGGGCCGCGGTCGCTCTCCGAAAGCGTCGGGCGACAATGAGCCTGAGGAGAAGGCGTCATGAGAGTGGTGCGCTTCATTATCAGGAACTGGCCGCTCAAGATCGGAGCCGTGTTGCTGGCTGCCATCCTGTATACGGCGATGGTTGTCCTGCAGAGCACATCCGCGTGGCCCGGCGCGATCGCTATCGACCCGGTGAACCAGCCTGCGACTGGGTATATCGTGCGGCCGAATCCGATGCCGATGGTGACCGGCATCCGCTACATCGCGCCGTCCGACGTTCCGATCTCCCAATCTAGTTTTCGGGCCACCATGGACTTGAGTACGGTCAAGCCCAGCGAGAGCGATACGTCCCTGGTGCGAGTGAAGCTGGAGGCAGACGATCAGCGGATCCAGATCATTGACTACCAGCCTCAGCAGATCAGCATCTCGCTGGACCCCGTCATTCACAAGCAGGTCGTTGTCCAGGTTTTCGAGGGCAACCTGCCCTCTGGCCTGCAGCCCGGCGCGCCCGTTCTCAACTTCCAGACCGTCGATGTCTCCGGTGCCGCGTCATACGTGCGCCGTGTCGCCTACGCTCAGGCCGCGGTCCGGATCGACGCCTCAGGCCTTGACGTGGATCAGACCGTGGACCTCGTCGCCCGCGATGCTTCGGACGTGAAGGTTGAGGGCGTAACCTTCAATCCAAGGATCGTCAACGTGCAGATACAGGTGGGTAGCCAGCGCCGCACCGAGACGGTACCTGTGAGTCCGGTGATAGCCGCCGGCGCCCCGGCTTCGGGCTACTACATGGCATCAATCGACATGAAGCCCTCAGTCATATCGGTGGAGGGCCAGACTGACGCGCTCGCGCTTCTCAAGGGCACGGCCAACACCAAGCCGATCGACATTTCGGGCGCCACTCACGACATCACCGTCAACGTCGCCCTGGATCTTCCCAAGGGCGTGTCTGCGGGGGCGACCACTACCGTTGCTGTGACCATCCACCTGACGTCCCCGGCCACGTCTCGAAGCGTGTCGGTGGGGGTCGTGCCGGCCGGTGCCAGGTCCGATCGCATCTACACTCTCTCCACGCCGAGTGTCATCGTCACCCTAAGCGGCGCAACTGCTGCCCTCAACGCCTTCGACACATCGACCCTCGTCGGCACGGTATCGGTGGGCAGCCTGGACGTCGGCACACACACGGTGAACATCACGGTGGTTGTCCCGGCCGGCATCAACGCAGCGCCCATTAGCCCGGCGCAGGTTACCGTCACCGTCGCGAGTGTTCCGACGCCGGTCCCGTCCCCGCCGGCCTCGCCGGCACCGTAGGAGCGCCTCTTGCCCCGTCTCTTCGGCACGGATGGCATCCGTGGTACCGCCAACGTTGACCTGAAGCCGACGCTCGCCTACGCCCTGGGCCGGGCCACGGCCCATCATCTGGCCGGCCCGGGTCGTCCAATCGTTATCGGCCAGGACACCCGTCGTTCTGGCGACATGTTCACCGCGGCGCTTGTCGCCGGAGTCACGAGCATGGGCGTGGACGTCCACCTGGTCGGCGTCGTGCCAACTCCTGCTCTGGCCTACATCACCGGCGCCGGCAAGTTCGCGGCCGGGATCATGGTCTCCGCCTCGCACAATCCCGCTCAAGACAACGGCCTCAAGGTTCTCGACGAGCGCGGCCTCAAGCTCGAGCAGGACGTCGAGGAAGAGCTTGAGCAGCTGATCTGGAATGCGGAGGAGCTGCCCGGCGCTCCGGCGGATGCTTTGGGATTGGCCATTCCCGACCGAGACCTGCTGAACTTGTACCTGGACCACCGCCTCAAGCTGGCAGCCGCAACTCCCACAAATCTGCATGTGGTGGTCGACTGCGCGAACGGTTCCGGTGGGGTCGCCGCTGCGCAGATCCTGGAAGCGACCGGCGCCAATGTCGATGTCCTGTTCAACGATCCAGACGGGTCAAACATCAACGCCGATTGCGGGGCCACTTGCCCTGGCGCGCTGGCGCTGGAAGTGGTGGCCCGCGGCGCTGACGTGGGCTTCGCCCTTGACGGAGACGCGGACCGACTCATCGCTGTGGACGCGAGCGGTTGTGTCGTGGATGGCGATGCCGTGCTCGGCATTCTGGCCCTCGATCGTCTGGCCCGAAATTGCCTGCCCAACGGCGCCCTGGTCGTCTCCGTCCTTTCGAACGGCGGGCTCCAGAAGGTCGTCGAGGAAGCCGGCGGCCAGATCATCCGCACGCCGGTGGGAGACAAGTACATCCTCGAAGGGATGCTCGTGAACGGCGCCGGCCTTGGCGGCGAGAAGAGCGGCCACGTGATCATCCTCGAACACACCACCAGCGGCGATGGAATCGTTACAGCGCTCGAGATCTTGTCGGTGATGACGAGGACCGGCCGCGGCCTGGCCGATCTCGCCTCCGACGTGCCGATGCTGCCCCAGCAGCAGCGAACCATCCCGGCTCGTCACCGCGATCAGTGGGAAGGTGACCCGGTCATCGGCAGGGCCATCGCCAGCGCCGAGTCTCGTCTCGGGCCCGGAGGTCGAGTTCTGGTCCGCCCGTCTGGCACAGAACCTGCGATTCGAGTCATGGTTGAGGGCGCGGAGGGCGACCTGGTGAGCGAACTGGCCGACCAATTGGCTGCCCTGGCCGGTCAGCGGCTAAACTAGCCACCTTCGCCGAGGGCCGTGGTCACGAGACCGGAGGATTGCTTATGTGCGGAATCGTCGGCTACACGGGACCTCGAGACGCCGGACCCGTCCTGCTCGACGGGCTGCGACGCCTCGAATACCGCGGCTACGACTCCGCGGGTATCGCTCTTGTCACTGAGGATGGCGAACTTTTCGTGGAAAAGCGGGCCGGCAAGGTGGCCGTCCTCCAGGACGCCATGGGCGATCATCCACCTCGGGCCGGGATCGGCCTGGGCCACACTCGCTGGGCCACTCACGGACGGCCGAGCGATCTCAACGCCCATCCGCACAGCGACTGCACGGGCCGAATCACCGTCGTCCACAACGGCATCGTCGAGAACTTCCGCCAGCTTCGTGACGAGTTGGCGGCCGCCGGCCACACCCTCCAGTCCGAGACGGACACTGAGGTCATCGCCCATCTCGTTGAGGACGCCTACGCGGGCGACTTGGCGGATGCCGTGCGCGTCGCTCTCGCCCGCCTGGAGGGCGCGTACGCGCTCGTGGTTATGAATCGCGACGAGCCCGAGCGGCTCGTGGGCGCGCGCCTGAATGCGCCCTTGATCGTTGGCGTTGGAGAGGGCGAGAGTTTCCTCTCCTCAGACGCCGCCGCGATCGTCGCCTATACAAAGAGGGTCATTTTCCTGGCCGATGGCGACGTGGCCGACGTGACGCCCGGTACGGTCGTGATAACCGATCGATCCGGAGTTGTGGTCGAGCGAAAGATAGACATCATCCCGTGGTCTGCCGAGGCGGCCGAGAAGGGCGGCTACGCCCATTTCATGCTCAAGGAGATCCACGAGCAGCCGGCGGCGCTGACGTCGGCCATGACCGGCCGGCTCCGCCGCGACTCGGTCTGCCTCGAGGAGCTTGACCCCATCCGCGAGCGCTTGACCGGCATCAATCGCGTGGAGCTGATCGCCTGCGGCACGGCCTATTACGCCTCGCTGGTCGGCGCAGCGTTGTTCCAGGAATGGCTTGGCGTCCCGGCCCGCTCCACTGTGGCGTCGGAGTTTCGCTACAGCCCGCCGCCGATCGACCCGCGGACACTCGTTGTGGCCGTGACCCAGTCCGGAGAGACTGCCGACACGATTGCCGCTTCTCGCCTGGCGGGCGACCGCGGAGCCCTCGTCATTTCCGTGACCAATACCGTCGGCTCAGCGATCACACGTGAGTCCCATGCCGCGGTATTCCTGCAGGCCGGACCAGAGGTGGCCGTGGCGGCCACGAAGACGTTCGTGACCCAGGTTGCCACACTGGTCATGCTGGCCGCCGATGTCGCGCATCACCTCGGCCGATTGCCGGCTGCCAAGGAGCACGAACTGGTCGCGGCCCTGCGCCGCCTGCCCGAGCAGGCCGAGCGCGCGATCGAGTTGGCCTCCACAACTGAGGAGATGGCGGCGCGATACGCCGAGGCCGCCGGCTTCATGTATATCGGCCGGTCGTTCGGATACCCGGCCGCGCTCGAGGGCGCACTGAAGATCAAGGAGATCAGCTACCTCCACGCCGAAGGCTATGCCGCCGGCGAGTTGAAACATGGCCCGATCTCGCTCCTCGATGCGGAGGTTCCGCTCGTTGCCGTGGCCACGCGCTCGACCGTCTACGAGAAGCTGATAAGCAACCTCATGGAGGGCAAGGCTCGCGACGCGCGCGTGCTGGCCGTGGCCACAGAAGGAGACACTCAAATCGAGCGGCTGGCCACGGACGTCCTCTGGGTTCCCGACACGCTCGAACCGCTGAGCACGATTCTGGCCGTCATCCCGCTGCAACTCTTTGCCTACCATGTGGCTGTGAAGCGAGGCCGCGACGTGGATCAGCCGCGCAACTTGGCCAAATCGGTGACGGTGGAGTAAGTGGCAAGCCTGGGGCAGCCATCCAATTCCGGGGAGGGCCGCGATACCGCAGCCGGCGCGGCGGGTCAGTCGGCAGTGCTCCCGAAGGCCGGTGCCACTCAGTCGGGCGTCGCGAATCTGGCGGGCCCTGCCGGTCCGGTGGCCGCTCTGCCCGTGCCGCCGCCGGAGACGACCGAACTCGGCATCGACATCATCCGCGTCTCGCGCATCAAGGAGTCGCTGGAGCGCTTTGGCGACCGCTTCGTTGCGCGGGTCCTGACGCCGACCGAGGCGGCCTACGTTCGGAAGCGCCCCGAGACAATGGCCGGGCGCTGGGCCGCCAAGGAGGCTGTCTCCAAGGTGCTGGGCCTGGGCGTTCGTGGCATCGGCTGGCGTGACATCGAGATCGAGCGGCTGCCGACCGGCCAGCCCGCCGTGAAACTGCACGGCAGGGCGCAGAAACGTGCGGAGCAGCTGGGTATGGGCCGCGTCGCGGTCTCCATCAGCCACGAGTCCGAGTTCGCGGTCGCGATCGCTTTCGGCATCCGGACCGCAAGCGGCCGGTTCCTTTACCCGCCCGACATCGGGGATCGTCTCAGCGAGCACGAGGCGCGGATCATGAAACGCTTCGAGCGCCTGCGGGGAATGGCACAGCAGGTCGCGGTCATGGAGGGCAAGCTCGCTGCCACGCCGAGGGCCGCGCCATTGGGAGAGGAGGGGACCGAATGACCAGTCGAGTCGTGCCTGCCCCGATCAAGCTTGACGACGCCGCCGCCGCCGCGCTCCTTCCGCCCAGGGCGGTGCGTGGTCACAAGGGCACGTTCGGAAAGCTGCTCGTGATCGCCGGGTCCGTGGATTACGCTGGCGCAGCGCTGCTGGTATGCACCGCCGCCGGCCGGGCCGGTGCAGGTTTGGTGACCCTGGCCACGCCGGAGTCGCTGCAGCCCCTCTTCGCCGCCAAAGTCGTGGAGGCCACCACGCTCTCGTTGCCCGAGGGCGACGTCGAGGAGGTGGACCCGGAGGAAGCCCTCGCCCGAATACTCGACCACGACCATGACGCTCTCGTGGTTGGGCCCGGCCTCCGACCCAGCCTCTCGATGACCGAGCTGATCCGCGGCCTGCTGGGCCCAGACGAGGACGGCGAGCCGTCGCCGGCGGTGCTCGATGCCGAGGCTCTCCGGTCCCTGGCCACCGTCGACAACTGGGCTGCGGACGTGGCCGCTCGCTGCGTCCTGACGCCGCACGTCGGCGAGTTCCTGAGGCTGCGCGCCGCCGACGGCCATGACCCCGACAAGCACGGCGACCTCGTCTTCGACGATGACTGCCGCGTCACGGCCGCCCGTGAGGCCGCTCGGGAGTGGGGCCAGGTCGTGGTGCTCAAGGGCGCCCGGACCGTAATTGCCGATCCCGATGGTCGGGCGGCTGTTTCGCCGTTCGAGAACCCCGCCCTCGCCAGCGCGGGCACCGGCGACGTGCTGGCCGGGACCATCGGCGCGCTGCTGGCGCAGGGGCTAGGCACCTTCGAGGCCGCCCAGTTGGGCGTCTACCTGCATGGCATGGCCGGGGAAGCGGTCCGGGCGCGCATTGGCGACGCCGGCCTGCTCGCCTCCGACCTCACGATTGAGCTGCCGCTGGCGCGTAAGCGCCTGGCCGACGGGACGAGGGGCTAGTGGTTTCTACGCGCAGCGTCGTGGCGGCGACAGTCGTCGCCACGCGCAGTCCGCTGATCGAGGTGGCTCCAGGCGGAGCGCTTCCCCTTCTGCCGAGGACCGCCTGGTTGGAGATCGACCTCGACGCCGTAGTCGGCAATGTTCGTCTGCTGCAGGGGCTGCTTCCGGCCGGCACTCGTGTCGAGCCGGTGGTCAAGGCCGATGCCTACGGCCACGGCGCCGTGGCGGTGGCGCGGGCGCTCGTCGCCGACGGGATCGCCAGCCTGTGCGTGGCCACGTTCGATGAGGCTCTCGAGTTGCGGCAGGCCGACATCCGTGTCCCGATCCTGATTCTATTCCCGATTCCGGCCGAGCTGGCGCTCGATGCGCTGCGCCATTGCCTATCGGTCACGGCAGGCGATCGGTTGCTGCTGGAACGAACTCTGGCCGCGCTGGAGACCGTGCCGGCAGAGGTGGAGGGTCGGCTGGCCGTTCATCTCGAAGTCGAAACGGGCCTGGGCCGCGGCGGGGTATTACCCGATGAGGCCGTGTCTGCCGCGACCGCCATCGAGGCGTGCCCACGTGCTCGTCTCGCGGGCCTTTGGTCGCATTTGCAGGCGGCGGGTGACTCGGGCATCACCTCCGCCCAGGACGCCCGATTCGGGCTCGCGGCGGGGCTCCTGGAGAATGCCGGCACGACTCTGCCGGCCCGTCACCTCGTGTCCAGCGGCGGCCTGCTATCGCCGATTGCGGGACCGTACGACGTCGTCCGCATCGGGATCGCCGGCTACGGCATAGTCCCGGATGGCTTGACTCCGGCAGCTGTCCACGCCGCCGCGGCCGAGGCTCTGCGCCCTGCCATGTCACTGCGGGCGCGGCCCGTCCGCGTGGTCTGGCTCGAGGCCGGTTCCGGGGTCAGCTACGGCCCGACGTTCACGACGCCGCGTCGCAGCCTGATCGCCACGTTGCCGCTCGGCTATGCCGACGGTTACCCCCGCAGCCTCTCGAACAAGGCTCAGGTTCTGGTCCGTGGAATGCGAGTCCCGCAGGTCGGAACCGTGGCCATGGATGCCATCATGGTCGACGTGACGGACGTTCCCGGGCCGCCGGTAACCATCGATGATGAGTTCACGCTCATCGGAGAACAGGGCGGTGAGCGGATAGGTGCGCTAGAGGTGGCGCGATGGGGCAACACCATTTCGTATGAGGTGGTAGCCGGGATGTCGGGCAGGTTACCCCGGGTGTACTATGCGGCAGCCGAGGCGGTTGCCATGCGCGCAGTGGCGTGCGAGACAAGTCGGGGCTGGGGGAAGCCGGACAGCCGATCGGGCGGCACATGCGAGGACGAGACGGCCTTGCTCGGTTGTGAGTGACAGTCTCAGCAGCGACGACAACGGAGACACTCGAACTTGATCGAGATGCAGGGCCGCTCTGAAGAGCACCGCGACGACCTCGTTGAGCAGGCAGCTCGCGAGATTCAGCTGCGCGGCCTGACCGTGTCCGCGGTCCTGTTTCTGCAGGCCAGTCGCCCATATCGTCCCCTCGGCAGCAGCGCGATGGTCTTCTTCGATCCCACACTTCATCACGTATTCGGCGGCGATTTTCCAGTCGCCACGGAGATCCTGGCCGACGATCTCGGCATCGAGCAGTTGATCGAACGGCTGCAGGACCCGGACGAGGAGATCGCCTACGACGCCTAGCGAGGCGACCGCGCGTCGTTTTTGCGACGGACAGCGGTGGGAGAGCCGGGTAGCATAGCCAGGTGACCAGCCAGCCTCGAGCGTTCTTCGCCATCGACCACGGCTCGGCTACTACGTCCGCGGCCCTGCTAGGACACGTCGGCGGCCGGTGGCGTCTCATCGCCCACACGTCGGCGCCCTGCACAGTTGATGTCGAGGCACTGCTCACCGGCCTGCTGAACCAGATCCACCACACAGACCGGGCTCTACTTGACGAGATCGCCCCCGGCGAGGACGGCGCCGACGAGGTCGACATTCGCGCCTTCGTCGCCACGTCGCCGCGACTCATTGCTCGTACCACGCCGCCACGGCGAATGGCCGTACTGGCGGGATCGCGCAGGCAGCGGCGTCGTCTCGAGGAGTCTGCG
>CABEBU010000267.1_pt1 | contig 26499 bp, 22 predicted proteins | sample 3132691 | NCBI WGS metagenome assembly CABEBU01 (sample SAMEA5534346, study PRJEB31848) | metagenome | biome: tundra; feature: field; material: soil | place: USA | collected 2013-05 | depth 0.45 m | reverse complement strand
TAGTCCGTGTCTTCGGTGAGCGAGTCGTAGAACCCGACGTAGTCGTCGGGGGTGCTGCCCTCGCGCAGCTCGATGGCCATGCGCGGGTGGATGTTGAGCTGGCCGGTCAGCATGTACGGGATCGAGTAGCCCCAATCGAGCTCGTGGCTCAGCGGCACGAATAGGTCCTGCACGCACTGCAGCACGGGGCGAAGGTGGAACTTGGGGTTCTTTAGGAAGCCGAGCAGCAGCTCGAGCGGGCAGTTCCCGGCTCCCCGGCCGAGGCCCGCGATCGTGGCGTCCAGCCAGGTCGCGCCCGCGAGCATCGCCTCGATGGTGTTGGCGTAGGCGAGCTGCTGATTGTTGTGGGCGTGGATGCCGACCTCTTTTCCCGCGTCGCTGGCCAGCTTCACGAACTTGCCGGTCAGATCCCGCACCTGCTCGGAGTAGAAGGAGCCGAAGCTGTCGACCACGTACACGACGTCGACCGGGCTCGCGCAGATCACCTCCAGGGCGTCGAACAGGTCGCGCTCCTGTACGGTCGAAAGGGCCATCAGGTTGAAGGTGGTCTCGTAGCCCTTGTCGTGGGCGTCCTTGATCATGTCCAGCGCGGTAGGCACCTGGTGGACGTAGGACGCGACCCGAATGCACGAGAGAACGCTCTGCTCGCGCGGCAGGATGTCCGTGTGGTAGTCCGTGCGCTCGGCGTCGGCCATGACGGACAGCTTGATGCCGGTCCCGTCAGCTGCAGTTGCGGCTGACGCGCCGGCCGCAGCCGCGGCTGACGCAGTATCGCCGACGATCCGGCGCAGGTCGTCTTCCGTGCAGAACTTCCAGGGGCCGGCCTTGGAATCGGTGAAGATCTTGCGGTCCGCCTTGTAGCCGAGCTCCATGTAGTCGATCCCGGCAGCAACGCACGTTTCATAGACGCGCCGCACGAATGAATCCTCGAAGCGGTGGTCGTTCATCAGGCCGCCGTCGCGGATCGTACAGTCGAGGACCTTCAACTCGGGCCGGAAGGTCACCCACGAGTCGATGTGTCGCGCGCCGGTATTGCCGCCGGTATTGCCGCCGGTATCGCCGCCCTGGGCAGTCAAGTGGCCGCTCCTCTGTTGTTCGTCTGGAGTTCGCGGGGATTCGCCAGACACAAGCTAGCGGGCTCCGGCACTCAGAGTCAACGCCGGAAAGTCCTGCCCGACGCCAGAAGGCCAACGGTGGCTCCCCGAACCAAGGCAGCTTTGTAGGCGCCGAGCGCTTCTAGGGGCTGCCCAGCACCGCGTGGCCGCCAATGCGCCGCCATCGAATGCCCGGTTCTCCGTCGATCTGAACCCATTCGAAAGTCGCCCGGCCGTCGGGTCCGCTGAAACTCCAGGTCATTTCCCAGATGCCGGCGGCACCCTCCACGTCTTTGACCCGCAGCCTCTTTGGCCAGCCGGCAGTGGGATCCGCGCGCCGTCGTTCGCAGGCCGGATGAAAGTCATCTCTCACGACCCGCTGGAACGTCGCCCGTTCGTCCTGGGACAGGCGGCGCCAGTCTCCCTCGAAGGCCGGCGTGATCTGAAACCTCAACGCGCTTCAGGCGTCCAGCCCGCGATCGAGGTACTCGAACAGCGCGTCCGGGCCGTCCACCACAGTGACCCGACCCGCGGCGATATCTGCGTCGGCCTCGCGCTCCATCGCCTGCCAGCGATCGGTCCAAAACCACGCCTGATCGGCCGGCACCGCCAGTACCGCCACCAGCTCGACCCGCCCGTCTTCGCGCTCGATGATCTGCAACTGGGCGCCGGGCTCGTCCAGGTGCAGCCGACGGCGGAGGTCAGCCGGCAGGGCGATGGTCCCTCGCGACTGGACTGTCACGTAGTGCGTCTTCATGTATTGCAGCATAGCAGTATTGCGGCTCCCCTCAAACAGGCACGGCTGGTCGGGTGCTTTCCATGAAACCAGAGGGCGATCTACGCCGGCTTATCGGACGAGGCGTCGAGGGACCTCAGAGCCGAACGCGAGCGAGGCTCCGGCGTGAAGCCGCGGTGCAGCCGCAGTGGAGCGGCGCCGGATACCGTGGTTTGTGCCTTGACGTCCGAAATCAATCTGCCTAGGCTTTCCTACCGGTGGTAGGAACAGTAGCCGACCCTGATAACGCCCCCGACGGGCGCCAGAGAAAGTTGGAATCGATGCCAGTCACCAAGCGGTCCGTCGCCTTCGACGGGGAGGTCGCACGCGAGGCCGCGGAGCGGGCGGGCGAGCGGGGATTCTCGCGATTCGTCAACGACGCGGTGGCCCAGCGGCTCCAGGCGCTCCGCGTCGCGGAGCTGTATGCCGATTACGAGAGCAGGAACGGCCCCGTGCCCGAGTCCATCAAGAATGACGTTGCGGTCGAATGGGAAGCCGCGTCCACGGTCCGGGAGTAGCTCCCCGGCTGGTCCTGGACACCGGAGCCGTCATCGCTCTCGAGCGGGACGACGCCCGCGCCTATCAGCACCTGCAGACTGCGGCGCAGCGAGGCCATCTGGTCGTGATCCCTACGCTCGTCGTGCTCGAGGCGCTCGAGGGCGCGAAGGCCCCGGCCACGGTCGAGCGGATCGTCAAGAAGATCGACGCCGAAATCCCTCTATTCCCGGCAATCACCCATCAAGTGCCCGGCCTCAAGAGGCGGAGTGGCGTGGACAGCACGACCGATGTCGTCGTGGTCCTCGAGGCACTGGCGGTCCCGGGCTCGGTGATTCTGACCCGCGACCCGATCGACATCCACCGTCTCCTGGAGGCCGCGGGAGCGCACGGCAGGGTGCCGGTGCTTCGCGTCTGAGCGGAAGGATTCGTCGCCCGGACTCGCCGCTTCTACCGCTCGTTCGCCGGGCACATCGCCGTGAAATCGCACCAGCCGCAGGAGCGTCGGCTCGGGGTAGGGGAGAAGTCGCTGCCACGGATCTGGCGGGCGCGGGACGCCAGGTCTGCGCGCACGGTGTCCAGCGCGGCGTCTGTGCGATCGGCGCTTGAGCGCTGGCCCTGCTCGACCGCGTAGAGGGTGACCCGTTCCGGCAGACCCAGGTTCAGCGTATCCCGGCAGGCAAGGGCGTATATCGAGAGCTGCAGGCTCGACTCGGCTTCCTGGGGCCGGCCCGCCTGGCCGGTCTTGTAGTCGATCAGTTCGACCGCGCCCGAGGGCAGGCGATCGATGCGCCCAATGAAGCCGCTGATGACGACGTGGGCGTCCGGGTCCAGCTGGATGCGGAGTCGGAAACGAAGCTCCTCGCCCACGGTTTCGGCCTGATGGGCCGATTCGGCTGCCCAGAACAGATCGAGCATCGGCTCGGCGCGCCGGCGCCAGGTTTCGGCGTCCGCTTCGGCAGGCAGCGACGTCTTGGCCCAGGCCGCATCGTAGCAACGTGCCAGGTCCGCACGGTCCGGCGTCGGCTCGCCCCGGGCCAGCCGCTCGCGCCGCTCCCTCGTGAACGCCTCAAACGCGCCGTGAGCCGCCGAGCCGAAGTCCATCGCCGGTCTAGGCTGATCGGTCGGCAGCCGGCACAAATATCGAAAGGCGTACTGCCGCGGGCATCGCTCGAACGTGTCGAAGGCGCTGTAGCTGAACCAGTCCGGCGGCTCGACCAGATCGAAGGGCGACCCTCCGGCGGCCACGTGCGCTGCAATTGCCTGCGCATCCGGCTTGGCCGACGGCGTTCCGCCGACCGCCTCCGCTGCGCCCCAAAGGACATTCGTCATGAAGGGAGTCTGGGCCGGTCCCGTGCCACCTTGCGTGTCACGGACGCGCCGGACCCCGCGCCGGACCCCGCGCCGGACCGCGCATCCGGCCGCGCATCCGGCCGCGCATCCGGCCGCGCAACGGGCGAGCGGGCGACCGCCAATCGCGCCAAGCTGTCAGCGGCGGGCCCCGCTCAGCCACTACGGAGGCGCCGCCGCCCAGAGGAGGACACCGTGACGCAGAGAGAGTTCAGCGCCGGACCGAACCAGTCGATCGTGGTCTATATGTCGGGCGATATGGGCGCCGAGATCGACCCGGCGATCCTCTACCAGGCTATTGCCGCCGACGCCGAGCAGCGCGCCCTGGCCGGATGGCGGATCGTCTCGACGGCCGCCGTACCGGTGCGGCATGCCGGGGCCTTTCTCGGGCGCGAGGGCAGCGGCTATGAGACGAAGTTCTCGGTCGCTGTCGTGTACGCCAACGCGTAGGAGCGCCTCCGGCGCGCTACTTCGTGGAGCCGGCCGACTTCAGCTGCTCCGTCATGCGCTCGCCGGTTGTGACCGCCCCGAGCGAGGCGGACGAAACCTGCGCCGCGTACTTCGCCATGACGCCGCTCTTGTAGCGCGGCGCCGGCGGAGTCCAGCGGGCACGGCGTGCCGCCAGAACGTCGGCGGCCACGATGAGATCCAGGGCGTGGCGGTCGACATCGATGACGATCTCGTCGCCCTCCTCAACCAGCGCGATCGGGCCGCCCAGAGCCGCTTCGGGCGCAACGTGGCCGATCATCAGGCCGTGGGTGCCGCCGGAGAACCGGCCGTCGGTGAGCAGCGCGACGTGCTCGCCCATGCCGACGCCGACCAGGGCCGCCGTCACGGACAGCATCTCCTGCATGCCGGGGCCGCCTACCGGACCCTCGTATCGGATCACGATCACGTCGCCCTTCTCGATCAGCTGCTTGCGGACCGCGTCGTAGCAGGCGTTCTCGTTCTCGAAGACTCGCGCCGGGCCCTTGTGGAAGCGGCGCTCGTGGCCGGCCAGCTTGATGACGCAGCCGTCGGGCGCCAGACTGCCATGGAGGATCGTCAGACCGCCGGTCGCCTTGAGCGGCGTCTCGATCGGCACGACGACCTTCTGGCCTTCCGTCTCGACAGTCGCCGCCGCCGCCGAGGTGATCGTCCCGCCGTCCACGTTCGGAGTCGAGCCGTCGATCAGGCCCTTCTTCAGCAACTCGCGGGTGACGAGGGAGAGGCCGCCCGCTTCGAACAGATCGGCCGCGGAATAGCGTCCGCCGGGGATCATGTCGCCGACGATCGGGGTCCGATCGGCGATCTCGCCGAACTCGTCGATCTCGAGCTTGAGGCCGTACTCGTGCGCAATGGCGAGCAAGTGTAGGACCGCGTTGGTCGAGCCGCCGGTCGCCGCTACGCAGGCGATCGCATTCTGGATCGATGCCCGTGTGACAAACTCTTTGGGCCTAACATCGCGCCGGATCAGGTCCATGACGATCTCGCCGCAGCGATGCGCGGCCGCATTCTTGTCGGGATGCTCGGCCGGAATCCCGTTCAGGCCGGCGGGCGAGAGGCCCAGGATCTCCATGACCATCGACATCGTGTTGGCCGTGTATTGCCCGCCGCACGCCCCTGCGCCCGGACAACTCACCGACTCAATCTCGTACAGCTCCTCGGCCGACATCTTGCCGGCCCGGTAGGCGCCGATCGCCTCGAAGATGGTGACGATCGTGGCGTCGCGCTTACCCTTGTACATGCCCGGATAGATCGTGCCGTTGTAGAGGATCAGGCCGGGCCGGTCCAGGCGGCCCAGAGCGATTGCCGCGCCCGGGATCGTCTTGTCGCAGCCGACCAGGCAGACGAGGCCGTCGAGCATATGGCCGCGGACGCACAGCTCAATTGAATCCGCAATGACCTCGCGGCTGATCAGGCTGGCCTTCATGCCCTCGGTGCCCATGGACGTCCCGTCCGAAACGGCGATCGTGCTGAACTCCATCGGCGTGCCGCCCGCCGCTCGGATCCCCGCCTTGACGTGCTCGGCCAGCCGGCGCTGGTTGTAGTTGCACGGCATCGTCTCGATCCAGGTCGTGGCCACGCCGATGAGCGGCCGGGCCAGGTCCTTGTCGTCGAAGCCGATGGCCTTGAGCATTCCGCGCGCGGCGGCCCGGTCCGGGCCGTCGGTCAGGGCAGCGCTGTGGCGCTTGGCCGGATCGCTGGGCAGGTCGTAGGGCAGGGGATTCGGCCGATTGTTCGGCGTGTCGTTCGACATAGTGGGTTCTCTCCGCGGGGGTCGGCGGGTGTAATCGGTCGGCGTAAGTTTAGGGCCTGGCTGCAGGCTGCGGGCGGCAGCCACGAGGCCGCAGGCTTGCCGCGATTGCGACTGGCCTCGTTACGGCCCGGGCGATGCCTCGATGGCCGGCAGATCGTGTACCGTACCGTGCAAGGAGCCTCTGCCAGCTCGGCCGCTGCAACTTGGCTCGGGAGGCGGCCCAATTGTCGCGGCCCCGCACCTCTGGCGCTAGTGATTGGCGGAAGTGTGCGCGAGAACCTCACGTATTGCGTAATCCTGCCGGCGTACAACGAAGGTCGCCATTTGGCGTCCGTCGTGAGTCGTATCCCAGACTGGGTGGGTGGCATCATCATCGTCGACGATGCCAGCACGGACGACACGCTCAGGGTGGCCGAATCGCTGACAGACCCTCGAGTCCGCGTCGAACGCCACGAGACGAATCGAGGCGTGGGCGGGGCGATGGTTACCGGCTTCAGAGTTGCCCTCGACGGCGGATTCGACGTGGCCATCAAGATGGACGCTGACGACCAGATGGACGCGCGTGAGCTGCCGATTCTCGTGCGGCCCATCGAGCTGCGCATGGCGGAGTACGTCAAAGGCAATCGCTTCCGGCGCACCGGTCGCCCTTCGTCAATGCCGCGCCTTCGATGGTTCGGGAACGTCGTTCTGTCGTTTCTCACCAAGGTCGCGAGTGGCTACTGGCACGTGTTCGATCCGCAGTGCGGCTTCATCGCCATCACGGCGCCCACCTTACGCAGGCTCAAGCTCGACGGCATGGCGAGGGACTATTTCTTCGAGAACGACATGCTCATCCGGCTCAACGTCATCGATGCGCGCGTGGTGGACGTTGACACGTCGTCGCTGTATGGCGACGAGATCTCTCACGTGAGGATCGGGCGAGTTGGCTGGACGTTTCCCCCACGACTCTTGCGAGGATTCTTGTGGCGCTTCGTCAGGCGCCATTTGATGAACGACTTCGGTCTCATCGGCCTCCTCGCGATCGTCGGCACCATGTTCACGCTGTTCGGTACCGTGTTTGGGATCTACCACTGGGTCCTGTCGGCCTCCAGTGGAGTCGTTACGACGACCGGCACCGTCATGATCGCCGTTGTGCCAGTGATCCTCGGCATACAGATGCTGCTCCAGGCGCTCTCGCTAGAAGTGCAGAGCTCCGCCGGCGCGAGCGAAACCCGCGAGTACGCACGTATGGGCTACACCGTCGGCGAGCCGCCAACCGGCGCTCACTGATTAGTGGTCGTGTCGCCTGAGATGCACGCTCTTCACCGCTGGGCCCTCCGGAACTGGCCGCGCCACCGCGAGAAGGTGATGTACCTGGTCATCGGTGGGTGGAACTCGTTCTTCGCCTACGGGTGCTTCTTCGGCCTGTACTACCTACTCAACGAGCGCCTCGCACCCTCGGCGATTCTGGCGATCGCATACGCCGTCGCCTCCGTGAACGGGTATCTGACGTTTCGAAACTTCGTCTTCACGCCCGTACGACACCCGCTGGTTGAGTATGTGCGGTATCAGGCCGTCTACCTGCCGATCCTGGCGGTCAACCTGGTGGCTCTGCCGCTGGCACTGACGCACACGAATCTGAACGCCTACATGGTCCAGGCGCTGCTCGCTGTCTTCGCGGTCGTTGCCGCGTACGTGGGCAACAAGTACTTCGCGTTCCGTAAGCAAACGAGGGATTGAACAACCTCGGCTTAGGCTTTCCTCGATCTATGCGGGCCGTCGGCCCTTTTCCCCCGCTTCCGCCTTCCTGCATCCGATCGGCGCTAAGCAGACCGCGATAGGCATCGCCGGTTGACGCTACGCTGATGCCGAAGCCACCTGCTTGCCACCATCGCCTCTATCCTCTCAAGTGGCAACGGACTGATGCCGAGGTCGTGGGCGAGATCGACACCCGCCACCCAGCGGCGAGCATCCCGCGCCGGGGCGGTACTCGATCGGATAACCCCATCTTCCCATGCCTGCCTCCCCTCGGATAGCGCCGTGACATCTTCTAGTGGCTCCACCGAAGCCAGGGCAGGCCAGGCCAGTCTCCATCAAACCCACGGCGGTTCAGACTTGTCGCGACGGCTCAGCCGGGCTCGACAACCGAGCGGCATTCCGGCGATCTCCGCCACAATCATGGACCGCCTCGTTCCCATTGACGGAGGGTCGCGAGCTGCTGCGTAATCCGGCCACGTTCGATTGTAGGGACCAGCACACGATTGACAGGTCGCCCACTCGTCGCAGGCAGGACGCGAATTGGGGATCCGAAGATATGCGCTGCCGCATCAAGAAGCTCGAACTTGCTGATCGTCTCCCGCGATGTGAGATGGACGATCCCCGGTGCCAGTGACTTGCGTCGCTCGATCATTTCCGCGCAGACTCGCGCCCACTCGGCAGTCGTAACACCGTTCCAGAAGTGGTCTGTGTAACCGCGGACGTCGCTGTGCTGCTCCATGAGCCACCGGAGCAGGCCTCCGCCAGTGCCAACAATCGAAGTCCTGATGACCACGGCATGCGTAAGGTGAATCACAAACTCGCCGACGCGCTTGGATAGCCCGTATGCGTCCGTCGCGTCCGGCCTATCGTCGACACTGTAGTGGCCGCGGTTTCCGCTGAAGACCCCGTCCGTGCTTGCATGGATGAACAGCCGTCCTTCGCCGAGACGGGTTCCCAACTGCAGTGGCAGCAATGCGTTGGACAAGAGCATTTCGGCCTCGGTCGCCGCTCTTGACGGAATTGCCCCTGCGCAGTTCACGATGACTTCGGCATCGCTTCGACCGACCTGCTCGATAAGCGGGTCGCCAGCACGCCCGGTGAACCGCAGATCGGTCGTCAGAACGGTGTGACCTACTTCGTCGAGATACCGGCGGACCGTTGTACCGAGCATCCCCCGGTGGCCGACGACGAAGACAGAGACGCCCACTCGGTTCAGGACCCCAAATCGAAGGTCTGGAGCCAGGTTCCACGAAAGCCTGGGTGCTTAGCCTTTATGTCACGGCTGTAGTTCCATGCTGTGACGAGACACACGTCTGGCGTATCGCTCTCAAGCGTCGCCGACGGGAAAATCGGCACAGCTACGCACGGCAACCAGCGTCCAATGCGAAGCGGTGATTCGTCAAGCACGTACTCGAAGTGGAGTTCCGGCATTTGGTTCAGCCAGACGTTGGCCCGTCCCGACGCTCCGTACGCTACTACGCGTCGACCGTCGCGTCCGGCGGCAGCCACGGTTGCGTGTAGATGCGACTCACGGCGGCGCATGTAGCCTTCGACCAGCGGTCGGAAGGGTTGCAGATCCAGCGAGCTTGGCCGCCTGATGAGACTCGATCGATCGACGCTCCTGAACCCGCAGCGAAGCAGTCCTCCGTGTAGGGGCAACCGCTGGGTGAACGTGGCCTCGAAGCCCACCTCGGTCACGCAGGCCTGGAGTGACCGCTCGGACCATTCCACCTTGTGCTCATGGTAGATCGTGTCCCACTGGCCGCCCTCGAGCGTCGCGGACAGATCATGGACTTCCAAGATCAACTCACCGCCCGGTCGAAGGAGGACGCGGGCAGCCTCAATGGCTCCATGAAGATCTGTGAAGTGGGCCATCGCATTCGACGACGTGACCAGATCGACCTTCCCGCGGTCGGGATGTCTCGTCGCCAGTTCCACTGTGAAGGGCACGTTGAGGAGCTCGTAGTCTCCGGACTTCTGCTCACGGGCCACGTCGCTTGGGTCGATACCGAGCCGATGCCACGCCTTCGGCAGACGGGAAAGAAGTATCCCGTCGTTTGCGCCGATCTCGACCATGTGTACGCCAACGGGTCCGAAGCGCTCTATCAGAAAGCTCGCGTATTCGTCGAAGTGGCGGACAAGCCCAGGGACGGTCGAGCTGCCGTACCGGTACTCAGCGTAAAGCACGTTATCGGGAACGTCTTCCAGGACCTGAACTAGCTCGCACCACTGGCACTGCACCCAGGTCAATGGAAACCGTGGTGCGGTGGCCGCTTCGATCTCCAGGCCACAGAATAGGCCCGCAAGTGGCATCGGATCCATCCGAAGCAAAGTGAACCACTCGTCTTGTGGCCGACCGCATCCCCGGCACAGGGAGACGAGTCCGTATTGACCGACGTGGGGCGGCCGATCCTCGGTAACGGCGCGCGGGTAATCAGAGGCAGACATCGTCATCCCCTGTCGCAGGGCCTTCAGTGCGAGCTGAGCTCGGGCGGCCGGGCTACATGGCTGATCTGAGACAGCCCATCCGAGGATGTCCCGCTTGTCGGGGAACTTCGGTCAGGGCCTCCGTGGCTGAATAATACGCTCACGAGATGGGGGTAACCAGACTCTACAGAGTTGGCCGCCGAGAATTGTGATTGCCGGGCCCATTTGCCAATTTCAGTCGGGTCGATCGCCATCGGTTCAAGGCGTAGAAGGCGGCGACGACGGCGCGAGCCGGCAACGCGCTGGCCAAGGTCTCGATGGCCAGCCACAGGTAGTCCACGATCCCGAAGCGCAATCTTCGGGCGTAGCGGGCTTTGATTTTGATCGTGTCCCTGAGGATCGCAGTTACGTTCTGTGCCTTGAAGTTGGCATCGCTCTGGTAGTAGCTGTACAGCGGGTCGGAAACGTTCGCCATGCGGACGCCCCCGGCGTACCAGCGACACCACAGTTCGTAGTCGGCGGCATGGCGGTAGGCACGGGACTCGTCGTAGCCACCATGGGTTGCGAAGAGGTGGGCCCAACGCAGAGTGGTCCCATGCGCGAGCGGACAGTATCGGCGAATGGCGAGTGTGGCGTCCGAAGGGTACGTGCGTGTCAGCAGCGTACGTCCGCTAGCCGCGTCCACGTAGTCGAGCGCTGACCCCACGACGTCCACCTTGGGGTTCCGGAGCAGGAAGTCGGTAAGTGCCTCAATGCGCGTGGGCGCGGATACGTCGTCCGCGTCCTGGAACGCGATGATCTCGCCACTCGCCTCCCGTACGCCGCGGTTGTAGCTCCCCCATGGGCCCAGGTTGTCGGGATTCATGACTACCTTAATGCGATGGTCGGCCTCGGCCCGCTCCTTCATGAGCGCCGCCACGACCTCGTTGCCGGGGTCGTCCACGACCACAACGATTTCGGTGTTCGGGTAGGTTTGGGAGAGTACCGAGTCGAGGGTGCGTTGAAGGATCGGGATAGGCTCCCGGTAGCACGGCAGGACGATTGACACGAGCGGTCGCTCAGGCGGGAAAGCTCGCGAGCGATGGGACATCATTTCGTCCGATCTCCTGCCTTCTACCGTACCCTTCCCGCGCGCCCGGGTCCCAATCCCCTGTCTGGCAGAACGTTTCCGCGTCGGTGCCTGAACATCGTAATCGAGGAACAGTGCGCCCTGCCGAGCGGCGTGGGCGTGAGCTGAACGGTCCACGCCCGACGACGAGCTATCTCAGTCCTGCCGCGTATTCCCCTCGTCCGCCGGCCAGTGAGGATATGGCAGACTGCACTACTGCAGAGGGAGAGCCGGCATGCCGCCCGCCCGGCGGCCAACGAAGTCGCAAGGCCGGCGGCCTCCAGGTCTCGCGCTGCCGTGGGTTCTGCAATCGAGTTGCGGCGAGTTCCTCCAGGAGGGAAGCGCTCAGAATGATGTTCAGGACTAGAAGGCAAGAGAACATGGACCTCGCGGGATCGACCGTCTTAATCACGGGCGGGACAGGGTCGTTCGGCCACCGGATCGCCCGCAGCCTGCTGCAGCACTCGCCCGCTGAGATCCGCATCTATAGTCGGGACGAGAAGAAGCAGTGGGAGATGCAGCGGGCGATCCCGGAGCTGCGGTTCATCATCGGCGACGTCCGGGACCGACGTCGGCTCGACGAAGCGATGCGCGGCGTCGACTTCGTTTTCCATGCCGCTGCGCTCAAGCAGGTGCCATCGTGCGAGGCTGCGCCGGCAGAGGCGGTAATGACCAACACGCTGGGCTCACTCAACGTCTGCGAGAGTGCCACTAACGCCAAGGTGCACACGGTCGTCGCTCTTAGCACCGACAAGGCGGTCAAGCCCGTCAACGCGATGGGGATGTCGAAGGCGCTGATGGAGAAGATCGTCTGCGCCCAGAACCTGTATCCGAACCCCACTACGTTCGCCTGCGTTCGCTATGGCAATGTCATGGGGAGTCGAGGCTCCGTAATCCCCCTCTTCCTGGACCAGATCCGTCGTAACGCTCCGCTGACCGTAACCGTTCCGCACATGACGAGGTTCATGATGAGCCTCGATGACGCCGTGGATCTCGTTTACCTGGCCCTCACTTCGGCCAGCGGAGGCGAGGTTTTCGTCAAGCGTGCCCCCGCCTGCACCGTCGCCGATCTTGCGGATGCGATGCGGGCGAAGTTCAGCCCGCGGGGTGACGAGCACCCCGTACAGGTAGTCGGTATCCGGCCGGCCGAGAAGATCCACGAGGTTCTGGTGAGCGAGTACGAGATGCAGCGGACGTCGCGCCACGATCAGTACTTCGTAATCTCACCCGACTATCGCCAGGGAACCGACGTCGTTGATGTCCCCGTCGGCACGGAGTACACGTCCGAGAACACAGATCGGCTCTCCAAGCGCTCCGAGATCATGGCGCTCCTCGACCGGATGGGCGAGATCGAGCACGACATCTGATGGATCGTTCGGCGTCCCGCACGCATGCGGACGGGCCGGGTGACCTTCGTACTCGGTCATCGTGGGATGCTCGGGGCTCTCGTGCATCGCTACCTGCGAGAGCGGGGGCACGACGTCCTCACCTCGGAAATGCGGTACAGCGGACAGCCAATCGACGAGCTTGTGCAGGAAGTCGTCAACTCGCCGGCCGAGGCCATCGTCAACTGCCTCGGTGCCATCCAGGTCTTTGGAGCATCGGGAAGAGACATGATGGCGGCGAATGCTCTGCTCCCAGTGCATCTGTCGTCCGTGCTCGGCGGCAGGTTGCTGATCCATGCGAGCACGGACTGCGTGTTCGACGGCCGTCGCGGATGGTACCGAGCGGACGAACAGCCGAACGCGACGGATGCTTACGGCCTCTCGAAGCGAGTCGGTGAGGCATGTGCTGCGGCCTCGAATGTCGTGGTGCTGCGGACCTCGCTCGTCGGTCCGCCGGCAAGGTGCCGGCCGTGGGTTACTCGGATGGTTCCTGCGCCAGGAGAGCCCAGTCGACGGTTGGACCGACTACCTCTGGAACGGGATCACGACGCTCGCCTGGGCTGAGCTCGCCGCAAGGACGGTCGAGGGCAGCGGTCTGGGCCCGGGTATTCACCAGCCCACCACCGCCCACGAAGTCACGAAAGACGAGTTGCTCCGGATGTTCGGCGAGCTGTTCGAACACCGGGTCGATATCCGGCCCGTGAGGACGGAGCAAGCTTGCAACCACACCCTCCTCCCGACCACGGAAATGCCTCCCCTGCGCCGGCAACTGATCGCGCTGCGAGCATGGATGAGCAGCTGAGGCCGGATCCCACCGATGTGCCGTGGTGCTCCTGGACCCTGCCGTCAGCTGGCATTGATTTCATACGGAGTCGACGGCGTCTCCGGCTCAAGGCGTGGGCGAAGGTCGCGCTCCATTCTCCACGCCTGAACGAGTAGATAGCCGCTGGCAAGCAACAGCAGCGCGCCAATGGCCACCGAGAGCCATAGTCGAACGGGGCTTGTTCCTTGATGTGCGAGAGATGCGGGCAAGTCGTAGATATTCAGCCCGAAATCGTAGCGGACCGCGTTGACCCAGACCATCAATCCCAGGGACAAGAGGGAGATGCCCGACACGGTGGAAACCGTGCGCGGGACGACCTGGCCCGATCGCAGGAGCAACAGCAGCACGAACCCGAGCGCGAACGGCAACGTGTAGCGACCCTGCCACCAGCCTGGCCAAGTTGCAGCACTACTCGCTTCGATGACACCCGGCAGGATCACAATCCCGAATATGCCACACATCGTCGCGGCCCTCCTAATGGAGGGCAGCCGGATCAAGAGCACGCCCCACGCGATGAAGTTCGTGAGAAGGAGCAGTACTGGCGGCGAGGTGTCGTTCCAGCCAAGGACTCCAAACATCTGTTCTACGCGTACTAGAAACAACACGAGGGATATGGCAAACCAAAAAGGGTAACCGAGGACAGAGGGAGGGCCGTACACCGCGCCATTCAGACTAGGTGCCAACGTCGGGTTGGCAAGGGCCCACAATATCCCCAGGACGATTCCCGGAGCCACCGCACACGCGACGCGGATGAGCAATCGTCGGTGTATCGAAGGGGCCAACGCAATGGCGGACAGGGTCAAACCGGAAGCCCAGATGAATCCGAGGGGTCTGGCGAGAGAAAGGGCGACGCTCGCGACGACGAGTATCAACGTTGTCGTCTTCGACCAGGTTTCGGACCCAAGCGACTGACGACTCCAAACTGCCTCGGACAAGACGGCCGAAAATACGATGCCACAGGTGATCTCCCAACCGCTCGGGTTGACCACGATCCCCGTGAAGACCGCCAACGGGGTTGAGATCAGCAGCAGGAAGGTTCCCCACCACTGGTTTCGGCGGCGCATGTAGAGACTGAGAAGGAGCAGCGCCCCGAAATTCAGGATGGAGGAGGCGAGCCGACCGCCGATATCCGCATACTCGATCCCTATCAGGAAGGTCGCAAGCCTCTGTCCGAAACCGACGACCCAGTAGTAGGGCGGCGCGTAGGTGAGAACCTTGGAGGTTGACACCATCACCTGGGCCGTCGAGCGTGGTGGTATGCAGCTGGCGGTCACCTCCGGTTCATGTGCGAAGCAGGGGTCGACCAACAACGACGCAGGGACGGAGAACCACTCGATCGAACCAGGGCGCAGCCCGTGCCCCGATAGATACCAGGCGGTCACCTCGTGATCCGGCTCGTCCGGCCCGGCCGATGGCGGAGTTGAGACAAGCATTCCGACGCCGGCGATGGCGACCAGCAGCCATCCAATCAGAGCGGACGGTCGGCCAAGATCGCGAAGTCGACTGCCCGGTGCACGCATGCCGAGCGCCGGCCCGGAGGTTGCGGGGGCCGGCTCCGCGGTGGGCTGATCGAGCGGCACCTGGGTCAAATCGTCAGGCATGTACCCTTCTCATCCTTCCCCTCGACGACAAGTTGTCGGAGCACCTGGTCCGTGGCGGTGGCCACGCACTGCGATCTATGTGTCACTGGCGTGAACATCCGCAAGCGCCTCGCCTGACGGCACCGTGATCGTAACCGCACCATCGACCGTGAGTATGGTGGTCGGCGTCGAGGCTACAGTCGGCACGGGAGAACTCGCTGTCTGCGAGCCTCCAAGCCTGGAGGCGGCGTCGCCGGCTGGGGGCACGGTAGGCTCCCGACCGCTTCCCAGTTCAACGCGCCATTTTGCAGTAAGACCCGCCGGAATCCGACGGGTCTTGCACGAGTGGTTGGGCTGAATGGCTACCGCGCCGTCGTGGCCTCGCTGCGCGTTTCGACGCGAGCGGCGTGCGTGGCCTCCCATGCCTCGATGGCCGGGAGCTTGGCGAGGACGTAGCCGATCTCGTCGGTGCCGGCCAGGATCATGGCCCGGGCAAACGGGTCGATTTCGAACGCGAACGAGTCGCCGCCCGGCAGCGTGACCGTCAGCGCGTCGAGATCCACGGTCCACTCACCGTCCGGGTCGGCGGCGACGAGAGCCTGAAGCGACGCCAGTCGCTCCGGGGTGACGACGATCGGCAGCAGCGCGTTCTTCAACGAGTTGCCCTGGAAGATGTCGGCGAAGCTGGTCGAAACGATGGCCCGGATGCCCCACGCCCGCAGCGCCCACGGGGCGTGCTCGCGCGAGGAGCCGGAGCCGAAGTTGTCACCGACCAGGAGAATCTGGCGTCCGGCGTTGTGGGGTTCATCGATAAATGAAACCGGCTCGCGGCGCTTTCCGTCCGGCGTGAAGCGCCAGTCGAAGAAGAGGGCGTCGGCCAGGCCGGCCTTGTCGGTGATCTTGAGGAACCGGGCCGGGCAGAGCTGATCGGTATCGATGTTGGACCGGGCGATCGCGATGACGCGGCTCGTGGTCTTGACGAACGGTTCAGGCATGTCAGAGCGCCTCCGAGGCGTTGGCCTCCACGGCCGAAGGCTTCGAAGCGGCGCCCGGCCCGGCGACGCCGGCGAGCGTGCGCGGATCGGTTACGACGCCGGTGACGGCACTGGCGGCGGCGGTTAGCGGTGAGGCGAGGAAGGAACGCCCACCCTTGCCCTGGCGCCCCTCGAAGTTGCGGTTCGAGGTGCTAATGCCGTACTGGCCGGGCTCCAGCTGGTCGCCGTTCATGGCGATACACATCGAGCAGCCCGACTCACGCCACTCGGCGCCGGACGCGCGGAAGACCTCATCGAGGCCCTCGCTCTCGGCCTGCTTCTTGACCTGTTGCGATCCTGGGACGACGAGCACACGCAACCCGTTCGCGACGTGGCGGCCACGCAGGACCGAAGCGGCGGCCCGCAGGTCCTCGATACGACCGTTCGTGCACGAGCCGATGAAGACGACATCGAGCTTCTGGCCGGCGATCGAAGCCCCCGGCTGCAGGCCCATGTACTTGAGGGCGCGCTCGAAATCCTCGCGGGCCGAAGGCTCGAGATCGGCGGCCGAAGGAATTCGGCCGGTTACCGCTATCCCCATTCCGGGATTCGTGCCGTAGGTCACCATCGGTTCGAGCGCGTGGCCGTCGATGACGATCGTCCGGTCGTAGGTCGCGCCTTCATCGGTGGGCAGCGCCCGCCAGCGGGCGACCGCCTCGTCCCAGGCCGCTCCCTGCGGAGCGAACTTGCGCCCCTTCAGGTATGCGAACGTGGTCTCGTCCGGGGCGATGAGGCCGGCTCGGGCGCCGCCCTCGATCGACATGTTGCAGACCGTCATCCGCTCTTCCATGGATAGGGCCCGGATGGCGTCGCCGGTGAACTCGAAGACGTGGCCGGTGCCGCCCCCGACACCAATTCGGGCGATCAGGGCGAGGATGATGTCCTTGGCGCCGACGCCCTGCCCGAGCCGCCCGTCGATGCGCACCTGGAACGTCTTGGGCTGGCGCTGCAGCAGCGTCTGCGTGGCCAGGACCATCTCGATTTCGCTCGTCCCGATGCCGAACGCCAGCGCCCCGAAGGCGCCGTGCGTGGCAGTGTGGGAGTCGCCGCAGACGATGGTCATGCCGGGCTGCGTCAGCCCCAGCTCCGGCCCAATCACGTGGACGATGCCGCGCGTCGCCGAGCCCTGGCCGTGGAACGGGATACCGAACTCGCGGCAGTTTTCCTCGATCTGTCGGAGCTGCTTGATGGCCAGTTCGTCCACCATCGGGATCGACGGATCCAGGGTGGGGATCGAATGGTCCGCGGTCGCGACCGTCTGGCCCGGCTTTCGGACCTTCAGGCCGCGCTCGCGCAGGCCGGTGAATGCCTGCGGGCTGGTAACTTCGTGAACAAGGTGAAGATCGATCGCGAGAATTGCCGGCGCGCCGGGATCGGACGCCACGAAGTGGTCGTCCCATATTTTCTCCACCAGGGTGCGCGGTCTGTCTACCATGTTCTACCCACGATCGATTGCCCCGCCTCACCGGCTGGCGCAGGCCAGCCGCGCGGACAGGGGCCATCGAGGTTACCAGATGGGCCGCAAATCGGCGGTCGTCCACGGGCGACGGACCGCGCGTCAGGTCAGCTCGAACGAGCTCCGGAGGCGGATGTCGCGGGAGGAGTGGCCGACCTGGATCTCGTAGCGACCGGGCTCCACGCGCCAGTTGTGGCGCTTTGCGTCCCAGAAGGCGAGGGCGCGGTCTTCGAGGGCGAGGCTAACCTCGGCCGCCTCACCCGGCTCGAGGCGAACCACCGCGAAACCCTTGAGCTCGCGCGGGGGCCGACGCACGGGCGCGCCCTGAGGCGAGACGTAGACCTGGATCACTTCCTTGCCCGGCCGCGTGCCGGTGTTGCGGACCTTGACGCGCAACTCCAGGGGCTCGCCGTCGGCCAGGCCGTCCGTGGCCAGCGATAGCGACTCGTACTTGAAGGTGGTGTAGCCGAGCCCATGTCCGAATGCGAAGCGCGGCTCCACTCCCGCGACGTCGAAGCCGCGGTAGCCGACGTTGACTCCCTCTTTGTAGACGAGTTCCTCGGCGGCGCCCGGTGTGGTGTCGTAGGCAGGGAAGTCCTCGGCGCGGCGGGCCAGCGTCACCGGCAGGCGACCACCCGGCTCAGCGATGCCGAGCAGAACGTCGGCCAGGGCGTTGCCGAACTCTTGGCCCGGCAGCCAGGCGTAGATGACGGCGGCCACTTTGTCGGCCCAGGGCAGGTCCATTGGGCAGCCGGAGTTCACCACGACGACGGTCTTGCGATTGACCGCGGCGACTCTCTCGACGAGCTCATCCTGGCGGCCCGGCAGCGTGACGGTCTTGCGGTCACGGCCCTCGCTCTCCCAGGTTTCGTCGGTGCCGACGACGACGATCGCCACGTCCGCGGAAGCGGCGGCGGCCACGGCCGCTTCCAGAAGATTGCGGCCTTCCCGGGAGGCGCAGCCGATCGCCAACAGACTGGGGCCATGGGTGTTCGAGTGGGCCTCGGCCGAGATGAGGACGCGCTTGCCGGCCTCGAACTCGAAGGTGCCACCTTTCTCCTTGGCCTCGAACACAGCCGTTGGGATGTCGACTCCGCCGGGAGCATCCCATTCGTCGGCGGCCGGGACGCCATCGACGAGGAGCCGCCGACCGCCGATGCCGCGAATGGCAACCTCATGTGGCCCGGTGACTTTGGGCGTGAGCCAGGCGGAGATTCGGACGGCAAAGTCGTTCTGGACCAGCCCTGCCGGGAGGTCGCCGAAGAGGTGGACGTCGCTCGATTGAACGTTGTAGCTGGCGACCGGCTGGCCGACCGGCTCCTGGCCGCGATAGAACTCGATCGTCAGACCGGGTTTGCCGTCGAGATCGGTCAGGTCCATTCGGGTGACCGGCGGCAGGAAGAGGTCAGTACCGGGGCCCGGCTCGTGGACGATTTCCACTCCCCCCGGGAGTGCCGCGCGTAGACCTTCGAGCGGGCTTATGGCATACGGGGCGCGGATGTGAGCGGCACCCCCGCCCTGGGTGCACGGCGTGGCCGCGTTCGGACCCACGACCGCGACCTTGCGCAGCGCCTCGGCTGCCAGCGGCAGGACACCGTCGTTGGCGAGCAACACGAACGCATCTGCGGCCGCGCGCCGGACGAGAGCCGCGGCATCGGCGTCGGACAGGTGCACGGGCGCGAGCGGGTCGGTATCGGCCGGGCGGGTCCGGGCCGTCCGCGCAACTTGGCCGGCGACTGTCTCGTTGACCGGCAACGCCCCAACCCGCGTGGCCAGAGTCAGCACGTGCAGAGCGGCGCTGTTGAGCGTCTCCTCATCCACCTCGCCGCGTCGCACGGCAGCCGCCAAGTGCAGCCCCAGATGGTGCGGTGGACCGGGCATCTCCAGGTCCAGTCCGGCCGTGGCATCGGCCACGGTGTCGTGAGCGGCATGCCAGTCGGACACCAGAACGCCGTCCCAGCCCCACTCCTCGCGCAGCACGCCTGCGATGAGGGCGGCGTTGCCGGAGCAGTGGACGCCGTTGAGGCGGTTGTACGCCGCCATCATCGACCACGCCCCGGCCTTGGCCACGGCCTCAAATGGGAGCAGGTACACCTCGCGCAGCGTCCGCTCGTCGACGATGCAGTTGACCGTTGTCCGATGGAATTCGGAGTCATTCGCCACAAAATGTTTGGGGCAGGCCGCCACGCCCTGCGATTGCATGCCAGCCACGTAAGCGACACCGAGCTTGGCGATGAGCAGCGGGTCCTCCGAGTAGCACTCGAAGTCGCGACCGGCGAGCGGGGAGCGGACGATGTTCAGGACGGGCCCCAGCATGTAGCTGATGCCGGCGCGCTTCGCCTCGGCTCCGATCCGCGCGGCGACTTCCGCCACCAGGTCAACGTCCCAGGTTGCCCCGAGCGCCGTGCCGCACGGGGTGCAGGTGGCGCTCGAGCCCTCCGTGAACGTCACTCCGCGCACGCCGTTTGGGCCATCGAGAGTGAGCATCGCGCCCAGGCCGATCGAATCGACGCCGGCGGCGTGCCAGGCATCGATGCCGGAGGTCAGCTGGGCGCGCTCTTCAATCGTTAGCGACCGCACCAGGGCGTCCAGTCGCTCGATCGGAATCTCAGGCGTGGCGTCGGTCGGCTGCGTCATGCGTCCTTCCTGATTGCAGTGGCTGGGTGAATCGTACTCCGCGGGTCGGTGAAGGGCAGCCTCGTTTGGCGGACTCACCGGCGGTCGCCGGGTGGCCTACGCTTAGGCCCGTTTGCCGGAGGCAGGCCGCACCAGGAGGGCAATCGTGGCGACTGCGGACGACTCAAAGGGCCGGGCCACCGGGGTGGCGGGCGGCGATTTCTCACCGCCCGAGTGGGGCCAGGAGTTGGGCTACCCGAAGTGGATCAAGCCCTTCCTTCCGGCCCTCCACGAAGGAATCACGATAGGAAACAAGTACGTCAGCGTTCCCGCCCTGAAGATGGGCCTGGGGCGCTGCATTTCCAACCCGTTCACCGGCTACCTGATGATCCTGCGAACACGCGGCCGCAAGAGCGGCGAGATGCGGGACGCCCCGCTCTGCTACACGATCGTCGGCGAGTACGTGTACTGCGTGGCCGGCCTCGGGCAGCAGACGCACTGGGTTCAGAACGTCCTGGCCGATCCCAACGTTGAGGTGATTCTGCCGAGTCGGGCATTCTCCGGCGTGACCGAGGAGGTCACTGACGAGGCGGAGCGCCGCCGCGTGCTTCCGCCGCTACTGCGTAGCATGGGCGTGATTGCCGGGATGATGGGGATGGGCAATCCGTGGCGAGACGCGCCAGAGGCGATCGCGGCCAAGTGCGAAGGCATGCCTCTGGTTCGCGTACGGGCCACCGGCATCGCCGCCGGCCCGGAGGACCCGGGCGGCCGCTACTGGGTGGTGCCTGTGGTCGTCGGCACGCTGCTGACGTTGTGGTGGCTGCGGGCTCGCGGCCGGCGCAAGTCGCCTACGGGGGACCGGGCGTGAGGTTGAACCGGAGCGGCGTTGCTGGATCGGCCGCGCCATCCAATCCAGCCGGTCCGGCTGGATTCTTCAGCGCCGGCGCCTTCAGTGCCGATCCGGCTCGTAGTTGCTTCGTCAGAGTGGTCTGCCTTGTCGTGGCTGCCCTGGGTTGGGCCAACGTGGCGATCCTGGGACGGGCGATGCTGGCCCAGAACCCGCCGGCCGCCGGCTTTGATCTGGATCTGCTGCTGACCGCTGGGCGACGAGTGGCGGCCGGCGACTCTCCATACGACCCGGGCGCCGTGGCCCACGGCCTGCAGGCTCGAGACATCTTCTACTCCTATCCGCCATTTGTGGCCCAGGTTCTCGCGCCCTTCGCGGGGCTACCGACGTGGCTCGTCTTGACGGGTTGGTGCCTGGGCGCGGGTGCCGGGCTCGTTCTGATGGCTGCCCTGCTGGCGCGCGCACCGATCGGTCGGCCTGTTACGGTCGCGCCCGCCCTGGCACTCGATTCCGCGCTGCTCGCCCTGGCTACCGCGCCGTTCTTCTTCCCGTTAACTGTGGCGCTGCTGTTCGGCAACGTAGACGCGTGGTTCCCGCTGCTGTTCGGTGCGGTGGCCCTGACTTTGGTGTCGCACGGCACGGCGCCTTCGCGCGCGACCTCGATAGCAGGTGGCATGGCGTTGGCAGTGGCCTCGGCGGTCAAACTGCACCCGGGCACGATGGTGATCTGGCTGGCTGCTCGCCGGCCGGCAGCGGGCACGCGATGGCCTCATAGGACCGTCATCGCCGCCGTCATCGCAACAGGTATCTCGATTCTGGCAGTGAGCCTATTGGTTGGTGGCGTGGGCCCGTGGCGGGATTACGTCGACTACCTGCGCCTGACCGCCGCCGCCGACCTGGCTTCGCGAGTCAACATCGGTCCCGCCAGCCAACTGGCACTCCTGGCGGGCGACTCCGGTCTGGCTCGTCCGCTGGCAGTCGTCTTCGCCGGGGCGGCGGTCGTTGCCACCATCGCTATCGCGCGGCTTGGGCGCGACCCGCTGGAGAGCATGAGTTGGGCCATCGTCGCCTCGCTGATCGTGCTCCCAGTCACCTGGTACCACTACCCGGTGGTACTGATCCCCGTGGCCCTGGTCGCCTGGACTCGCAGCCGGGGAATGGCACGGGCGAGGTCGGTCAGTGTGGCGCTGGCGGGTGCGGTAGTAGTCGCCGACGTTGCGATTGTGCTGCCGGTGGCCCTGTGGCTGGCGGTATTGCTACTGCTCGTCGCTGTCCGCCGGTCGCGCCCTGGGTCCGGCTTCGAACCGACCCCAGCGGCCGAGCCAACTCTCGCAGCCGAGCCTGGTGGCGCGGACGCGGTCGACCCTGCCTTGGTGCTGGCCTCATGAAGCAGACTCGATTCGAGCAGGGCAACGACGGGAACCGCGCGGCACCATCGCGGCGCAGCGGCCACGCCGATCGAATCGCACACCTACTCCGTAGCGTGCTCCGGCGCCTCCTGGCCGAGCCGCCACCCCCGGCCTTGCCGGGCGCATACCTGGAGCCTGGGTTTCGGCGCCGCTGGCTAGGATTCTTTCTGCCCGCCGCGTTCGTGTTCTTTTGGTTTATGAACTTCGCCATGGGATTCAACTGGCAGGTAGTGGGCTTCGATGGGTACATCTACTACCGTGGCTCGGCTGCCTGGCTGGCGGGCCAGAACCCATGGGCGGTGGGAGCGATCCTCAATGGACTCCCATTCAGCTACGCAGGCTTGCCATCCACCGTCATCATGCTTTCCCCTCTGGCATTGCTGCCGGAGCAAGCGTACGTCTGGCTCTGGCTTGGGCTCTCGGTCGTATCCGCCATCGTGGTCGTTCGGGCCCTTCGCCTGCCGATCATTTGGATCGCCTATCCGCCGATGATCTTCGGTGTCCTGGCGGCCAACCCGCACATCGTTCTTCTGGCGCTCCTGGTTGCTGGTGGGACGTGGGGTGGGGCTCTGGCCACCGTCCTCAAAGTCGTGGCGATCCCGCCCCTGGTTGGCGAATACCGTTGGCGAGCCCTCTTGCTGGCCGCCGCAGCCATGGGCGCATCGGTCCTTCTGTTTCCAGGGCTGTGGTCGTCCTTCCTGGATCAGGCCGGGACGGTCCAGAACACTATCAATGCCGAATCGAAAGGCGGTTTCAGCGCCTGGGGCCGGCTCTATCTGCTCATCCCCACAGTCATCGCACTCGTAGTGCTGGCGTGCATCGACCTGCGCGCATCAGCCTGGCTGGCCGTTCCGGCGCTGTTCCCGACGACGCAGTACCACTACGCGATTTTCGCCCTCCCCGTTGACCCGTTCCTCGCCGCCACCATGGCGTTTCCGTTGCCCATGGTTGCGCCAGTCATGATAATTGCTTACGCCGCTGTCCGGCTCGGGGTTGTCATGTGGCGGCGCCGCGGGCGCGGGCCGCAGCAGCGCTTCCCGACGGGGACCGGCGGCGCAGCGGCCACGGGTCTGTAGGTGAGCCTGCGCGGCCGATTCGCAGACGCCCGGCAGGCGGTCGCTCGCGGGTGGGCCTTCCCGGGCGGACTGTTCGAGCAGGGAAGCCCGGCCAACACGCGTCTCACCCTCGGACTCGGAATCGTCCTCGGGGCACTGTGCCTCATCGCCGGCCGCTACGTGATCCTGGGATTCCCCGCCGGCATCGATTTCGAGATCCCACTGCGGGCGGCCTCTCGCTGGGCCGCCGGCAGCCAGCCGTATCCGCCATCGGCCATGCTGGTCAACGGCGGACCGGACCTGCCCTTCCTCTACCCGCCCTACTTGCTTCCGTTCCTGGCTCCGATCGCCGGTCTGCCTCGTGATTTCGTGACCGGCCTGTGGTTGATTCTGTGTGCGGCCGCCGCTGTGTGGACGTGCCGGAGGCTGAGCATTCCCTGGCTCGCCGTCCCGTGCATCATGGCCTGGCCGCCCTTTTCGGAGGCTCTGGTTACCGGTAACGTCCAGATACTCAGCTTCGCCGCCTTCGTCGCTCTGCTCTACGAACCCGCCGACGGGCGTGCCCGGCAGCGGACGTTGATTCCCTCGCACGACGCCCTAAACGGTGTGCTCGCCGCAGCGGTCGGCGTACTAAAGGTGGCGCAGATGCTGCCCGTCCTCTATCTGTTGCACCGCCGCTGGCGGGCCGCGCTCATTGGCGTGGCGGCTTTGGCCGCGCTGACGATCGCCTTGCTGCCCCTGACCGGGGTATCTATCTACGGCGATTGGCTGTCCCAACTGCGTCGCGCGGCAGATCCCAGCTGGACAATCGGCGGCGTGGCGTTGGGGCGAAGCATCGGCCTGCCGGACATCGCTCTCGTGGCCTGCGGGATTGCACTCGCGCTTTCGGTGCGTGGCCGCGACTCGGCGGCCTGGCTCGGCATAGCGATGCTCGTAGCCACACCCAGCGTCCACGGCTACACGTTTCTGTTCCTGGTGCCGGGTCTCCTGGCGATCCGGCGCGACTTCTCGTTTGTGATCGCGGCCATGTATCTCGGCAACTACCACACCGAGACGTGGTGGATTGGATGGCTGCTGGTGGTCTGCTGCCTCGTCGCCGCCAATCGCTGGCCGTGGCTCCGTACGGCCGTGCCCGTGATCACGGACACTCGGTCCGGTACCAATCCAGCCCAGTCGGGCCGCCGTGGCCTGGAGCCGCCGCCGAGTGGCGCCCGATACAATCTCATCGACCCCGTTTCCGCCGCTCGCTTCGTCCCGGCGAGCCCGAGGGAGCCTTCCGCAGGGGAGTCCTGATGTTCGATCGGCTCGGCCGGCTCGTAGTCCGACTTCGATTCGTCTTCGTCGCCGGCTGGGTCGCGGCGGCCGTGATCATGGGCGCGCTGGCCCCCTCGTTGTCGCAAGTCGGCTTCGCCGATGAGACGAGCTTCCTGCCGCGCGATGCAGAGTCGCTCGCAGCCCGTCACGTGATCGCCACGGCCTTTCCGGCGGATTCCGCCCCGACCTCGGCACTGGTCGTCTTCTCGCGCGCGGGTGGCCTGACCGACGCCGATCGCGCCGCGATAGAGGGGCTGCGCCGCTACTTCGAGGGCAGCGGCCACCCCGACGCGGTCCGAGGCTACGTCACGGCCGAAGGCTCGTCCTCCCTGGCGTCGATGCTGCGCAGCCCAGACGGCGTCGTGGAGCTGGCCCGCATCGACATGTCCACGCCATCGTTCCTGCCGGCTACAAACGCGGCGATCGACATCATTCGCGGGCAATTCGCCAAGCCCGGAGTCCTGCCCGCCGGCCTCATCGCCCAGGTCACGGGCCAGGCCGGAATCGGCCGCGACTACATCGCGGCGATCAAAGAGGGCACGGACCGAACGACGCTCGTCACGATCATGCTCGTCGTTCTGGTCCTGCTCCTGATCTACCGCGCGCCGCTTGCCGCGCTGGCACCGCTGATCACCATCGGCTCGGCCTTCCTGGTCGCGCGGGGCGTGCTCGGCTTCATGGCCCAAGCCGGCTGGCAGCTATCGTCCGTGCTCGATTCGTTCATCGTCGTCCTGGTTTTCGGCGTCGGCACCGACTACACGATCTTCCTGATTTCGCGCTTCCGGGAGGAGCTGGGCCGACACAGCGCGGATGCGGCGGTCCAGGCAACGGTCAGCCGCATCGGCGCGGTCATCACGGCCTCGGCGGCCACGGTCATCGTTGGCCTGGCGTCGATGGTCGCGGCCCGGTTCGGCATGATCCAGTCCACCGGCCCGGCTCTCGCGATCACGATCTTCGTCACGCTACTGGCTGGGCTGACGCTCACGCCCTCGCTGCTGGCCATATTTGGGAGGCACATCTTCTGGCCCCTGCATGAGAAGACCCGGACCGCCGCGGATGAGGATCGCGGCTTCTGGGCCGCGCTGGCACGGCGGATCACAGCTCGGCCGGGCCTGCTCGCGGCCGCGGTGCTGGCACTCTTGCTGGTGCCCGTTCTGGCCTTGCCGCAGCTCAAGGAGAACTTCGACGTCCTGCACGAGCTGCCTGCCGGGGCTGAGTCACGCGACGGCTACGACACGCTGAGTCGGCACCTGGCCGAGGGCCAGCTGATGCCACTCACGGTTCTCGTAGGTTCCACCGACGGGTCGAAGACCGACTTCACTTCGTCTCAGGGGCTCACCGGGACGGAGTCTCTCGGAAGGTCGATCGCGGCGCTGCCCAATGTCCAGACGGTCCGCAGTCTGGTTGACCCACTGGGCGAGGGCAAGGTCTCCGACTTGCTTCGGCCGTCGATACAACTGCCGAAGGCCGCGACGGCCTTTCGCAAACCGCCGGGCACGGATCTGAACGTCCAGCTGAGTGATGCCAGCCTGGCCGGCATCCAATCGACGGCGGGCTATGTGGGTGGGCTCGGGGCCTCCTTCCCGAACCTCTCGAATGCGAATCTCCAGGTGGCGAACGTGGACCTCGCGACGCTGGTGACGGGGCTCACCGACGCCCGGAAGCAGGCCCTGGTAACCAACCAGCTCGATGCCATCGCCACGCAACTCCGGGCGGCAGCAACAGCTGCCGCGGCGGCCGGCGCCCCGGGCGGGC
>CABEBU010000239.1_pt1 | contig 28667 bp, 20 predicted proteins | sample 3132691 | NCBI WGS metagenome assembly CABEBU01 (sample SAMEA5534346, study PRJEB31848) | metagenome | biome: tundra; feature: field; material: soil | place: USA | collected 2013-05 | depth 0.45 m | reverse complement strand
CGGTTCAAGGGCCATCCTCCGGCGAGTGGCGCCACTTGCGAGGCAATCGAAGCCCGGGGGCTCCCAGGCACGGTGGGATAGTAGCCCCTCTCAGCAGCCGGGGAGGCCGCGGTGCCGGCTTGGGCCCTATCGGCTCCAGCCAGCCCGCCGGCCGAGACCGCGCCGTACTCGTCCCACGAGAAGCTGGAAACGTAGTCGCCGGGTGAAGAGCGCAGGATGATTCCGGGCCAGTTCACGACGCAGCTGGGCGCGGCGTGAATCGGCATCGTCGGTTCTGGTTCCGGGCCGGGCCCGATAGAGAAAGAGCGGCTCTGCGACCCGCCCGGCCTGGACTCCTCTTTCGATGCAGGCAAGCCAGAAGTCGAAGTCCTCCCAGAGGCCCTGCTTGGGGTTGTACCCGCCCGTAGATGCCCAGACTCCCCGACGATAGAGCGAGCAGTAGGGAATTCGATTGACGACCCACATCGACGCTAGCTCCCATGGGCCGGCGTGGAAGATTTGCGAAGTCGCACCGATCACCTGCCAGTCCGTGTAGGCGATCGAGATCGAGCGTTTGGCCTCGAGGAGCGCAACCGTGCGTTCGAGCATCTGGGGCTGGATCATGTCGTCCGCGTCGAGTGGAAGGATGTAGCGTCCGGTCGAGGTCGCGATCCCGTTGTTGCGAGCGACCGAGACCCCCTGGTTCGGCTGGCTCAGCAATCGGATGCGATGGTGCGGGTGCTGCGCTGCGAGTTCCTGGGCGGTCTGCGCCGTGTCGTCGGTGCTGCCGTCATCGACGATGACTATCTCCCAGTCGGTCCACGTCTGGGCGATGACGCTCGCGACGGCCTCCTCCAGGAACTCGGCCTGCCCGTAGCAAGGGATGATCACCGAGACCGCCGGTGGAGGCGGGTCCGCTTCACGAAGGCGCAGCTCAACGTCCTGGTGGCAGGCTGTGTTGGGGAAGTCGTCGTAGCTCGCCACGTCGATCCGGCCACCGCGCTCGAACGCGGCGGCGAGGGCCTCCGGCGATTCGCCGGCCCGAGTTCCGGCCCGGTTCTTGGCCACTGTCTGGACAATATTGGCGGGGATGCAGAAGGCTACCGAGCGTTCGAAGCACAACAGGACCGGTTGGCGAGGACCTGATGCGGCGGCTCCCGCGGCCAGCCGCCCTTCCATAAAGTTCGGGTTGCTGAACCGGATCCGGCGCAGAAGTGGTTCGATGTCGGCCGTCCGGTAGACGGAACTCGACAGATCGAAGGGATAGCCGAAGTCGTGACTCGCGCCCGGCCAGCGAAATGCCAGGACGCCCGGCCGCACCGTAGTGAATTCCGGAATCTTCTGCTGAGCATCGAGCGGGTAACAGTAGGTCGTGTTGGTGCCGAGGCGCAGCGAGAAGCCGATCGCGGAGTCGTTTGACCCCAGCTCCTCGATCACGGTCCGGACCGAGAACTCTCGGACGAACAGCGCGTCGTCCACAACGAAAGCAACGAACTTGGCCCCGGCAACCAGGGCCAGAACGTCCCTTCGAAAGTGCCGCTCCCTCCGGAAGACCACGCCCGGGTATTCGAGGCTGAGCTGCCGGTAGAGGCCTTCCTGATAGGCGGAAGAGGTCGTGTACAGGACGTTGATCTCCATCCGCTCGGGGTCCTTGCAGCGGAGGAGGAGAGAGGCGAGTGCCGCGTCGAGTTGAAGTGGACGGTCCTTGCTGAAGACGACCGCGACCAGGGGCTTGGATTCGCTCGAGCTAGAAGGCACGTCGGTCTCCACGGGACCACCCTAAGTTTGGTTCCTGTATCGTATCGCCCATGTCCGACCCCTATCGCCTTGCCCCCGTTGGAGTCCTGAAGCTCGCCGGGCAGGTGAGATAGCCCAAGTGGCCGCCGCCCGGCCGTCCGAGCCTCTCCGCGGGCGCCCGTCGGGAGTGCTCCTGTACGGCATGTACGACACCGCCGGTCTGGACAGCGCTCCCAAGGTCCGGATCGAGATGATGGCCGAGGCGCTCTCCGGTCGCGTCCACACCGAACGCATAACGGGTGGCCGCATCGGCCGATTCCTGGCATCGGTCCGCTGGCTGGTCTCGGGCGGGCCGCGGCGAGTGGGTGCCGTGTACGTCGAGTCGCCCACGGCCAACGCCATGCCAACGGACCTGGCCTTCCTGGCGCTAATGCGACTGTTGCGCCGCCCGGTAGGCGTGTACTTCCGGGACGCATACCAGCTATTCCGCGACATCCATCCCAGAACGCGCCGCCGTCAGGTCCTGACTGATTTCCTGTGGCGGCTCACGACGCCGCTGTTGAAGCGAGTGGCGTCGGTCCAGTTCGTTCCAACCCAGGGGCTGGCTCAAGCCTTGGGCCTCAAGAAGCCCATCCTGCTTCCGCCGGGGACGGACCCGAAGTTGCCCGATCTGGGGATCGGCGAGCCCGATGTGGTGGCTACCATCGCTCAGGTCGCCCCAGGCTCCGGTCTGGACACGCTCGTGGCGGCCATGGCCCTGGTCCGAGAACGAAGGCCGGCCGCGCGGTTGATCGTCGCGGCCAGGTCGATTGACGGAGCCACTGCAGCTGCCCTGCCCGACTGGGTCGAAGTCGCGGTCGCGGGACGTGCCTCTCTGCCGGAGGTGCTGAGACCCGGCCGAGTGTGCGTTCTGCCGTTGCCGATCAACCGCTACACCAACCTGGCGGTGGCGGTGCGGCTGCTAGATCTGCTGGGCTTCGGCAAACCGATCGTGGCCACCGACACGAGCCCGACGCGGGCGATCGTCGAAGCCAGCGGTGCGGGGACGGTGACTCCGGACACGGCTGCCGGCCTCGCGCACGGGATATTGGCGATCCTCGAGGACGCGGGCCTGGCGGGTCGCCTGGCCGAGAACGCGCGCCGGTACGCCTGCTCGCCCGAGTCCACGTGGGATGCTCGAGCCTTGACCGCGCTGACTTGCCTGGGCCTGGCGGCTGCACCTGCCGCGCCTGCCGCGCCTGCCGCCGGTGGTGCCGGAAATGGCTGAGCCGAGCGTGACCGAAATGCCCGCGGACAGCGGGGGCGACGGCGTCCTGGCGATCGCGTTCCTTGGCGATCCGAACAGCGTCCACACCCGACGCTGGACGGGCTACTTTGCGAGCCGCGGGCACAAGATCACGCTGATCGTTGGGCGCGATCTGGTGATCAACCCAGGCCTGCCGGCCGGCATCGCCATCGAACGGTACGTGCCGTATTCGCGGGAGCGGACGCGCCTCGTCGGCGCGCTCGTGGCGGCGCGGTCATTGCGCCGAGTCCTCAAGACCCTCAACCCCGACGTGCTCCACGCCCATTACCTGACCGGCAACGGCTGGCTTGCCTGGATCTCCGGATTCCATCCGTACGTCGTCAGCGTCTGGGGCTCGGACATCCTGATCACCGCCCGCGAGACCCGGCGGGCCCGGCTGCACACCCGCGTCGCCCTGCGCGGGGCGGACCTCGTGACCGGTAACTCCGAATACCTCGTGAAGGCCGCGGTGGCGGCCGGCGCGAGGCCCGAGCGAACCCGCTACATCCATTTCGGAGTGGACACGGAACGGTTCCGCCCCGGCCCGGATCCGGTCGAACTGCGGGCGCGCCTCGGTCTGCAAGGCCGGCGCGTGATCTTCTCCCCCCGAATGATCGAGCCGCTCTATCACCACGAGACCGTCATCGCGGCCCTGGCGCGATTGCCGCAAGACGTCGTCGTTCTCATGACCCGATATCTCGCCAATACCGCCGAGCTTGCCGCGCTCGAGCGTCAGGCGGCTGAGCTGGGCGTCGCCGAGCGCATGATCGTCGTCGATACCGTGGCCTACGAAGAGATGCCCGACCTGTATCGACTGGCCGATGTCGTGGTCTCTCTCGCAGCCAGCGACGGCGGGCCGATCACCCTCATCGAAGCGCTCGCGACCGGGTGCCCGGTCGTCGCTACGGACCTGCCGGCCGTCCGCGAATGGGCCTCGGAACTGGATCCCGCGGCGCTCGTCCCGGTGGCGGACGTCGCAGCCACGGCCCGGGCCATCGAACACTTGCTGTCACGCAGCCCCTCGGAACGGGATGAGCTGTCTCGGCGCGGTCGGGCCGCCGTCGAAGAACGGGCGGGCGAACGTGCGAACATGGAACGCATGGAGTTGCTGTACCGCGAGTTGGCCGCTCGTAGCCGGAGACGGGCCTAGCCATGTGTGGAATTGCCGGTGTTCTCAGCCTGAACGGCGAGCCCATCCCCGAACTCGGCGGTCGCCTCGCCGCCATGAGCCATCTCGTCAGCCATCGCGGGCCGGACGGGGAGGGGACCTGGCGCGGGCCGTACGATCGGGTCGGGTTCGTGCACCGGCGGCTGGCGATCATCGATCTCGTGACCGGCGCCCAGCCGATGGTGGACGAGGCCGGGAACTGGATCACGTTCAACGGCGAGATCTACAACTACATTGAGTTGCGGGACGAGCTTGGGCTCGAGACGTTCCACACCACCTCCGATACAGAGGTGATCCTGGCGGCCTACCGGCGCTGGGGCGTCGACTGCCTGTCGCATCTGCGAGGAATGTTCGCCTTCGCCATCTGGGACGCCGGCAGCGGGTCCCTCTTCTGCGCCCGCGACCGGTTCGGCATGAAGCCGTTTTACTACGCTGTGGTGGAAGGGCGGCTGTATTTCTCCTCAGAGGCCAAGGCCATCCTGCCCTTCCTGCCCGAGATCGCGACGGACGTCGAGGGCCTGCGCGACTACCTGGTCTTCCAGTTCTGCCTCGACGGGAAGACCCTCTTCAAGGGAATCCGTGAGGTTCCGGCGGGCCACATGCTCCAGGTCCGCAACGGCAATCTGGATATCACGCGCTACTGGGAGATCTACTACAACCTCGATTTCGACCACGACTCGGGCTATTTCGAGGAGCGGCTCCGTGAGTTGATGGCCGACTCCGTGAAGGTCCATCTCCGAGCCGACGTGCCGGTCGGTGCGTACCTGAGCGGCGGTCTCGACTCGAGCATCGTCGCCAGCGTGGCTGCCGAGCAATCAGGCCCCGGCCTCCAGGCCTTTCTCGGCAAGTTCGCCGAGGGTCCCGAGTACGACGAGAGCCGCTATGCCCGGGCCTTGAGTCAGGACAAGGGGATCGACCTCCACGAGCTGGAGATCACGGTCGACGATTTCGTCGCCAACGCCCGCAAAGTGATCTACCACCTGGACTATCCGGTGGCTGGGCCTGGTTCCTTCCCGCAATTCATGGTGTCGAAGTTCGCGAAGCTCGATCGGAAGGTCGTGCTCGGTGGCCAGGGCGGCGACGAGCTATTCGGCGGCTACGCCCGATATCTGGTCGCGTACCTAGAGCAGTGCCTCAAGGCGGCCATCGACGGGACGATGCATGACGGCAACTTCATCGTCAGCTATGAATCGATCCTGCCCAACCTGACCGCGCTGCGGCAGTACAAGCCGCTGCTGGCCGAGTTCTGGCGCGAGGGGCTGTTCGAGCCGATGGACGCGCGCTACTTCCGCCTGGTCAACCGATCGAACAATCTGCGCGAGGAGGTTCGCTGGGATCTGCTCGACGGGTACTCGCCGTTCGAGACGTTCCGCTCGATCTTCAACGCCTCGAACCTGACCGGCGAGTCGTACTTCGACCGAATGCTGCACTTCGATTTCAAGACGCTGCTGCCGGCTCTCCTGCAGGTCGAAGACAGGATGAGCATGGCCCACGGGCTGGAATCGCGGCTGCCGTTCCTCGACCACCCGCTCGTCGAATTGGCCGCAACGATGCCGCCGGCGGTCAAGTTCGAAGGCGGCCGGCTCAAGCGCTCGCTACGCGCGGCGTTCGCCCCGATTCTGCCGGCGGTGATCAACGACCGCACGGACAAGATGGGTTTCCCGACGCCACTCAACCTGTGGGCCAGGGGCGACGCGCACGCCTTCGTCGTGGACACATTGTCTTCCCAGGCTGCGCTTTCGCGGCCCTACGTGGACAACAAGCTGGCCCTCGCCGGACTGACCAAGGGTGCCGCTTTCGGCCGCGGCTTCTGGGGCCTGCTGTCGCTCGAGTTGTGGCAGCAGGAGTTCCACGATCGGGCCTCCGAGTTCAGGTCGCTGCCGGAGACACTCGGCCAGCGCGTGACCGAGTGAAGGCCCCGGCGGACGCCCCTGCCTCCGCTCTGCCGCCGACGCAACCTGCGAGCCAATCGCCTCAGCCGCACGGTACGTTTGCCCGGCGCGTGGGCAGCATCTTCGCGACCCGAGTGGTCCAATTTGGACTCGCATTCACGACATCCATCCTGATCTCGCGTCTGCTCGGCCGCGAGGGCAAGGGGACCTTCGTCGCCATATCGACACTGCCCGGAACACTGACCGTCCTTGGCTCGCTCGCCCTGCCGAACGCGGTCAACTACTTCGCCGGGAAGGGCCACTCCGTGGCGAGTCTGACCCGGGCCGCGTTCGCGCTCACAGCCGTCTTCTCCGCCCTGTTGATCGCCATCGCCTGGTTCTTCCTGCCGTGGCTCGAGTCGTCGTTCCTGAGTGCGGCAGCCGGTCACGACACGCTGCTGCGAGTGATTCTCCTCACCCTGCCGATGAGCATGCTCGTCACCTTCGGCGCTTCCATCCTGTACGGCCGGCAAGATGTCCGCGCCTACAACTTCATCCAGATCGGCCAGGCCGTGACTTCGCTCCTGAGCGCGGTAGTGCTGGTCGGAGTACTACGCCTCGGAGTTCCCGGGGCGGTTGCCGGCAGCGTCCTGGTGACCGTCCTGACGACCGTCGCGGTCATGGAGACCGTCCGTCGGTTGGGGCGTCGAGACTCCGCCGGTCCTACCGTCCCTCGCCGCGCCCTCTTCTCCTACGGTTTGCGACTCTACCCGTCCTCATTCGGCGGTTTCGCCAACGCTCGGGCGGACACGTACATACTCCAGGCGCTGCTCGTCAACTCACCCGAGCAGTTGGGTCTGTACGCCACCGCAGTCACGATGGCCGAACTCGTCTTCTACGTCCCGGATTCCATTGCGACCCTCTTCATGCCGCGAGTCGCCGGTTCTACGGTGGAAGACGCGAATAGAATGCTGGGCCGCTTCGCCCGGTTCTCGACGCTGGTCACCGTCGGCATCGCCCTGGCCCTCATCCCGGTGGCGTTCGTGGGAATACATCTGGTCCTGCCGCAGTTCGTGGACTGTCTGCCGGCATTTTTCGTGCTGCTGCCGGCGGTCGTGAGCTTGAGCCTGGCCAAGATCATGATCAGCTATATGGCCGGGCGCGGGCGCGCCGGTATGGTCTCGGTTGCGAACGTCGTTGCGTTGGTGCTGAACGTGGGCTTGAACATCATCCTCATCCCGCGTTTCGGTATCGTCGGCGCCTCGTTGGCCTCTCTGGGGTCGTACACGGCACTGGCCACCATGACACTCCTGGTCGCCTGTCGTCTCTCCGGTCAGGGGCCGCTGTCGCTCTTCATCCCGGGGCGGGCCGAGGTCGAACTGCTCGTCTCCGGCGTTGTGCGGTTGAGCCGTCGTCTGCCGCTTCTTCGCAGCACGTGATCAGGAGCGGCGGACATCAGCTGATCGGCTGGACCCCGCGCTGATCGGGTAGCATTTGGAACGTCTTCGGACTAGCAGGAAGGAGCCGGCCGCTGTCAGGGATCGTGGCTGTTACCGGAAGCGAGGGCTTCATCGGGTCCCACCTGGTCGAGGCGCTCGTCAGGCGTGGCGATCGGGTCCGGGCGATGGTCCTCTACAACTCGTTCAACTCGTGGGGCTGGCTGGAGTCGTTGCCAGCCGACGTACTCGCGTCCGTGGAGGTCCAGCTCGGCGACGTCCGCGACATCGCGTCTGTGCGCGAGCTGGCCGAAGGCGTGGACGCCATCTACCACCTGGCCGCCCTGATCGCGATCCCGTACTCGTATCGCTCTCCGCGTTCGTATGTCGACACCAACGTGTCGGGCACGCTCAACGTCATGGAGGCAGCCCGACAGCTGCGGACGCCGCGCGTAGTCCACACCTCCACCAGCGAGGTCTACGGCACGGCTCGCAGTGTCCCAATCTCTGAAGATCACCCGCTGCAGGGCCAGTCGCCCTACTCGGCCTCCAAGATCGGCGCCGACAAGATCGCCGAGAGCTACCACCTCTCCTTCGAGGTTCCGGTCGCGACTCTGCGGCCGTTCAACACCTACGGCCCACGCCAATCCAGCCGCGCCGTGATCCCTACGATCCTGTCGCAACTGGCGGCAGGCCAGCGTCAGATTCGCCTTGGCGACCTGCGGCCGACGCGCGACTTCACCTTCGTGGCCGACACCGCCCGAGCTTTCATGGCCCTCGCCGATGCCCCGGCTGCGGCAGTCGTGGGCCGGACCTTCAACGCCGGGACCGGCGTCGAGACCTCGATCCGAGAGCTTATAGAGCTGATGGGGAGGGCGGCCGGCCGCGACGTTGAGGTTGTCGAAGAGGCCGAACGGCTGCGGCCGGCGGGATCCGAGGTGATGCGCCTTGTCTGCGATAGCTCGCGTCTGACCGCGGCCACCGGATGGAAGGCCAGCGTGGGTCTCGCCGATGGGCTTGCCGAGACCGCCGCCTGGTTCGCCCAACCGGAGAACCTGACCCGCTACAAATGGGACTCTTACACGGTATGAACACCCGATGAGCGCCGAATGAGCGAGCGGCATGCGGTCATCCTCGCCGGTGGTAAGGGCACTCGGCTGCGTCCCTATACGACGAGCATCCCCAAGCCGCTCGTACCGATCGGTGACGACAGCGCCATCCTCGAGATCGTTCTGCGCCAGCTCGCGCGGGACGGCTTCCATCGGATCACCATCGCCATCGGCCATCTCGGCGAGCTGATCCGCGCCTACGTCGGCAGCGGCGAGAAGTGGGGAATCGATGTCGACTACGCGACCGAGGACAAGCCGCTGAGCACAATGGGTCCGGTCGTGGCGGTCCTCGACCGGCTCCCCGAGCAGTTTCTGGTCCTCAACGGCGACATCCTCACGGACCTCAGCTACGCCGCCCTGCTGGATGCCCATGCCGCATCAGATGCACCCATCACGATCGCCACGTACCGCCGCCAGGTGGACGTCGACTTCGGCGTGCTGACCGTCGAGAAGGGCAAAGTGGTCGGGTTCGTGGAGAAGCCCCGGCTCGACTACGAGGTCAGCATGGGTGTGTATGCCGTCTCCCGATCGACCCTTGCCGGCTATCGCGTCGGTGAGCCGCTCGGTTTCGATCACCTGGTCCTCGACCTGTTGGCCAAGGGGCAAAATCCGGCCTCCTACGCGTTCGACGGATACTGGCTGGACATCGGGCGCCCGGAGGACTACGACCGGGCCAACTCCGAGTTCGCCCGGCTCCGGTCCGTATTGCTGCCGGAGTCCTGAGTGACGCTCGCGGTCGTTTTCGGCGCAAACGGCTTCATCGGCAGACACGTGGCCGATGCCATGCGGGCTCTACCGGGGATGGACGTTGTTGGCGCCGGCCTGGGCGCTCCGTTGCCGGGGCTGGAGGAGCACTGGCTGGATCTCGACCTTTTGGCCGACGACGGCAGGCTCGAGAGCGAGCTGCGGGCGACAAGCCCCGGCTACGTCGTGAACTGCACCGGCGCTACCGGCGGGACCACTGCCGAATTGCTGCGCATCAACGTGCTCACGACCGCGGCTTTGCTGGAGGCGATCGCGCGCTCCGGCATCCGGGCCCGGTTCGTCCACCTCGGCTCGGCCGCAGAGTATGGACCGGGCGCGATCGGTCAGCCCGTGTCCGAGACGACGTGTCCGCGGCCAGTCAGCCCGTACGGCATCGCCAAGCTCGCGGCGACTCAACTGGTGGTGGCCTCTGCGGCCGCGGCGGCCGGACCGGCCGCGGGCCAGGATGCCGTGGTCCTGCGCGTGTTCAACGCCCTCGGCCCGGACATGCCGCCCGGAACGCTGCCGAGCACCGCGCTGCGCCACCTCACAGACGCGGTGGCGAGTTCTGCGCCGCGGATCGAGATGGGTCCGCTTGGCACCATCCGCGACTTCGTGGACGTCCGGGACATCGCGGCCGCCGTTGTCGCCGCCTGCCGCGCGCCGCGACTCGAGGCGTCGATCATCAACGTGGGCTCAGGTACGGGGCATTCCGCGCGCGAGCTGGTCCAGGCACTCGCCGAGCGAGTGGGGTTCCCCGGGGAGATCGGAGAGGCGGCAGCCGGATCGCCCCGATCGTCGGACGTGCCCTGGCAGGTCGCGGACGTCTCTCTTGCCGGGCGGCTCCTGGGCTGGCGGCCAGCTCACGATCTTCGCTCCACAGTGGAGCTGATGACCGCCGGCGTCCCCTGACGGCCTGGTCGTCGGGGCCAGATGGTCGCGCGCCCGGCGTCCACCCCTGGCATGATCCGCGGTATGGCACACCACCGTTCCACGACGGTCGGCGAAGCGCGGCGTCCAACCCGCCCGACGCGTCCGACGCGTCTCCTGATCGTCACCAACATGTATCCGACGCCGGACCGGCCCCAGACGGGGCCGTTCGTCGCGCTTCGCGTGGCGGCGCTTCGCGAGCGAGGCGTGCAGGTCGTGGTGGCCGGCCCGTCGGGCTACAGCGGGAACTCGCTGTTTCGCCATCTGGGGATCGCGTGGCGGGCGCTCACGGCTCGCGGCCACTTCGACGGCGTGGAAGCTCACGGGGTCTACCTCGCCGGCGTCATCGCCCTACCGGCAGCCAGGCTGCGTCGCATCCCGCTTCTCGCCTACGCCCACGGCGGTGACGTGGCCGACTACGGCGGGCAAAACCGAGTCAGCCGCGCCCTGACCGGCTGGGTCGTGCGGGGGGCGGCCGCCATTGTGGCAAACTCCGAAAACACGGCGGGCCACGTGGAGAGGTTTGGCGCGACAGCCCGCGTCGTTTCGCCGGGAGTGGATATGAGCATCTTCCGGCCGGTCCGCGGTGACGCTGAGCGGGCCGCCGTCCTGGCCCCGCTCGGGCTGCCCGAGGGGCTTGTGGCTCTGTACGTAGGGACCTTGTCCGAGCGCAAGGGCGCCGACATCTTCGCCGCGGCCCTCGATCTCGCCGCCGGCTCCGGCTGGTCCGGCGTGATGATCGGTGACGGGCCTCTGGCGGAATCGATCACGACTGATCATCCATCGGTGCGGCGATTGCCTCCCACGTCGCAGGCCGATGTGGCGGACTGGATGCGGGCCGCGGACATCGTCGTGGTGCCGTCGCGTCGGGAGCCGCTCGGGCTCGCGGCAGTGGAGGCCCTCGCTTGCGGGACGCCTGTCGTGGCCTCGGCCGTGGGCGGCCTCAAGGAGGTCGTTCGTGACGAGGAGACTGGCCTGCTCATCGCGTCTGAGAACCCGGATGCTCTGGCGACTGCGCTTGCTCGGCTGAAGGATGACGCGCTGCGGGCGCGCCTTGCCGCGGCCGCGCCGGCCTCAGTCGCCCGCCACAACATCCGCGCCGCGGCGGCCGAGATGGCTCAGGTTTGGTTGGAACTGGGCGTCCGCGCCTAGAGCCCGGTGATCGCCGTCACAACCAGTGTTATGGACAGGGCAACCAGGAGTGCCGTCCCGAGCCAGCCAACTGCGAGCAAGAACCGGCCGCTGACAAGCGGTCCCATGAGCTCCTTGTCGGCAGAGAGCCGCATTACGAAGACGAGCACGAACGGCAGTAGCAGGGCGTTCACGACCTGAGCCGTGAATATCACCTGGACCAGGCCACTGGTGGGCACGATGAGCACTACCAGCGCTGCGCTGGCGACGAAGAAGATCATCAGGCCGTAGAAGGCCGGCGCCTCCCTCACGCGCCAATCCACGCCGGTCTCCCAGCCGAACGCTTCGCACGCTGCGTAGGCGCTCGTCAGAGGAACGACGCCGAGCCCCAGAAATGAAGCGGCCAACAATCCGACCGCGAACAGGATGTAGGCGCCGTCGCCGGCCAGCGGCTGCAAAGCCTGGGCAATGTGCTTAATCGCTTCAGGATCGCCGGGGTCAACGCGATTGCCGACTGACCACACCGCCGCAGCACAAGCGACGACGATGAATCCGCCGATCAGGTTAGTAAGGAACGCACCCAGGCCCACGTCCAGCCGCGAGCCAGTCAGATCTTCTGGACCCAGTCGTTTGTCGGCAACATATGACTGGATGAAGGCCTGTCCCCACGGTGTGATCGTTGTCCCGACCGTAGCGACGACGGTGAGCCAGTATTCCGGTCTGTCCGAAAGTCGTGGGATGACTAGCGAGGAGGCCGCAAGGCCCCAGTCGGGATGCGCCAGTAGCGCCGACAAGAAGTATGCGAGCGACACTCCGATCCCGACGGCTACGAAGAGATACTGAACCTTGCCGTAGCTACCGCGGGTCAGGAGCAGCACCACGACTGTGGCCGCCAGCAGAGCGCTAACCCACTTTTCCACGCCGAACAGGCTGAGTGCGGCACTGCAGCCGGCAAACTCGGCGATTATCGAGCCCACGTTGGCCACGAGCATCGTGCTGGTCATGAATGCGGCCCAGCGCACGCCGTACTTCTCGCGGACGAGGCCGGCCAGTCCCTGGCCGGTTGCCAGACCCAGCCGCGCCCCGACTTCCTGGGTGAAGAAGAGGACGATCTGGCTGGCCAGCAGAACCCACAGCAGGTTGTAGCCGAAATTGGCTCCAGCCAGCGAATAGGTGGTGATGCCGCCGGCGTCGTTGTCGGCGAATCCGCTCACGAGCCCCGGGCCGAGTACCCCCAGGATGGCTGCGAAGCGGACCCTATTGACGGCCCGTGGCGTAAGACCCAGCACGGGTCCCTTCATCGATCCGCCGTCCCGGACCTACTGAAGAGGCGCGGGATACGGCGTTTGGACGGCTGCGGCAACAGGGTATCCATGGCGTCATCGACGGTGACGATGCCCTCGAGCCGGCCCTCGGCGTCCACGATCGGCAGGGCCAGCAGGTTGTACCGGGCCACGACGTCGGTCACTTCCTCCTGGCTGGCGTCGGTTCGGACGGCCACGGGCTCGTCGTACATAAACGTGGAAATGACGGTCTCGGGCTTGGCGACGATGAGGTCGCGCAACGACAGGACGCCTACCAATCGATCATCTGAGTCCGTGACGTAGACGTAGTAGATCGTCTCGGTGGTGGGCTCCAACTCGCGCAGGCGATCGATCGTCTGGGCGGCAGTGAGGTTGGCCGGCACGGCCACGAACTCCGTGGTCATGATGCCGCCTGCCGTCTCCTCGTCGTACGTCATCAGCTCCTGGACTTCGTCGGCCTCTTCCTTCTCCATGAGCCCGAGAATCTCTACCCGGCTCTCGTCGGAGAGGTCGGCCACCAGGTCGGCGGCCTCGTCCGGATCCATCTCCTCGAGGATGTCGGCAGCGCGGCCCGGCTCGAGGTCCTCCAGGATGTCCACCTGGGTCTCGGGCTCCATCTCGCCGATGGCGTCGGCTGCGGCCTCGTCGTCGAGCGCGGATATGACGCCCACACGGTCGCTTCGGCTGAGCTGGTCGATGATCGTGGCCAGGTCGGCGGGATGCAGCTCGGCCAGGCCTTTGTGAGGGACGCGCAACTTCACGCTGGCGATCGTTCGCTCGACCGGATCGACGTCCTCCCAGTCGATGTAGCGTTCGGGCACTTCGCGATGCAGGCCGCGGGCAATCGTTCGCCACGGGCCCTCGAGCCCCAGGCGGCGGAGTAGGCCGGATGCGCCGACATCCACAGCGACCAGGTGGAGCGAGCCTTCGACTTCGTCCAGCCGCAGGTCGTTGACGCGGACCACCTTGCGACCGTCGATGTCCACGATCTGACGGTCCATCAGATCAAGCTTCAGGCGGATTTCATTGGGCCGTTGGTTGAACTTGGAGATGTCGATCGCCGACGTGCAGAGGCTCGCACCACCAGCATCCAGGCTGGCCACGGACTGCCAGTGGAGGAAGATCTCGCGGCCGTTCGTCTTGACGACGATGCCGGTCACCGGGGGATACCGATCGCCGATGGCGACGATCAGGTCGGCAACCGTTCCAATCGGCTCGCCCAGCTTGTCGCGCACGGGCCGGCCGATCGCCTGGCTCAGATAGAGCATGTGCCACCTCGACGGTGCGTCTGCGGATGGGGCCCACCCCACCCGCCGGTGACGCGCCCGCGAGAGCGCTTACCGCCTAGAGGGGGAAGGGGACTGTTGAGTGGATGTCGGCGCACGCGTGGTTGGCGCGTCTGTCGCCGCAAATACTGGGTCCGGTCTCCACTGAGGGAGATATCCTCCGAAGGCGGATTAGGGCTGGTCGAGATGCGCGCAGACACTCCTGCGGGCGCTGCTCGGACTGTTCGGAGTTTAGTCCGCGTGCTGGCACGGGGTCAACGCCGCCCGGCGCCACGCCGCCCGGCGCCACGCCATCGCCCGCAGGACCCTCGCCTACGTCGCGAACTGAAGTACCGTCCCGCCGTAGCCAGCATGTACCAGCCCGAAGGACCAGCCTACGGGCTTTGTTGTTGCATCCTTCTCGTGTGAATCGGCCGCACTCCCAAGATCCACCTGCCGGCCGGCAGGAAGGACGGCCTCCGCGCGTCCTGCTCACCTGGATTCTTCTCGGCCTCTCGGTCACTATGCTCGCGGGCAAGGGAGTTGTGGAGTTCTTGGCCGGCAACGGCAGCGTCGTCGATTTGGCTCTCTCTGTCGCGCTGGTCGGCCTGGTCAGTTCGGCAGTGCTGAACGCCCGCGCCTCAGGCATGGAGGGGGAGCGGCGCCATTCTGAGTCGGAGAGCTTCAGCCGCATCATGCGGGCGCTGTCGCGGTCGGTTTCACCGGACGCTGTCGTGGAGGCCATCGTCCACGAACTAGGAGCAGCCACCGAGGCGGACCACGTGTCCGTCGTGCTCCTGCGGCCCGGCGGCTCCGTCCTTGATGTGACGTTCGTCTCGATGCTCCCCGGAGCGCCCACGTCCTACACCGTCATGCCGCTGCGCCAGCTCGAGCCGATCGAGACGCGGCATCTTCGCGACCTTCCCCGACCCCAGCAGAGCAGCAGCCCGACCCGCCTCGTTGACGGCGAGCCCACGCAATTGTGGCACGAGGGTATGGAGCGGAGCGGGGATTCGGCGTCGGCCGCCAACGAGGCCACTGCCTCGTTGAGGCGCAGTGGCCGGGCCAGGCCCCGGGCTGCCGGCTCGATCGAGGACGAGGTTCGGGCGAGTGAGGTGGCCGATCGCATTGCCTACCGCCTCCGCGACGCCTACGGTCTTCGCAACACTCTGGCGTCGCCACTGCACGCCGGGAGTTCAATCGCGGGCGCCATCGTCTTGTCCCGCCGCACCGGCGATATCTGGCCCGAAACCGCTGTCCGACTCCTGACCTCGGCGGCCTTCGAGACCTCCGCGGCGCTGGCCCGCGTCTACTCGCACCAGGCGGCCGAGTCTGAGGCGCGCACCGATCAGCTGACCCAGTTGCCAAACCGGCGCTACTTCGATGAGTACTGCACCCTAATCTCCAGCCGCCGCCGGTCCTCCGACCGTGTGGCGATACTGTCCGTGGACGTTGATCACTTCAAGCTTCTCAACGATACGTACGGTCATCAGGTTGGCGATGTTGTGCTGCGGTCAATCGGCAACGCGATCCAGGCCTCCGTTCGCGAGGACGATGTCCCGGCGCGCTATGGGGGCGAGGAGTTCATGGTCCTGCTGCGGAACCCGGGCATTGGCGTTGCCCTGGAGATCGGCGAACGGATCCGCCAGAATGTCCGTGACATGGACCTGGCAGAGGCCGGGGTGACAGATCGCGTGACCGTCTCCGTAGGCGTGGCTTCGGGTCAGCAGCCGGGCGAGACAATTGATGAGATCGTCGAGCGTGCCGACCGCGCCCTTTACACGGCCAAGCGAACCGGACGGGATCGGGTTGTCGAGGCCATGAACGCGGACTTCGTCCAGTAGGCGACGCTGGTGCCTGAGGCGGCATTCCGGCCGTGCCCGGCTACCATGGGCCGATGACCGCCCCAGGGGACTTGCCGGCCCCCCCTTCGAACGCCGAGCTGGCGCGCATCTTCCACGAGATAGGCGACATGCTCGAGGTCAAAGGCGAGCTGGTCTTCAAGACCGTCGCCTACCACAAGGCCGCCGACGCGATCGCCCATTCGCCCGTCGAGGTCTCGCGCGCCTACATGGAGGGCCGCCCTCCACGCATCCCAGGGGTGGGGGAGGCGATAGCGAAGAAGATCGGGGAGCTGGCCCAAACCGGCCGGATGGCGTTCTACGAAGTGCTTCGCGAGGAGGTGCCGCCCAGCCTGGTGGCGCTCCTGGAGATTCCCGGGGTTGGGCCGCGGACCGTGAAGCAGCTCCACGAGGAGCTGGGCATCGAGACGCTTGAGGATCTGCGGCGGGCGGCCGAAGCCGGCTCTCTGCGCGCGCTCAAGGGAATGTCTGAGAAGACCGAGCAGGGGGTTCTGGCCGGGATTGCCGCGCTGGGATCACGCCAGGAGCGGATGCGGCTGGGCCAGGCAGAGGCGATCGTGGCGACGCTGCTCGCCGAGTTGGCGGATGTGCCCGGGCTGCGGTCCATCCAGCCCGCTGGTTCCTACCGGCGCCGACGTGAGACGATCGGCGACTTGGATCTGCTTGCCGAGACGGACCGACCGGCGGAGCTAGTGGCGCGGTTCGTCGGGTTGCCGGCCGTTGAGTCGGTCCTGGCGAAGGGGCCGCACAAGGCTGCCGTCCGACTTCTGCGCGGGCCGCAAGTGGATGGTCCACGCGTGGGCCCACGCGTGGACTTAATGATCATGCCGCCCGGCGAGATGGGCACTTACCTGATCCATTTCACCGGGTCGAAGGAACACAACGTCCGGCTGCGGGGGATCGCTCGCGACCGCGGCTGGAGCCTGTCCGAGAAGGGCTACCTGCGCCTGGGCGACGACGGCGACGCTCCTGCGGGCGAGGCTCCTGCGGGCGAGGCTCCTGCGGGCGATGGCGCGGAACTCCGGACCTTCTCGACCGAGGAGGAGGCCTATGGTTTCCTGGGTCTGCCGTTCATCGAGCCGGAACTGCGCGAGGATCACGGCGAGATAGAGGCCGGCTACGCGGGGACGCTGCCGGTGCTCGTAGCGCGGGCCGATCTGCGGGGCGATTGCCACAGCCACTCAGACTGGTCGGACGGCGTCCACACCATCGAGCAGATGGCTGAGGCAGCTCGACGCCGCGGCTACTCCTACCTCGTCCTGACCGACCACACCATCAGTCTGGCGATTGCCCGCGGCCTCTCGATCGAGCGGGTGGAGGCGCAGCGGGTCATCGTGGCGGCACTCAACGAGCGATTCGCCCGCGAGGAGGCCGAAGGAACGGCCCCGGCCGAGACTCCCGCGGAAGGATTTCGGCTGCTGCACGGCTGCGAACTCGAGATCCGCGCCGACGCCACGCTCGACTATCCGGACGAGCTACTTGCTCGCTACGACCTGGTGGTTGCTTCCGTCCACGTCTCACGCCGCCAGACACGCGAGCAGCTGACGGCCCGGACACTGGCCGGGATCCGCAACCCCAACGTCGACGTCATCGCTCATCCCGCCGGGCGCTATATCGGCACACGCGATGACCTGGACCTCGACTGGGATCTGGTGTACCGCGAAGCAGCCCGTACGGGCACCGCGCTGGAGCTGAACGGATCGGACGAGCGGCTCGATCTTTCGGATGTTCGAGCCCGGCGAGCTGCTGAGTTCGGGTGCGTCTTCACGATCGATTCGGACGCCCACCGAACCGAAGAACTGGACAACCTCCGCTGGGGGACTGCGATGGCCCGCCGGGCCTGGCTGACGCCGGAACGTGTCCTGAACACCCGCCCGCGTGCGGAGCTTCTGGCGTGGGTTGCGGGCAAGCCGCAGCGGGTCAGGGGCTAGGTGGCGCAGGTTCGTGCCTTTCGGTTTCGTGCACGATCCAGGCCCGGCAGCCTCGGTCGCGTAACATGCCGCCATGCAGAAGCGCGACGAAGCCCGTGAGCTGGGATTGGCGGTGGCATCGGTCGCGGTGATTGTCCATTTCGTGGACCCGGGCCCGGCCGGCGTGGCGACGTCTCTTGTCGTGGCCGCTGCTGCTCTTGGAACGGGCCGCCTGACCGGCGATTGGCGGCCGTGGCGCATGCCCGCCATCCAGGTCGCGCTTCCGGCCGTCGCCGCGTTTGCGATAGTCGGCATTGCCCGTCTCGTGAGTCCGGTCCCGTGGCTCGCCGCGGTCTTTGTGGCAGGCTGGGCGGTGATGGTCTGGGTCGTGCGCCTCGAAACGGCGCCCGACGTGCTGATGCCGCGGCCTGAATCGGCATTGACGCCGGCCGGCGCCAGGGCGGCGGGGCTGGAAGTCGCACCGCCGACCGTCAGGGTCAGGCCCAGGCACCGCGCGGAGTTCGGTATCGCCCAGATCGTGACGGAGACCGTAGTCGTCAAGACGCGCGAGGTGCCGCCACATCCACGGCCGCTCGCCGTTCGCTCGGTTGCTCTCGGTCTGGCGTTTGCGGCTTTCCTGGCGGTGGGCGGTCTGGTACCTGGCGGACTCGTCGTCGCAGCCTCCGGCGACGCAGCGCATCTGAGCACCCAAGGCCTGGCCGCATTCATCGTCGTCAACGCCGCAATCGCGGGCGTGATCGGCTATCGGCTGGCCGGGCTGCTCTCGCCCCACCGGTTCGATCGGATCGTACGGTTTGTTGCCGTCCTCCAGTACGCGGTAGCGGTCGGCCTGGCCGCCGGAATCCTGCGATCGATGGCCCTGCCGCGGTTCTTCATTCCGGCGCTGCTGACGCTGGCCGTGTACCTGGTCATGGCCGTTCGCGAGTCCCCGGAGCGGGTGACGCTAAACAAACGGCTCCTTCAGGAACTGGCGGTGCTGGCACTGGCTGCGTCGGCCGCCATAGCCTGGGGCCTTATGTCGAGGTAGCTCAGGCGAAGTCGCGGTGGCCGCGGAGCCACTCCCCGGAGCCAAGGACTCGCACACGTCGCGGCTAAGCGCAGGGCGGAAGTTGCGCAATAGCAATGGGGGTAGTGTAAGGATCAGCCCTGGATGAAATCCGCCCAAATAGGGCGTGACTTGAGGGTAAGTTAGCCGCCAGAGGCTACCTACCGGGCCGATGAGGCCGATCCTGCCAACGCGAAGCCACATAGCACTACTGGGACGAGTATTACGCAAGAGGCCGTCCACCCGGCAGCAGCCCGTGTGCGATGGCCTAAACGCGTCCGGTTCGAGCGCTCGCGTTGACAGCGCCGCGTGGTGGTGCTAGAAACCAAAGGCCGGGCGGGCGCTTTCCGACGATAATCTTATAGGCCGCTGCCGCGCGGCTCGGCGCACTTGACGAAAGGAATCAATTTCTTGGCCTTCCCCGAAATCGAAAAGGGCACCGGCGGTAACACCGTCCGGATCAAGCGCCAGTTCTTGGATCAGGCAATCACCCAGGCCGCGGCTGGACGCTGGGCCGAGGCAGCCGAAACGAACCGGCGGTTCCTCGAGCTCGGGCCGGACGCCGAGGCGGAGAATCGCCTGGCAAAGGCCCTCTGGGAGCAGGGCGAACTCGGTCAGGCTCGCGAGCACTACCAGGTCGCGCTGGCCCTGGACCCAACCAACCGTATTGCCGAGCGCAATATCGAGCGCCTCCGCGCCCTCATAACCGAGGCCGGTGAGAAGACCGTGGCGGCTGAGAAGGCGGAGAAGGCGCCCGTGGCTATCTTCGTCGAGGAGACCGGCAAGACCGGCTTCGCGATGCTGACGGACCTGGCCGCCCCGCGTGCCCTGGCCCATGTCAACCCGGGCGATGCCGTCGAGCTTCTCCCGGAAGGCAACCGCCTGTACGCTGAGGCCAACGGAACGCGGATTGGGATCGTCGAGCCGCGTGTCGCGGCGCGCCTCCTCAAGCTGCTCGCCGATGGGAACAAATACTCAGCCGGCATCACGTCGCTGGGCGACCGCGACGTGCGTATCGTCATCCGCGAGATCTTCCAGGACCCGCGCAACTACGGCAAGGTCAGCTTCCCAACGGCAGCCCGCTCGTCAGACCTTCGCCCATACACCAAGGGCACGCTCCTCCGCGAGGAAGAGCTCATGGAAGAGGACCTCGAGGACGACGACGAGGACGAGGGCATCGAGGATCTCGACCGCGTCCTGCCCGCCGACGTCACCGGTGACGAGGCCTTCGAAGAGGAGACCGACGAACTCGAGGAGACGTGAGACTCGGTTCTCGGTAGGGTTCGATCCGGCGGGGCGAGCGGAGTCCGTGAATGTGGCCGCGTGGCAAGGCCCCGTCTGTCACAATTGAGGCATGGTCGCGCGCGCCGCCGCCCCCACCGAGCCTCGACTCGCGAGTATTCCGTCCCTGCCCTTTTTCGAGAGGCTTGCCCCGCCTGGGTCGGCCGATGACTACGCGGCCGAAATCGAGGCCTGGACCAAGCCAGGTGAGGTGGTCCTCGACCTGAATGGCCGAGGTGGGTGGGTGGCACGGGCCGCCATCGCGGAACAGCGCCGGGCTGCCAACTTCGAGGCCTGGCCGCTGACACGGCTTCTAGCCGACGTGGTTCTGCGTCCGCCAGATTTGCGTCAGATCGACTCTGCGGCGATGGCCATCGCCAACGCCCCATTCTCCGGCTCAACCATCAAGCGGGCAATTGACGCCCTCTACGCCAGCTCGTGCCCGCGGTGTGGTCGCCCCGTAGTCCTCGAGGCAATGGTCTGGCAGCCTCTGGCGACGCCGGTTGGAGCGGAGACCGCGGCGTCTAGATCGCGGAGCAAGGGCGGCCGTTCCAAGAGCGCATCGGCAGGCGCTGCCACTGCCACCGGTCACAGCTCAGAGTTGTCTCCGGCCGCGGCGGCCCTCATGCCCTACGCCTTTTCTCCGGAAGAGTCCCTTCAGGCGGTGGCCCGCGAGTATCGCTGCGCCGGGTGCCACGAGCAGATCGGCGGCGCTGAGCTGCGCCAGGCCGATCCCACACAGGGCGACCTGCGGCTGGCCGAGACCGTCCCGCCGAGCGGCGAGATCAGAGAAGCGATTCGGCGTCGCTTTCCGGCGCCGCGACCGACGCATCCACTTGTGGATCAGCTGATCGACCTCCATACCCCAAGGCAAGTGCTCGGCCTGAACGCCATCCTGAATCGCATCGACAACGAGGACCGGGTGGGGTCGATCACCGGGGTCCTGCGGCTCGCCTTTCTGCACTCGGTGATCCTGGCCAGTCGGCTCAACACCGGTCACGGCCGCCCGGCGCCGCTGCGCATCACCAATGGCGTCCTTAAGCGGCCGGCGGCCCACGAGTGGCGCGAACTCAATCCCTGGCAGGCCTTCGAGGCCGGGCTCAAGCTAGTCAAGACGTTCGTCGGGCGGCTCGAGTCTGGGACGCCTCGCGGTGCCCTGGCGCGGCTGGGCATCGACCTGGCGGCGCTGGAGAGCGGCACCGCCAACGTGACCGTCATTGAGACCACCCCGGCCTCGCTGCGTCGCCTCGGCCTTCACGGCGATCGGATGGCCCACTCCGGCTCACCGTCGCGGGTCCGACTTCTGCTCGGTCAGCCTCCCCTGCGCCTGACGCCGGAACGCCTTGCTGCCTTATATCACGGGACCGGCTGGGTCTTCGGTGCGGCAGCCGTGTCGATGCTGCCGTACGTGGATCTCTTCGGACCGGCGACGAAGCTCACTCCCATCGAGGAAGCCACGGATCTGGCCGGTTCGATCGGAAGGTCGCTGGCGCTCGCCACGCCGGCTCTTGCCCAGAACGGCCGCGCAGTGATGATGCTCGACGACGCCGAGCCGGCCACGCTCGTGGCGGCGGCGCTCGGGGGAGCGGCTGCCGGCTGCCGGCTTGTCGATGCCCGGCTGCGTCGTGGCGGAGAGGACTCGGCCGGTGTGGTCCACTACGTCCTGCCGAGTGGCGTCATGGCGCCTGGGCCGCGGACCCGCGCCAATCGGCCGTTGCCGCCGGTTGTCGGCGGGGCCGGCGATCCGGGCACAATCCTTGGTCAGGGTGTCTTCGCTCCGCCGGAGAAGCTGGACGACGGACCGTTCCGGGCTGGGGCTGCGGCCCAGACCGTCACCGACACGGCCGTGGAATTGCTCAAGGCCCGCGGCGAGCCCGCCTCCTTCGAGCATTTGCTGGGCGACCTGCTCATCGGCCTCGACAGGTCCGGGCAGCTGGCCAGACTGGCCCGGGACCTGCGCCCGTCTCGTGCCGACGATGGCTGGTCGGCCTGGGTGGAGGGCACTGCCGCTCCGCAGAAGGGAGTTCGAGGCGGAACAATGCCGCGCGACCGTGCGTCTGCCGCGGACTCCGTGCCGGCCGCAGATTCCGTCTCCGCCGCGAAACGCGCTACCGCCGGGGATGACGTGCCGGACATCAGTCCCGTGGAGCAGTTGCTGGACCTCATCCGCGGCGAGCTTGACCGGCCCAACAACCGCCGCATCCGCCAGATAGAGACGGGGCAATACTGGCTGGCCTCAGACGAGGACCGAAACCGAGCGGCCCAGCCGCTTGCGGATCGCGTCGAGTGGGCGGTCTTCTCGCTACTCTCGTCGGCAAGCCATCTGACGGAGCGAGCCGCAATCGATCGGACCGCCGCCCTGTTCAAGGGCCACGAGGCCCCCGACGGGGCGCTCATCGAAGCCTGCCTCAACAGCTACGTGTCGCCCACGAGCACACCGGAGGCCGTGATTGGGCTGGACCGGCTCGAGGCCCGCTCGACCGATCACGATGCCGTCATCGCCAGCCTGGCAGAGATCGGCCATCGCCTGGGGATGAGGGTCTGGATTGGCAAGCGGCAGCAGACTCGGCGCGTCGGTAGTCGGCCGCTATCCGCCTGGCTCGATGAAGCCGAGCGCGAGGTCCACCTACCCCTGATCACCTGGGCTCCGGAAGGTGAACTCGAGCGAGTCGACTGCGCCTGGTACGTCCGTCGCAAGGCGACCTTCCTGTTCGAGGTCGAGTGGACGGCGATGCTGGGCGAGCCGGTCTTGGTCCGCCACGCCCGGTACCCCGCCGACGACAAGGTGGTCCGCTTCCTCGTCATTCCGCCGGAGAGGGCGGAACTCGTTCAGTTCAAGCTGGCCCGCTCGCCGCTGCTGCGCAAGGCCGTCGCCGATCGGAACTGGCACTTCATCAAATGGAATCACCTGGCGGAGTACGCTGCCCGGGCAGAAGCGACTCTGGGCGATCTGGAGCCTTACCTTGGCCTGGATGCAGTCGCCGATGCAGTTGGGGAGCAGCTGCCGCTCTTCGGCGCCTGAGGCCGTTAGGGGTAACCTAGAGGCCATGGCCTCGATCGGGCAGGCTTGGCTTCTCCGCCTGGCCGCTGTCGAGTCACTGGAGGGCACCGGTGGACGAAGTCAGAGCCGCGGGGGACGCGATCAACTCTCTCTCCGATCGATTCTGGAACGGAATCCTCGATCTTTCGCCGATAACGGCAACCGTACTCGGCTACGAGCAGGGGATCGACCGTCTCGACGATCCGGGTCCAGCCGGGCGTGCCAGTGCCCGCGCCCTCTACACCGAGACGCTGGCCACCGCGGATGCGATCGAAGCCGGGGTGGCTGGGGCGGCCGTGGCTTCCGGCACCTCAGGCCTGGCCGCCGAGGAGCGCATCACCCTCGACATTCTGCGTGTCGTCTGCAAGATCGAGTTGGAGCAGCAGGGCCAGCGGTTCGACCAGCTCAAGGTCGTGGACCAGATGGACGGTCCGCAGACGATGCTGCCGCTCCTGGCCGCGTTCCAGCCAACCGATACGCCCGAGCAGTTCGAGGCCTTCCTGGCGCGGCTGGCCGACTACCCGCGTTTCATGGCCGCCAACGCCGAGGTCGTCCGTGAGGGTCTCGCGAGCGGCATGACCGCCGCGAGCATCGTCACCGAGCGCGTGATCAGCCAGCTCGAGCGGCTGCTGGCCATACCAGACGAATCTTCGCCCGTGGTCTCGGTTGTGCAGGTGCCGACGCCGGCCGACCGTGGTCGGCTCATCGAGGCGATGCGAAAGTACGTCCGGCCGGCGGATCAGGCCTTTCTCGAGTCGCTGCTGGGCAGGTACCGCGAGGCCTCGCGGGTGGAACCGGGTCTGTGGTCGGCGCCCCATGGAGCGGAGCTGTACAAGACGCAGATCCGCGCCTGGACCTCGCTGGACCTCGACGCCGGCGAGCTGCATCGGATCGGCATCGAAGAGTTATCCGGGATCGAGGACGAGCGGCGCGCGATAGCCCGCGAGATCGGCCTTGGAGATGACACGAAAGCCGCTCGGGTGGCCCTGAAGTCGCGCCCGGGTGCAACGCCACGGTCGAGCGAGGAGCTGCTGGATCACGCTCGTGGTCAGATCGAGAGGGCGCTTGCCGCTGCGCCGGCCTATTTCGGTCATCTGCCCAAGGCCGCCTGCGAGGTCAGGGCCGTGGAGTCGTTCAAGGAAGCGGACTCGCCCGCGGCCTACTACTACCCGCCGGCGGTGGATGGCAGCCGCCCCGGCATCTATTACGTCAACACCTACGACCTGCCCAGCCGCAGCTATGTCGGCCTCGCCAGCATGAGCTTTCACGAGGCCGTGCCCGGACATCATTTCCAGATTGCCCTCCAGACCGAGCACCCGAGCCTCAGCGTCTTCCGGCGGTTGGGCGCGCGGATGGCGGGGATGGCCTACGTGGAAGGCTGGGGTCTTTACTCGGAGCGCCTGGCCGACGAGATGGACCTCTTCCTCAACGCCGCCGAGCGGTTCGGGATGCTGGATGGCCAGGCCCATCGGGCGGCGCGGCTTGTCGTGGACACGGGAATTCATGCCTTCCGCTGGCGCCGCGAGCGATCCGTTCGAGCACTCCTCGAGGCTGGCTTGTCGGAGACGGAAGCCACTATCGAGACCGACCGCTACATCTGCCTGCCCGCCCAGGCACTGACATACAAGGTGGGCCAGCGCGAGATCCAACGGCTTCGGGCCGAGGCAGCCGCCAGACTGGGGACTGCCTTCGATATCCGAGCCTTCCACGATGCTGTGCTCGGCCACGGCACGCTTCCGCTGGCTACTCTCGCTCGGGAGTTGCCGGGCTGGCTGGGGTTGAAGAGCTAGGCCACAAGCCTCTGAGTGGATCAGGCGGCGGGACACAGTCGAACTCGGCACAAGCTCGCTTCGCTCGCCGTTGTGCCTTCGCCCGCCTGCTGCTCCCGCCGCCTCCTACATCGGCACGGGCCTAGTCTCTTCTGCCTTGTATACGAGTGGCTTAGCGCTTGGCGGAGGCCATGCGCAGAACGTTGGCGAGCGCCCCGTGGCCGTTCTCCTCCGCGAGATCGATGGCGGTGTGCCCGTCGTCGCTGGCCCGTGTTGGGTCGGCGCCACGTAACTGCAGCATGGCGACGATCGCCTCGTCTCCATTGCGAGCGGCCGCGTGAAGCGCTGTCCAGCCGCCGAGTTGGACCGAGTTCGGCGACGCCCCGAGAGCCAGCAAGAGCGTGGCCGTGTCGCGATGCTTAGCCACCACAGCGCTGTACAGAGGCGTGACGCGCTCGTCGTTGAGAGAGATGGCATTCGGATCGGCGCCGCGGCCGAGGAGCAGCCGGGCCACTTCCATCTGACCGAAGCGTGCCGCAAGGTGTAGCGCCGTGCAGCCGTCGGGACCGCGGTCATCCACGGCGGCCAGGTCCGCAGAGAGCAGGTTGCGCACGGCCGGGACGTTGCCGACCGCAGCCGCGTCGAAAAAGCCGATGCCGTCGGCCGACTTGATCAGCCTGGCGGCGAGCCGCTCCGCGAGTCGAATGTGTCCGGCCGAGGCTGCTGCGACCACCGGCGAGAGCCCTGCCTCATCGTGGGCCCGAAGGAGTTCCTCGTTGACGGCCACCGCCGCGTCGACGGCAAGGTCGTTCCCAGTACGAATTGCCTCGAACAGTGCCGCAGTTGCGGCCGGGCTCACGGTCATGATCCCTCCCTCACGACGGATTCGGCGACTGCGGCGCGGCCGACTCGGATATCTCCCAGAGCGCCTGGGCAAGGCGTTCGATCTCGTCTGGCTCGTTGTAGTGCACGAAACCGACTCGAACCATTCCGCCCGACTCCCCGAGCCCCAGGGCTCGAATTAGTTCGTAGGCATAGTAGTCGCCATCCCAGGCCGCGATTCCGCGTTTGCCCAACTCCAGCGCGACCTGACGGGGAGTTGACCCGGCCAGAGTGAATGCGAAGGTTGGCACGCGCTCGTCGATGCGGACCGGATCCACGATGCCGCGCAGCTCGAGTCCGGGGACCGTGCCCAGTGTCCGCAGCGCGCCCAGGGCCAGTCCGCGCTCCGTTGCGCGGATGGCGCTCATGGCTGAGGCCAGGGCCGCGCGACGCGTACCGCCGGCCGGGTCGCCACTCCCAAACTCCCGACCGATCCATTCCAGATACGAGAACGTACCCACCAGACCAGCGATGGATTCGCCCGGCAGCGTGCCGGTCTCCCATTTGCCCGGTGACACGCTTGGCGCCGGCCGGACCTTGTAGGAATCCAACTGCTCGAGCCGCTCACCCTTGCCGTAGAGCAAGCCGAGGTGCGGTCCAAAGAACTTGTACGGCGAGCAGACGAGGAAGTCCGTGTCGAGTGCGGCGACGTCGATCGCCAGGTGCGGCGCGGCGTGAACCGCATCGACGTAGGTCCACGCGCCGACGCTGTGGGCCATCTCGACGATGCGATGGACGGGATTGATCGTCCCAACGGCGTTGGAGGCCAGACCCACGGCGACGAGCCGGGTCCGCGGCCCGAGGACGCGCTCCAGACCAGCCAGGTCCAGGGTGCAGTCCTCTTCGTGGATTCCAACCCAACGGACGACGACGCCGCGCTCTTCCTCAAGGGCCAGCCAGGGTGCCACGTTGGCGTCGTGGTCCAGTCTCGTTACGACTACCTCGTCACCGGCCCGCAACGTACGGCCGATGGCCCGGCTGACGGAGAAGGTCAGGGTCGTCATGTTCTGGCCAAAGACGACCTCGTCGGCGCCGGCGGCACTCAGGAAGTCGGCCGCGGCGGCATGCGCTTCGTCCAGGATGGCGTCGCTCTCCTCGCTCGTGGCGAAGGCGCCCTCGTGATTTGCATTGGAGTGCCCCAGGTACTCAGCCATCGCATCTATGGCCTGCCGGGGAACCTGCGTTCCGCCTGGCCCATCCAGATAGCTGTACGGCAGGTCGCCATGCGTCCGGGCGAGGGCTGGGAATTGGGCACGGATTTGCAGCAGATTGGCGCCAATCCCCGATGGCGTGCCCTCATCGGCGGCCTCGCCCGCGGCCGGGACAGGAGGCAAAGCGAACTCGCTGGGCACAGGACTCTCCAGGTCGACTTGTGCGAGACAAAGGCGATGTTACGCCACGTGTGGGAGCGCGCGCTGGCCGACGGGCGGTCCGGCCGAATGAGAGCAGATTGAAGCGGTCTAGCCCGGTTTGCGGACCACTTCCCGGTACGCAGGAAGACAATTCTGAGTGTCACCAAGTTGACACCACAAAGGTGGGTCGAGGGCTTGACTAATTCCGAGTAACTATGTAAACATTCCCTCGACGTTGCAGCGCACGGGACAGAAAAGCCGATTCCAACGGAACAACTACCCGGGCGGGGAGGCCTAGCGAGCCAAGCAGCGTCAGGCGGCTCAACTGCCGCAACAGGAAGAGATCGGGTCGTTCCGGCTCGGGCGCGGAACGACGACCAAACCGAAGTTGCAGGGAAACAGGCAAGCGTCCCTGTGTCGGGGCAGAAACGCCCGCTAGGAGAAACGATGCTCGACGGGAATGCGGTACGGTCAGTTGACCGCGCTGCGTCGCTCCTGATCGCTCTCGGAGAGACACAGGGAGAAGCGGGAGTAACCGAGTTGGCGCGCCGCCTCGGACTCCACAAGTCCACCGCGTCGCGATTGCTCGCCACGCTTCAGAAGCGCGGTTTGGTCGAGCAGGACGACGACTCGGGCAAGTACCGACTCGGTCTGGCAGTTGTCCGGCTGGGTGGTCATGCGGAGAAGTCGCTCGATCTGCGTGCCATCGGCATGTCGGAGCTTGAGACGCTGGCCCGGACCGTTCGCGAGACCACCACGCTGGAGATCCTCGAAGGAGACAGCGTTCTGACGATCGCCTACTCGGACGCTTCCGGGATGGGTCGAGATAGGACCGGCCGAAACGCGCCGCTTCATGCGACGGCGCCCGGCAAGGTCCTGCTGGCCAGTCAGCCGGAGCGAGAGGTCATCCGGCTCTCGAAGATCGGCTTCACGCCCTATACCTCTCACACCATAGTCCGGGTCGACCTTCTTCTCGAAGAGCTGGCTCGCGTCCGCAAGCGTGGCTTCGCCACCGCCTTCGGCGAGCACGAGCCCTCAGTGAACGCCATCGCCGTGCCGGTCTTCGATCAGCGCGCATCGGTAGTGGCCACGCTTGAGGTTCGAGCCTCCGGCAATAGGATCACGCCGAGTCGCGTCCCCGAACTCGTAGATCGCGCCCGTGAAGCCGCAGCCATCATCACCGACCACATTGGCGGCGTGGCGGCCTCCCTGTAGCACGGGGGCCCGCGGGGACGGGCGACAACCACATAACTGACCTTCGCGGCCCCTCGGTCCCCCTCCCGAGGGGCCGCCTCCTGTTCTCGTGGCCGTATCCGGGCTCGGGCAGGTCGCGGTAGGCTATTGGCATGCGCAACTTGCCGCTCTTCTCCACGGAAGTGACCCTGCACCTGCCGAACGGTGCGGATTGGACGATCGACGCCGGCGCGGTGGCCGGAACGATCGGCGCCATCCTGGCAATCTTGGTGGTAGCTGCGGTCGTCATACGCCTGGCCCACGTCTTCGTCGGCGGGATTGCGCGGGCGTTGCTCAACCGTGAGAACCTCGA
>CABEBU010000216.1_pt1 | contig 30194 bp, 28 predicted proteins | sample 3132691 | NCBI WGS metagenome assembly CABEBU01 (sample SAMEA5534346, study PRJEB31848) | metagenome | biome: tundra; feature: field; material: soil | place: USA | collected 2013-05 | depth 0.45 m | reverse complement strand
CACTCCGTCCGCGACCCCGGCACAAACCCGGATTCCTGTTCGAGCTAGTCGAACATTTGCGAGTTGGGAGCTTTGATGGTGCCCGACCGGGATGTCGAGCGACATGCGGGTCGCGACACTAGGGGGTCCGACTGCGGATGAGGCAAGCTCCGAATGGGTGTGCAAACACGCTACAAAAGCCTTCTTTGCGTGGCCTGCGAGTGACTCGAGGCTCTCCCGATCACGAGCGTCCATAGAGCGCGACTCCTTCTCGGGTGGCCCGCTGCACGATCGTCGGGCGAGCTAAACGTTCTTCGACAACGTCCACGTCGCGGTCGAATAACGCCTCCAGCCGTTCCCTCAGGGCGACTTCGGACTCAAGTGAACGGGCCACACCGGGCCGATGGCGCACCAGGACGTCAACATCGGAGTCGGGTCTGAAATCACCATGCACCGCGGAGCCAAAAACGACGATCTTGCTGAGGCCGTGCTGCCTGGCTACCTCCCCGACGGAGCGTCGAGACGGCTGCTTGAGCGATGGGTGAAGGGTGCCGAGAAGGGGCGCGTTCGGGTCCGCGTGCCGACGGGGGTCAGCAAAGACCCGCTCGACCCTGCCGCGGCATACCGTAACCGTCCGTGCCCGCTCGGCTATGGCCGCGGACACGGCCTCCTGCGACGAGCGGCAGTGTCTCAGTTTCGGCCCGCCGCTGAAGTCGCGTGCACTTCATGTGCTCGACTAACGCTTTGCGCCGCCCGCGGGATCGAGGTGAAACTCTGGCGGATCCTTGAACCAGTGAAACCGAGCGACGAAGCTCTGGAAGAAGTCCGTGCGGCCCAGCAAGACCACGGGCAGCCGCTTCGGCTCGGCAACCATGATTGGACCATCGAACTTCCAATGCCGGTATTTGATGGTCACGGCAGCGAGTCGCATTTCGAAGGTTCCGCCTGCGCCCCCACCCGAGCCGCCGGATGGGAGTGCGCCCCATTCGACGCCGAGCGCGGAAACGGCTTCGGCCGGGATCATCGTCTAGTCTGCGCCGGAATCCACGATGGCCTGAACGTCCAGGCCGAACCTGCCGTACAGCAGAGAGACAATGATGATCGGGCTATAGACCGTGCGGCCAAGCTCGTCCACGTAGACCTTGGTCCCCTCGATCCTCGGCAACGCCCCCTCCGGGCTGGCTAGAAGAAGTAGAGGGTGGAGGCGTCCGGCACGTGGTAGATGGTTGGCACCGCGTGACCCTTCTCGCGAGCCTTCTCCACGACCGTCGTGGGATCATCGGCCAGGGCAATGATCTCCGAGCGCGTGATTGCAGCCCACTTGCCAGGATGGGCCAGAAGGAGAGTCTGCAGTGCGGGATCAATCTCGCGCTGAATGGGCTCGTCCCTCTCGTCGCAGTCAGACTTCGCAACCGTCGCCGTAGTCATCGCTAAGCTCCTTGTCCACCAGTTATCGGCGTCCGCGTTCCGACTCTCAATCCCCTGAGAGAGCCAGGACCGACCTCGCGCGGGCGTCTCCGCAGAGTCCACTCTTGTCCGTTCCAACGTGCCGCAGTTTGACACGGTGGGCAAGACCTTGCCAGGGCCGCAGGTCACCAGCCCGCTGGGCGGTTGCGGCGAGACGGGGGCATACGCCGATGCAAGGCCGGCCTGATGGCTGGCGGCCGCCGCCCAGTGCTCGCCGGTAGCGACCCTCGCCGGTCAGCGACCCGTCCCGGCGAGCATCGCCGGGACGGTCCGGGCGATGATTTTGAGGTCGAGCCAGAACGACCACTGGTCAATGTATTCGAGGTCCTTCTCGACCCAGTGATCGAACTCGAGATTGCGGCGCGCGCCTATCTGCCAGAGGCCCGTCATCCCCGGCTTCATCGAGAGCCGGCGGCGATGCCAGACGTCGTACTTCACCACCTCGCAGGGGAGAGGGGGTCGCGGTCCAACCAGGCTCATCTCTCCGCGTAGGACGTTCCACAGCTGCGGAAGCTCGTCAAGCGACGTCCGGCGGAGGAACCGCCCGACACGGGTCACGCGGGGGTCGCGCTCCATCTTGAAGGCGTGACCGCGGATCACGTTTAGCCCTCGCAGATCGTCGAGCCGCTGCTCAGCGTCCGAGCACATGCTGCGGAACTTGACCACTTTGAACGGCCGCCCGTGCAGCCCCACACGCATCTGTCCGAAAAACGCGCTGCCCGGCGAGTCCAGCTTGACGAGCGCAGCAAGCAGGGCGAATAGCGGCGACAGCACGAGCAGCAGGAAGGCGCTTCCGACAATGTCGAGGACGCGCTTGGCCGCCAGGCCGATCACCCGGTCCGGTCCGCTGACGTGCGATAGGATCGGCACCCCATCTATCTCTTCGATCCGTCCGCTGCTCAGCGTCCGTTCCAACACGGCCACTGGGATCCGGACGATCTTGCCCTCTTCCTTGCACAGTCGGGCGATCTCGTCGACAGCCTTCTGCTCGGAGAATGGAAGACAGATGGCTACCTCATCGACGACTTCGGAGTGCAGGATCGCCTCTAGCTCATCCAGCGTCCCAAGCTGGGGACGGGTAAGGACGACTCCTTTGTCCTTTGGCGTGGCCGTGAGGTGGCCGATGACCTTGATTCCCAACTCGTGGTGGCTTTCGACCAGGTCGGCGAACCGCTGAGCTCGCTCGTTGGCGCCCACTACGAGCATGAATCGCGTGTTGCGGCCGCTCATGCGGAGTCTCAATAGGATCAGGCGAAGGCCCATCCGTGTGACTAGCGCCATCGCTGCCATCGAAGGGAAGAGGTAAATCAGGAGCAGCCGGCTCACGTCCGGGAGCTTGAAAACGTACAGGACGGCCAGCGTGGCGACGGCGAACGTCAGGGTCGCCCAAAGGATGTCTCCGACGTCGCTGCGGAACATCCATTTCGCACGCGAGCGGTACAGGCCGTGCATCCATAGAGCGCCGACCCAAGCTCCGCCAAAGACCAGGGCTACGGCCCGCATATCAGGCAGAGCCGAGTCCAGCCTGGAGAGCGCCTCGTCACTGCCGAATCGGAGAACCGACAGCCAGGCAGCCAGGCCGATTGCCATGCCTGCATCCGCCAGCATCAGCGTCGTACGGAACGCCCATGCGTGACGTCGGATCATCCCCCCTACCTCCTGCCTCCAGGCGACACGAGGGCGAGGCCCGGTGTTGCCGATCGGCCCTGTGCCAGACCGTGCGCGATGAGTGGGCTGTTCCCGCTCGGCGCTGCATTGCCATTCTACTCAGGTCGCCGGTATCTAGGAGACGCAAACGGGTTGGAGCAGATCAGTCCTGGTCCTGCCGCGGCATCCCGGCACGCGCCCGCCGGCCCCGGAGCCACAGCGCCAGCGCCAACAGGAAGAGCAGCGCTCCGACCGAGTCGATGGCCACGTCCTGCAGCGCCGGGTGACGGCCCGCGGTGAATGACTGGTGGAACTCATCTGTGGCCGCGTAGGCGGCCGTCAACGCCAGGCTCCACACCATGGCCCGACGGACCGCCGAGTACGCCAGCGCCCGCCAGATCAGCACGGCCAGCACGCCGAAGACGAACATGTGGCCCGCTTTACGAATGACGAAATCCAGGTCGGCCGCCTGGGCGACACGCAGGTTCGGCGTGGCCGAGAAGGCGAAGATGACGCCGGCCCAGATGAGGACGGGCAGCCAGAACAGCGCTTGGGTGCGGCGGGAGGTGGCGTCGAAGGTCATCGGGCTCATGGTAGCCGGCCGCAACGGGGTAGTCCTGGGCAAAGTTCGCCCATGGAGTTGCTTGCCGGGATGGCGTCGCCCGTCTGCATGGAGCCTCGTCCGAGTCTCGCGGCCCGAGCGTGTGCTAGAGTCGGTCACGTTGTGGATGCCGTCATGCTGACGCCGCCGAACCGTACGTCGATCGCGTCGCTTTCCGTGTCTCTCCAGGCTTTCGGGACCGTCACGGCCGTCCGTTCCACCGTGATCCAGCGTTAGGAGAAACGTGACCGATCGTCATGTCGGGATTGTCGGCCTCGGCTACGTCGGGCTGCCTCTCGCAATCGCCTTCACCGAGGCCGGCCTCAAAGTCACGGGCGTAGATGCCGACCCATTGCGCGTTCAAACCCTGAATGCCGGTCGCTCGCCCATCGATGACATCCACGACACACGTCTGCAGGGCGCCCTCCGGGCGGGCCTCCGGGTACTGCCCAACGACCCGGAGGAGCTCGGTCCGTGCGACGTAGTCGTCGTTTGCGTCCCAACGCCCGTAAGTCGCTCCAAGGATCCAGACCTCGCGCCACTGATCTCCGCTGCGCAGTCTGTTCGGGCTGCGCTCCGACCAGGACAGCTCATCATCCTTCAGTCGACCACGTTCCCCGGCACAACGAACGGGCCCTTCCGGGAGGAGCTGGAGCGATCCGGCCTCGTCGCGGGCCGCGACTTCGACCTCGCCTTCGCACCGGAGCGGGTGAACCCGGGCGACCCCACCAGCAGTGGACGCAGTGTCCCTCGCCTCGTTGGTGGGACCACCCACGAGGCGACTCAACGCGCGAAGCGCCTATTCGAGCACATCAACGCGACCGTCGTCCCCCTCTCGTCACCGGATGCGGCGGAGCTCGCCAAGCTGCTGGAGAACGTCTTTCGAAACGTCAACATCGCGCTTGTAAACCAGCTCGCCCTGCTCTGCGAGCGGATGAACCTCGACGTCTGGGAAGTCATCGACGCCGCCGCAACCAAACCGTTCGGCTTCATGCCGTTCAGGCCTGGACCGGGGGTCGGTGGCCATTGCATACCTGTTGACCCGTACTACCTGGCTTGGCGGGCGCGCGAGTTCGACTTCGTAGACCGATTCATCGAGCTTGCCGGCGACATCAACCTGGCCATGCCGCGGCATGTAGTGGGCCTTGCCTCGCTCGCGCTCAACGAGGTCTCCGTGGCGATGCGTGGCGCGCGCGTCGGAGTTGTCGGCGTTGCCTTCAAGCCGAATGTTCAGGATGCACGTAACACCCCAGCCTCGGACGTCATCGCCCTCTTGCTGGAGCGCGGGGCGACGGTGACGTATCACGATCCCTACGTGCCGGAGGTCCGCGACGCCCGAGGTAACGTTCACCGGTCAGTGCCGCTCGAGACTCTGCTCGACGAGTGTCAGCTGATCGTCGTCGTAACGCCACACGCGTGCCTCGACTGGGACTCCATCTACGAGCATGCGAAGCTGGTGGTTGACACGTGCAACAGCTCCCGGGGGAACGTGCGCGCTCCCTATCAGGTGCTCCGCCTCGGGGCTGGGTGGGCTGCTCCTGACAGGCCGCAGGCCAAGACACTTAGCGCGGATGCCGGCGCCGAGTTCAGAAGGCTCCCCTGATCTACGCTTTCGCGTCCATTCGGGCGAGGACGGCCGTCAGCCTGGCGGAACCGGGCCGGGGCGTCGTGCTGGGCGAAGAAAACCGTGGCCGACTGACGGCGCTGGCCGACGGCCAGATCCAGTTGCAGGAGGCGCGGCTCGCACTGGAGCGGATGGGCGACGGCGTGGTGGTGCAGGAACCGCCAACGGAAGCGCGGAAGCGGTATTCGTCATGGCGGGCGCAGACACGGTGAGTGCAGGCTTGGGCAGATACCTCCGGCGGGCGAGGCAAGGGATTGGCCGGGTGCGGTTACATGCCTGGTTGCGACCGCTGGCCCACGATGAGCTGGTTCGTCTTGGATCCGACTACGGCGGCTGGATCATCCCCCGGCGGTTGCTCCGGCCCGGGGCGATTTGCTATTGCGCCGGGGTGGGAGAGGACGCCACATTCGATCTAGAACTCATCCGTCACGGTTGTCTCGTCGTTTCGATCGATCCGACGCCCCGTGCGATCCAATACGGCGAGAGCATCGCGCGCCAGGAGCCCAGGTTCAACCTGGTGCCATTGGGTCTCTGGTCAACCCCGACTGTTCTGCGCTTCTACGCCCCCAGAGATCCCACTCACGTGTCGCACTCGATCGTGAACTTGCAGGCAAGCACCACCTATTTCGAGGCACAGTGCACAACCGTCCGATCGCTGGCAGAGAAGCTTGGGCACGATCACTTGGATCTCCTCAAGCTCGACATCGAAGGCGCCGAGTTCGAGGTGCTCACGTCTGTACTCCGTGGCGGGCCGCTCCCGGGCACCATTTGCGTGGAATTCGACCAGCCCTCACCCATGGCTACGGTCAGACGCACGGTGAGAGACCTGAGCAAGGCAGGGTACAAGCCTGTCGCGATCGAGCGCTGGAACGTCACGTTCTGCCGAATCCCGTGAGCTAGCTGCTCGCAACGAGATTCCACTCCGTGGCCCGATTCGTGAGCCGTGCGGCGTCATTTCCGTGCGCGCCGAGTCCCGCGTGTCCATGCGTAGCTGCGCGCAAATAGGATTTCGGCCGCTGACCTTGTGTCACAATGCCTCACAGGAACGAATGGGAAGTGGGGATCGAGGGTACTTGCTCTACGCCAGCCGTTTGCGCGGCCTCCGAGGCGGGCAGCCGTAGCAGCGATCCGTGCGTTTGGCTCCGCGAAATGCACCTGTTTCTCGCGCCTTATCGTGGAAATGGCGACTCCTGGCCACGTAAAGACCGGAACTAGCCCAACACTATTTGCGGGTACCAATGAGGAGTCAGCTGCGTGTGCGGTATCGCAGACGTCATCGATTCGAATCGACTGCGCGCTGAATCCATGGTGACGGCTATGAATGCCCGGATGCATGCTCGCGGGCCCGACGATGAGGGAGTGTGGTCAGGGCCGATTGGTGGCGGACAGTGGCTCGTGTTGGGCAGCCGCCGGCTTGCGATCATCGACACTTCGCCTCTCGGCCATCAGCCGAAGACAAACTCAGGGCGTGGATGACCCAACCGGGCGATATGAACCAGGCGCACAAGTTGCTTCGTTCTCTGTTCCTCCCAGAGGAAGTCACGCGCCTTCTGCCTGCCAGTGCGAGCGCGGGCGGTTCAGGCCAAGCCAGCCCTCACGAAGATCCGAAGTGGGCGTGCGATCTCGCTTGGCTTGAGATGAGCACCTACATGCGGAACGTCCTCCTGCGCGACACGGATTGCATGTGTATGGCGAATAGCTTGGAACTGCGCGTGCCTTACCTCGACAACGGAGTCGTTGACTTCGTGATGTCACTTCCGATCGCGGTCAGGTCCAGGCGAAAGCGACTGATCGTGGACGCGTATCGCGATCTGCTGCCCCCCGAGGTGATCGGCCGGCGCAAGCAGGGGTTCGGGCTCCCGATTGGCCCATGGATGGCGTCCGACCTTCACGATGTCGTGGCGGTGCGATTGAGCGACCCACCGGAAGCACTCCGGCCTCTCTTTGATTCGGCGGCGGTCCAGAATGTCTGGGGCGCCTTCGAGGCCACTAGTAGACGCTGGCTCCGGCCATGGTCGCTCTTTGCGCTTTTCACGTGGTGGGCAGCAGTAGAAGCGGAGGCTCGGGCCTCGGGCTACTGAAGTCACGCTGACGGCCACTGAAGGCCGGGCCGAACACAAGGCACTTCGCGCGAACTACGGGGAGGCGTCGGGATCGCTGCCCTTGGAAAGCAGGTACTTGGAGAGCTCATACCAGGCATACATGGTGGAGTACTCGAGCCCTCGGGCGCCATCGAGGAATCCGAGCCTGAGTATGTAGTGGTACGCGAAGCGAAGCAGCGGACGATGAAGCCCGCGGCCTGCGGCTCTGCCGAGCCGCGATCTGCGGGTCTCCAACCCGGAGTCTGCGGCTTTGGCGTTGGCTTCGAGGCGAGCGAGTCGGATGTGCTTGGTGACCCACGTCTGGATGTCACCCTGATACCAGTCATGGATATATGGCGTTTGGATCTTCTGAGTTCGGCCATCCACTACGACCGTCTCGCCATGGCCGTGAGAATCAGGGACAAATCGAACCCGTGATCGACGGACGGCACGCGGATGCAGTACCGGATATCCGGGCGCGTGCTTCAGGACACGTCCTCGAAAGACCAGCAGAGATGGAATGAACACGCACGCCAGTTCGGGAGTGTCGATCTTCTGCGCCAATTCGCTGAAGGCGCTGAGGGGGTAGGTTTCGTCTGCGTCGATAAACAGCACCCACTCACGCGAACCGCAGTGCTTCAGCGCATAGTTGCGTTGGTCTGCGAATCCGGGCCAGGGATTCGTCGACACCTCACAACCGAGGGATCCGGCCAACTCCACGGTGCCATCGGTCGAACCACTGTCCAGGACGTGCACCGATACCCCGGGCGGGACCGTCGCCACGCATTCGCCCAATCGCCCGCTCTCGTTCAGGGTCAGGATAACTACCTCGAGAGACTCGCCCAAACCCCCAAGAACCGTCTTAGTCATTCCAGGATCTCCCCCCGCCAGCGTGTCTCGCGGCGATCTGCCCGTAGAGGCTGTCAAGGGCTGCGGCGTGAGCCTGAATCGAAAGCGTGTCGGCCACAGACAGCGCATGGCGGGCAACCGTCGCCCGCCATTCCGGGTCCAATCGGAAACGATCGATTGCAGCCGCCACGGCCTGAGGTGTGGGCGAAACGACCAAACCCCCGTCGTGTGACCTAACCAGATCGGCAATTCCTGATCTATCCGACACGATCACCGGTGTTCCTACCAACATCGCCTCTGCTGCCGCAAGACCGAAACTCTCACTCCACGATGGCAGCACGAGGACATCAATGTGGCGCAAGAACGACGTCTTGGCGGCTCCATCGACTTTCCCGAGGAACTGGATGTCCGTTCCGGTCGCCTCATCCTGTGCTAGCTTCCGAAGCGTGCCGACGTAGTTCTCCTCACCATCACCGGCCAACTTCAGCTGGCGATCTCCAGAAAGAAGAGAAACGGCCCGAATGAGCGTCTCCAAGTTCTTGACCGGGTGGAGACGCCCCAGGAACCCAACCACAAACGTGGTAGCACCGACATCGGCACTCGGAACCGACTCAGGCGCCACCTCGAGCCCGGGCCATACAACGACCGACTTGCGCGCGCTGGCACGGGTGCGGCTCAGCGCAAACTCCTTCGGGGATGCGTACACGATCGCATCGCACAGACGGTCGACGAATGGTCGAACAGTCGCCTTCATGCTGCGGGTGATGCCGCTCCCAGAATGACGATCACCTACGATCAAGGACCCATGAGCCGTCAGGACGGCTGGAAGCCCGCGCATCCTGGCTATGACAAGAGCGAACAGCCCTGGTAGCCACCACGGCCCGTGTATGTGGATGACGTCGGCGCGGCGCGTCTCGCGCCAGACCAGAGCAAGCATTGCCGGGCTCAGCACCCAGAGCCGAAGGCGGCCAGTTGGGCCTCCGGAGGCAGTGGCGACAGCGCATCCGGCTTCTCTCAGGGCGCTCTCCGACTGAGACATGCCCCCATGATACGTAGGCGTGACGACTACGATCTCGTGGCCGTTCAGTCGGCCTGCCTGGCAGTCACCGGTTACGGAAGTGGTCGGACCACCCATTGGCACGCTTAGCTCGCCGGCAACGTGGACGATCCTCACCGGACGCGCCTCGATCTTTTCCGGCCAACCCGGGATCCACTGCCCGCCGACCGGTGGAGAATGCGCCGGATCTTCATTGGACCACGTGACCGGCGAGCAACTCTGCTGACCGAACCAGAACGGTGTCCGCCCATCGGACTGGCGTGTAGGGACTCGCCAGTCCGAGGCTAACCCGTCCCATAGCCAGGCGTTTGTCATCCGACAAACTTGCGACGTATTCCATGCACTCGACAAGCGAGCGCACGTCACCGGTTCGTGCGACTCGCCCGTTGGCGAAATCGTGGACGAGGTGTGGCACGGCACCGCACGCGTTCGTGGCTATGATCGGAAGGCCGGCCGCAGCGCCTTCGGATATGGCAACACCCCACGGCTCGAACCGGCTGGGCAGCACCTGGCAGCCGATCGTCTTCATCCAGGCTCCCAGCTCGCCTGGCTGAACGAAGCCGGAGCGAGTCACGAGCGGGTGGCGGTCCAGTTCAGAAGTGAGTGGTCCCGCGCCAGCAACAAGAAGGTCCCACGGGGCAGCGCTGGACGCGCGATAGATCTCGTACGCCTCGAGGAGATCCTGAATTCCCTTCTCAGCAGAGAGTCGACCGAGGTAGCCGAACGCATGGGGAAGGGGCAAGTCTCGCGTTCCGGTCTCGGAGACGAGCATCGCGGTGTCCGGGCAAAGGATCCCCTGCCAGATCCGGTCGTCGGAGAAGCCGAGCCGGCGGGCATAGCACGTTTGGCGCTCGCCCGCGGCGAACGCGACGTCGTACAAGCGACGGACATACCAAGGCGAGGCGATGACGCCGAGATACTGCCTCAACGTGCCGCGCCACTGGTTGTCCATGCATAAGACCCTGAGGGGCCGCGGACGGAGGCGTCTCAACACGTGGCGATACTCACTGACGTTCCAAGAAGAAACCAGCAAGACATCCGGCGCAAATGCCTGGACGCCTGTGAGGAGCGCGTCGCGATCGGGCCGTCCAACGTATTCGATCCTGGCCGCCATCCAGGAGAACTGGCCGTCGTCGAACGGTGCATCATGTCCGGCGGTCTCGTGCGCCACCAGCAGCTGGACGCCCGGCCTGGATGCCAGCTCCCGAAGACAGGCATTCAGATAGCCGCTTAGTCGTGTCCAGAGCACTCCGACTTTCATGGTTTGGTTGCATCCACGCGCACGACATAGCCGCCCGGTCCGAACTCAACCCGGCGTCCGGTACGTGCTCGGGACCTAAGTCTGCGGATCGTGTAGCCGGGTGAGCGGATTAGCTTCAGGGCTCGGAAGGCGGGCCGCAGGCAAGCATCAACAGCCCTTAATCCACGCCCCGTCGCTCTTGCATGCACGCGCAAGCAATCCTCGCGGTATTGCTCCTCAAGCCGGCGCGACCCCGAAATGCCCCCGGCGTGAAGCCTGAAGGCAGACCAATCGGCGCGAACGTGGTGGAACCGTGCACCGGCGAGTGCCAGGTCCACCAGCAGTTCTCCGTCCCAGCAAGTCGAATTGCCCGAGTTGAACCCGCCTGTGAGGTCGAATGCCTCGCGCCTAAAGAACGTGGACTGCTGCAGGACGTTGACCCCTCCGTAGAAGTACTGGCGCATCCCCCACCGCGTCGATTCGTAATTCCGATAGACCCGGTCTTCGCCGTCAATTATCCACCCGTCCCCGTACAAGACGTCGACAGACGACTTCCCGCGTAGGAACTCGTCGACTCCGCGGAGCGCATCCGCGAGGTACAGGTCATCCGCGTTGAGGTAGCCGACCACAACTCCGGTCGTGGACCGCACACCTTTGTTCAACCCGTCGGCTGGCCCCCGGTCAGGCTCGAGCACGAGCTTGATGCGAGGGTCCCGGAGGGTCGCCAGATACTCGCGGCTTCCATCGGTCGAGCCGGCGTCCACGATGACGTATTCGAGGTCCACGTCGCGCTGCGAGAGGACGGAGTTCACGGCGGCCGGCAGGAACCGGCCTTGGTTCATTGAGATCGTGACGATCGATATCACCTGAGATCAGCTCCGCTTGGGTAGGCGACCGGCGCGAGCGTCGGCCGAGCCAGGCGCAGCCCAAGGAGGCACAATGCGATGGCGTAAGTAGCCTGGATGCGGGCACCGGCCCCGTATGGCGAGAATGCGGTGTTCCACAAGAGCAGCGTCGTCGAGAACACGAACAGCGGCATCAGCTCGACCCGAAACACGTACAGGTTGGCCAGCAGCCAGACGGCGATCGCGAGGATCGCGAGCCAGAACACACCGCCCAACAGCCCGGCCCAGACCCAGGATTGCATCAGATAGGAGTGCGACGGGATCAGCCCTATGTCGGACGACCCGCCCCCCATCTCATAACCAAGTTCACTGAGGCGGCCTTGGAGCAAGTCGGCGTACGCAAAGTCCTTGGCCCACGATCCGTGACCCAGGATCGGCGAATCGATAACCGCCTGGCTGGACACGAGCACTTCGGAGCGCCCGCCGACCAAGACCCCAAGCCCCCCGGACTCGTACACGTACTTGGCCTGGACATCCGGTCCCAATAGCCCCTGAGACGCGGCGATGTCATATATCTGGAGTGTGCCCCAGCCCGCCACGGCGAGGAAGCTGAGCCCCACCAAAGCTCGAAGCATCGAGCGGTTGGAGGCTGTCTCCGAACGACCCTCGAGAACGTTCAGGAAGAGGTAACCCGCAGTCAGCAGGCTCACGCCGCCCATGTTCCGGAAGCCCAGCGCCAGGTTCACGATGCCGAAGGCGATAAACGCGCCGACCACCAGCCATCGCGATCGCGCGCCTGTGGGGCCCGACAGACCGGCAGCCAGTGCAAGCCCGACCGGAAAAGCGAACGCCCATTTCCACGGATCGGTGGCCGCATATGGGTTCGGAGCGAACACGTAGCCCAAGACACCACCGACCGCGAGCCCCAGGGCGAAGAGGCGAGCCCGCTTAGGCGTGGATACGAGAACCAGCAACGCTGCGAAATCCGTGAAGGTGAAGACTATTGCCGCCCATCCGCGTGCATAGTCCGCGAATGCGCTCCCAACAACGACGTCCGTCAGGATCTGCGAAATGAGCCACCCCGCCCACAAAACCACGAACCATCGCGGGAGCGCAGGGCGATCTCGGGCACCCCACAGCCACGGAAGCATCGCCAGCGCAAGGATCTCGCTGACGATGAGCTGGCCGATGATCGTGAGCTCGATGAACGAAACCGCCGGCAGGATGAACGCCCAGGCGTCCAGGGCGGAGAGGCGGTGGGAAACCTCCTCCGCTCCCGGGGTGCTGAGCACTCCTCGCGCGCGATCTAGCCGTTGCGGACCCGGCGGGGTCACGGCGCGCTGGCGAATCTGCACGGCGTGGAGAGCACCTCTAGTGGAACGGGCTAACGAGGGACGCACTGCGATCGACGAGGCGGTCCCCTCGAATCGGACGGTTACCTTTGAGCGATCATAGCAGACGCATGGGTTGGGAAGCCGCCACCCGGACCCCTCGCCTGAGCAGCTGAATCGCCCCGCTCGGTGACCCGGGTCGCGACGACGATTGGCTTGCTGACGACGCTGGCGCCCTTGTGGGCCTCCATACTGGTGGCCGTCTGACAAGCAAGTCGCCTACCTGTCGGTCAACAAGAGCGGGAGTCATCTTCGTGAGAGTGCGCTTCGACGATCAGATCTTCACGATGCAACAGCGAGGCGGTATCTCTCGGTACTTTGTGCAGCTCATTCGCGAGTTCAGCGTGGATCCAGGGCTCGGCGTGGACCCCGAACTGGGATGGCGCTGGACGCGCAACTACCACGCCATTGAGGGTGGCCTGGGCGCGCCTCTGCCTATCCGTGCTCTATCACGGGGTTGCGTGCTTCGGACGGCCAATCGAGCAGTCAACATCGCGCAGCCAGAGGCCGACCTTACTCACCACACCTACTATCGGGCCGACTACCTACGACGCAAGCTCGTGCGACCGATGGCCGTAACGATATTCGACATGACGCCCGAGCTGTTCCCTGACCTCTTCCCGAGGGGCAACCCGCACCAGTGCAAGCGGGAGTATCTGAGGTGTGCGAGCGTCGTCTTGTGCGTCTCGGAGAACACCCGCCGAGACCTCCTACGGGTGTATGGGTCCATCGCGTCACCGGTAGTTGTCACTCACCTTGGCGTCGGGGGTGAATTCTTGCCCGGAGTGACCCGCCCTGTGTCGTGCCCCGACAGTTACGTTCTGTTCGTTGGCAATCGCGGCGGGTACAAGGACTTCCGGCTCGTACTGGAATCATTCGCGGAACTGGCACCTCAACACAGGGGAGTCTCATTGCTCGCTGTTGGCGGCGGTCCGCTTGCAGAAGACGAACGCGCGCTGATCTCACGGTGGGGTCTCGGCAATCGCGTGCTTCAACGAGCCGCCTCGGACGCGGAACTGCCTGGCATCTACGGCGGGGCGGAGGCGTTCGTGTTCCCGTCGCGTTACGAGGGATTCGGCCTCCCCGCCTTGGAGGCAATGGCTTGCGGCACGCCCACGGTTCTCGCTGATTCCTCTTCCCTCCCCGAGATCGGGGGCGATGCGGCTCTCTACTTTCCCCCAGAAAACGCCAGCGCCTTGGCCGCGCAACTCTGTCGACTCCTGACTGACAGCGAGTTACGTCGTCACTTGTCCAAACAGGGCCTCGAACGGGCGCGGCATTTCACGTGGCGACGGACTGCGGCATGCACTGCCAATGCTTACCGAGTGGCCGCCAGCAACGACGCCGTCCTGAGGCAGTAGGACGAGGACGAGGCGACTCCCCGCTTCTTGGGTCAGGCCAATGTCGCCGTTCTCACCGATGAGGCTCGCCCGTTTCCGCGCAATGCGCGGAAGAACTCCAGCTCGGTCTTGTGCAGGCTCAACGCAAGATCCGAGTCGGTGGCGTGGAACGCACAGATGTCAGCGTACCGGAAGCCGTTGCGACCGCAGAAGTACGCGTCCAGATCCGACACCAGCCGCCTGTCCCGCAAGTCCAACAGGAGCATGAGGTCACCGGTGTTGTCATACACGAGTGCATACCGGTAGCCAGTTACCTCCAACACATCGAAGACCCGGATCGCCGTGGCGCCGGCTCGCGCGGTGAGGTCCGGGTCGTACTCGAAGAACAGAGCAGGACGCGCACGTGCGAGATAGTCAACCGCTCCGGCAATGATTTGACAATCCATGCCATCGGTGTCCGACTTTACGAGCTTGGCGGAGTCGAATTTGGGATGACGCAGGATGATCTCGTCGAGACTCCACAGCAACAGGGCTCGCTGATCCGGACCACCCACCGCCAGGTGCGCCGTGCCATCGGCTATCCGCAAACTCGCCGCGACCGGACCGGATGTGCCACCGACAAACGCAGCCTCGATCTCCACATCACCGAGAGGGTCCACGTTGCTGTGAAGCAGCGGGAGGATGGCCATCGAGCCTTCTACGCAGAGGATTGGATAGTGAGCATCGTGCCGGATGATCGCCACAGTGTCGCCCACGTTCGCGCCGATATCGATCAGTGACAGATTGGGGTACTTGTGCTGAACCGTGGCGCCAATCCGACCGATGCTCGACGAGTACTGTGGAAACCTCCTCCGATAGTAGGGAAGCTGGTGCGACAACGGCAGCCGCAGGGCAACCTGGCCGATCCGGTAGGTGACCAACGGATCATGCAGGCGCAATTGGACCTTCCGAGCTGCTCTCACGGCCTCGCGTCCGAGACGCCGCAAGCCTCCGGCTCCTTCGAGCTGTAAGCCAGCATCTAGTGTCCACTGGGCCAGGGTCCTCGGTTTGCGCACTCTTGCGACCATCGCTATTCGCGATGGCGCGGCAGCCATCGTCCGTTCCGGCGATAAGAGCCGCGCCCATTGCGGCCGACTGCCGACCTTGGCCTGGGCGCCGGCTCTCTGCTCTGGCCAAGTCCCGACCTGTCGCCGCGACGTTGCCGAGCCATCACCGTAGAGACTGCGACTCGACCCACAGCAGTCTGTGCCACGGGCCGCTTGCGGCGGGCGAGGACACCCGGTCAAGCCAGGAGCGAACAACCGCGGCATGCGCTGTGCTGCGTCATGCAGGCTTCCTCACGACGATGCCGCACACGCCCTGCCCAGGCATGTCGCCCCAGGTGCGAAACGATGCATACCAATCGGCAATCTCGCGAGGGTCGTCCACGGTCCGTTCCCTCCCACGCCGAAGCCAGTCGCTCACGTACTCCGCGAACCGTCCAGCGACGCGCTCTCCGAACCATTCGAGATTGGCGTCGACCGGGCCGAGAGGATCAAGTAGGCGACGACTAATCGCCGGCTCATCGTACCAGCGTTGGAAGAAAACGCCTCTAGGGTCGCGTTCAGCGTCCAATGCATAGACGTCCTCGTCGCGATACTCGTCCCAAGGGCGCCTGTCGACCATGACTGTGACCACGAGGGTGCCTCCTGGCGCGAGCGCCGCGTACATAAGTCGCATGGCCTCCGTGTCACCGTCCTCGGGGATGTGCTCGATGACCGAGATCGACCAGATGGAATCGTACTGTCCATTCTCGCCGTCGATCGCGGCGACGGGCACACATTCGACGACGACGGCGTGAAGCCCGAACCGTCTCGCGAGGCGCTGGGTAACATCGGCGTCACGCCGGTCCGGATTGAGCATCCGCACCATCGACGGCTGCATCCGCGAGGCGACGTAGAACGAGAATAGCCGCGGGGACGAGATGTCCAGACAACGACCGGGACGCTGCGGCAGGTGCCTGAGTACGAATGGGAACTCCCAATAGCGGACGATGCTGACCGGCGTCAGGAGCAAGTCGAGCGCACCCCGCTCGAGCGCCACCAGCGCCCTCAGTCCGAGGGACCGCCCGAATGCGGCGAACTGGATGCCCGGGGCGCCCGCGCGCGCCGCATACCGCGTGGCTGCGACAGATCGAGCGACCAAGTGGGGCATTGCAGCGAGATCGCGGGCGCGCCGGATCACCACGGGCACGAACCTATTCACTACTAGGGGGCTCCGGCCGGCGCCGGGGCACGGTCAAGACGAGCGAACAACCGCGGCATATAGAAGACCAGCGGCACGATAACGCACGCTGAGTACGAGATGATGCTGCCCCACACGACGCCGGCTACCCCGATCCGCTGCGTCAGCAGGATGCTCAGAACGATGTTCGAGACCGCCATGATCGACGCGATAATGACCTGGAAGCGGATCACCTGCGCTCCGTTGAGCAGCATTGCGAAGGCATTCCCGACGCCGGACATGATCGTCCAGATACCGACGCCGACGATGAGTAGGAACGAAGGCTGGACGGCGTTCCCTACCCACAGTCGGATCAGCGGATCGCTGAGAGCGACGAGCACTACCGATAACGGGATACCGACCGCGAACACGAGCCGGAGCGATCGTCGAAACGTAAGGCGAACCCAGCGACCGTCCCCGCGAGTGATCGCCTCGCGGTAAGCCGGCCAGAGCGGCATGAGCGCCAGAGTGATGAGCGTGGTCGGGATCAGAAACAGCTTCGTCGCGACGGTATACTCGGCCACCGCGGCGGGACCGATCACTTGCGCGGCCACGATCGTGTTCGAGGTGAAGCCGACGGCGATGGCGATCTGAAGGACGAAGAAGAGCATGCCGGTGTGCAGCAGCGCACTCGAACTCCGACGGCTGATCAGGGCGAGTCGTGGAACCAGGTGGGGTCGGCTTCGCGCGAGGAGCGCTGCGTTCAAGAGTGACGTGAGCAGTGGGGCGCCGGCCATCGCCAGCACCAACACCGGCAGCGGCGCGCGGGCCGCGATTGCGACGAGGACCAGCGCGAGAGCGAGGAGGTTCCCGGCGCCCACGAAGAAGCCGTTGATGTACCCCTCCTGATATCCCACACGCACCTGCTGCGGGACGCTCAAGGGCATGTTGAGCAGGAAGCAGGCAGCGAAAGCGGCGACCGCGAGCCCGGCCTCGGACACCGCCGTGAACGAGGTTACGTTGAAGACGCGAGGCCACGGCGTGAACGGGTAGGCCACGGCGAACAGAAGCCCGAGGCCCAGAGCGACGCAGGCGAGCATCGCGAGCGCGCTCGAGACGAAGCGCGCAGCCTGGTCGGTATCGCCTCGGCCGTGTGTCTCGGCGATCGAGTTGAGAAGACCGTTGCCGATACCAAAGTCGGTGAAGCTCAGCATGGCGATGATCGAGCTGATCGTCATCCACATCCCGTACCGCTCTAGTCCTAGATACGAGAGCGTCAACGGCACGGAGACGAGCGTGGTGACAAGCGTCACGCCGCGAGCGCCGTAGGAAACGAGCGTGGTGAGTGCCGCTCGCCGATACCTCTCCTGCGCCCGCCCTTCTGGAGTCGAGGTGTCGTATGGTGACAGGCGAACGAACCCCAAAACTCGCCGCGCGGCGGCAAGCTTGAGCGTGGAAGCCCGGATCGCCGGCGTGAACATGCTTGCTACTGGGCCCCCGTAGGAGCCGAGGCACGCGATGCTTTATACCACTCGATCGTCGCCCGCAGCCCGTCCTCGAACGGCGTCTTGGACGTGAACCCGAAGGCCTCGCGGGCCCGGCTGGTGTCGAGTGCGCGCCGCGGCTGGCCGTCAGGCTTGGAAGGGTCCCAGCGGATCTCACCGTTGAAGCCGGTGAGGTGGACTATGAGCTCAGTGAGATCGCGAATAGTGATCTCGCTGCCCACGCCCAGGTTGACCGGGTCGCGGCCGTCATAGCGCTCGGCCGCGAGGACGATGCCCCGCGCGGCGTCCTCGACATAGAGGAACTCACGCGAGGCCGCGCCCGTGCCCCAGGCCTCGATGAAGGCGTCGCCCCGCTCACGAGCATCGACGCACTTCTTGATGAGGGCCGGGATGACGTGCGAACTTTCCGGGTTGAAGTTGTCACCTGGGCCGTAGAGGTTGACCGGTAGCAGATAGATGCCGTTGAAGCCGTACTGATCCCGGTACGCCTGGCACTGCACCAGCAGCATCTTCTTGGCCAGACCGTAGGGGGCGTTGGTCTCCTCGGGATAGCCGTTCCAGAGGCCCTCTTCGCGGAATGGCACTGGCGTGAACTTCGGGTAAGCACAGACGGTACCTAGGGCAATGAACTTGGCCACGCCCGCGAGGCGGGCCTGCTCGATGAGCTGGATGCCCATGATGGCGTTGTCGTAGAAGAAGCGGCCCGGGTTCTCGCGGTTGGCACCGATGCCGCCCACCACGGCCGCCAGATGGATCACGAGGTCTGGCCGGCCGTCGGCGAGGGCGCGGTCTATGTCGGCGAGCTTACGCAGGTCGTAGTCCTCGACCTTGGGGATGAAGATGTCGGTTGCTCCGGCCTCACGCAGTTGCCGAACCAGGGCGGTGCCGAGGAAGCCCGCCCCGCCTGTGACCATGACCCGGCGCCCGTCCCAGAAGGCGCTCACAAAGCCGTCTCCGCCATCTTCACCGTCTCCGCTCGCCTGCCGCTTCGAAGCAACCGCTCAACTAGCCCCTCGGCGCGGACGAGAGCCGCTTCCTCCGAGTACATCTCCTGGGCGTGTGCCAATCCTCTTGACCCGAGTTCGTCGGCCAGGACTGGATCGCCGCGGAGCGTGGCGAGCGCGCCCAGAAGGGCGTCAGGGTCACCCGCCGGGACCAGGAGTCCCGCCCCAATAACGTCGACTTCGGCCCACGTGGCCCCGCCCTTACGTACAGCCGCGACAATGGGTCGTCCGGCCGCGCAGTATGCGGTGAGCTTGCTCGGCAAGGACATATCTACTGATGTCCCCCTTTCGCTCAGAAGGAGAACGTCTGCCGCAGCCAAAGCGCGCGCGTAGTCGTCCGCAGATTGCGTTGACAGGTACTGGAGATTTGGCAGTCCAGCCGAAGCGGACTCGAGAACCGCGCGCTGGCTTCCGTCGCCCAGAAGAACGAATCGAACGTGCGGCGCGGCGAGAACGGCCGTCCGAGCTGCGACGAGAACCTGCTCGAGGCCCTGCTTGAGGCCCATGTTCCCGGCGTGAAGTACCACCTGCTCATCCCCCCAGCCCAGCCGGCGGCGGACCTGGGCGCGGTCAACAGCACGCCCGGCATGCAGAGTCCAATTGGGCAGGTGTACGAGCTGCGCGTCGGAAATACCCAACGATTTCAGGTATGGAATGAACGCAACCGACACCGGAGCGACCAGGCGCGCGCGACGAAGGGACCAAGCCTCCACCCGACTGATTGCGCTTGCGACGCGCGAACCGCCGGAGACCCCGCTCTGACCGGCGGCTCTCCCCATCAGGTCCTGGACGATCACCGCATAGCCAACTCGAAACCGAGCGGCGAGCACGCGAGCCAACGCCCCTCCGTTGAGGCTGGGAATGACTCCGATGACCGCGTCTGGGCGGCGCAGTCTGGTGGCCAGGCCGTGCGCCAGAAACGTGGATTCATACAGGGCCCTGCCCGCCACTGTCTGTCTTCCAGGAACGAAGTGGCGCTTCCGGATGACCTTGACGCCGTTGATCACTTCTCGGTAGGAGAGGCGGGACGGATAGGCTGACGAGACTCTCCACGCCGGGTAATGCGGATATCCCGTCAGGACGGTGACGTCGTGTCCCTGTTTGGCGAGATGCTCCGCAATGCGTGTTGTGTATGGCGCCGTACCGGACGGTTCCGGCCAGTAGTTGACGGCGACAAAGAGAACCCTCGCCATCAGACGCCTGCGCTCGCACGACCCAACCTAGTGCGCCCCTCGCATGGTCAGGACCGCAACTGGCGTTCGGGCAATGATCCGCAAGTCCAGGAGGAGGGATCGCCGCTCCACGTATGAGACGTCGAGCTGAACCCGTTCTTCATAGCTGGTCGCACCTCGGCCCGACACTTGCCATAGCCCTGTGAGACCCGGGCGCACAGAGATGACTCGAGATGCCGCAGGCCCGTACTTAGTGCGCAGTTCGCCAGCAGGTACAGGACGGGGCCCCACCAGGCTCATATCGCCACGGATGACGTTCAGGAGTTGCGGCAACTCGTCCAGGCTGAGCTTTCGCAGGATGCGTCCCACGCGAGTTACCCGCCAGTCTCGTCGAAGCTTGTAGGACGTCGCAAACTGTGCCGCGAACTCTAGATCCTCGGCGAGCGCCCGCTCAGCGTGCTTCACCATGGTACGGAACTTCAGACAAGTGAACGGCCTGCCGTACCTGCCGACTCTCGTCTGACGGAAGAGGATGGGACCGCGAGACGAGAACCGCACTGCCAGGGCCACCACGACGAGTATCGGGATGGCCAGGAGCAGAGCCACCAGTGCCAGATTCAGGTCCAGCGCGCGCTTCGAAAACTCGTAGATCGGGCGGGGCGCTGCAGTCTGGCCCTGGATTCCGGCTTCCGCTGCGAGCCACGCGAGATCGTGCCCGTCCTGACGTGCCTCCTGTTCCGCCGCTGCGATCTTCGTGACGGTGGTGGCCATTTGCCCTCAGTTTACTCGGTTCGCGGGAGCCCCCGCCTTTGCTCGCACTATTGCCCGCTCAGGCCGCGCTCCTCCTGCTTACGGCGTACGCCGGTCTGCCTTCCCTGCTTTGGGCGCCTGCGCCACCCCGTCTCCTGCCTTACCGCCGGTGCCCCCGTCGCCGTCGCTGCCGTAGTAGGCGCTGTAGTAGCTGTAGTAGTTCTGATCGTATTCGCGCTTCTTAAGCCTATTCATGGTCACGCCCAGGATGTTGCCGCCACTCCGAGCAAGGGTCTCGCGAGCCTGGCGGACTGCACCTCGACGGGTTCGTCGAGCGTGGATCACCAGGACCGTGCCGTCCACGACCGCCGCGAGCAGGGCCGCATCCGTGACGGCCTGGAGCGGCGGGGAATCGATGATGACCAGGTCCGCCTCCGCCTTGAGTCGCTCCAGGATCGCGAGCCAGCGCTTCGAGCCGAGTAGCTCGGCCGGGTTGGGCGGCAAGGGACCGCTAGTTACGACTCTGAGGTTGCCCAGCTCCGTCTCCCCGGCCACCTCTGTCACAGTGGCGGCCTCGTCCCGGAAGAGGGTCGTCAGGCCGTGCTGATTGGGCAGTCCGAAGAGGCTGTGCACGCCGGGCTTGCGGAGGTCGGCGTCCACCAGCAGGACCCGGGAACCACCCTGGGCGAAGACGATCGCAAGGTTGCTGGCAGTCGTCGTCTTGCCCTCCTGGGGCAGGGCACTGGTTACCAACAACGTCCTCAGTGGGGCGTCCACGGACGCGAACTCGATGTTGGTGCGGAGGGCCCGATATGTCTCGGCTACCGGGGAGCGCGGGCTCAGGAGCGTCTCCAAGCGATATATCTCGCTGCGTTTGGGATCGCCCTTCATTACTGGAACGACGCCAAGAGTCGGCAGACCGGTAACCTCCTGGACATCCTCCGACGAGGCGATCGAATCGTCCAGATATTCGACCAGGAAAGCAATCCCCACCGCGGCGAGCAATCCCAGGACCGCCGCCAGGATGATGTTCAGGAGCGTCCTGGGCGAGGAGGGGGCGGCGGGAGCCACGGCCGGCTCCACGATCGTCAGCAGGTTGGAGGAGTTCGCGGTGAGGTTCGGCAGGAGGGCGGCGTAGGTGGCCCGGAGTGAGACCAGGCGGGCCTCGAGAGTCTGCAGCTCCTGCTCCTGGGCGGCCGTACGGAACGTGGTGGCGGACAGCTGATCGATCTGGCTTTGCGTCTGCGTAATGTCGGTCTGCGTGGAGTCCAGGTTCGCCTGGACCGCCTTCTGCAGGTCCGCCTGCTTGCCTTGGATGGCGGGCGACTCGGCGATCAGCTCATCCGCGAAGGCATTCGCGATCTCCGCCGCCTTGCCCGGATCTGTGTCTGAGACCGTGATGTTGATCATGGCGCTGTTGGTGGGCGCACCCGCCTTGACCTCTCTCAGCAGTTCGTCCGCAGTCATTTGCAGACTCAGGCGGACGATCACGCGCTGAGCGAGAGGTCGCGTCGTGACCACGGTCGCGTAAGTCTGAGAGAGCCGCTGCGCAGCGAGAAGCTGGTCGCTGTTGGGGTTTGCCGCCGTCAGCGACTGGCCCACGATCAGCGTGTTCTGGGCCTCGTAGATCTTGGGCATAACCCCGCTCACGAGGAAGGCGGCGCTGGCGGCCAGCAGCACGCTGGCGACGAGGAGCCAGAGCCAGGCGCGCAGGATTATCAGCTGGCGACGGAGATCCATGTGACCTAAAGACCCTCATGCAGACGGGAAGCGATGATAGACGCTAGAAGGGCGAGCGGCACGCCGCCCGAACCGATTCCTGACGACGGTGAGACGGAGATGTTCTGTTTGGGCAGGCTGTAACGGACCCACAGCTGGACGTCCGTGGCGGCGGTCGTCTGTAGAGTTGCCGTCCGACCGCTCACCGCCATACCGACGCTTGTCTCCAGAATGGTCGCGCCGTCAGGCACGGTCACCGTGACCGAGAGCGGCTCGGCCGGCCGCCCGGCCTCCTTCTGGACGGTCAAACGGTAGAAGCCGGTCTTGTCGTCCGTCTCGACAGGATAGGGCGAAACCCAAGAGATCGTGGCCGACGTCTGGCCGGGTGGCACGAGCAGGAAGAGCCCGTACGCGGTCCGTCCCGCCTCAGCCGATATCTCCTCTACCCCGGTCAGCTGAGCCAGCCGGCCGCCGGAGACGGACTGGAGCCTGGATCGATCAGGCGTCAGGACCCGCAGGTAGTTGCCCAGCATGCCGCCCGTGCCCGTGTAGGGCAGCTTTCGCAGTGCGCTCGCCTCCGGCTGATCGGCCCGGTTGTCCCAGCTGAGGGTGAGGGTGTCGTTGGCATTGCCGACATTGTCGATCTGGACCTTCATGTCCAGCGAGCGATGCGTCACCAGGTTGTACTTGGAGGTAGGCGCGACGTTCGCATCCGCGGCCTGGACATAGTCGCCCAAGTCCTGTCGTACAGCGCCATCCCAGCCGGCCCAGCCGATCAGCGACTCCGCGCTACCGTCTTTCGCCCAGGCCATCAGATGGCGCTGACCGGCCGCTTCGCGGAGCGCGTCCAGGAGGGCCGGCCATTTGGCGTTGGGGGTGGCCATCATCGCGTCCAGGAGCCGGCCCCCGAAGACGTCCAGGAAGGCCTTTCGGTCCACCCCCGGGTCGGTGGACTGCCGGGTGTTTGCCAGCGCAGTCAGGGTGGTCTCGCCGGCCTTGACCGTGACGCCATACTCGGGCACTTCGATTGGACCCGTCACCCCCAGCAAGATGTCGATGCAGTAGGTGTCCAGAGCGATGACGCCGTCGATCTTGCTGTCGCCAGATTCGAGCGTGTACAGCTCCAGGGCTTTCTGGGCCGAGGTCGGGAAGTCCGGCGACCAGCCCGCGTCGGCCAGCTGCCAGGAGAACTTCGTTCCGAGCAGGTGGTTCTTGAGCCCCGACGGCGGCTCCACGTAGGGCGGCCCGGGTGTGAAATCCAGCAGCAGCGTGTTCTGGAACTTGCGTCCCGTGATCCGGCCCTGGTCAAAGGTCACGATCCCGTACGTGCCGATGAAGCCGCCGGACGGCCGCAGCTCGGCCGGATCCTCCGCCAGGATCAGATAGCGACGCGGACCGTTCGTGCCGAGCATGTCGGGCAGCTGGTCCTGAACGCGCAGATACCCGTCGAGCTCTGGCTGGACGCGTTCCAGCTCCTTCTGGACCACGTTCCGGGCATCCGCGAGAGGGCTCGCCAGGCCCCCCGGCATCGCGTCCAGCTCACGACGCGCCGCCTGGATGGCGTCCGATATGTCGATCACCTGGTCATGCGATGAAGTCATGAGCGAGACGAGATCGGCCATCTGAGAGCCACCGCCCTGCCCGCCGGCCTCACGGATCTGAACATAGCGACGGGCCACTATCAGCCCATGGTCTCCGGCCTGCGTGAGATTCGTGGCGGCGGCGATCAGATGGTCGGCGCCGCGGACCTGGTCACCGGTCGGCGGCGCGGCCCTCAGCAGAGCCACCAGGGGATCGCTCGCCACCGTGTCACGGACCGGCTGGAGCCGCCGCTCGACGTCGTCCAGATCGGCCTGGAGTCGATTCATAGCCGTTCGGTCGAAGTCCGGCCCGATCCCCTTGACGTCGGCGGCCAGCAGATTCGTCGAGTCGCGCAGCGCGAACCCGTCGTGGACAAGGGTTGAGTACCTGATCGCGCCCACGACCAGGACGAGGCCCAAGGCAGCGAGCGTGCCCAGCAATACCACGGTGCGACGCCGGCGCCACCATGGCATCGTCGTGCGGCGCGATCTACGGCGCCTGGTTCGCGGCTGCTCCGGCCGCTCCGGACTCGCGTCGGCGGCGATCGGTTGACGTTGTTCGGTCATTGCTCGGGGACGGCGATGACCAGGAACCTGGGCGCAGTGTTCTGGTAGGAGGTGCAGGTCTGGAGCGTCAGCTCCTCGGTAGGCGTGGCGGCCAGAACGCTCATGTCGTTCCATGCCACCTTTGGCAGAATCCGCGACACGACGTAGGGCCGCTGGCTGCCGTCCACGAGGGTAAGGACGATTTCGTCACCGATCCGTGCGTTCCATAGGTTGATGAACGTCCCATCCCTGGCATGGGCGTACAGGTAAATGTTCGAGCCCCCGCCCGGCCACGCGGTGCCCGGGAAGTGGGCCACCTTGCCGAGCGGCGCGTCCAAACCGTCGCCCTCGATGACCTTCAGGTCGATCCCCAGGCGGGAGATCACGATCCGATTCGCCACGATGGGGTGCGACGAGGCCACCGCCGTGGGCGAGGCCGACGCCTCGGGCGAGCCGACCGCGATGGGCAAGCTCGGGATTGCGGAGGCCGGGTATGAGGCGGAGGGCGTAACGCCCGAGGGCGTCGCTACAGCGACGGGCCCCTCGGTCGGGGAGGCCGCGAATGGCCAGCTTCCCTGACTGGCGACCAGCAGCCCGGCCACAACGACCGCGCAGATCGCAGCGACGAGGTAGGTCGGGCGGAATCGCCGCCGGCGGTGCCTGTGGCGACGGCGAATGCCAGACGAGGGCGGCGGGATCGTCTCCTCGGACGCATCGCTCGGCGATTCGGCGTTCGGCCGGCCGGGGCTCAGCTCGTCCTCAGAGGATTCGCCGTCCGATGGCATGCGTTTGTCCGGGGCGGCGGGATCGGGCACTTGGGAATCCCTGCAAAACGGACGGATGCCCGCCGCGAGGCGGGCATCCAGAAACCCGTGGTTACGAAGCGATTAGCGACCTTGAAGGGCGCGCCGGCCGACCGCGAAGAAGGCCACGCAGATCCCCAGAATGGTCAGAGCGTACGGCCACATCGGGGTCGCATCGGGGGCGGTGCTGGTGGGCGGCAACCCGATTGCGGTGATGCCGAGGACGACCTGGCCGGTCGACGGGTCAGAGGTGGCGATGATGGTCCGGTTGCCGACGACACAAGCCAGCTTGACGGTGGTGGTAGCCACGCCTGTAGCGTTGGTCAGGGTGGAAACCGTGACGACCTGGTCGCCGGTGACCTTGCCGGCCCCGATGCTCCAAACAACGGCGCGGTTGTCGACCGGATTCCCGCCGGCATCCAAGACGGTCGCCGTCACGGTCAGCGCCGTGTTGCAGGCGAGGGTCCCAGCAGGGCCGGCGACGGCGACCTGATTCGTAACCTGGCCCGCGTATCCCATGACGGCAGGCGCCGCGACGCTCAGCAACAGCAGCGCGGCAACGCCGGATGCTGCGAGCCTTTGCCCTAACTTCATCTCTCTCTCCTTTGGCGCCCCCGGCGGTCTGGCTAAATGCTCCCGCAGAATGCCAAACCCTGCCGATGCACAATAGGCCCCACGCAGGAACCTGTGCAACCATAACACCGGGTTGTGCGCAACGCCACCCCGTCTTGTGGGGAGCCGGGGTGCAGCTAGCCCGTCGATTCGGGCAATCAGCTCCCCGACGCGGTCCTGCTCGTCTCCCACTGTCGGTGCCAGGGGCAGTCGCGGAAGTCGGGCGTGAGACAGACGGCGCCCTGGAAGGGCAGGGCGATCTTCTCAGGAGGAGTCCTGGCCCAGCAGCGGTGGGAATGCTCGGGAAACTGGAAGCTAGTCCAGCGGTCGCGAGCGAGCCCCAAGAGAGGGCATGCTGTGGCGTTTGGCTCGGCCTTTTCTTTCATCTCGCCGGATAATACTCGGGGCTGGGGTCAGTCCGAGCCGCCCGGGAGTTCGAAGCGCATCAAACGCCAGACCGCCAGGGACAGTGATACCGCGACCAGCACCCCAGCCAGCAGGAATCCCGTCTCCGCGGAGAGTCGCGCCTCCTGGACCGGCAGCTGGTAGATAGCCTTCGCCGCGCCGAGCGAGTACTGCCGGATCGAGAGGTTGGCGATGCCCGGCAGCATGAACGACAGGGCGCCTTCCCAGACAAGCATGTAGCCGATGCCGATCACCAGGGCGCGGCGCGTGAACAGGCTCAAGGCCAGGAAGAGTGAGACGTAGCAGGCCGATCCGACGACCATTGCCAGAACCTGGGCCTCGGTCGCCAGCACTCCATCGTTGCCGGCCGGCAGAAGGTCGATGAACCCGGCCAGCGCGGTCGAAACGCCAGTCAGGAGGATGGCAACTGCCATGGCGCTGAGCGCCTTGGCCGCCACAAGGATCCATCGCGGCACCGGCTTCGCGAGCAGATAGACAATGGTGCCGTCGTCGATCTCAGAGCCAAAGGCTCCCGACCCAAACAGGATTGCGACGAGCGGGAGCAGGATCGTCATGGATATCGTGTCGAAGATGCGGCTCGTAAACCGCTCCACATCTGTCTGATCGGCCAACCGGAACGCCACGGCCAGGAGCACCGGCAAGGCCGCGAGCAGGACCAGCAGGAGAGTGCGGCGGCGACCCAGCAGCTGGCGCAGCGTGATCTTCGCGATCTCCGGAATGGCGGCCCACGGGCCCACGGATCCCTCCCCGCTCATCTGCGAACCAGATAGTCGAAGACGCTTTCGAGCGACTCGTCGGCCGAGACAACCTCGAGCAATCGGACGCCCGCCCACCGGCTCGCGCCGGCAATATGGCTGCGGAACACGCCGAGCTGGGCGGTCTGAACGGAGAGTCCGGTCGGAGTCAGTTCGACTGCGAAGACAACCGGGTCGGTCATGAGGGCCGTCGCCAGCTTTCGGTCGTCGCTCGATCGAATTGTGATCATGTGCGGCCGGTCGGTCATCAGCGCCCGGATGGCCCTGAAGTCGCCTGAGGCCGCCAAGCGACCGGCAACCATGACCAGGATCTGGGTGCCGACTTGTTCGACTTCTTCGAGAATGTGCGAGGAAAACAGAATGGCCCGGCCCGCCGCGGCCAGCTCACCAAGCAGATCCATCATCGCGATGCGCTGGCGAGGATCCATGCCGTTGAAGGGCTCGTCGAGAAGGAGCACCTGCGGGTCGTGGACGAGCGACCCTGCCACCTTCACGCGCTGCCGCATCCCCTTGGAGTACGTGCCGATCGGGCGGTCCATCGCGTCTTCCAGACCAACCCGGGCGATCGAGGCGCGCGCCGCCCGGTCGGGATCGCGCAGACCCTGCAATCGGGCGTTGAACGTCACGAATTCCAGGCCGGTCAGGAACGGGTAGACGGCCTCTCGCTCGGGGACCAGGCCGATCTGGCGGTAGACAGACGGATCGCGGTGGGGACGGCGGCCGAGGATCAGGACCTCGCCCGCGGACGGCGCGAGGAACCCGGCCAACATGTGCAGCAGCGTGGTCTTGCCGGCTCCGTTGGGGCCGAGCAGTCCGGTGACGCCCACACCCAACTGGAAGCTCACGTCGTTCACGGCCACGACGTTGCCGTACCAGCGGGCGACGTGGGTGAGTTCGATCGCAGGCGTCTGAGGTGGCGACGATGCCGGCGTGCCGACTTCCGGAACCGTTTGCGCTGTCATGCCGAAATCCTGCGGTATCGATACACGAGCACGGCGGTTGCCACCACGACACTGCCCAATGCAGCCGCCAGGTAGGCATCACTCGTAAGAGAGCCGCTGAAGTCACGAGGACTCAGACGCTCTCCGAAGAACCAGTACCCGGAGCCGGTCAGCGAGGTAATCGGCGTGAGCAGGAAGATCTTCTCCAACCACGACCCAGACGTCTGACCGATGGAGTAGATGGCCGCCGGTATGGCCTCCATGAGCAGGATGTAGGCCACTATGCCGATGGCCGCATAGGCTCGCCTGGGCGAGAAGGAGGAAATCGCCAGCGAGAGAGAGGCCAGCCCGACGGCTATGAGGGCGTTGGCCGGCAAAGACGGCAGGGCCTTGGGCAACTCGTCGCCGATGGCCTGGAGCGTGTCAGGCTTCATCAGGACATCGCCGACGAAAAGCGCCACGACGGGTACCAGCAGGACCACGAATAGCGCCATCGCCAGCGAACCCAGCCTGGCCAGGGCGTAGTCGGCTTTGCCAATCGAGCGGGTGAAGTAGAGCGGCAGCACCTGGTAGCGCTGATCTCGGCAGACCAGCTCCGGCGCCTGAGCCACGCAGAAGAAGAAGACCAGGACAAAGAACGAAGGGAAGTAGGAGCTGTAAGCAAACAGGGAGAGCTGCTCACCGGCTGAGATCTGCTGGGCGAAGACGGATGAGAAGGCCAGTTGAACCACCGCCGGCAATGCGTAAAAGCCGGCCAGGATGAAGGGCGCGGCCTTCGCGGTCACCGGCCGCCCGAAGCCCCAGACGCCTCGGAAGCTCTCTGTGAAGAGCGACCACATCGCATAGCCACGGCCGTTCCGCTTGCCTGAATAGTGACGGTAGCCCAGGTCGTAGATGCTCCCGGCAGGCGAGTTCGCGGCACCCGGGGCAGGGGCGCGGTTGGCCGATTCCATCACGCCACCTCCTTCGGAGCCGCATCCCTGAAGAGGTCCTCCAGCCGGCCGCGCTCCTGCTGCATGCGCACGAGTGGCAGGGCCAGATCCGCAACGGCGTCGCGGACCGTGTCATACAAGGCTTCGCTTTCGATCGCGACGAGGACGCGACTGCCGTCCTCTCGTGCCCGAGCGCCCTTTGCTGCGAGGGCGGCGACCAGGCGATCGGCGCCCTCCTCCACCTCGATCGCCAGTACGGGCGTCCGCTGAGTGAAGTGCGAGATCGGCGCAGCGCTCAAAAGATGGCCGGCGTCGATCGCCAGGAGGTAGGTGCAGACCTGTTCGATCTCGCCGAGAAGGTGGCTCGCAACAACCACGGTGATCCCGAATTCGGTGCCGGTCCGCTTGATCAGATCGAGCATCTCCTCGCGGCCGCTGGGGTCGAGGCCGTTCGTCGGCTCGTCGAGGAGCAGAACCTTGGGGTCGTGGACCAGGGCCTGGGCCAGCTTGACGCGCTGCTTCATGCCGGTGGAGTAGCCGCCGATCTGGCGGTAGCGCTCCTCGTACAAACCCACGTGACGCAGCACTTCGGCCGTTCTCTCGCGAGCAGCGGTGCGGGGCAGCCCAGAGATGCGAGCCATGTGGGTCACGAATTCGGTCGCGCCGACGTCTGGCGGCAGGCAGTCGTGCTCGGGCATGTAGCCCACCACCTGGCGAATCGCGCGCGTCTCGCGGACGGTGTCCATACCCAGGACCGAGGCACTGCCGCTGGTCGGGGTCAGAAGCCCGAGCAGGATCTTGAGGAGCGTGCTCTTGCCGGCACCATTTGCCCCCACGAGCCCGATGATGCCGGGCTCGACCGCCAGGTCGAGCTTATCGAGGGCCTTGACCTGACCGTAGTGCTTGGTGAGGCCCGATGCCTCTATTAGCGCCATTGCCGGATTATGCCTTCTCCGCGTCGGTCGTGAGTCCTCGTTTGGGTCGGGCGACGAAGCCAATCCCCCAGTGTCGCGACCCGCATGTCGCTCGACATCCCGGTCGGGCACCATCAAAGCTCCCAACTCGCAAATGTTCGACTAGCTCGAACAGGAATCCGGGTTTGTGCCGGGGTCGCGGACGGAGTGAG
>CABEBU010000149.1_pt1 | contig 35447 bp, 34 predicted proteins | sample 3132691 | NCBI WGS metagenome assembly CABEBU01 (sample SAMEA5534346, study PRJEB31848) | metagenome | biome: tundra; feature: field; material: soil | place: USA | collected 2013-05 | depth 0.45 m | reverse complement strand
TCGCCTGCGCCTACAAGGCCTATCGATTCCTCGGCCTGTCGAGGGCTTACAGCCTGGCCTTACTCACCTTCCCGCCAGTCATGATCGGCTTCGAGTCGGGCAACATCGCCAGCCTGACGTTCCTCCTTTTCGCCGCTGCGGTGAGGTCGGGAGGCACGCTCATCGTGGACGGCCTGTTCAAGGTTCAGACGGGAATTCCTGCCCTGTGGCTCATCAAAGAACGCCGCTGGCGCGGCGTTCTGGCGGGTACAGCGGTTGTCCTTGCGATCGTGCTCGTAACACTGCCGATCGTCGGGTTGGACTCCTGGCGGGCATGGTGGGACGGCCTTGGCTACCGCGCCGCTTTCCAGGCCGAGGTGCCGGCCCTGTACGGCTTCTCGTACGCGAAGCTCCTGCCCGGCGGCGCATACGCCGCCCTGTGCGTCGCATTCTTGGGGCTGGCCCTCCTCTTCCGAGGAAGACCCGGACTCGCGGCCCTGGGACTGGCGTCTATCTTCGCCTCGCCCGCGCTCTGGCCCCACGGCTTTGTTTTCGCCCTGCCGGCAGTGTTGCTGCTCGAGAACGGCGCGGTTGTCTGGCTGATCCTGGGCGCCGGCGCTTTCGGGCCCAACATGTGGCTTCTGTTCATGGCCGGCTGGGTCGGGGTGTTGGGGGCTCGGAGAATGCCGGCCGGCCGACTTCATCCGCTGCTTGGACGGGACGGCCCCTGGCCTGCCGACTAAATGCGGGCGAAGGCGTCGAGCAGCAGGTCGGCGACTTCCGACGGCCGATCGGCGTGGACCTCATGGTCCGACGTGAGCCACTCCACATGAGCGCCGGGCATCAGGCCGCACAGGTCCACCTCGGCCGCTCGCTTGGCGGCTGTCCATGTGACGTCGCCCGTGTCCGCAGCGAGGACGAGGGCCGGAACGCGAATCCTCGGCCAGGCGGCAGCCACATCCTGCACCCAGAGGGCGCGTAGCAGGGCGTCTAATTGGCCGGCGGTCAGCCGCCAGGCGACGGTGCCATGGGCCGATACGTCAAAGCTGGCCAGCGTGGCTGCGAGCCGCCACTCGGGCCACGCCGGGTGCGACTTCGAAAGGAACGCCCGAAGGTACGCGAGCGGCAAGCCTTGCACAGGCCAGAGTGCCAGCCGCGTCAGGCATTCCTCGAGCGTGGCGAACTGGCGGTTCGCGCTAACCAGACCACCCTCGACGAGTGTCACGCCAGCGGCCAGATCCGCTCGCGTCGCCAGCCCCTCGAGGATCACGTTGGCCCCCAGCGAGTGGCCTACGAGGATCGGCCGCTCCAGGCCCAGCCCGCTCACCACGGCCGCCAGGTCGGACGCAAACGTCGCGAGGTCGTAGCCATCGGCGGGCCGATCGGAGATGCCGTGGCCACGAAAGTCGACCGCGTACGCCGGGTAGCCGGCTGCCGCAAGTCGCTGAGCCACCGCATCCCAGGTGCGGGCGTTCGAGGCGATGCCGTGCAGCAGGACGAACGGCCGCCGGGCGATGCCGTCGTTGGCCGACCAGACATGCACGCGGAGCGCAATGCCGTCGGCCACCATGACCGGCCGGACCTCGCCTACCTGTTCAACCAACACCTGCCGTTCGCTCTCCACTGCCACTCCTTCACCGTCGCCTTCATCATGATCTTGGCAGCGGCAAGATACGTGCCTGCCTGCCATCTTGTCAACGTCAAGATGCAGGACTACCATCGCTCGATGACCCAGCCCGAGCCCGCCCATCTCTATCACCACGGCGATCTTCGTCGCGCTCTGCTGGAGGCTGCCGAGCAGATGATCCGTGAGTCCGGCCCGGCGTCCTTGAGCCTGCGCGAGATCGCTCGGACGGTCGGCGTTTCACATGCGGCACCGACCTACCATTTCAAGGACAAGACAGGCCTGCTGACTGCCATTGCGGCCGAGGGCTACCGCCGCCTGGGCGAGAGTCTTCGCGGCGCGTATGGCTCGACCGGCAGCTTCCTGGAGGTCGGCGTCGCCTACGTCCGATTTGCATTGGCCGAGCGGCCCTACTTCGAGGTCATGTTTTGGCCGGACCTGTACCGCCGGGACGATCCGGAGGTTGTCGCCGCGCTGGGCACGGTGGACGACACGGTCTTCGGTGCCATCCGCACGATGCTCGGCCCGGGACAGGAAGACCGAGTCCAAACAGCCGGCGTCGCGGCCTGGTCCCTCGTCCACGGGCTGGCGATGCTAACGATCAACGGCAACCTGCCGCCCGAACTCGCCGCTGATCCCGAAGGGCTCACCCGAACGATCGGGGCCGCAGCATTCCGAAGGCCCTGACCGGGCGCCGGACGCGACCACCTAAGATCGGCCAGAATTGTCGTTCGCGAGCTCTTGTGTCTCGCGAACGGTTCATCGGCGCCCGCGCTTCGGGCCATGCGAGGGACGAATGTCGCAGATCGCCAGGAAGGTCACCGGGCTCAGGGCCCGTGTCCGCGCGCTCCGCGAACCTCCGGCCAGCCCCCACGAAACCCGCGGCGCGAGCGTCGTGCGGCCAGTCGTGTTCGGGGCCACGGACGGCCTGGTCTGCAACCTGTCGCTGATCATGGGCGTTGCGGGCGCGGCCGGGCAGGATCCGCATTCGATCGTGATAGCCGGCGTGGCCGGGCTGCTCGCCGGTGGGTTTTCGATGGCCGTCGGTGAGTACATATCGGTCCAGTCACAGCGAGAGATGCTCAACTATCAGATCGACCTGCAGCGCCACCAGCTTCACCACACTCCCAAGCAGGAGCGCGAGATACTCCGCGAGATATATCTGGCCAAGGGCCTCTCGGGCGCCGAGGCGGACCTCATTGTCAAACGGATCATGAAGGACCCGGAGAAGGCGATCGATACGTTTGTTCGCGAGGAAATTGGGCTTTCGGCTACGACGATGGGTTCACCCATTGCCGCCGGCCTAGGCTCGATGTCCGCCTTCTCGGTCGGTGCCATCGTGCCCCTCTTGCCTTTCCTGGTGCTGGGTGGCGGTCGCCTGGCTTTCGCCTTGAGCATCGCCGCGTCGGGAGTTGCCCTGTTCGCCATCGGCCTTGCAGTCAGCCGGCTCACCCACCGTCACGCGCTCTTGTCGGGCGTCCGTCAAGCGGCTCTTGGAGGCGCGGCGGCGGCGGTGACGTTCGGTATCGGTTCGCTGCTGGGAACTGCCGTCGGGTAGCGGCCGCGACCGGCGTCGATCAACTCCCAGTCCTGTTCAGGCTGCAGGTCGGTGAGCCTATAGTCCGGGGTAATGTCATTCTGGGCCGCCGTGCCTCAGACTGGCCGACAATCGGCACACATCAGGCAGAGTCGGCCTGATGCGACTCATGGCAGGGCCGCTTCCCCCCAAGCGGCCCTGTCACCACATCCGGCCACCTAAGGCCGGCGATCACGGGCACGGTCCCCGCCGAACGCTGCCGGTCCCCTACCGCCAAGGCGTTATCCTGACGCCCATGCCAGTCGCACGGACTTCCACCGCGCCTCTCATCGTGGTTACCGTGGCCAACGCTGCCGCCACTCGCGACCCGGCCCTGACTCTGCGCAAGAGCGAGTTGTACGCGGCCGGGATTACCCGCCACGGCGGCAACGCGGTTCTGGTGGACGTCTCCACCCCCACCGCCGAGCGCGACCGTCTCTTCGGCGAGATGGCCGGGCTACTGCTGACCGGCGGGCCGGACATGGATCCGGCGCTATACCACGAGGCACCCGCCGGCGCGGCGGACGTGGACCCCGCCCGCGACTCCCTGGAGCAGGCGGCCTGGCAGGCGGCCCAACGACGCGCGGTGCCGGTCTTGGGCATCTGCCGCGGATTACAGGCGATCAACGTCTTCTCAGGCGGAGGCCTGCTGCAGGACGTACCCGACCATGCGGGAACGCCGTACGGTCAGGGCCCCGCCCACACCCACGACATGGAGATCGACTCGGACAGCCGGTTAGGGCGAGCCGTGGCGCAGGGCGCACCCGAAGGGCTGGCGGCCACAGACGAAGATGACCTGACGATCGAGCTGACGGTCAACACCCACCACCACCAGGCAGTGGACCGCGCTCGGCTGGCACCCGGCCTCAGGGCCGTGGGTTGGGCGGCCAGCAAGTCCGGTCGCCTGGTCGAAGGGCTGGAGAGTCGCGACGGCCGCTGGCTCGTCGCCGTCCAGTGCCACCCCGAGCGCACCGAATCCACCCCCGACGAGTTCGAGGGCCTCTGGGAGGCCTTCGTCCACGCCGCCCGCGATGCCTCCACGGAGCTGGCCGACTAGACGTGACCGCGGTCAGGTACGCGGCGTTGACTCTCTCGGGTCGGTGACTTCGCCGGCGGCCTGTAAACTCGGAAGCGAGCGCAAGCCCCGTCGCCACGCCCCAATGGCAGGCGCCTCCGGAGACACCGATGCCGAAGGTCCAAGACCGGTACCTGGTAGTTGACCCCTGGAAGATCGTCGAGGACGGGTTTCATCCGGAGAGAAGCCGAGTCTCCGAGTCGCTCTTCTCATTGAGCAACGAGCACATGGGCGTTCGCGGGTACTTCGATGAGGGCTACTCCGGCGACACCCTGATCGGGTGCTACCTGAACGGCATATATGAAGAGCACTACCTGAAGGAACCGACGACTTACAAGGGCATCTCGAATCGGATCGCCTTCATGGTCAACACGGTGAACTGGCTCTACACCCGGATCGAGCTGGGGAGCGAGGTCCTTGACCTGAACCAGGGCAAGTTCGCCGACTTCCGGCGCGAGTTGGATCTCCACACCGGCCAGGTCACCCGTAGCTACACCTGGACAACCAAGGCTGGTCAGGAGCTCAAGGTTGCCTTCTCCCGTTTCCTGAGCATGCAGACCAAGGAACTCGGCTTCCAGCGGATCAGTCTCACGCCCGTCAACTTCTCGGCGCCGATCGACGTCACGCTGGGCCTGGATTTCGCAGTTCCACACGAGATGTACAAAGAGAACTTCTGGGAATGCCCTCGGAGTGAAGCGCGGCCGGATCGATCGGCCATCCTTGGTGTCAGCACGGGCATCAGGCACAAGCTGTTTGCCGGATCGCGCGTGATCCCGCCCGCCACCGGCGGCGAAGCCATCAAGGCCGACAAGTTCGCCGGCCACCGCATGACGCTCGACCTCGTCGAGGGCCAGGAGCAGAGCCTCGATCGGGTCGCCGTCCTGTACACAACCCGCGATCCCAAGACGAGTGTTGCCGACACGTGGTCGCAGGGCAAGCAGATCCTCGACGGGATGGGTGATGCGAGCTACGACAAGGCCATCGCCGACAATGCCGAATACTGGACTGACTTCTGGACGAAGGCGGACATCTCCATCGAAGGAGATCCGGACGCGCAGCAGGGCATTCGCTTCTGCATCTTCCAGATGCAGCAGACATATCGCGGCGCGGTGGACGGTTCCAATATCGGCGCCAAGGGCCTGACGGGCGAGGCATACAACGGCAATGCCTTCTGGGATACCGAGACATACTGCCTGCCCTACTACCTATTCAGCAATCCGAAGGCCGCCAAGGCCCTGATCGATTATCGCTACAAGACCCTGCCGCAGGCGATGGAGAGAGCCGAGAGCCTCGACTGCAAGGGTGCCTGCTTCCCCATCGCGACCACCGACGGCACCGAGAGCTGCACGCTCTGGCAGCACGCCAGCCTGCAGTTCCAGCCAACGACGGGCGTCGCGTACGCGATCTGGCACTACGTGAAGACGACCCAGGACGTGGAGTTCCTACGCACCAAGGGCATCGAGCTGCTCGTTGCGATCTGCCGATTCCTGGCCAGTCGCGGGGAGTGGTCTCCGCGGCGAAACGGCTTCGGCTTCTACGCCGTCATGGGCCCGGATGAGTTCCAGATGATGGTCAACAACAACTGCTACACCAACTACATGGCGAAGCAGACGTTCCTGTACACGCTCAGGGTTCTCGCCGAGATGGATGGCAGTGCCATTCTCGATAAGCTCGGCTGCACGGCCGAGGAACAGGACGCATGGCAGAACATGGCCGATCGCATGATCATCCCGCAGGATCCGGCGACCGGCGTTTACGAGCAGCACGAAGGTTTCTTCGACCTTCCGCACATCGACGTTGACGCCATCCCGGTCGAGGACTTCCCTCTCTATCACAACTGGTCCTACGACCGGATCTACCGCAATGACATGATCAAGCAGCCGGATGTGCTGATGTTCATGTTCCTCTACAACCAGTCATTCTCTATGGCCGAGAAGAAGGCCAACTACGACTACTACGAGCCTCGCTGCATACACGAGTCCTCTCTCTCGCCGTCACTTCATTCGATCTTCGCGGCGGAGCTTGGGCTCAAGCAGGAAGCATTCAACTTCTTCAACTTCGCCACGCGCATCGACCTCGACAACTACAACCGCAACACGTCTGAAGGCATTCACATCACGTCGATCGCGGCGGCCTGGATGAACGTCGTTTACGGATACGGCGGCATGCGTTCAGACGGCGAGATGCTCGTCTTCAACCCGACGATTCCCGAGCACTGGAAGTCCTACAGCTTCCAGATCACATATCGGGGCTCGCTCATTCGAGTTGAGGTTTGGCAGCGGAAGGCCCAGATCACGCTTCTGGATGGTTCTCCCGTGTCGGCCGTCATTCGCGGCGAGGTCCGCGAGATCAACAGCGGTGGCCTGACCCTGTAACCTGTCCTACGCCTGGATCAGGCTGACGGCCAGCAGACTCTGGAAGCTCGTGATTACCATGTCCGCATCCTTGAGGTTCGCGGGCTTGCCGACGCCCACACTGCCCATTCCGGCTCGACGGGCGGCTTCGATACCCGCTTCCGCGTCCTCGAAGACGACACAATCCTCGAACGCGATGCCCAGGTAGGAGGCGGCGCGCGTGAAGACTTCAGGATCCGGCTTGGCCTTCGACACCTTCGTGCCGTCGATCACGATCTCAAAGAGATCGGCGATCTTCAGTCGGTCGAGGATCATTGGAGCGTTCTTGCTGGCCGAAGCAAGAGCGATCTTCACACCCCTGGCTCGCAGGTAGTTGATGTAATCGACGGCGCCGGGGAAGATCTCGGTCGGGTCCATCTTGCTGATGTACTCGACATACCACTCGTTCTTGCGTGCGGCCATAGTCTCGCGCTCGGCCTCGCTGGCCTGGCGGCCGCCGAACTCCAGCAGGATCTCGAGAGAGCGCGCGCGGCTGACGCCCTTGAGCCGCTCGTTATCGGCCTCGGAGAAGTCGAAGCCCATCTCGTTGGCGAGCCGCTTCCAGGCGAGATAGTGGTACCTGGCGGTGTCGACGATGACACCGTCCAGGTCAAAGATGGCTGCTCGCATCGTGTTGGTCACCGATATTGCTCCTGCTGGCCGCTGCCAAGCGTCGATTCTTCAGACGGCCGATCTGTCACCACCGGTCCCCGGCTATCCGCCTGAGGTGGACGGCTTGCTCGAACGGTCGCGGGTTCAATTGGAATCCGGGTGATGATACACAGGTCCGCCAGGCGGGCAGCCGACCGCATTCCGACCGAACTCTTCGAGCGACTTGGCGCGCCTTTCGTCGCGGAGCCCGACGCCGTCATGACCGCGGTCAGGTGATCGGCGAGGGCGGGCGCCGCCGGAGCTCGCGATCGGCGATCAGCGGTCGCGAGCGTAATCCTCGAGCAGCAGGCGGACCACGGCGCTCACGCTCCGACCCTCTTCCGCCGCACGCGCGGACACACGTCGGTGAAGCGCCTCCGGCACCCGGGCCACTATCCGCGGCGAGTGCACACCCGGCGACGCGCTAAGCGACGGGCGGCCGGGGCGCGGCGTCCAGGTCGACAGATCGAACCCCGCCTCTGCCTCCTCGGCTAGACGGTCCAGGTCGGCGTCGGAGAGAATCCGGCCACTCTTTGTGGTTATTGTCCCTGCTGTCAGTTTCGTCGACATCGCATCACCCAAGCGTATTGATCGGAGTATTTCGTGCGTATCGTCATTGCGTGGATCACGACGATTCGCCGTCTTCCTGCTCGAATGCAATGACCTCAAGCGGGACGCCGTACTGGTCCGGACCCAGGAACAAGACTGATTCGGCGGTATACAGGTCGGACTTCGGCCGATAGAACGGGCACGGACAGGACTGCATGACGTAGATCGCCCGATCCTGACTGATTCCGTGTTTCGAGGCCGACCTATGGAAGCGGACCGTGGCATCCCTCCCGTAATTATGTCGGACACAATGGGCTTGTCAAGCCGTCTCACACCCCGCGGCGAGGTACGCGCAGTGGCTCACGCGGCGCTTATCCGTGCCTGCGCCCGCGCCACCGCGCCACCCGCGCCATCCACGCCACCCACGCCACGTGCCCGGGCGCTATCGTTGGCCGATCACGGGGGCGTACAGGCATCCGGCACGCGCGGCGCTCGCGGCGTCACCCTCAGCGCGGCCCGCGGCGGCGGATTGGCGGAGGAGGTTCACGGTGTTCGTTCCCCTCTCGGTGCTCGAGTTCCGCGACCGGGCGGAGACGTACTTCGGCGAGAAGGTCGGAGTCGTCGACGGCGAGCATCAGTTCACCTATCGGCAGTTCGGCGAGCGAACGCACCGTCTCGCGAATGCGCTGCGGGAGCTGGGCGTCGGTTCGGGCGACCGAGTCAGCTTCATCACCTACAACACCCACCAGCTTCTGGAGGCCTACTACGGCGTCCTCGAAGCCGGCGCGATCCTCAACCCCATCAACATCCGCCTGACCGCAGGCGAGATCACCTACATCGTCGGCCATGCCGGCTCGAAGGTCGTCTTCTTCCACAAAGACTTCAAGCCGATCGTCGAGGCAATGATCCCGGAGCTGGCTGAGAAGCCGCGGTTCGTGATCATGGAAGGGGCTCCGGACGGCGTCGCCCAGGACGAGTACGAGGCCCTGCTCTCGGGCGGATCGCCGGACCCAGTCTCACCGGCGATCGCGATCGACGAGAACTCCGTCGCCGAACTGTTCTACACGAGCGGCACGACCGGCTTCCCCAAGGGCGTGGCCATGACCCACCGGGAGCTGTACCTGCACTCGCTCTACGCCGAGATCGGCCTGGGGTTCACCCAGGACGACGTCGTCCTGCACGTGGTCCCGCTCTTCCACGTCAACGGCTGGGGAACGCCCCACTTCCTGACGATGATCGGCGGCCGCCACGTCATGCTCCGCAAGTTCGAGCCGGTGGCGTTCATGAAGGCGATCCAGCATCACCGGGTGACGCGCGTCCTGGCCGTCCCCGCGATCTTCAACGCCATCCTCAATCACGCCGATCGGTCCAAGCACGACCTCTCGAGCCTGAGGCAGGTGATCGTCGGCGGCGCGCCCTCCTCCCCCACGCTGATCGCCGGCCTGGAAGAGGCGCTCGGCGTGCAGGCGATCGTGGGCTACGGCCTGACGGAGACTTCGCCGATCCTGACCCTGGCCACGCCGCGAACCTTCCTGACCGAATCGGAACCGCCCGAGAAACGCCTGCTCCGGCAGTCGTGGACGGGCTGGCCGCTGCCCGGCGTCAACCTGCGCGTCGTCCACACGGACGGGCGCGACGTTCGGCCCGACGGCGAGCAGATCGGCGAGATCGTGGTCCGCTCCAACACGGTCATGGACGGCTACTACAAAGACACAGAAGGAACAGCAGCGGTGATCGACGACGGCTGGCTCTACACCGGCGACATGGCCGTGATCGACGATCAGGGCTACGTCCTGATCAAGGACCGCTCCAAGGACATCATCATCCGCGGTGGCGAGAACATCTCCTCGGTGGAGGTCGAGAACGCCATCCTGTCGCACCCGGCCGTGCTGGAGTGCGCAGTCGTGGCTGTCCCGGACAAGGCACTCGGCGAGGCCCCGGTCGCGCTCGTGGTTCTGAAGCCGGACCAGACGGCTACGGCCGGCGAGATACGCAACCACGTCAAGGAAAGGCTCGCCCGGTTCAAGGTTCCGCGCGACGTCCACTTCCGCGATGCCCTGCCGAAGGGCGGCACGGGCAAGGTCCTCAAGACGGAGTTGCGCGAGCCGTTCTGGAAGGGCCACGACGCGCGCGTCCAGTAATCTGTAAGGCGGCAACGCCACCGACCGATTGGCGCGGCGCCGGTCGCCGACGGCCGACGCAATTTCCGAGGAGGACTTCGTGGCACTGTTCGATCTGCCTCTTTCCGAGCTGCGGGTCTACAAGCCCGAACGCGAAGAACCGGCCGACTTCGACGCCTTCTGGGTCGACACGCTGGCGGATGCCCGATCACACCCTCTTAACGCCCGATTCGAACCGGTAGACGCAAGCCTGGCAACCATCGATGTATCCGACGTCACCTTCGCGGGTTTCGGTGGCCAGCCGATCAAGGGCTGGTTTCTGACTCCCCGGGACGTTGCCGCCTCGCCGTTCGTGAGGGACGGTCGCCTGCCGTGTGTGGTCGAGTACATCGGCTACGGCGGCGGCCGAGGCCGGCCGATCGACTGGCTGATGGCCCCGAGCGCCGGCTACGCCCATCTCGTGATGGACGTTCGCGGCCAGGGCAGCACGTGGCGGGCCGGCGACACGCCGGACCCGGACTCGGGGGCCACAACCGGCCATCACCCAGGCTTCGCCACACGCGGCATCGCGGACCCGGAGACGTACTACTACCGCCGCCTCATCACCGACGCGATCCGGGCCGTGGAAGCCGCCCGCGCGCACCCGCTCGTGGACCCGACACGCATCGCCGTCAACGGCGGTAGCCAGGGTGGCGGCCTGGCTCTGGCAGCTGCCGGCCTCGTCCCGGATCTGCTGTTGACGCTCGCCGACGTGCCGTTCATGTGCAACTGGCGGCGGGCCATGGACATCACCGACGGCGACCCGTACAACGAAATCGTTCGCTACTGCAGAGTCCACCGCGACCAGACCGACCGCGTTTTCCGGACGCTCTCGTATTGCGATGGGCTCAACTTCGCGGTTCGGGCTAAGTCGCCGGCGGTCTTCTCGGTGGCCCTGATGGACATCACCACTCCTCCGTCCACGGTCTTCGCCGCGTACAACCATTACGCCGGCCCGAAGGAGATCGAGGTCTATCCGTACAACGGCCACGAGAACGGCGAGTCGACGCAGGTAGAGCTGAAGTTCCGGCGCCTGGCCGCGGCGGCGTCGGCACCGCCCGCGGCGGCGTCGGCGGCTCAACGGCGCCCGTGACCGCTCGCTCACGGTGGCTTGCCGTTGGGGCGTTGGGCCTGGTTGCCGCGGCAGCCGTCTTCCTCCGCTTCTACGACCTCGCCACCAACCCCGGCGGCCTCTACGGCGACGAGGCGGCCGAGGGGCTCGATGCCCTCAGGCTCCTCCACCAACCCGGATTCCACCCCGACTGGATGGTCTGGTTCCAGAGTGACGGCGGCCGGGAAGCACTCTTCGCGTACGTGGTCGCGGCGGCGTTCCACTTCTTCGGCGAGACCGCGTGGGTGCTGCGGGCAACGGCCGCGGCGTTCGGCGTGGCCGGCGTTCTGGCAATCGGGCATCTCGGCCGGCGCTTCGGAACGTGGACCGGCGTCGCGGCCGCTGCCTGGGCGGCCGGCTCGCTGTGGCTCATCTGCGTCAGCCGTGACGGCATGCGCAACACAGTCGTCCCCTTCTTCGGGGCGTTGGCGTTGATCGCGCTGCTGAACTGGGTGGCCCGACCCGGGCGGATATCGGCGCTGCTCGCGGGCGGGGTCGTGAGCGTGGCTTCCCTCTATACGTACCAGCCGCTCAAGCTGCTGCCGCTACTCGCCGTCGTGTGGATCGTCTGGCTCCGCCATTCCGACCGGGCCCGCTACAACGAACTGCGATCGGGGCTGGTCCCGTTCGCGGCCGCGTTCCTCGTGGTTGCCGCCCCGATGATCGCGGTGGCAATGACGGACCCCATCAGCTATTTCGGGCGGGCGGCGGCGGTCAGCACGTTCAACCCGGACGTGGCAGCGGACGCGAGCCTGCCGATCCACATCCTGAAGACGATCGGCATGTTCGGTTTCACGGGCGATGGAAACGGCCGCCACGACGTAGGTTTTCTGCCGCTCCTGCCACTCCCGCTGGTGGCGTTCGCGGCGCTGGGAGTGTGGCGGCTGTGGCGGAACCGCCGCGACCCAAGCCACTCCCTGATCCTGCTGAGCCTGCCCATCTTCATGATTCCGCCGCTCGTGGCGACCGAAGGCTGGTCGCCCCACTTCCTGAGAGTCCTCGGATTGGCGGCACCGCTTGGGGTCACGATCGGTCTCGGAGCGGCAGAGTTCGTCGATCAGGCTCGCCGCCGCTGGGGCCGCCCGGGCGGTGGCCTAGCGACTACCGCGGTTGCCCTGACCCTCGCGGCGGTCGCCGTCTGGAGCGGCTGGGTCTACTTGAACCGGCCGATCGCGGATCGCTATACCGCTTACAGCTACGAGATCGCCGCTGCGGGCCAGTACGCCGCCGATCATCCCGGCTCGGTCGTGATCATCGACGCCTTCTCCGGCACCAACATCGAATTCCTCCAGTGGGCGAACCCGCCGACGATCGTCTCGCCGGGGTCCCAGATCGACCATCCGGACGCCTACGCAACGATCGTCGCCATGACGAAGGCGGATCTCACGATGGCCCTCGGGGCCGAACTGGGCAATCGAGCCCAGCCCGTCGCCTGGGATCCCTCGGGCAAACCGGCCGTCTGGGCGGTCGCGCCGCCATGAGGGTGCCGCGCATCTCCTACGGCCGAACCCTGGTCCTGATCACGGCGATCGGCGCCCTGCTCAGGTTCGCCTTCATCGCCCGCCAGTCACTCGGCTACGACGAGGACTTCTCTGCCGTCGTCCTCCACCAGCCCCTCGGTCGAATGATCGAAATCGTGAGCCGAGACAGCGCTCCGCCGCTCTTCTATCTCTTCGAGCGGGTCGCGGTGGCGCTGGCGGACTTGCTGGGCCTGGCCACGTTCGGCGGTCCGGGCGGGCCGGTGGCCCTCCGGCTGGTGCCCGTCCTGGCGGGGATCGCCGCGATACCGCTGCTCGCGGCGCTGGCGAGACGCGTGGCTGGCGACGCCACGGGCCTGTGGACGGCGCTCTTCGCCGCGCTCGCACCAACCACGGTAATGGTGTCCGGCTTCGCCCGAATGTACGGTCTGGCTGCCGCGCTTACCCTCGCTGCCGCGCTGCTCCTCTGGCGGGCGGTCGAGAAGCCGAGCCCGGCGCGCTGGGCGGCCTACCTGGCGGCCGGAGCCGCGGCCGTCTGGACCGACTACTTCTCGGCGGTGGCGCTGGCTGGGATCTTCGCAGCGGCTCTGTGGCTTCGCCCCGGCTTGCGGACGGCAGCCATCGCGTTCGTCGCCACGGCGCTGGCAGTGGCCTCAATCGTGCCGTGGCTGGTCGTGGCCCGGGCCCAATTCGAGCACGCCGGCCAGGGCTCCTGGCTGCCGCCCCTCAGTCCAATCATGGTCGGTGGCACACTCGCCCAGCTGTTCATGGGCCCGCGCGTCGAAGGCGGCTTGCCGTTCGCAGCGGTTCTTGTTTCTCTCCAGGTCCTCGCTGTGGTGGCTGGCTTTGCCGCTCTGGGCGGTGCCGTATTCGCATGGCGACGCCTGGACGCGGATGGCCGCAGAGCGGCCGTCTTCTGCCTCATCGCATCGAGCGGAGTGGCGCTGCTGGCGGCCGTCAGCCTGTGGCGGCCACTGCTCGACGCGCGGTATGCCGGCGTAATGTGGCTGCCGGTCTTCGCTCTGGCGGGCGTGGGCCTGGCGGCGATGCCACGCCGCGTGGCCGGCCTGCTGGTCGCGGCCGTGGCCGTGCCGGCACTCGCTCTCAGTGTAGCCACTACCCATCCTGAAACGTCGTCGCTCGTCCCGGGGCTGGACGCCGAGGTGGGTCAGCACGACGTGGTTGCGGCGGCCTGGACTCACTATCTGATCCTGCTCGACGAGGCCGGCCCCGGAGTGCAGACCCGGCTCCACGTGCTGACCCCGGGCGATCCGCCCTGGTTCGTGGGCACCAGCGCCTACCCCGCGGGCGCCGTGATCCATGAGGTCCCGGCCGACGTGATTGCGAGTCACGGCCGGGTCTTCTGGATCGCCGACCCGGGGATCGGTCCGCCAACGCTACCCGCGGGCTACCACGCCACGGAGAGCCGCTGCGCGGTCCTGGTCTGCCTCACGATCTACGGCCCAGCGAGCGGCTAGGGCACCGTGACATATACGGGGTTCGCCCACATGATCGAGACGCCGGCCCGTTCGACACTCATCTGGACGACATAGTCACCGGGCTTGGTGAGGGAGATATGGAGATCGAGGGTGCGAACCGCACTCGAGTTTGGCCCAGTGACATACCAGACCACACTCAAGACGCCCGCCGCAAGTTCGGGCACGGTTCTCGTCGTGGAGGACGAGCCCGGAGTCCGCGGCTTCGTCGTCTCGACTCTAGAGCGAGCCGGGTATCACGTTCTCGTGGCCGGCTCCCCGGCAGAGGCCGTGGCTTTGACCGAGGGCCTCGCCGAACGGATCGACGTCCTGGTCACAGACCTGATCATGCCGGAGACGAACGGTCAGGTTCTGGCAGAGCGACTCCTGGCGAGGCGGCCATCGATGCGCGTGATCCTGATGCGGGGCTACGGCGCCGGCCTGGAGGCATCCGCCGACACCAACTACCGCTTCCTCGCCAAGCCATTCGGCCGCGACGACCTCATGGCGGCCGTGGCAACGGCTCTGGCCGAAGGGGAGACCGCGCGGTCCTAGATTGAACTTGCACACGCGGCGACGGACATGCGACCGGGCGAGTTGCAAACTACGAGCATGACCGCGACCAATGGCAGCGAGGCTTGGCGCTCCAATAACCAAGGCCGGGTCCTGCTCACCCTGGCCGTCGCGCTGCTGGCGATATTTGCTTACGACGGGGTTGTTCGGCCTCTGCTCCACGGACTGGTTCGGCTGCCCGTCCTGACCGGCAGCCTGGGGGTCCTGACTTCGGTCGTGGCTCTGTTCAGTCTCAGCCATGCCTGGTACTCGCTCGGTGGCCGGCTCACGCTCGTCTTCTTCGGCCTCTCCGCGGTCATCTCGTGGGCGTACGAGCAGGTCGGCGTGGCCACCGGGCTCGTATACGGGGCCTACCACTACACGGACTACCTGGGCGTGAAGCTGGGCCACGTGCCGCTGCTGATACCGATGGCGTGGTTCATGATGGTCTATCCGAGCTACGTCATCGCCAACCTGGTGGTTGAGAGGCGAGCCATCGGTACGCGGCCGGGAGTGGCGGCGCTCGTGCGGCTGGCGTGTATCGGCGCCGTCGTCATGACGGCCTGGGACCTCGTCATAGATCCGATCCTGTCGGGGCCGACTATTCGAGCCTGGGTCTGGGATACCGCCGGGCCGTACTTCGGCATCCCGGTCCAGAACTACCTGGGCTGGCTGCTGACGACGTTCACGGTCTACCTCACCTACCGGGCCATTGAACAGCGGGCCCGGCCCTCGCCTGCGGGCGCGCAGAGCGCCCGCGTCGCGGCGCTACCGGTCGCGGCCTACGGCCTGATGCTCGCCGCCAACCTTCTCTCTGGTGTGACGCCGGCCGCTCTGTGGCTCATCGGGCCGGCGGTCATGGGGCCGCCGCTGATCATCGCTGCGTGGCGGCTTCGGGTTATGGCGGCCGGTCCGCCGGGCTCAGCGCCCCCACTATCTAGCGCGCCGCGTCCGTCCAGGCCCGGGCCACAGCGGCCCGAGCCGCTGTGGCTCAAACTGCAGCCGTGATTGCCATCCTCGGCGGCCTCGGCGCCGCGTTCCTGTGGGCGGCCGCCAACCTGGCGTCGGCTCGATCCAGCCGCCTCATCGGTGCGTCATCGGCGTTGGCCTGGATGATGCTCATTGGGTTGGTGGTCACCGCGCCTCTGGTGCCGTTTGCCGGGCCGCTGCCGCCGCTGACGCCGGCCCTGGCATTCTGGCTGGCGGCCTCCGGCCTGGGCAGCGTGATCGGTCTCTTCTTCGTCTATCGGGGCTTGCGAATCGGGAAGGTTGGCCCCGTTCTGGCGATCGCCTCTACCGAAGGGGCCATCGCGGCTGTGGTCGCGGTCATCGCCGGGGAACGTCTGACGATCCCCGTGGCGCTGATGCTCGGGGTAATCGCCGTCGCAATCGCCGTGGTGGCGCTGGCCACGGGCGACGCCGCGGAGGCAAACGGGGCGGCCGGGGACCACGGGGCGGCCGCGACGTCGCCGGCCGTGCGGCCCGGCCGCAGCGCCGAGCGGCAGGCAACCTTGTTCGGGACCGCGGGGGCGATTGCCTTTGGATTCAGCATCTACGGCACCGCGCAGGCGGGTCTAAGCCTGCCGATCATCATCGCAATCATGCCTGCCCGCGTCGCCGGCGTCGCCCTTGTGTTCGTCCCGATGGCCCTGGCCGGCCGTCTTCGGATGACGCGCCACGCCGCGCCCCTCGTAGTGATCACGGCGCTCGGCGAGGTTCTCGGCAACGTGGCCTATGTCGTGGGAGCACGCGAGAGCATCGCAATCGCGGCAGTCCTGGCCTGCCAGTACGCGGCGATCGGAGCAGTAGCGGCGTTCTTCCTGTTCCGCGAGCGGCTCTCGCTACTTCAGCGCTCCGGGGTCGTCGCCATCGCCGTCGGCGTCGCGATCCTGACCGCCGTCAGGACCTGACCCGGCAGCCAGGCCGAAAACCGTGGGGCGAGGACTCCTCTGGCTCGGTTCAGACCGTCTGTGGGATCGACGGGGCCACGCGGGGTGGGGTCCATCGGATCGGGTCGGAAAGCAGCGGTTCGAATGCCAGCTCCGCGGCCCCAATCAGAGTCGCTTCAACGCCGAGCGCGGCTGGGACGACTCGGACGCGCTCGCGAGAAGCCCGAAGGGCGCGCCGGTCCAGCTCGGCCTCCATCGAGGCTGCCGTGAAGGGGTGAAGCCGCCCGAACAGTCTGCCAAGGACGATCACTTCGGGATTGAACACGTTGATGAGCGTCGCCAGGCCGACGCCCAACCAGCGGCCGGTAGTCTCGAGGGCGCTCAGGGCGGCCGGAACTCCGACAGCGGCCTCGACCAGCAGGCGATCGACCCCGGAGCGGTCATCACTCGCAGCGTGGCCGGCTCGCACCAGCAGAGCGCCTTCGCCGATCTCCGTCTCCAGGCAGCCAAAGGAGCCGCAGCTGCAAGCGACGCCATCCGGATTGACAGGCATGTGGCCGACCTCCCCGGCGTATCCCGCCACGCCGCACAGCGGTCGGCCATCGACGATCACGCCGCCGCCTACGCCCACCTCCCCCGAGAGATAGACGACGTTGTTCGCCAGTACGGCTACGCCTCGCCGATGTTCGGCCAGAGCGCCCAGGTCCGCCCCGTTGGCGACGACGATCGGCACCGTGGAGCCGAGGGCTTCGGCTAGCAGCTCGCCCAGCGGCACGTCACGCCAGCCGAGGTTCGGGGCGAGATGGACCAGGCCATCGCTGCGGCGGACGATCCCATCGACGCCGACGCCGATTCCAACCAGCGCCTCTCGAGTGCGTGTCCGTTCCAGAAGACCCTCAACGATCTCGAACAGATCTGAAATTGTCAGATCCACGGAGGTGCGCCCGCGCGGCCTGTCCATCCGCACTGTGCCCAGAACTTCGCCACCTAAGTCGACCACGGCCGCGGCCACGGAATCGACGGCGATCTCGATTGCTAGCGCGACCGCACCCAACTTGCACGGCTCGACCAGCGAGGACGACCGGCTCGGGCTGTCGAGAACGGCGGACGGCCCCTGCGACACGAGACCAAGGCGAGTCAGCTCGCCGATGAGTCGCCTGACTGTGCCTCGCGCCAAGCCCGTACGGGCGACAATCTCGGAGCGGGAGAGTGCGCCGTGGCGATGGACTTCCCGGACGATCGCACCCAGGTTGGCGCGATGAATAGTGTCGCTACGTTGCCCGGGTCCCAGAGATTTCGGCGACGGCAGTGGAAGGATTTGTGCTGCCTCCCGACAAGATGTAAGTGGCAGGCTGCGACATGCTGGTTAGGATGTCAACAGGGCGTCCTATCCCGAGACGTCACGATCGGATCGGCGATGTAGTGGAGCGCCCCAGAAGGCTCAAGAGGCGCGGCGGCGGTGCCTCCCACAGACGTCGATCGGATCGTACCTACCCGCAGGGAAACGAGGGTCCCACCATGATGGGTAGGGCAGTCAGTGACATCGGCCACTGGCCCGAACCTCCACTCCGCCCGAGAGTTGAGATATGCACGTGGCGGGCCATCTGAGCCACCGGCTGCGGGCTGTCAACGCGGCGTGTCATGCCGCCGACCCGGAAGTGGATCGAGGTAGTAAGCCTTGGATGCCCCAGCGACGTACCTGAACTGGAACTTCATCCTGATCTCCATTCCGAACGTCTTGATGATCGTCGGGATGGTCGCGGTGTTCATCGTCGCCCTGATTGCGCCGTTCCCGAGCCACGCCGAAGCTGTCGTGGCGGACGACAATGAGTAGCGGCAACGCCACACCCCAGGCTGAGCCGTCGAGCTGGACGCTTGCGATCCGGCGCTTCTTGCAACGCAGCCTGCCGCTGAAGCACCTGCTGCCGGATCGTCAGCCCGTCTTCGTGGGCTCGTGGGTCTACATCTTTGGCGTCATCGCGATCGGCGGCCTCATGTGGGTTGTCGGGAGCGGAGTCGTCCTGGCTCTCTTCGGCCCGCAGTGGTGGCATCAGTCCGGCGTCGGCCGCTTCGTGAACAGCCTGCACCTGTGGTCGGTCCAGGTCTTCTTCGTCTTCATGGTCCTGCACCTGTGGGGCCAGTACTTCATGGCCAGCTGGCGCGACGGACGGGCAAAGACCTGGATGGTCGGCGTCGTGATCTTCGCCTTCAGCATCGTGACCGCTTTCACCGGCTTCGTCTCACAGCAGAACTTCGCCGGTCAGTGGATCGCGGTTAACGCCAAGGATGCGACGAACGCGGCCGGGATCGGATCGTTCTTCAACGTTCTGAACTTCGGCCAGATGTACGGCCTCCACATCGCGCTCCTACCGATGCTCGTCGCCACCCTTGTCGGCGTCCACATCCTGCTGGTACGCATGAAGGGCGTCGTTCGGCCCATCGAGAACAAGCCGGATGCGCAGCCGTCCCACGAGGAGGCCGCGTCGTGAACACCGACGATCCCCAGGCCCGTTACTACACCGGAATCAAGATGATCCGGTACGACCTCGTCAAGGAGTTTGTGCTGGCGCTCCTGGCCGTCTCCGTCCTTGTTGTCGGCCTGGCGGGAGTCTTCTCCTCGCCCGACGACCCGGCCGTGACGATCCAGACCTGGGCCACGACGAACCCGGTTGACTTCGTCACCACCGCGGCCTCAGAGCTGGCCGGCACGAGCGGCACAGCCGGTTACGGACCGCCCTACAACAACACAGCCGACGCGGCCCAGGCCGTCGGCCCGATCGCCCCGCAGTCGTGGGCCGGGGTTGGCGCTCCGATCGACACGGCTAAGGACTTCGTCCTTCAGCCACTCGGCTTCGCGGCCGTCGGCAATCCGACACTCACGACGGCGCTCCAGACGTACGGAGCAGCCACCTCAGACCAGCAGACGACCTGGCTCACCAACTATTCGACCGCCCTCGCGGACGCCACGGTCGCGAACGACGAGGTTGCCGTTGCATCGGGCGAATACGGGCCGGTGCCTGATCTCATGACCGGCCTGCTCGGGCTCGCCCGAACCGGCGCTCTCGACGGCCTGCTTCTCAGCAGCGGCAACCTGTTCCAGACCGACTTCACGCGGCCGCTGCTCTTCATGGGCGACGGCGAATACCTGTCGGGTCTTGCCGCAGACCAACACCTCACGGGCGACCAGTGGGGCATGATGAACGAGACCGGTCTCTATCCGGGCCAGACCTGGCTGTGGCTCTTCTCGTTCTGGTACCAGATCCCGCCCTTCAACACGGCCTCCAACACCGACCTCCTCGTGATCCTCCTGATGATCGGGCTGACGACGCTCCTGGCGCTCGTCCCGTTCATCCCGATCCTGCGCGACATCCCGCGCTGGATCCCCGTACACCGCGTCATCTGGCGCCGCTACTACCGGAGCCGGTGACCACCGACCTAGCGATCCTTATCTCCGCCTGAGGGCCCTCCGCCGGTGCCGCGTCAGGCGGCTCGCGCCCCATCGTCAATGCCCCGCCCTGTGCCCAGATCGTCGTAGCGCTTCCAACGGTAGACGAGCGTGGAGACGAGCCAGCTCACCACGAACAGGCCCACGATCGCGCCGCCGAGCGCGCCCATGTCCATCTGTCCGGCGACACCCCAAATCCCGCCCGACAAACCAAGCTCAGCGCCGATGACGCTGAGCGCCTCGAGGCCGCCGATTACGAACGCGATTAGCACCGAGACGAGGGTGATATTCAGGTTGTAGTAGAGCTTCCGGATCGGCTTTACGTACGCCCAGCCGTAGGCTCCAAGCATGAGCACGCCGTCGGTCGCGTCCACGAGCGACATCCCCGCGGCGAACACGGCCGGCAGCAAGAGGATGTACCAGATCGGGACGTGGGAGGCCCCCGATGTTGCGGCAAGCCCCAGCAGGGCGACCTCGGAGGCCGTGTCGAAGCCAAGCCCAAATAGAACGCCGAGCGGGTACATGTGCCAACTCTTGCGGATCATCCGGAGGGCAGGGCGGAAGAACCGGGCCAGCAGGCCCCGGTTCGACAGATAGTCTTCGAGGGACTGCTCGTCATACGCGCCACCAGCTGAAACCTTGCGGAACATCCGGTAGATGTCGAGCAAAACGACGAGGTTGATGAGGCCAATTACGAGCAGGAAGCTGGCGGACACGGCCGTCCCAATCAGGCCACCGGCCGAGCGGAGCGTCGGCACGTCACTCACGAAGGCTGCGGAGACGGCAATCACCAGGGAGAGGGCGACCACGATCGTGGAGTGCCCAAGCGAGAAGAAGAGACCGACGGCGACCGGCCGCTGGCCGTCCTGCATCAGCTTGCGTGTGGAGTTGTCGATAGCCGCGATGTGGTCCGCGTCCACAGCATGGCGAAGGCCGAACGTGTAGGCGAGGAACGCAGTTGGGAGCAGGATCGGATACGCCGACGCGGCGACGAATACGAGACCCCAAGCCGCCAGGTTGAACACGAGCAGGAACGCGTAGAGCCGAACCAGGCGTTGGCTGAGTTCTCCAGAACGGCCCAAGAGCCGAGTTGCCGTCAAGATCACTGTTCTCTCACACTTCGATGCGCGGACGCCGACCGCTGCCATTCCGCTGCCTGCGCCACTGTATACTGCATGAGTGAGTATTTGCCACTCGTTGCAGCATGCGTTCCGCACAATGGAGAGTCCGACATGACCTCCACTCGATGGATGCCCGCCGACGAGCTCTCGGAGCCATGGTCCGGCGTCCCCGAGTGGCTTCGGGCGCGTGGCCTCCGGTGGACCCCTCAGCGGCGCCTGCTGATCGAGGTCCTCTCCGGTATCGACGGTCACGTCACTGGCGCCGACCTGGTCGAGCGCTGCCGCAGGCTCGACCCGGAGACCATCCCATCGACGGTCTACCGGACCCTCGACGTTCTCGAGGAGATAGGACTGATCCGACACGGCCATGGTGCCGACGGTCGCGAGGAGTACCACGTCCTGCCGTCGGTCGAGCACGGCCACTTGTACTGCGGCAACTGCGGGGCGGTCGAGGAGATCCGAGAGGACGAGGTGGCTTGCGTAGCCGAGCTATTCCGTTCTCGCCATGACTTTGCCGTCGACGGCTCGCACATCACGATCGTGGGCCGGTGCGGTGGCTGTCAGGGCGCGGTAGAGGCGTAGAGCCCCGCACGACGAACCCCCGACATTCAGCCTGGAAGCCCGAGCGTCCGGTGTCCAGTTATCGTGTCGTTCTCCACGGCTGAGTGGGTTGTGGGTAGTTGCGTCGGGTACGAGAATGGACAGTAGCGCGGAGTGGCGCAGGATGCTAGCAGCTCGGGCATATGGGGTCGCTATCCCCCTCGAGCCGCTGCCGGGATGCACGAGCCACGATGTGCGCGAGCAAGCGTCTCGGCATGGACAAGGAGGTGAAGCCCTTCCCTCTTGACTGATCGTCAAGGTGTCCAGCCACGCCTCGCGGAGGAGAACTGATCCCATAGAGGAGAACATGAAGACGTACAGGGTTCTGCCAATCCTGGCAACCGCGGCCTTGATCATTGGCCTTCTGCCGGCGGCTTCGGTGGCCGGCGCAGCCTCGGTCGCATCGCCATCCCTCGTGCTAGGTCCGCAGGCCATCGCAGCCAACGTCGCTGGTCCCAACTACAGCCTCTTCTCCTGCCAAGTCGGGCTCTCTGTTGGTGCCTGTTATGACCCGTATCAGATGCGGCACGCCTATGGCATAGACACGCTGATCAATGCCGGCTTCACCGGCAAGGGCAAGACGATCATCATCGTCGACGCCTTCCAGTCTCCGAACATCGTGGCGCAGCTGAACTACTTCGACAGCTTCTATGGCCTGCCGGGTCTCAACGGGCTCGGCAATGCGTCCGATCCCAAGCTCGGCAAGTTCACCCAGATCGCCCCGGACGGGCTCACTCCGTTCGACCAGACCAACGGCGCCATGAGCGGCTGGGCCCAGGAGATCTCGCTGGATGTGCTGTGGGCACACGCGATCGCCCCCGGTGCCAACATCGTGCTGGACCTGGCCAAGTCGGACCAGGATCCGGACATCCTGAGCGCCACGAAGTACGCTGTACGTCACAACCTCGGCGACGTCATCTCCCAGAGCTTCGGCGAGAACGAGAGCTGCGTGGATCCAGCCGTGCTCGCGGAACAACACCAGGTGTTCACCGAAGCCACGAAGAAGGGCATAACGCTCTTGGCCTCGTCAGGAGATGAAGGCGCGGCGCAACTGACGTGCGACGGCAACTCCTGGGTGAAAGCGGTCTCCTCTCCGGCCAGTGACCCGCTGGTCACGGCCGTGGGCGGCACCGAGCTGCACGCGGCAGACTACTGTCTGGCCTCCCTCGGCTGTGATCCGACCACGAACCCGGCTGCTGGAACCTACCAGGGCGAGGTTGCATGGAACGAGGGGCCTCCCTTCGGCGACTTCCAGGCCTATTTCGACTCGACCCTCGCCTCCGGTGGCGGCTTCAGCGTGCTGTACGACAAGCCGTCCTACCAGCAGGGCGCCTTCCGTGGCGGCAAGCAGCGTGGCGTAGCCGACGTCTCGTACAACGCTGCGGTGCTCCATGGTGTCCTGACCTACCTGGACATCCCCGGCATCCCGGCCGGCTTCTACCGATTCGGCGGCACCAGTGCGGGCTCGCCCCAGTGGGCGGCCATCATTGCGATCGCCGACCAGAAGGCCCGGCACAACCTCGGCTTCATCAACGCCGCTCTCTACCGCATGGGCCCGTCGTACGCGGCGGCGTTCCACGACGTTACGAGCGGCAACAACTCGGCGATGGAGTTCGATGTCAACAACAACCCGGTCACGGTGATCGGCTTCAATGCCGGACGTGGTTGGGACGCGCCAACGGGTCTCGGTTCTCCGACGGGCACTCAGCTGGTCAACCGCGTGATCCAGCTCGTCTCGCCGCGTGACGGCGCGGACGCGATTGCGGATTCGAATCCGCATTCGTACGGCAATCCGCGCGGGCCCGGACACAACAAGCCCCATTGATTGGGACCGATCACGGTCCTACTAGGTCATAGCAGGACTACCGGGCACCACGTGGCGACACGTCGGTGTCCGGTAGTCAATTTGTGCATCGAACGTCTGGGCTCTGTGGGAACCAGCGCTTCGAACCCGACGTCATCGGGGAAGAGACACCCATTGAGAGGCAGAATGGAGCCATGGCCGACAGCAGCCGCACACCTGCAACACAAGTCCGTCGCCGGATCGGCTCGCTCCTCGCGGCCGGTGGGGTCGTCACGCTCGCGGTCCTCGTCCTCGGCGGGTGCGTGGGTACCGGGTCCTCGGGCGGGACGGCAGCACCGATGTCCAGCCCGAGCCGCCCAGGAACAGCCTCTCCGCTCCCGCCGTCTTCAGTGACCGGGACCCTTCCATCGGCGCCGGCGGCTTTCCCCACGCCCACCGCAGTTCTGCTCGCCTCCGACGCCGCACCTATCGTCGTCACGATTGCGAACGACGGCACAACCCTGCACCTGGCGGTCGGTCAGCAATTCACCCTCAATCTCGGAAACGGTGAGGACTGGATGGTGAAAGTGGCCGACGAGCAGGTCGTGCAGCACGTGACTGGCGTGCCCCTGCCGGCGGGCGCCCAAGGAATCTACGAGGCGCGCAAGCCAGGCGCCACCGTCCTCTCCGCCGTCGGGAGCCCGCACTGCACCTCGGGTGTCTGCCCCCTATTCCGGCTCGCGTTCAGCGTCGCGATCACGGTCAGCTGACCGACGCCCTGGGGAACACAAACGAGGCCGAGGAGACTCAGGGCCGCCGCGGAGGACGGAGCGTCCACTGCCGACGATCGAGGCGAAGTGGAGCGGCATGGATCAAGGGGCGGCGATCGTCTTCCAGGCAACCCCTTAGCTGACGGTCCGCTGTACCAAAGGGACGTATCATCGAAATCGTGTCCGACGCTACGTCACTCCGGTCAGACCGGCCCATCTCCGAGCTGTTCGACCAGCGGCGACCGCTGCGATCGCTCGAGTTCTACCCGCCCAAGGACGAGGCGGGCGTCGAGGCGTTGCGCGAGACCGCCGCGGCACTGCAACGGATCGGACCGGATTTCGTGTCGGTAACCTACGGCGCTGGGGGCAGCACGCGGGAACGCACCGCCCAGGTGTCCTCCCTTCTCAGACATGAATTCGGCTTCACGGTCATGCCACATCTGACGGCCGTCAACCACACCCGGGCGGAGGTTGCGGCCGTCGCAGAGGCGCACTATGAGCGTGGAATCCGCAACATCATGGCCCTCCGAGGCGACCTGCCCAACGGCTTTCCCGCGGCGACCGCATTCAAGGACGACATGTGCTTTGGCTCTGATGTCGTCGCCCTGCTGAAGGAACTGCACCCCGATCTCTGCCTGGGTGTGGGCGGCTATCCGGAGAAGCACCCCGAGGCGCCCTCGTTCGAAGCCGATCTCGTCAACCTGAGGCGCAAGGTTGACGCCGGAGCATCGTTCATCACCACCCAGCTGTTCTTCGACAACGAGGCCTACTACCGCTTCGTGGATCGATGCCGCGCAGCAGGGATCAGCGTGCCCATCGTCCCGGGCATCATGCCGGTGCTCTCGCTCAAACAAGTCACACGGATCACGGGCATGTGCGGCGCCTCGCTGCCGGACCGGCTGACCAGGCGTATCGAGGCCGCCGGAGACCAGCCGGAGATCGTTGAAGCCCTGGGCATCGATTGGGCGCTCGCCCAAATCCGCGACCTCCTGGACCATGGAGCACCGGGCTATCACCTCTATATCCTGAACCGAGCCCGGAGCGCGCTCACCCTGGCCGCCGGGCTCGCCGCGTGAGGTGAGTGCGGGAGATTACCTGCCGCGAGCGAGGCTCCATGATGAGGGGCCAAAGCATGGTCCCGACCCACGGCACAGGCTGAGTGTCGTGCTGAGCACGAAAGGGGAAGTGGAACGGGAGACGGGTCTCGAACCCGCGACATTGAGCCTGGAAGGCTTCGGCTTGGAAGGCCTAAGCGTCTAGGCGCCGCAGCACCGTGCTTGGAGGCCCGCGCGAAACGCGTCCAGTTATCGTGTCGTGACCACGCCCGCTGCCGACCAGGTCAGGCCGCGGGCCAGCATGGTTATGCCCCTCAGTTGCCGACGCCCATAGGGCGTTGCTTCCGTCGTGGCGAGCGGATTGCCGCGAGCCGCTACCCAAACGCCCGGCCGATGAGCGCCCGCTGTTGAGCCCGGTGCGCGGCAGCGTAGCCCTCGGCCGGGCTCGATCGCTCCGGCCGTGAGACGTCTACGAGCGCGACCTTCGGCGGGATCACATCTCGTATCTCGGGCAGCACGAACTTGCGAGCCCCCATGTTGCGCGGTTCCTCCTGGGCCCAGACCACCGTCTCCAGATCCGGGTACCCGGCGAGCAAGCGGCGCACCTCATCGCAGGGGAACGGGTACAAGAGTTCGACCCGAGCAACTGCCACGTCCTTCGCCTCCGCCCGGCGCGGCGAGAGGAACAGGTCGTAGTAGAACCGGCCGCTGCACAGAACCAGCCGGCGAACCCCGTCCCTCTTGACTGCGCGCTCGGGATCGTCGAGAACGGCCTCGAATCGACCGGAGGTTAGCTGGTCCAGGCTCGATGTGGCGGCGGGCAGCCGAAGCAGGCTCTTCGGCGCCATTAGCACCAGGGGCCGAGCGGTCGGCCGCAGAGCTTGATCGCGCAGGAGGTGGAAGTACTGGGCGGGGGTCGTGCAGTTCGCAACCCGCACGTTGTCTTCGGCGCCGAGCGCCAGGAAGCGCTCCAGACGGGCGCTCGAGTGCTCGGGTCCCTGGCCTTCGTAGCCATGCGGCAGGAGCAGAGTCAGCCGCGATGTCTCGCCCCACTTGGCCAGCCCGGCGATGACGAACTGGTCGATCACGACCTCGCCGCCGTTGGCGAAGTCCCCGTACTGGGCCTCCCATATCACGAGCGCGTCGGGCGCCTCGACCGCGTAGCCATACTCAAAGCCCAGGCAGGCGAGTTCGGAGAGCGGGCTGTCGTAAAGCTCGATTGAGGCTCGTGCTTCCGATAGGTGTTCGATCGGAGTGAACCGCCCGCCGATGGCTGCGTCGTGGAGCACGAGGTGGCGTTGGCTGAAGGTGCCGCGCTCGGTGTCCTGGCCAGTCATCCGGATTGGCACGCCGTCGGTCAGAAGCGATGCCAGTGCGAGAGCCTCGGCGTGAGCCCAAACGATGCGACCTTCGGAGCCGAGCGCTTCGCGCCGCCGCTCGAGCTGGGGCGCGAGCTTGGGGTGGATCGTGAAGCCGGCTGGAACGCGCAGGAGTTCATCGTTGATGGCTCGCAGAACGGTCGCCCGCACGGCAGTCGGGCGAGCCTTAGCCGATGAGCGCCTCCCCCGCCGGCTCGGGCCCACGAGAACCGCCACGTCGCCATTCTCGCCCGACCGGTCGCCTTCTCCCGCCGGACCGGCACCCGCGCCCGCGTCGACTTCCTTCGCCACCGCCTCCCGAACGTCCACCAGTCGAGCCTCCGCCGCACCGACCATCGCCTCGCCAGCTGCCAGATCGATCGCGCCTTCTTCGACCAGCCGGCGCATGTAGATCTCGCGCGCCATGGGGTGCTGGGCGATCTGCTCGTACATCTGCGGCTGGGTATAGGCGGGCTCGTCCTCCTCGCTGTGGCCGTGACGACGGTAGCCCAGAACGTGGATGACGAAGTCGCCGTGGAACCGCTCGCGGTATGCGACGGCGAGCTGGACGGCGGAGAGGCACGCCTCCGGGTCGTCCGCATTGACGTGGGCGATCGGCACATCGAAACCCTTGGCCAGGTCGCTGGCGTAGTCCGTGGAGCGGGCGTTCGCGGGCTCCACTGTGAAGCCCAGCTGGTTGTCGCCGATCACGTGGATCGTGCCCCCGGTGGTATAGCCGGAGAGGCGGGCCAGGTTGAAGGTTTCTGCCACGACGCCCTGAGCGGCGAAGGCAGCGTCGCCGTGGATCAGCACGGGAACAGCCAGGCGGGGGTCGGAGCGCGCACTTGGGCCGGCGCGATCGGTCTGCTCGGCCCGCGCCCGACCTTCGACCACGGGGTCGATCGCCTCGAGATGGCTCGGGTTCGACGAGACGGTCACTCGTACCGGGTCGCCGCTTGTGGGATGGACGCCGTGAGCACCGCGGTGGTACTTGACGTCGCTCGTCTCACCTTCGCCCGGCGGATCGGCCTTGGCCTTGGGCCGGCCTCGCTCGAACTCGTCGAGGATCGTACCCTCGGAGATCCCGACGACGTTGACCAGGACGCTAAGCCGGCCGCGATGGGACATGCCGATCTCCACGGTCCGGGCGCCGGTGCGCCCAACCAGCTCGATCAGGTGGTCCAGCACCGGTACGATCACGTCCAGGCCCTCGATCGAGAAGCGCTTCTGGCCGAGGTAGGCTCGCCCAAGCAAACGCTCGAAGGCCTCCACGGCAGTGAGGCGTTCCAGGACTTGTATCTTCTGGTCTGTGGTGAGTTGGACGCGGTGCTCGCCCGTCTCGATGGTCCTCCGCAGCCAGGCTCGCTCCTCGTGGTTGTTGATGTGCTCGACCTCGTAAGCGATCGTGCCGCAATAGGTGAGGCGCAACTCGGGCAGGATCTCTTCGAGGGTGCCGCCAGGCAGGTCGACTCTCAGCACGTCAGCAGGAATGCGGGCGAGGCTCTCGGCGGTCAGGCCCCAGGTCGCGGGGTCGAGGGCCTCGTCGCCCGGTGGCGGGTTGCCGAGCGGGTCGAGGTCGGCGGCCCGATGGCCGAAGTGACGGAAGGAGCGGACGAGGTCGACGCCGGCCGCAACCTCCGCCAGAGCGGCGGGCGAGCCGGCGGTCGAGCCGGCAGTCCGCACCGGGGACGCGACCACAGAGCGCGCGACGCCCAGGTCATCCGCGATCGACCTATAGAAGTCGTCGGAGCCCGCGAGGAACTCTTCCAGCGTCGCCAGGAAGCGACCCGACTCGGCGCCCTGGATCACGCGGTGGTCGTATGTGCTGCTGACCGTCATGACTGCCCCGCCGGCTCGCCGGCGAATCGCGCCGATGGCGACGATCGCGCCCTGTCCCGGCATCAGACGCGGGACCGATGCGGTGGTGCCCACCGTTCCAGGGTTCGTGAGAGTAATGCTTGCGCCGGCCATGTCATCGGGCGAGAGGCGGTTCGCTCGGGCGCGGCTCACGAGGTCGTCGTAACGGCTAACGAAGTCCGCGAAGTCGAGCTCGTCGGCCGCCCGTAGAACCGGAACGACCAGGAACGGGCGGCCGTCCCGCCCCTGCACCTCCACGGCTAGGCCGAGCCGAATCACGGCTGGGTCCACCCGATGTGGCCGCCCCTCGATCTCCACGAAATGCGCGGCAAGCCCAGGATGGACCGCCGTCGCCTGGGCGACGGCGTACGCGATCAGATGCGTGAGCGACAGCCGGGCCGGGGCGATTGCGGCGTTGAGCTGCGCCCGCCAAGCAACCAGGGCATCGACCGGAATATCGCGGAACGAGGTCGCGGTCGGGATGCCGAGGCTCGCGGTCATGTTGGCGACAAGGCGCGCGCCGATCTCCTCGATTGGGACCGTACGGTCGAGACCGACCTCGCGGGCAGGCGGTGCGCCTTCTCTACCCGGCCTCTGACTGCCTGGATCGGTATCAGGAGTGCTCATGGCGCTCACGGTAGCCCTGGTCGAGCCTGACCTGCCGGCGGGTGGATCGGACGGCTCGCAGGATGGTTTGGCGGGCGGCATTGACCTCGCGAACCGCGTCCGGAGCCTGCGGCATCATCGCGGCAGGCTCCGGGGATGAGCGCAGGCGGTTCGTCGGGTGGCGAACAGACGAGGAAAAACCCGCGATCAACTCGGGCGTCGCAGACCGGCCACGTCGAAGAACTCGCTTCGCAGCGAGGCGCTACCCGAGTAGTTGCCTCGGAAGGCGGTCGTGCGCGTCTTGGCCATGAGCTCGCGGACGCCGCGCATCTGCGTGCAGAGGTGATGAGCCTCGAGGTAGACGGCCACTCCATGTGGTTCCATCGTCCGGGTCAGCTCGTCGGCGATCTCGTGGGTCATCTCCTCCTGCACCCCGAATCGGCGGGTCACCACCCGCACCAACCGCGTGAGCTTGCTGATCCCGATGATCCCCTCGTGGGCCACGTAGCCCACCCAGGCCTCACCGAAATACGGTAGAGCATGGTGCTCGCAGAGCGAGAAGAAGGGGATGGGACCTTCGACCACCTGCGCCAGCTCGCAGTTAGCCCCTCCGTGACAGACGGTCGGGAAGGAAGTGAGGATTTTGGGATCGCCCTCATACCCGATGGTCGCGTCATAGAGCGCGCGAAAGTGACGGCGCGGGGTATCGACTGCAGCGGGATCGTGAATATCCAGGCCGAGCGCCGAGAAGATCTCGCCGAGGTAGCCCTCGAACCTCTCCCTGTCCGCGTCAGTAATCGCCCGTGGGTGGATCAGGTCTGAAATCGGGCCCAATTCGGCCGCCTGAACTCGCGTGTGATCATCCATGTATCACTCCTTCCAGGGTCCACGCCGACAACCGCCGTGTGCCGGGCGCGTCTGGCGCCGTCGAAGGCCGGCTACGCCCCGCAGTGTCAGTCCGATCCAACGTGCACCGACGCGGGGGGCAGCTGCCTATCGTCCGCGGACGGGGCCGCCGGGAACGGCGGCGGGTAGAGCCCCCGATACCCGCCGATCCGCGGGTAGAGGTCGGTCTCGATCGCAGCCAGGAGCTGGCGGAGATGGTCGAGGTCGTGATAAGCCCACTCGTCAATCTGCTCGCGGGCGGTGATGCGGCCGAAACGCGGGCTCATGCTCGCCCGCTCAAGCTCCGCCGGCCCGAGTGTGAGCAGCCACGCGAGGGTCTCGCCGCGCTCCCGGCGCCACTCTGCCAGCGAGGCGTTCGGCGCGGCCGGCGGCGGCGCCGGTGCACCTTTTGGCATCGGGGTGTCCTGGGCATCGGCAACCATAGCCGCCACCCGGTCCCGGAGCAGCCGCTCGACGTACAGCAGGTGGCCGAGCACTTCTCGCGGGGACCACTCGTCGGGTGCCGGCCGCCGCTCAAGGAAGTCAGCGGGGGCCGATCGCACCAGCGCATCGAGCGCCGCCACCATCGCGCGCATCGTGGCGAGCGCGGTGGGCTCTGGCTCGGTGCCGGTGGCGCCGAGTTCGGCCTCCGAAGCCGTGGTGCCGTCCTGCGTCCCGTTCAGGTTCGCGCCCTTGGACATGTGACCGCTCCTCCTGTGTTTGCCGCCCCATCTTGGGGGTAAAGCCTGATCGACAGATTCGCCCTCTGTGACAGATTCGCCCTCTGTGACAGTTAGTAGCCTGTGAACTCCTCGGTCCGGATGTCGTCCTCGTCCACCCCCGATGCGACGAGCATCGTTCGTGAGGCCTGGACCATGCCGGCTGGGCCGGCGATGTAGTAGATCGGATTGCTTACACCATTGAGGTGCCGCCCGAGCATGGCCGCGTCGATGTGCCCTCGCTCGCCATCCCAGGCCTGGGCCGAGTCGGCCATCGCCGTCATCGTCGGCACAAAGGTGAGGTTCGGGTCTTTCGCTTCTAGCGCTCGCAACTCGTCGGCGAACGCGGCGTCCTGCGGCCGCCGATTGGGATGGAACAGGACGACGCGGTACGGCAAGGAGCCGCCACCGATCGTCTCGACGAGGATGCTCCGAAACGGGGTGGTGCCGATGCCGCCGGCCAGCAGGACCGCCGGTCGGGCGGCACGGTGCAGCCGGAGGTCCCCGAACGGGCCTTCGATCTTGACCTGCGTCCCCAGCGGGACCTGCTGCAGCACGCGCTTGAAGGCCGTGTCGCGCAGTCGGGTCGTGATCTGGATCACGTTCTCACGCGGCGCGCTCGAGATGGTGAAGGCACGGAGGTTGCCCTCGGCGTCGGTCTCGGGCGGATTGAGCAGGGTCATGTCGACGGCCTGGCCGGCGCGATACGACCAGCCGGCCGGCTTGGCGAACCGAAAGGACATCGTCCGTTCGGCCACCATCTCGCGGCTCAGGAGCGCTGTCTGAAAGACCTTCGGTCCCGCGGTCGTGCTCATCGTTCGCTCCTTGCGCTCCGTGGGCCATCGTCCATCTTGGGCGACGGCGATTAGCTACTGTGGTCAGGGTGATCGACAGGACCCGGGCCGCTGCTCGGATGCACCATCTCCAGTCGTAGGTCGAGCTCGTCGGCGATCACCCGGGCCTGGTTGTGCTCCGTATCGCGCGCGCCGAAGACGAGAGTGACCGGACCCTGGCGCGCCTGCTCGACAAGGGCATCGAGCGCCCGTGCGCGGTCGGGATCGGCGAGCTCGCTCTGGTAGCGTGCCTGGAACTCCGCCCAACGCGCCGGATCGTGCCCGAACCATTTGCGGAGCTGCGTGCTCGGACCGAGGTCTCGTGCCCAGGCGTCGAGTCGGAGCTGCTCCTTGGTCCGTCCACGCGGCCAGACCCGATCCACGAGGACGCGGTAGCCATCGTCCGCGGTCGGATCGTCGTAGGCCCGTTGCAGCCGGACGTTGCCGGCGTTTGAGACGGTCATCGACCTGCCGCAAGCTCTTGATGGCGGTGCGAGACGTACGAGCCGACCGGTCGCCGGAAGCCGACTGCCAGACGGTTCCAGCCGTTGATGGCCACGATCGCCAGTGTCAACACAACTTGCTCGGTTGGGTCGAACTCGTTCGCCATCGCCTCGTAGACGTCGTCCGGTGCGCCGGTCTCCGGCAGCATTGTGAGTGCCTCAGTCCAGGCAAGAGCGGCGCGTTCTCGCGGCGTGAAGAACGGCGCCTCGCGCCACGCAGCGACCAGGTGGAGCCGCTGCTCGTCCTCGCCGATGGCTCGGGCGTCCTTGGTATGCATGTCCAGGCAATACGCGCAGCCGTTGATCTGTGAGGCGCGCTGCTTCACGAGCTCAAGAAGGAGAGGCTCCAATGTGCTCGATTCGACGACCTTCTCGAGTCCACTCATTGCCTTGACGGCATCGGGCAACTCCGCCCCGTAATCCAGCCGCGCGGTCATCGATCGACTCCCGCGGCGGTGCCGAGCCCGCATTCACGGCCGGTCGGCATCCACCGCGCCACGAGCGTGCTCGTCTGGGGGATCTCGACTGGCGTCGGCCGCGTCGGGGCCGGCAACTCGCGTGGGACCGGAGCGTGCCCAGGATCGGCGATCATGACGTCACGCGCTTGTTCGCCGCCGCGGTTTCGGAGCGGCCGATCCGGACCCGCCAGAGATCCGGACCGCTTTCGAGGTAATCCCACGTGAACGTCCCGGAGTGCTCGGCCGAGAACTGGTAGTAGAGCGGCTTGGGGTCGTGGTCGTTCACCAGCTCGAAGCCGGCTCCGGGCGCCAGTGCTTCGAAGGTTTGGAAGATCTGCGTGTGGCGAACCGCATGTGGAACCGTGCGGACATCGAGCACTTGATCGTGCGTCATTGGTCGTTCCTTTCCGTGCTGGATCAGACTCGTCCGGGCCGTCCGGCACGTATGACCTGTCGTCTGGGCCTAGCCCAGGATCTCGTGCATACCGCTCAGGAGCTCTCCGAGCGACACGCTCGGGTCCGCCATGAGTGCGGGGAGCAGCAGATCGTTCTCCTTCGAGAGATGAGATTCAAAGAGCGCCTGGATCGCCGTTGCGCTCCCAACTGCCTCGATCGCGTCGGCCGATTCCCGGAGACCGGCCACGTGGGCGATGAGATTCCGGTGCTCGGCGAGCATCGCCTGCACAAGCATCGCGGTCATGCCACGGTCGCCCGCTGGATAGATCGACCGCTCCTCGGCCGCTGCGTGCGGTAGCAGCTCGGTGTCGAGGAAAGCTAGCACCGCACGCTGAGCCGGTTGAGGGGCTTGCCCTGACCGGACGGCATCCGTGAGCGCGACGACGCGCTCACGAAGCGCGGCTTGGAGTTCCGCGTGATGTGCTCGGATGGCGTTGGCAGACTCGGCGTCGGTAGGCGTTGGCATCGGGGTTCTCCTGGGAGCAGCGTGGCTACTTGATAGTTACACATATTACAGTGCAAAATACAAGAGATGAGATCATCGCAACAGCGCCACCGCGTCCTGGCCGGGGTCAGCCGATCCCGGCTCCTCGCAGTGCTCGGCCGGTCCGGGCGCCCAATGGGCGTCGGCGAGCTGGCGGAAGCGATGAGCCTCCACCCGAACACCGTCCGGCAGCATCTAGACCAGCTCGTAGAAGCTGGCCTCGCGACATGCGATACCGCGTCGCCGATTGGCAGGGGCCGACCGGCCTTCCGCTACGCGGCGACGCCCGGATCGGACGAGCAGGACCCAGTGGCGTACAAGGCACTCGCCCGCGTTCTGGCCGAGCAGCTCACCCGGTTACCCGATGGCACCCACGTGGCGCTTACGGCCGGTGAACGCTGGGGCCGGACGCTGGCACACGAGGCGACGGGCACGGCTCCCACGACCAACGCGATCGGCCGGCTGGTCGAACTGCTCGATGAGGCGGGATTCGCTCCGGAGGCGGTGGTGACCGACGGCCAGTCCATCCGGCTGCGCCACTGCCCTTTCGGGACGTTGGCGCGCGACGACGGCGAGGTGGTCTGCGGAGTCCATCTGGGTTTGATGCGCGGCATCCTCCGGGAGCTCGGCGCCCCGTTCGACGCCATAAGCCTGGAGCCGTTCGTCGAGCCCGCCCTGTGCCTGGCGCACTTGGGAGAACGCTCCGATGGCTGAGCGTGACCCGGAAGGCGAACGCACGGCCCTACGACGCGATGATCGCTGCGGTTGCCCTGGCGAACGGGCTACCCCTCTACACGTGCAATCCGGACGACTTCGCGGGGATAGATGGCCTGGTGGTCATCGCGGTCACGCGTCCGGACCGTGCGCCAGCCGCTGGTTGACGCGGAAACCTGCATCGAGCGCTTGGGTCGCGGCGGAACACCGGTCGACTCCCGATGCCGGGCACCCGCCGCTGCGGCGATCTGGCCGCGCCCGGTCCGACGGTGGGGCCAGGGTGCCGACCGCCGCTCGGTCGGCCCCGTTGCACCTACATGGCCGGCTTGTAGTCCGACTTGAGGAAGGTCTCTGGATCGTCGCGGAACTCGAGGAAGCAGCCTTTACCGCAGAACACGAACTGGCGGTCCAGATGGGTGATCAGGAGGCCCTTCGCCCGGGCCTCTTCGATTCCCACGGTCATGCCGCAGACGGGGTCTTCATTCGGGGCAACGGAGCGATGCTCAGCCATCGAGGTGTCCTCCTGGTGGTGTGGATCATGGAATCGACAGGGTCCGAACGGGAAGGGACTGCACGCGCGCCTCGGCGTTTGGAGTCTGGAAGCGACGCAACCGCAACGCGTTCGACACGACAGTCACCGAGGAGAGGGCCATCGCCGCGGCCGCGATGATGGGGTCGAGCAGGATCCCCGTGAATGGATAGAGGATCCCCATGGCGATCGGGATGAGCACCACGTTGTAGGCGAAGGCCCAGAACAGGTTCTGGCGGATGTTCCGCATCGTGGCTCTCGATAGCGCTACCGCACTGACGAGGCCACGCAGGTCGCCCGACATGAGGGTCACGCCTGCCGACTCCATCGCGACGTCTGTGCCCGTGCCCATGGCCACGCCGACGTCAGCCGACGCCAGAGCGGGTGCGTCGTTGATTCCGTCGCCGACCATCGCCACGACTTTGCCCTCAGCCTGGAGAGCCTTGACCGCAGCCGCCTTGCCGTCAGGCCTGACATCGGCGACGACACGGTCGATTCCTACAGCCCGGGCGATGGCCTGCGCAGTGCGTTGGTTGTCGCCGGTCAACATCGCGACCGCAATGCCCAACCGCCGAAGTTCGGCCACGGCCTCGGTTGACCCGACCTTCAGCGTGTCCGCGACGGCGATCACGGCGGCGGCACGGCCGTCGATGGCGGCGAAGACAGGCGTCTTGCCGTCGGCGGCGAGGGCGTCGGCAGAGGCGAGGAGGGATGACACGTCGATTCTCTCGGCCTCAAGGTAGCCGGGTCGGCCCACGAG
>CABEBU010000145.1_pt1 | contig 36623 bp, 28 predicted proteins | sample 3132691 | NCBI WGS metagenome assembly CABEBU01 (sample SAMEA5534346, study PRJEB31848) | metagenome | biome: tundra; feature: field; material: soil | place: USA | collected 2013-05 | depth 0.45 m | reverse complement strand
GTCGGGAGTGGAGATTGGATCCGTCGATGGATGGGAGTTTGCCTGGACCGGCCCAACCAGTTTCGTCGTCCTTCGCCTCGAGGCGGTGCCGGGTGCAGCGGATACGGCGCAAGGGCATGCATACCTTGGCCGGATCGGCTCGACGCAGCTGGACCGGCTCTCAGGCACCTACGACAATCTCCTCGGGGGGCCATCTGGGGCAGTAGCCCTGACCCTGCCCTGGGACGGGACTCTCGCCACACAGCCCCAATACGTCGTCGTCTCCGGCGCCGTGAGCGAGCCGCGCGGCGGATTCCCCGCGGCCTGGTCGCGCGACGGCAGCATGCTCGCCGTCTTCCACCCAACCTGGATGCCGCCTCCTGACGTCGCTCAAGGCGGCGGCCAGACAACGGGCTGGCTGGAGGTTTTGCGGTCGACCGGTGAGAGCGTGGCCTCCGCCCGCCAGATCGAATCAGACGTTAGCGCTCAGGCGGCCTTCAGTCCGGACGGTGCGCGGGTTGCATTCCGCGACGACACGAACGCCGCGAGCGCGGGCAGCGAGCAGATCGGAGTGCTGGATGTGGCGTCCGGCCGACTCAGCAGCATCCCAAAGTTCGGGATATTCACGTGGGCTAGCACTACGGACCTGCTGTTCGTCGACTTGTCGAGCTCCATCCCGAGCCAGAACAACCACATCTACTCCTGGTCGGCGACGACTGGCCGGCTGGCCGCGTACGGGACGGGGACGATCGTTGGCGCATCCGGCCAGGGAGCAGTGGTCGTGGGCATGGACGTTACGCCTGCTCTAACGTGGACAAACACGACTCCCGGCTCAGCGGGGAGCGGGGCACTCTCCCTTGGGGCCGGGCCGTGGATGGGCATCCCCGACTCGGCCTGGTCACCGGACGCCAAGTCGCTGGTTCTCATTGCCGGCGACGGGATCGCTACCTATATGGATGCGGTGATGGTCCACTTCTAGGCGCGACTTCGGTTGGGCGCGACTTCGGTTGGGCGCGACTTCGGTTGGGCGCGACTTCGGTTGGGCGCGACTTCGGTTGGACGCGACTTCGGTTGGGCGCGACTTCGGTTGGGCGCGACTTCGATCTTTCCTAATGCACGCCAGGATGACATTGGGCAACCGTTCGATGGGGTGGATGGCGTCGGGAGCCCAGAACGGCCCTTCTCTGGCCCACAGGTACGCTCAGCCGAATGTGCCCGACCGGCTGCGAGAGGCCCATCCTTCGCTCAGGCGGCCTCAGAAGTGGCGCGCCCTTGCCCAATGCTCGTCTGGTGTTCAATCGGCAGGATTGGGGGTTGCGCCGCGCCGACACGGCGCGGACCGATTCCGCCCGGGAGGGTGCGGTGTCATCTCGCTGCCACTCCCGCAAAGAAGAAGCCGGAGCGCTTGCGCGCCCCGGCTTCGTTCGGCCTACTCGGATAGTGGCGTTCGAACCGCCACGAACTGCTAGTACTGAAACAGAAGCTCGCGGTACTTGGGAAGCGGCCAAAGCTCGTCGGAAACCAGCGTCTCCAGCTCGTCCGCAGCGGCGCGCACTGCGTTCTGGGCCGGGATGACCTTGTCATGGAAAGCCTTGGCTTCGGCGTGCACGGAACCCGCCTCGTGGGCGGCGTGCTGAGCGTGCTCCAGGGCGTGGATGGCGTCGACGAGCTGATCCGCCAGAGTGGCGACCGCCTCGGCTACCGCGGCGATGCCCTTCGACTGGCCGGCGCCCGAAAGCTCGCCGAGGTACTTCGCGGCCGCGGGCAGGATCATGGTCTTGGCCATATCCAGCGTGCAGTTGGCCTCGATGTTGGAAACCTTGACGTAGCGTTCCCAGTTGATCTCGACGCGCGCCGCGAGCTCGCGCTCGGAGAGAACGCCGAAATGCGAGAAGACCTTCTTGGCCTTCGCGGTCGAGAGGGCCGGGAGGGCGTCGATGGTGCTCCTGTTGTTGGGCAGTCCGCGCTTGGCAGCCTCGGCGTGCCATTCCTCGGAGTAGTTGTTGCCCTCGAACAAGACCTGCTTGTTTGCCTTGATGATCCCCGACAGGATCTTGGCCAACCCGGCGAAGTCGCAGGACTCGAGCTTGTCGAGCTCGTCGGCCAGCTTCTCGAGGGAGTCCGCAACCGCCGTGTTGAGTACGGTCTGCGGCCAGTAGATCGGAGCCGAAGAACCCACGGCGCGGAACTCGAACTTGTTGCCGGTGAAGGCAAACGGCGAGGTCCGGTTGCGGTCTGTGGCGTCCCTTGGCAGGATGGGCAGAGTGGTCACGCCCAACTCCATGGACCCGCCGGTTTTGGAGGTGGAGGCGGCACCATTTGCCAGCTGCTCGACGACGTCCTCGAGCTGAGCGCCCAGGAAGATGGAAACGATGGCCGGGGGCGCTTCGTTGGCGCCGAGGCGATGGTCGTTGCCGGCGTCGGCGATGCCGGCGCGCAGGAGATCCGCGTGAACATTGACGGCGCGGATGACGGCGGCCAGGAAGGCCAGGAACTGGGCGTTGTCGTGCGGGGTGTGGCCGGGATCGAGAAGGTTCTCACCATCGTCGGTGGCCATCGACCAGTTGTTGTGCTTGCCCGAGCCGTTGATGCCCGTGAAGGGCTTCTCGTGGGCCAGGAACATGAGGTCGTGCTGATGCGCGATGCGCTTCATCGTGCTCATGACGATCATGTTGTGGTCTGACCCGACAGAGGTGGCCTCGTAGACGGGGGCCATCTCGAACTGGGCCGGCGCAACTTCGTTGTGGCGGGTCTTGGACGGGATGCCCAGGCGCCAGAGTTCGCGGTCGAGATCCATCATGAACGCCAGCATGCGCTCGCGGATGGTGCCGAAGTACTGATCCTCGAGCTCCTGCCCCTTGGGCGAGGGGGCGCCGAAGAGGGTGCGGCCGGTGAGGATGAGGTCGGGGCGCAGCTCGGCCAGCCGTCGGTCGACCAGGAAGTACTCCTGCTCGGGCCCGATCTGGGTGAAGACCCTGTGGGCGGCGGTGTTGCCGAACCAGCGCAGGACGCGCAGGGCCTGCTTGCCCAGAGCCTCCTGCGAGCGCAGCATCGGAATCTTGTGGTCCAGAGCCTCGCCGGTGTACGAGACGAAACCGGTGGGGATGGTCAAGGTCACGCCGTTAGGCTCGACCTGCAGGAAGATCGGACTCGTGACGTCCCAGGCGGTGTAGCCGCGGGCCTCGAAGGTGGACCGGATGCCGCCCGACGGGAACGAGCTGGCGTCCGGCTCGCCCTGAACCAGGCCCTTGCCTGAGAACTCGGCGATGGTCTGGCCGTCGCCGGTGGGGCTGAAGAACGAGTCGTGCTTCTCGGCGCTTCCGCCGGTCATGGGCACGAACCAGTGGGTGTAGTGGGAGGCGCCGTGCGCCATGGCCCACTCCTTCACACCCTGGGCGACGGCGTCGGCGATGGCCGGATCGAAAATCTCAAGTCCTTCGATGGTGCGACGCAGCTTCTTGAAGACCGGCTTGGCCAGATACTGGCGCTGGGCGGTTTCTCCGAACACGTACTCGCCGTAGATGTCTTCGCCGGCGTGCTCGAGATAGTCCTGGGTAGAGGCAACCTTGTGATTGGAGATTGCCTTGATGGCCGTTTGACGAGCGGTCACTGCGACTCCTATCGACTCATGAAATGGTTTGTGGCCTCTTACGAGATCCCCTTGGTTGGTCGTACAAGAAGGCTACCGGAATCGATGGGGGCGTCCAAGACCTCGGCCCCAGAGGACTCCAAAATGACTCGCAAATGAAACCGTTGCGCGGGCCATCCTCGCGGCGCGGCCGCTACTGAGCCGCTTGCGCCGCCGCAAGGCCCAGATCGAAGTCCACTCGCAAATCCTCCACGTCCTCCAGGCCGACCGAGCAGCGGAGCAAACCGGGGGCGATGCCGCTCGCCTTGAGTGCGTCCGCGTCAAGCTGGCGGTGGGTCGTGGAAGCCGGGTGTGTGGTGATCGTCCTGAACGCCCCGAGCGAGGCCGTCCGCTCGGCGATCTGCATCGCGTCGAGGAAGGCCTGGCCGGCCGCGCGCCCGCCGCTCAACTCAAAAGCAAGCATCCCGCCGAAGACGTCCAGCTCGCGGGCCGCCACGGCGTGGTACGGACTTCCCGGCAGGCCCGGGTAGTGGACCCGCTCTACGACGCCCTGCCCCTCCAGCCAGGCCGCCAGCTCGAGGGCCGTCTCGCTATGCCGCTGCATGCGGAGCGCCAGCGTCGGGATGCCGCGCAGCACCAGGAATGCCGCGATCGGCGCCAGGGCCCCACCCACGTCCACGAGGATCGGGCGGCACGCATCCACTCGCTCGCGGCTGCCCACCACGATGCCCGCCAGCACGTCTGCGTGCCCGGAGATGTACTTCGTGGCCGAGTGCATGACCAGGTCGGCGCCACGCTCGATGGGCCGGCACGCGAAAGGTGAGGCGAAGGTGTTGTCGACGAGCAGCAGCGCTCCGTGGCGATGGGCGATCTCGGCCAGCGCGGCGATATCCGAGACGATGATCGTGGGGTTCGAGACCGTCTCAACGTATAGAACCGGCGCGCCGGTACGACCAAGGGCCGCGTCTACAGCCGCGAGGTCCGTTGGGTCCACGAACTCGGTCGTGACGCCGAAGCCCGCAAGAACGCGTGTGAGCAGGTCGCGGGTGGTGCCGTAGACCGCCTGCGTGGCCACGATCGTTTGGCCCGCGCGGACTACCGAGACCAGCGCGGCGTGAATCGCTGCCATGCCGGTGGCGAAGGCCAGGCCCGCCTCGGCCCCCTCCAACTCAGCCACGGCGGAGCCAAGCGCGGCCGTCGTGGGGTTATCGATTCGGCTGTAGGCGTAGCCCGGCCTGGCCCCGGTCAGGACTTCGCCGAGCTCGGCCGCGTCGGCGGTTGAGAACGCGGCAGCCTGGTAGATCGGGATCGCCGAAGGGATCTGATTGACCTCGGGTGATCGGGTTGCGGCGAGAATTGCGCGGGTCGAGAAGCGGGCCATGGAGAGATGCTAGCGGATGACGCACCGGGAGGCCATTCGGCCGGGCCCCATCGAGTCTCAGGCGGCGCCGACACGGTACAGCCTGCCTGTCGTGACCCGCTGCGGGACGCTAGCATCTGCAGCATGGCTTCAGCCCCGCCCGACCAGCATCGAATCGAGCGACTGATCGAAGCGCTGGAGACCGAATTTCCAGCTGAGCCCGACTCGGCGCGGGTTGAGATCGCTCGGGCGCCCGGCCGAGTCAATCTGATCGGCGACCATACGGACTACAACGAGGGCTTCGTCCTGCCCGTGGCGATCGAGTTGGATACGTGGATCGCGTTTCGGCGGCGGCAGGACGGGCACGTGCGGGTGGCGTCGCGGCAATCGCGCGAGACCGGCTCCTTCTGGATCGACCAGCTCGCCCCGGTCGACGGCAGAGGCATCGCCAACGGCTCCGCTACCGGCATGAGCCGCGGCTCCGGCAGGGACTCCGGCGGCCCGCACTGGACGGACTACGTCGCCGGGGCCGCCTGGTCGCTGCGTGAGGCCACCCTCCCAGTTCGCGGCTTTGACGGCGTCGTGGACTCGTCTCTCCCGCTGGGTTCCGGCCTCTCCTCGTCCGCGGCCCTGGAGCTCGTCTCGGCCCTGGCGCTCTTGGGCGGTGGGCACGTCCTGGCCGCGCCGGCTCTTGCGGCCCTGGCCCAGCGCGCAGAACGAGACTACGTCGGCGTCGACTGCGGGATCATGGACCAATTCGCGAGTGCTGCCGGTCGCGAGGGGCGCGCCCTGCTGCTCGATTGCCGCTCTCTCGAGACACGCCACGTGGCCCTGCCGTGGGGCTTGCGGGTGGTGGTGTGCGACACGGGCTCGCCCCGCGATTTGCGCAATCCGGCCCACCGCGACCGGCGCGCCGAGTGCGGCAGAGTCGTAGCCCTTCTGTCCGAAAAGATGCCCGGGCTGTGTTCTTTGCGCGACCTGGACATGGCATCCTTGCGGCGTCATCGCGCCCTGCTGCCCGATGCGGCCGCCCGCCGAGCAGAACACGTGGTCGCGGAGAATGGCCGAGTTCTGGCGACGGTGGGGGCCCTGGAGGCGGGTGATCTAGACCAGCTCGGCCGGCTGTTCGCCGAGTCGCATGCGTCGTTGCGAGATCTGTACGAGGTCAGCGCCCCGGCCCTCGACACGATGGTGGAAGTGGCGACGGCGGTCCCGGGTGTTGTGGCATCGCGCATGACCGGCGCCGGCTTTGGCGGTTGCACGGTCAACCTGGTTCTGGCGGACGCGGTCCCGGCCCTCCAGGCCGCAGTGAGCCGCGAGTACGATCGTCGGACGGGATTGCGGGGCCGCGTGTATCCGGTGGCGGCCGTCGATGGAGCCGGGCCACTCGCAACGGTCTGAAGCCCCGGGCCGGGCCCGACGCCGGCCTGAGCCACGCGGAGAGATCGGCGACAACACCAGATGGGACGAATCTCAGCCCGAACGGCTTGCCACTGGGTCTCACCTGAATGGGTGTTGCTATCGTTGCGTGACAGGCGTACGGTGTCTGGGTCTCATCCGCGCCAGGGTCACTTGGAGGCATGATGCAGGCGGCGACAACGGCGGCTTCAGGTTCGCGACTTATTCGCGCAGACGGCGGGATTGTCTCGCTTACGGCCGTATCGACTCGCGGCGCATACAACCTCGAGTGGAGGCCCCGGGCGGGGAACATCAGCGGTGACACTCGAGCTGGCATGCCCGCGCGGTAGGGCCGGCGCCGCTACCGCGACAACCAAGGGCCAGGACCGGCGCCATTTTGCGCCGGTCTTTTGCTATCTGGGGGCCTGGTCGGCCTTGGGCGCGGGGTTCACCTTAGTCGCGGCCTTGGGCGCGGGGTTCACCTTAGTCGCGGCCTTGGGCGCGGGGTTCACCTTAGGCGCGGCCTTAGTCGCGGCCTTAGTCGCGGCCTTAGTCGCGGCCTTGGGCGCGGCCTTGGGCGCGGCCTCGGCCTGAGGCGTGGGTTCGTCCTTGGCCTTGGCTTGGGCCGCAGAGTCGGGAAGCTTCAGGCGGTTCCGGCGCGAGATGTCGCCCAGGAATCTGGCCGACGGCTTGGGAGACCGCTCTTGCGTCTTACGGTCCACCGCGACCAAGCCGAACTCCATGCGGTAGCCCTCGGCCCATTCGAAGTTGTCGAAGGCGCTCCAATGGATGTAGCCCTTGAGCGGGATGCCTGCACCAATGAGCGGATGGAGGGCCTTGAGACCTTCGGTGATGAATTCGATGCGCTCGGCGTCATTGGCCGTGGCGATGCCATGCTCCGTGACGACGATGGGCTTGCCGGGCAGCAGCTCGGCCACGCGACTAACGGTGGCTGCCACCGCCTGCGGCCGGAACTCGTAACCCATCTGTGTCCGCCGCATCGGCTCGCGGGTCTCGGCCGTGGCATCTTTGCCTGCGTTGCCGATGATCTGCCGGCGGGCAATCTGCGCCACGAGGATCTTCTCCAAAGGCCCAACTGAGAGAGCTGCCCTGGCCAGCAGGCCGACCGGTCGCGAAAGTTCGACACGGGTGCGGGTATATGTCTGAACGCCGATGAAGTCGTCGTCTTTGGACGCCTTCAGGAAGACATCCTCGCCCATCTTTCGGGCGTATTCCATGGCGAACTTGCCGCCGGCGTTCGACTCCCACTCCTGCATCGCATGAGTCTGGCCGACCATGGCCTTTGGCCGAACCTGCTTGATTGCAGCCAAAGCGAGCTGGTGGCCCCTGATGAGTTGCGTGGTGGCCCATTTCCAGTTGTCGAGGCCCTTGGCTCCCGGCGGAAACCCCAGGGCGCCCAGATAGCCGCCGAAGGCGACGACACCAGGCTCGTTGATGGTGCAGTACCAGTCCACTTTGTCGCCGAATGCCTCGACCATGCGCCGCGCGTAGCGCGCGAAGTGGATCGGTGTCCGGTCGCTCAGCCAGCCGCCTCGTTCGCCAACCCATTGCGGCAGCGTGAAGTGGTTGAGTGTGACCATCGGAATGAGCTTGCTCTTGCGGCAGAGCGCAACCATCGTGCGGTAGTGCTCTATTTGGGTCTCGTCGAAGAAGCCTTCCTTGGGTTCGATCCGGGCCCACTCCACGGAGAAGCGGTATGTGTTGAAACCGAGGCCCTTCAGAATCGCCATGTCGCGGGGGTAGCGGCCGTAGTGGTCTATGGCCGTGCCGCTCGGCTCCTTGCATAGGGTGCCACGCCGAAGCTCCCAGTCCCACCAGTCGCTGTTCGAGTTGTTGCCCTCGACTTGGTGAGCGGCAGTGGCGGTGCCCCAGAGGAAATCGTCAGGAAACTTCAGCTCGCTCATCGCAGGGCAGCATAACGAAACCTGACCGACGATTCAGGCACGTTCGACACGAAGATCGGGAAGAGAGATCCTACCGATCCAGACGATGCAGTTCGGCTTCCGTTGGGTCTGCCGGCTGAGTGGCCGGCACGTTTTCGATGGTGGCTCCATCGATCGGCTCCGTTGGGAACTTCCAGTCGTCCCCTGGGCCAGGTTCCCCAGGTCCAACGGCCCAGCTGTTTATTGGCCTAGGGATTCCGCCGCCCCCCGGGCTCGCTGTCGGCATAGCCAGCTCAAGCTTCTGCTCGGCTTCTGGACTCTTCTCGTCGCCCATGACAACCACCTCGATCTTGCGTGTACGGCCGGCCGTACGACATCAACTGCACCTGCCTGAGGCGTCTTTGGTTCAGCGTCGGCGCCGGCCGCGTCGTAGAGCGGATGGTCGGGGCGGTGGGACTCGAACCCACGATCTCGTGCTCCCAAAGCACGTGCCTTGCCAGCTAGGCCACACCCCGAGGCTGGTAATGATACGCCGACGGGTCCGCTGGGCCAGGGCAAGGCGGCGCCGACGGCTTCACGCCCAGCGCACCGGCGGTCGACGACGCGCTGGAGGCACTCGATGAGTCGGAGGGCATGAGTCGACCGCCCGCGGATGTCCCACTTCACCGCGAAGGCGACGACCCGCGACGAAGCGCAATGCAAACGCCGCCAGGTACTCTTGTCAGGTGGCTGACCTAACTCGTTCTCAGGTTCGTCGCCTGAGGTTCGGTCCCGCTGCATTTCGATCTCGGCCGATGATACGGTGCCGGTTTCGCCCGATTCACGTGCAGTCTTGACGTTCGGCAACGGCACAGAACGGCCTTGTCGCGGGTCCGTGCCGTAGTATTCGCGTCGGCCCGAAGCCCGGCTAGCCGCTCCAACTGGCGGGACTGGCAGTCACTTACGGTCGACGCCGAGCGGCACAGATGCCGCCGCCGTGCCACCAGTGGAAGGAATCCCTTGCCGAGACTCGAGCCAACGTTGGCGCTACTTGGCCTGACGAGCCCCACCAGCCTGCGAAGTCGTGACTTCGTTCGCATGGTGGCAGCCGCGATCGCGTGTCTCGCGGTTCTTGGAGTGGCTGCCCTTAACCAGCACGCACCGTACGACATCCAGGCGGGGGTACCGGCCCGCGCCATCGCTGGAGTGGTGCCGCTCCTGGCTGCGGCCGTGGCCTGGTATGCGGTCACGAGGCCATGGCCCGCATTTCTGGCCGTGATGCTCATCACCCCGATCTTCGACGTAGCCCAGGTATCGTGGACAGTGGGCCCCATCCAGGTCATCTTCCAGACAGTGTTCGTTGCCGTACTGGCGCTGGGAGTCCTGCTGCAGGCCCCACGGCCGGCGGCGGCGCGGCAATCCGGCACGCGAGCGGCGCCGTCTGGCGCGGGTGCAGAGCGGTCTTGGGTGCGTCGGCGCCTGCTGGAACGCACGTCGCCCGACCGAGTAGCGGCCGTCGCAATCGGCGGTTTGCTGGCATTCGCGACGCTCTCGACGGCGCTATCGCCCGACCAGACCACGAGTGCCACGGTCTTGCTCCACGGGATCCTCGAGCCGGCGGCCATGGCATTCATCCTGCTCGCCTTGCGTCCGACCAGGAGTCATCTAATCGTCCTTCTGATGGTTGTGGCAGTCTCGGTCGGCATCGGCGGTTTGCTCAACATGATTCAGACGATCCCAGCGATGAAGACGCTCGGGGTCATGCAGGACCAACGGCTCCTCTTCTCTCGCATCACGTACTTCAACGTTGGGCTCTTCGGTGAGATGCTGGCCATGGCCATGCCGCTCCTGCTCGCAATCCTTCTGGCGTACCGACGTGGTCATCTGCAGCTGCGGCGAGTCGTCGTGGCTCTGCTCATCTCCACCCTTGCCGTCTCCGTCGTAAGCCTTTTTCTGACGTTCTCCAAGAGCGCCTATCTGGCAGCGTTCGGCGGCTGTCTCGTCCTGCTCCTGCTGGTCGTCCAGAGCTGGCGGCGGCGAGCCTCGATCGTCCTGGTCTTGGGCCTCCTCTCCACCGCGGTGATTCCGTGGCCGGTCATCTTCCTGCAAGTGGCCCCGCCGCTCCAGCAGGCCTACCAGGACACGATGGTTTCGCTCGTGGGCGAGAGCCGTTACGACTCCTGGGACCCATCGACTCTCTCCGGTCGCGGCTCACTCTTCGAGCGCTGGTACGCGACGCGGGCCGCCATGCAGATGGCCGTCGATCATCCACTCTTGGGTGTCGGGCTGGATCAGTTTCAGGGTCAGTATGTGGGGCATTACCGGCCGCCGGAAGCGCATCTGGATCTCGACTGGGCCCATTCGATGTTTCCCGAGGTAGCCGCGGAGCTCGGCTTGCCGGCGCTGATCCTGGACTTGACCTTCTATGCTGCGGCGATGCTCGCCTTGTGGCGGCTCTACCGAGCCCCACCTGATCCGCTGACGCGGTTGCTGGCTTGCGCCTTGCTTGCTGTCGTCGTGTCGTGGCTGCTGGTTGGCACGGCTTTTGCTGGGGACATGTACCGGCCGTGGCGCAACATGTCCTCGGACTACGTGATGATGGCAGTCCTTGTGGCGGGTGCGTTGGCGTTGTATCGAATGACGCGAGGCCGGGCCGGTCCAGCCGCGGTTTCGTCGGCAGCCACCAATGGATCCGCCGCGGACTAGCCGGCTACGTCACAGTCCGGATCCACCACTCGCCGCTTGTCAGAACCTCAGGCCGGCCAGGATGCGATGCATGCGGCGGGCGGCTTTGCCGCGGTGCGAGATGCGGTTCTTGGCCTCGGCGGTCCACTCACCGAGTGTCCGGCCGCCCGGCGGCTCCACTGCCGGCTCGAAGATCGGGTCGTAACCGAATCCGCCGTCGCCCTTCGGAGCGGTTGCGATGCGTCCGCCCAGGGTTCCGTGGGCCGACCGAACCGGGACCCCGCCTCGTGGCCCGGCAGCTTCGGGGAGTGCCAGCGCCAGGGCGCAGCGATAGCGCGCCGCCCGTCGTTCCGGCGGCAGGCCCGCCAGCTCGCGGAGCAGCTTGACGTTGTTCTCTTCGTCCGTGGCGTTCTCGCCGGCGTAGCGCCGCGTTCGGACGCCCGGGCCGCCGCCGAGCGCGTCCACCTCGAGCCCGGAATCGTCGGCCAGAGTGGGCAGGCCGGAGAGGGCGGCAAAGAAGCGGGCCTTCTTGGCCGCGTTGGATTCGAACGTCTCGCCGTCTTCGATCGCATCGCCCGGAATGGCCGCGTCGTCGAGGGAGACCAACTCCGCATGCAGCGGCCCCAGCAGCTCACGCAGCTCACGCAGCTTGTGGGCGGACCGCGTCGCTACCAGGAGGCGCGATCGATCGGGAGTCGACGACGGCTTGCGCGCGGACGACCGCTCGAGTGCCGCGGCTGATCGCCGGGACGCCACCTGACCTGTGGCCTGCTAGCGCTTGACCGAGGCGAACGCCTCAGCCTGCGCTGCGAAAAGCTTCTCGAGCCCGCCGGCCGCCATGTCGAGCATCCGGTCAACATCCGCTCGGTCGAACGGCTTGCCCTCGGCCGTGCCCTGCAGCTCTACATATTTGCCGGCGTCGGTGGCCACGACGTTGAAGTCCACCTCTGCCTTGGAGTCTTCGGAATAGTCGAGGTCCAGGCAGGTCACGCCGTTCACGATGCCGACGCTCACGGCGGCTACGCGACCGATCAGACAGCGCTCCATGCCGTAGGTTCGCATGGCGACGGCCATGGCCACCCAGCCGCCCGTGATCGATGCGGTGCGGGTTCCGCCGTCGGCGTTGAGGACGTCACAGTCGATCGTGATCGAGCGCTCGCCCAGCTTGGCCATGTCCACGACGCCTCGCAGCGACCGACCGACCAGCCGCTGGATCTCGTACGTCCGCCCGCCGACCTTGCCCTTGGCTGCCTCGCGGATGTTCCGCTCGTTGGTGGCGCGGGGCAGCATGCTGTACTCGGCCGTGACCCAGCCGGTGCCCTTGCCCCGAAGATGCGGCGGAACCTTGTCCTCGATCGTAGCCGCGCACAGCACCTCGGTGCCGCCAACCTTGATCAGGCACGATCCCTCGGCCCACTTCTGGACGCCCAGGGTGAGAGTGAGCGGTCTCAGGTCTACAGGGAGGCGGCCGTCAGACCGCTGTAGCGATCCAGCTCCGATTGTCATTTTGCCGACTCCTTGTTCGCCGCGGTCGGGTGGCCGCCGGCCTCGGCGCGCGCCTCAGCCTTTGCAGCATCCCACAACTCGTCGAGTTCGGCGAAACTCATGTCGCGGAGTTGAACGCCCCGCTCGCGTGACATTCTCTCGACGCGGCGGAATCGACCGCGGAACTTCTCACCCGCGGCTCGGAGCGCGTCCTCGGCCTCCACGCCGTGGCGTCGGGCCAGGTTGGTCACGACGAGCAACAGGTCACCGACTTCCTCGCGCTTCTCCTCGTCCGTTGTGGCCGCAGCCAGCTCGGCCAGCTCCTCATGGACCTTGTCGAGGATGCCGACGATCTCGGGCCAGTCATAGCCCAGGTTGGCCGCACGTTCCTGCATCTCCTGCGTTGCGGCAAGCGCCGGCATCGATTTGGATATGCCGTCGAGGGCACTGCGGATCTCGGTTGTCTCGCCGGGAGCACCTGGGGCGGCGGCGGCCTCCTCGCGCTCAGCTCGCTTGATCTGCTCCCACTGCCGATTGACGTCGCCGGTTGTGGAGACGCGGGCGTCACCAAAGACATGCGGGTGGCGGCGAACGATCTTGCGGCTGATCGCCTCTTGCACGTCGGTCATGTCGAAGACCCCCGCCTCGGCCGCCAGCTGAGCGTGCAGGACGATCTGGAGATACAGGTCGCCGAGTTCGCCTGCCAACTCAGGAGTCGCGCCGCGATCGAGGATGTCGTAGACCTCGTGGGCCTCTTCGAGCAGGTGCTTCTTGAGTGACTGGTGCGTCTGCTCGCGGTCCCACGGGCAGCCGTCCGGCCGACGCAGCCGATCGACAATCCAGGGCAGTGCCCAAGGGCTGGTAACGGCGCGTTCGGGCGCCAACGGCGCCAGGTACAGGGGCCCGGCCAGGGCCGCCGAGTCCAGGCTGCCGACGGTTGTGACCTCGGGCATGCCGACGCGGCCCACGATGTGGTCGACTGGGTAGAGGCGCCGCAGGATGGCCAGCGCACCTCGGTCGGCCGGCGCATGCCGGCCCGGCAGTGGCGACTCCACTGCCTCCGGCGGTCGGGTGGTGCGCAGAACGGTCAGCGGAACCAGCAGCAGCGGCCGCGATGGCTCGATTGGCGTCTCCGCGAGTCGATCAGCCGTGGCAATCTGCAGCCCGGCCGTGGGGTCTAGCCCCCAGCGGATTCGAGCCTCAGCGACGAATGCGTCGAGCACCAGTCCCGCGCGGCTACGGAGTCGGCGAGGGCGGGGCCATGGCAGCTATGCCGGCCGTGTCGGTCCAGACCAGGGCACTGGCTTGAAGTTCGGCCAGCCAGCGCGGGTAGACGGTCATCTTGAGTTTTGCCTGTGTATCCGCGTCTTCGGTGCGGGTCTGCTCGTCGACGACCTTGTACACCCAAAATGCGTTGCCGGACACCATGCGGCTCACGCCGCCGATCGGCGTCTGCCAGATCGCCGCTTCCTGGTCGGCCGTCAGCATGTACTTCGTGACCCAGCCCATATCTCCGCCCTTGGCGGCGTCGGACGAGTCGCTGATCTTCCCGGCCTCGACGGCAAAGTCCACGCCCGAGTTGATATTGAGCTGGGCGTTGGCGATTCGCTGGCTTGGTCCGGGGCGCCGGCCCTCAAACTGCACGACCACGTATCCGCTCGACGTCTCCTGAATCGGGTCCAGGATCGTGCCGGCGGCAAGGCCATCCGCGAACAGCGCTGTGCCGACGTTGGCCATGCCAAGTCCTTGGCTGCCGGATGCGGTTTGGGCAGCGAACAATGGGTTCGTGAGCCAGGGCAACTCGCCACTGCGCGTATTGACGTAGAGGTCGTCGTTCACGGTCGTGTCGGCGGCCATGGTCACGAACTTGGACGGGTCGGCTCGGAGCGTGGCCACCGCGGCATCAGCGCGCGTCTTGGCATCTGCCCAAGAAGGATCGGTCGCGGCGACGCCGGCGGCGTTTGCCTCGCTGTGGGCTGGTGCGAAGACAAGCATCCGAAACTTGACCTCATCGCCATCTCCCGGGGTGCCGATGCCTTTCGAAATCGCGATCTCGAGAACATGGCGCTGTACGGTCGGGCTGGTGACGTACTGGGCCTCGATCTTGTCTTGGACGGCCTTGGAGAGTGCCTCGCTCTTGGCGAAGGCCCGATACGTGTCCCCGTACCCCACCGAAGTCTCCCACTCCGTGTCCACGAACTGGGGCACGACGGTCGTGACCGTGGCGAAGCGGTACATGCCGTCTATGCCCTTGAAGACGGGCGTGATGTCGTTGGCCTTGCCCAGCGCGAAGACGGCATTGAGCAGGTCCAAGTCCAGGTCCAGGTTCAGGTTGTCCTTGCTCATGAGCCCGAGGTCGCCGAGACCGCCAGCGTTGATGATGGTGACCTGACCTGACTCTGTGGCCACGTCAGACCAATTCTTGCCGGCCTTCACCTCGTCAAGGAGCGCCTGAATCCTGGTTTTGGCGGCGGCATCATCGGCGGCAGTGACCACCGTCGCCGGCGCCACCGCCGTGGGCTGAACGCCGATGACCATTACGTGGCGCAACTCTGGCAGAGTGGCGTCCAACTGGATCTGGTCGTTCACCTGCGCGTCGGTGACCGTGATGTTGTTCTTGGCCGCGTACTGGCGGAGCGTGGCCTCGTTCTGGAGTTGAGTGAGGGCGCTGCTGTCGATCGTGGTTGGATCCTGGCCGGACGTCGCATTGCTGGTAAGGGTCTGGTACTCGACGGACGTGATCTTGCCCTGGTTCCGAAGTGTCGTGTAGTCGACGATCTGGCGCTTGATGCGAGACACGTTCATGTCCGCCCGATTGCGGACGGTGTCCTTGCCTATGACCTCGCCGTTGACCGCCGAGATCGGGGCCCAATGGGCCGAGTAGTAGTTGGCGACAAATACTCCGCCCATGAGCGCCAGCGCCGCCGCGATGGCGAGCGAAAAGCTGAGCGTGACGTAGATGGAGCGGCGGCTGTCGTCGCGTCGGGCTCGGCGACGTGTGGGCTTGGCCACCGGTCGGGAACGGAAGGTCATCTGGGCGTCCTGGTTACGAGCGGGGCCCGGCTACACACGCCGGGGTAACGGAGCCGTATGCTACCGCATTCCGCTTCCTGAAACGGAGGAGCAGTGGGCTGGACTGCCGATCCGCGCGCTCGATGCGGCCCATCGCTGGGCTATTTGGGCCCGGCGTGGGTTGACTTCTTGCCATGCGATCCGGTCGTCAGCCGATCCACGACCTCACGAAACGCCTCGCCCTGGCGCGACCAACTCAACTCGTCCAGACGCTGCTTCGTTTGAGCGACGCGGGTCTCGCGTCCGGGAGCGTCGTCGACGAGCTTCAGAATGGTCGCGGCCAGCGACTCGGGATCCCCCGATTCGTAGATGGACAAGGTGTCCGGCTTGAAGTAGCGCTCCACCGTGGGCAAGCGCGACGCAACGATAGGCTTGTCCATCGCCGCGCCCTCCAGCACCTTCGTCGAGAGGCTCATGCCGGTGAACGGGTCGAGCCGTGTTGGCGCCACGGCGATGTCACCCTCGGCCAAGGCGCGCGGCACATCCTCGATGGGGATCCGGCCGCCGAAGGTGACTCGATCGGCGATGTCGAGATCGGCGGCCAGAGCCTGGAGCGTGGGAAGGGTGTCGCCACGGCCGTAGAAGGTGGCCATGACCGGTAGACTCGGGCGGCTGCGAGCCATCGACGCTACCGCTCGAACGACCACGTCCAGCTCGTATATCGGCGTGAGCGCGCCTGTGTATACGATGCGGAGAGTGCCATCAGCCATGAACTCGCGGCGTGGGTGGGTGCTCGGATCGAAGAGCGCAAGGTCGGGGCCGTCCACGATCACCGTGACCTTGTCCTTCCGGACTCCCATTTGCCGAAGGCGATCGCCCAGGGGCTCGTTGACGGTCAACACCTCGTTGGCGAAGACGCACGACAACTTCTCCTGAAGCTGCAGGAGTCTGTAACTGATCGGGTTGGCGGCCTTGGGGAATCTGCTCTTGAAGAACTCCGGCATGGCCTCGTGGAGGTCGAGCAGCACGGGAACGCCCGCCAGTTTCATCGGTAGGGCCGCGAAGACCAGGTAGTCAGGAAGGGAGTGGACCTCGACGAGGGCATATCGCCGGCGGCGGTGGGCACGCGTAGAGGCCCACAGCGCCCGAACGAGGAAGGCACCGTACTCGGCCAGATATACGGGCAGGCCGGCACCCTGATGCCGGCCAACGGGCAGGCGATGCACATTTACGCCGTGAAGTACGCCAGTTGGGTCCTCATCCGGGCGTCGCAGGCCGAACACATCCACTTCCCAGCCGGCCGCCACGAGCGTCTCGGCCTCGCGTCGAACGCGAGCATCCTCCTCGTAGTAAGCGTGGACGATCATGCACACGGGCCGTCGCGACGCACGTTTGGTCACTGATTTTCCCCCGTGGTGGTGAGAGTCAAGGCGGCCGCGATGCGCTCCGCCGCGCCCGAGGCTGTCAACTGAAGGTTGGCGGCGCGCGCAACGGCCTGCTCGATGCCTTGAGCCAAGGGAGCGCGGAGTGATATCTCGCGCAGGGCGGCTTCGCGGTCAAGCCCGATGAGCACGGCCGAGCTGCCTGTGCCACCGATCGCCTCCACCCATTCGGTCGTAGTCCGGAGGACGAGGCACGGAACGCCCAGCCAGGTCGACTCGCGCTGAACGCCGCCGGAATCGGTCAGCACCGCGGCGGCGTGAAGTTGTAGAGCGAGCGACGATCGATAGCCCTGCGGCTCCACGACGGCCACTCCCACCGGGAGGGCTACGCCGGCGGCGTGGAGGGCCGCTCGCGTCCCAGGGTGGAGTGCCAGGACCACGGGTCGATCGGGCGAGGCAACCGCACCGAGCAGGGCCGTCCATCTGGCTATCGCCACCAGGTCGCGGTTCTCGGCCCGATGTACGGTCGCAAAGAGATAGCGTCCGGGTGCCAATGGCAGGCCGAGCCTCTCGGCCAGGCGCCGAAGAACGGCTGGGCCCCGTATCTCATCCAAAACGAGGGCGGCAAGGTCGAGCATCAGATCGCCTACTTCGAGCACGCCTGCGGTGATGCCCTCGGCGGCGAGGTTGGCCACCGCGGCCGGCGTGGGGGCGAAAAGCCAGCGCGAGAGATGGTCCGCCACGATTCGGTTCAGCTCCTCAGGCATGCGCCGGTCGTGGCTGCGCAGGCCGGCCTCGACATGGGCCACGGGAATGCCCAGCTTTGCTGCCGCCAGGGTCCCGGCCAGAGTGGAGTTGGTGTCGCCGTACACCAGCACGGCGTCGGGCTTCTCGGCTGTGAGCAGCGGCTCGAGAGCGATCAACATCCGGCCGGCTTGGTCGCCATGGCCTCCGCCGCCGAGCCCCAGAGAGTGGTCGGGCCTGGCAAGGCCAAGCTCGTCGAAAAAGTTGCCGGCCATGGCCTCGTCGTAGTGCTGGCCGGTATCCACGAAGATCTCTTCACAGACGCGGCGCAGGACGGGCTGCAGCGCGGCCGCCTTGATCAGCTGCGGTCGCGTGCCGACGACACTGACGATTCGCACCTCGTCCGCCGCCTACCTACCGGCCGGGGAGTTGCCCGGGCGGCGTCTGGTGGCGTCCTGGACGCCGATCCCCACGTAGCGGACGTTCTCCGGCAGCTCGATCTCGCGCAGGCTGTTGCGCCCGTCGAGGATCACCTCGAGCTTCGGGAAGAGCGAGAAGTCGAGCCGCTCCCAGATCTTGTCCGCGGTCTGGGTGACGATGGCTCGGAAGGGCGCCGGCTGGCCCCACTCGTAGGCCGCGGCGCAGCACCGTACGATTTCCTCAACTGAGAGGAGAGGGTCGTAGGCCGCGACTTCGGCGCCGTGGAACGACAGGCGCTCTATGAGCGGTAGAGCACGCGAGTAGGCCAGCTCCTTGACGGTCTCGCGGTAGGTCAGGCCCAGGACCAGGATGGGCACTTCGTCCAGATCACCGAGGAGCGCCTCGAGGGACTTGATTGCGGCGCCCACCTGGGCGTCGTTGGTTCGGCGGGAGACCGCGACGACCTCGAGGTCCGGGGCGCGGCTCAGCAGCAGGTGGGGATAGACGGGAATGCAGTGTCCGCCGACGCCGATGCCCGGCTGGTGGATGTGCGAGTAGGGCTGGCTGTTGGCGCCCTGTATGACTTCCTGAATGTCGACGCCCACGCGATCGGCGTACCGGGCAAACTCGTTGGCCAGGGCGATGTTGACGTCGCGGTAGGTCGTGTCGGCGATCTTGCTGAACTCGGCCGCCTCGGCGCAGCTCATGGACACGATCTCTGCGTCAAGCACGGAGTCGTAGAAGCTGGCCGCTCGGCGCCCCGACTCGGGACCGATGCCGCCGACCAACTTGGGATAAGTGGCGAGGTTCGCGAAGACGGCGCCCGAGAAAAGGCGCTCTGGCGAGAAGGCCACGAAGAAGTCCGTTTCGGCCACCAGGCCCGTGGCAGCCTCGATCCTGGGTGCGAATCGGCCGCGCGTGTCGCCCACGGGCAGAGTTGTCTCGAAGATGATCGTGACGCCGGGGTGGACGCCGACGGCGATCGAATCCACGGCAGAGTCCATGTAGCGGTAGTCAGGCTGCTGGGCGTCGTCGAGCATGACCGGAACGATCAGGACGACCACGTCCGCCTCGCCGGCGGCAGCTGCGGCATCGGTGGTGGCGTGGAGGCGGCCGGTGGCGTGAGCCTCCACCACTCCTTCGGCGAGGCCCGGTTCCTCGGCCACATGTGAATGGCCTGCGTTGATCGCGGTCACGACGTCTGGATTGACGTCCACGGCGGTGACGTTCCAGCCGTGGCTGGCGAACTGCACCGCGAGGGGCAGTCCCATCTTGCCGGCACCCACGACGACGGCCCGGCCCGCGGTACCCGGTTCGCCCGTCCACGGGCTGACGAGACGAGGGGCGGCGTGCATGCACGGGTTTGCCGGCGGGGCGATGGACCCACCCAGGAGGCTGGCCACGCGTGACGGGCGGAGGACGATTGTCATTGGGCTGAAAGCCTCGAGGGTAGGCCCGAAAGGTCGATGGGCCGGTGCTCCGAGGCCGCGGTCAGCAGAGCGTTGGCGATGGCCACCGCCCATAGCCCATCCTCGGCGTCCACGTACGGCCGCTCGCCCGTCCGGACCACGCGGACGAACTCATCCAATTCTGCCCGGAGCGGTTCGATGTTGGCGATCGGGATCTCGGCTACATCGCCGGTGAAGGTGGTGGCATAGCCGCGGATCATCTGCGGGCGGTCCACGTTGGAGCGAGTGAAGGTCAGCTTCTGGGTCAAGTAGTCCAGCTCGAACATACCTTCTTCGCCGACGGTCACCAGACTGCGCCGCTTGGCGGGCGTGAGCCAGTCCACATCCAGGAAGCCTGTGGTTCCGGACGGGAAGTGCATCAGGCCGAACGTCAAATCCTCGTGGGTGGCGTGGAGGCGCCGGGCAGTCTCGGCGTAGACGCGGACGGGTCGTTCGTTGGCGATCCAGCAGAGCATGTCCACGTCGTGAGTACCCAGGTCCACGGTCACTCCCACGTCGCGTATCCGGGCCGGGAATGGGCCGGCTCGCCGGCTGGTGATGGCATAGATCGTGGAAAGCCAGCCCTCGCGGAGCAGACGGCCCATCTCCATGACGGCCGGGTTGTACCGTTCCACGTGACCAACCTGAACGCGCACCCCGCGCTTGCGGGCCGCATTAACGATGGTGAGGCCGTCTTCGACTGTTGCGGCCAGGGGTTTCTCAACCATGACGGCCAGGCCGCGCTCGATGGCCGCGAGGGCCAGCGAAAGGTGGGCTGTAGTCGGTGCGGCCAGAACGACGCCGTCCAGGTCAGCCGCTTCGATCATGGACAGCGGATCGGCAAAGCCCTGGGCGCCCGTTTGCGACACCGCCGCTTCGAGCGCGGTGGCATCCGGGTCGGAAATGGCCGCAAGCGTGGTCTCGGGGTGATTGGAGATCACCCGCAGGTGGTTTCGGCCCATCGAGCCCAACCCGGCCAGGCCGAGCCGCAGGAGCGCGCTCATGAGCGGTCGCCCACACCTACTGCGTTGCGAAGCACGGCCGTGCGCAGTGCCTCGATGACCTGCTGCTGCTCGGCCTCGGTCAGGCCTGGGTACATCGGCAGCGACATGCAGCTCGCGGCCGCGGCATCCGTATTGGGCAGGTCGGCCTCGATGCCAAGCTCCATCACGTACGCCTGGCGGTGGCATGGGATCGGGTAGTAGATGCCGCAGATGACGCCGGCATCCTTCATCTCGGCCACGACCTGGTCGCGGGCCGACCCGACGCCGATGGTGTACTGGTGGTAGACGTGAGTCCGGCCGTCGGGCCAGATGGGCAGGCGGATCGGCAGATCGGCGAAGGCCTCATCGTACCGCTTGGCAATTGCCTGGCGGCGGCCCGTGTTGCGCTCGAGCTTGTCCAGCTGGATCAGGCCCATGGCCGCAGCAATGTCGGTCATGCGGAAGTTGTAGCCGAGGATCTCGTGGTGATATCGCTCCCTCATGCCCTGGTTGCGGTAGAGCCGGATCCAGTCGGCCAGGCGATTGTCGTTGGTGGTGACGAAGCCGCCCTCGCCGGTGGTCATGTTCTTGGTGCCGTAGAGGCTGAAGGCCGCGGTCCCGAAACCGCCCGCTCGGCGGCCGCGGTAGAGAGCCCCGTGTGCCTGGCAGGCGTCCTCGACCACGGTCAGACCGTAGCGGTCGGCGATTGCCCCGATGGCGTCCATGTCGGCCACTACGCCGAAGAGGCTGACCGGACAAATTGCCCTCGTCCGCGGCGTGATCGCGGCCTCGATTCGGCCCGCGTCCATCAGATACGTGTCAGCCTCGATGTCCACAAATACCGGCGTGGCGCCGGTGAAAAGGATGGAGCTGACCGTGGCGTTGAAGGTGTGGGAGACGGTGATGACCTCGTCGCCGGGGCCAAGGCCCAACCCGGCGAAGATCGACATCAACGCGACCGTGCCGTTGGAGAGGGCAATGGCGTGTTTGGCGTCGCAGAATGTTGCCCAGCGCTCCTCGAGTTCGGCGACCTTGCGCCCGCCGGCGATCATGCCGCTCTGAATGACTTCAGTAACGGCGGCGATCTCCTCGGGGCCAAGATCAGGGCGCGCGGGCGGGATCATGCTGAGACTCCTATGCTCGGTGCGGGTCGCTCCACCAGCGAGCCGCTTTGCACACTGAACGCGAAGACGCGACTGCACCGCGGGCAGGTGAGGGAAGCGTTGGGTGAGGGATTTGGGGCGGCGTTGGCTCCGGTTTCATCGGCGAGCCGGGCACCACAGGCGCAGACCCAGCCGAGTCGGCGGGCCGGATTGCCGGCCACCAGGGCGTAGTCGGGTACATCGCGCGTAACGACCGCACCGGCGCCTATGGTGGCAAATCGGCCGACTGTGATCCCGGCCACGACAACGGCTCCGGCACCGATGGAGCAGCCGTCCCGCAGCTCGGTGGGGCTGACCGTCCAGTCGTCACCGCGGGCAAGCTCACCAGTGGCAGTCACGGCGCGCGGGTATCGATCATTGGTCAGGATCGCCCCCGGGCCGATGAAGACGCCGTTGCCGACCGTTACGCCGTGGTAGACAAGCGCTCCGTTCTGGACTTTCACCCTGTCGCCGAGGCGGACCCCCTCATCGATGAAGGCATCCCTGCCGATGATGCACTCGGCTCCCAGGCTGGCTCCACTGCGCAGCACGGCACGATTCCACACGCAGGTGCGTGGGCCGACGCTGACGCCGGCTTCCAGCTCTGCTGACGCGTGAACCCGCGCCGTGGGGTCAATCACGAGGCACTCCTGGGGCGGAACGGAGGTGGCGGAGAGATTCTCGGACGTCACTCAGCCGGCTCCAAAGTATACCGGACACCCTGGTGGACGGCCGCGCTCCGGGCTCCTGGGCCGACCGCTCACGTGAACGATCAGGCCCAATGCCTATCCGAGCGATGGGCCGAAGACGCTACTCTCGGCTCCGCTTGCCAAGACGGAGCAGCCCGGCGGCAAGGGCCAGTCCGGCTCCAACGGCGAGAGCGCCACGCCAATCCAGGACCGTCCGAACATCGCCCTCCACCTTCCGGGCGACCAGAATGATGGTGCTGCTCTTGCCCTCGAGGGTGACGTTGCCGGCGACGATCGTGCGTGCGCCGCCCTGGTGGACCACCACATTGCGGGCGAGGACTGTTCGCGCGAACCCTTGTGTCACCGATACGTCGCCGCCGATAGCTACGCCTATCGCGCCGAGTTCCACCGAGATTCTCTCGCCCCGGGCGCAGCCGATGGCCCCCATCCGGACGGCGATGTCGTCTGCCTCGGCCCGACCGATGCCGCCCTGGGTGACTGTGATGTCTTCGGCCGAGGCAGCCGCGATGCCGCCCTTCGCGACAGTGACCGACTCTGCCTCAACCTCACCGGCACCGCCTTGAGTGATGTTCACAGTCGTGGCTTCGATGCGGCGGCCTTGTGGCTCAGGCACAACGATGGCGTGCGGAGTTGCTGCGGGTTTCGGTTCACGGGCCATGGACCGCGTCTCTGAAGGAAGGGCGGCGGGGGCCTTGGTCGTGGCCGTGGCCGATCGTCGCGCTCGCACAGGCTTCGGCACACCCGGCTCGGCGGCTTTGCGCAATGTGCGTCTCACGGTTCCGTTGCCCGACTCCTCGCTCATTTCGATCCCTTCTCTACTGGCTGCCGGTCGCGCGGGCCGGGCCGACCGCATACGACCGCCTGCGCCAGCCTACAGCGGCGGCCCTACCAGCGGTAGTGGCTCACGGTATTCGGCCGGTGTCCGCGTCCACTGCTGGGGCCTGTCTGATGGCAGATCGCGCCGACTCAGCGTGCGCGAAGGCTCCCGACCAGCGCCAGCAAAGTGGGGTTTGAGCGATCGCGGTCGGACAGAATCGGTCGGCCGTCGGGCGTCCCGCCGATCCTGGGCCAGGGCACACCCACGGCCGGGTCATCCCAGGCGAAGCCGAGCTCATCGGTGCCGTCGTACTCATTCGTCACGAGATAGAGGAGCTGCAGCGACTCCAGGGCGAGGAAGCCGTGAGCAACGCCGGTGGGGATCGTGACCGCCTCCGCCGCGCCCAGTTCGCGCATCTCGATGACGGCATGAGCAGATGGATCGGCAAGAACCGGGCGCACGTCTACGAGGGCCACGAGCGCTCGGCCACTCACGACGGTCCAGTAGTCGAGCTGGCGGCGATGGTAGTGCAGCCCGCGAAGGACGCCGGGCGCGGACGTGGAGAGGTTCGCCTGAACGAAGCGCGCACCCGGAAGCCCGGCAACTTCCTCAGTCAACTGCCCTAGGAGCGAGGCTCGCCAGATCTCGACGAATGAGCCGCGGGAGTCGGCCAGCCGGTTGAGGCGTCCATAGCGCACGCCCCGGATCCGCGAACCGGCCTCGCCCGCAGGAGCCTCGGCCGCAGGAGCCTCGCCCGCAGGAGCCTCGCCCGCAGGCGTTTCGCCCGCAGGAGCCTCGCCCGCAGGCGTTTCGCCCTGACTCATCGTCCAGCCTCCATTCTTCGGGTGAGCAACTTCATGTATTCCGCCGCTGCGTCCTGCCATGACCGCAGCAGCCCGCCGGGGAGTGGCGTCGCTTCGAGTACGCCCCAGGCCGGCGGGTTCGACGGTCGCGGCCACGTGCTCAACGGAACGTCGTTGGTGGCGACGTCGATGCCAGCCAGTCGCAGGATCTCGCGGGCCCACTCGGCGCGCGACGCCCGCCCCGCGTTGATGATGTGGTGTATCCCGCCGAGGTTGCGGCCACCGGGCCGGCTCCACTCGACGATCAGGGCGACGATCGCGGCGGCCAGGTCCGGGGCGTAGGTCGGGCAGCCCACCTCGTCCGAGACGAGGCTCAGCGCTTGCCCGGCAGCTCGAGCTTTTTCGCCGGCGGCGACGATCTTCTGCGGGAAGTCCAGGCCGGGCAGGCCGCACAGCCAGGCGGTTCGGACGATGGCCAGAGCGGGAACGGCCGGCGGCTCCGACGTGCTGCCGGCCACCGTGGCGGCGGCGAACCCGTCGCCCGTGGCACCGTAGGCTGCCCTGGCGGCCATCTCCCCGGCAAGCTTGGCTGCGCCGTAGGGATTGCCCGGGTTCGGCCGGTCCGTCGGGCCGTATGACAGGCCGTCGGTCCGCCGTCCGTCGAAGACCTCGTTCGTGGACACGATAACCAGGGCCGCTCCGGCATCGGCGCTGGCTTGCGCCATCTCGCCGGCGGCTGTTCCGTTGCGGCGCATGGCCAGCTCTGGGTCGCGGGCACAGCCGTCAACGTCGGTCCACGCCGCCGCGTGGATTACCACGTCGGGTCGATGGAGCGTGACCAGCCGGCGCGCGGAAAGAGGGTCGTCGAGGTTGTGCACGGGTAGGTCCCATGCCAGGACTTCGTGCACTCCGGGAGACTCAGTGAGCTGCTTGACCAGGGAGGTGCCGAGCCGCCCGCCCGCTCCCGTTACGGCTACTCGCATCCGTGCGACGCTCTCACCGGGCCTCGCGGGAGCCGGCCAGCCGAGCCCCGTACTGGCGCTGGTAGTAGTCCTTCCATTCCCCGGACTTGATGCTCCGCCACCAATCCTGGTTCTGGAGATACCAGTCCACCGTTGCGGGCAAACCCGCCTCGAAGGACACCTTGTTCGTCCAGCCGAGGGCGGCGAGCCTGGAGCTGTCCATGGCGTAGCGGCGGTCGTGGCCAGGCCGATCCTCGACCTGCCTGACGAGCGACCACGGCTTGCCCAGGTGCCGCAGGAGGATCGTGACTACATCGCGGTTAGTTCGCTCGTTGTTCCCGGCGACGTTGTACGTCTCACCGGAGACGCCGTGCTCCAGGACGTGGCCGATGGCTCCGGCATGGTCCGTGACGTAAAGCCAGTCCCGGCGCTGGAGGCCGTCGCCGTAGAGCGGCAGCTGTTGGTCGTCGATGGCATTCGTCACGAAGAGCGGGATCAGTTTCTCGGGGTGATGGTATGGGCCATACGTGTTGGACCCGCGAGTGATCACCACATCGAGGCCGTAGGTCACGAAGTAGGACCGAGCGAGTAGCTCTCCGCCGGCCTTCGCCGAGGAGTAGGGCGACCGCGGCGTGAGCCGGTCATCCTCGCGGCTCTCGCCGGTTTCGACCGAGCCGTAGACCTCGTCGGTGGAGACTTGCAGGAAGCGCGGAGCGGCCGTGCGCTCTCCCTTGGCAGCACGTGCCTGCTCGGCCCGGCAGGCCTCGAGCAGAACGTGGACGCCCAACACATCCGTCCGGAGGAAGGCCTCGGGGTCCAGGATGGACCGGTCCACGTGCGACTCGGCAGCGAAATTGACGACGGCGTCGACCTGGGCCATCAGTGGCGCCACGACCTTCGGGTCGGCGATGTCGCCCTGGACGAAACGGAGTCTGGCGGCCTGCTCGGGATCGGCCTCGACTGGGGCCAGGTTGGCGCGATTGCCGGCGTAGGTCAGCTTGTCGATGACGGTGATGTGCGTCCCGTCCTTGCGGGCTAGGACGTCCCGAACGAAACACGACCCGATGAAGCCAGCTCCGCCGGTAACCAGCAGCCGCTGGAAGCGCGGATGGGTGCCGGTCATGCGCTCGGCCTCGTGGGTGGTGGAGACATGCGTCCGGCGCGCGACTCTTGTTCGGAGAGCTCGGCCGCCCGGATGAGCGAGGTGACGGTGCCGGCGTCGGTCCACAGGCCATTGAACTTGGGAGCGAACAGGTTGCCTGGCAGGTAGTGGTTCAAGAGATCGGTGATCTCAAGCTCGCCACGCCCTGAGGGCACCAGCTGATCCACTACCGCGAATGCGCTGGGGCGGAGAAAGTAGACGCCGATCGGGATCAGGTTGCTCTTTGGCTTGGCCGGCTTCTCCTCGAAACCCACGATGCTGCCCGCCGCATCGAACTCCGCGACGCCGAATCGCGCCGGATCCGCGACCTCATACAGGAGCGTGCCCGCGCCCCACGGCCCGGCCTCGAACTCGCGGGCGGTTTCCGCCAACGGTGGCCCGAGCAGAACGTTGTCGCCCAGAACGCAGCAGAAGGCATCGTCGCCGACGAAATCGCGCGCCAGGCCGATGGCGTGGGCGATGCCCATCGCGCCGCGCTGGTAACGGTAGGTCAGATTCAGCCCAAAATGCTCGCCGTCGGCCAGCAGTTCCACCACGTCGCCGACGCTCTTGCCGCCCACGATGACCATAACTTCACGAATACCCATGTTCGCGAGTGTGGCGATTGGGTAGTAAATCATGGGCCGGTCATAGATCGGCAGAAGGTGCTTGTTAGTGACAATCGTAAGCGGGAACAGGCGCGTGGCTGTGCCTCCCGCGAGAACGAGTCCCTTCACTCCGGCTCCAGTCAGTGCGTGAGAATCGAGAGTACCAGTTCTGGTCCGGCTGTTGTCCGCCTCGTCCTGCCGCCGCCGATCAGCACTGCGCGATTGGAGATGCCCCTGGTTTGGCCGAGCTTGCCGGGCGGAGCGAACCGGACGGGCCTGGGCTGGCCGATGGGACCGGCGGACCGAAACCGCCCTGGTAATCGACGATTATCAGCACGAATGTGGCATCGGTCAGGTGGGCGGCGGGCTTGATAGTCGCACTCTTGACGGGGGTGTTCGGATCCGTCGAGACATCAACGATTTCGCCAATCAGCAACATCGGCGGATACGGCGATATGTCGTTGGTGCACGGCAGCGCCTCGCCTGCCGTGACGACGGCGTCCCCAACGGTGAGCGTCGTAGCGTCAACGTAGGACATCTGGAGCTGGCCGCTGATGGAGCCGCGGATAGTGCCCGTCGCATTGCTCTTGGCTTCCTTGCCAACGACCACGGCCAACGGGTCGCTCACGAGGAGGACCATCGAAACCGTCGCATCCACTTCAGAGATCCGGCCGACCAGCGCGCCGCCGGCGTCTATCACAACCTGTCCCGGGGCCAGGCCATCGCTGCTGCCCTTGTTGAGGAGAAGGGTCCTTGGTCGGACGTCCGACAGATCGCGAACAATCACGCGTGCGGGCGTCGTCCGATACGGAACCGATAGCTGGGCCGCCGTGATCTTGGTCCAGTCGTCATTGAGCTTCGAGATCGCCGGCATCCTGTCCAATTGCTCTTTGAGAGTCTGGTTCTCCAGGCGCAAACGTTCGCTGTCCGTCCTGAGTTTGTCGATCTGGGTCAAGGCCGACCAGTAGGAACCAGCCGTGTCTGCCGCGTTGCTCAGAACTGTCTCGGCCGGGCTGACTGCCCAGTTGACGGCAGACTGAAGGTCATGAGCCTGGGTGGTGTCGGAGATGCCCATCAGGCCGACGCTCAGGATCAGGAGCGTGCCCCAGGTAGTCCATTCCCGACGGATCGTCCGTCGGGTCGCGGTGACAACGTTCATGCGGCCCCCATGGCCAGGTAGCTCGGCGTCAGCGAGCTGGGCGGGCGTAGGTGTCCGACACCAGGACTTCTTCCATCAGATCGAGTTCCTCGAGGACAACACCGGTGCCTCGAACAACGCAGGTAAGCGGGTCATTGGCCACGTGGACCGGCATCTGCGTCGCTTCGGCGATGCGGCGATCGAAACCGGCAAGGAGCGCGCCGCCGCCGGCCAGGACGATGCCCTGGTCCATGATGTCGGCTATTAGCTCCGGCGGGGTCTCCTCGATCGTGTCCTTGATCGTGTCGACAATGACCTGGAGCGAGGGCTCGATCGCCTCGCGAATCTGCTCGCCGCCGACTTCCACAGCGCGCGGCAGGCCGGTCAGCAGGTCACGGCCGCGGAGCGTAACGCGCTGGAGGTCCCATTCGCCCGGGGCCGCGGAACCGAGCGCGACCTTGATGTCTTCGGCCGTGCGCTCTCCCAGGAGCAGGTTGTACTCGCGGCGTGCGTAGGCAACGATGTCGACGTCCATCTCGTCGCCGCCTATGCGGATGCTGCGGCTGATGACGATGCCGCCGAGACTGATAACGGCGACCTCGGTAGTGCCACCGCCGATATCAACGATGAGGCTGCCGGTGGGCTCGTTGATCGGCAGGCCGGCGCCGATTGCGGCCGCCATGGGCTCCTCAATCAGGCCGGCCCAGCGGGCCCCCGCGTTCATGGCTGCGTCGCGGACGGCACGCTTCTCGACCTCGGTCACGCCCGATGGGACGCCCAACAGCATGCGTGGCCGCGGCACCATGCCGATCCGGTCGTGAACCTTCCGTACGAAGTACTCGATCATCTGCTGCGTCACGTCGAAGTCACTGATGACTCCGTCGCGGAGCGGACGGACGGCGATGATGTTGGCGGGAGTCCGGCCCACCATGCGCTTCGCCTCGGCGCCGACGGCCAGGACCTTCTTGGTCTTGGCGTCCATAGCCACGACGCTCGGCTCGCTGATGACGATGCCGCGGTCGCGAACGTGGACAAGGGTGTTGGCCGTGCCCAGGTCTATCCCGATGTCTCGCGAGAAAAGGCCCAGCAGTGCGTTCAGGCCGAACATGATTAGGGGCTGTTCCTTCTACGTGGCGCTGGCTTCCCCCGACGGTGGGGAGAGGGTCGGCCAGCTTGAGTAGCCCGAATGATCGAGTGGCTCGGAAGCCCTTGGACTGCGACGTCCCTAGTCCAATCCTGTTCGCAGGTCATCGGTTCGACCCGCCTCGATCCTGGAAGTTGGAGCGGTATACCGGCCCGGTCATGTCGGAACTCTCAGTGAGCTCCGTCTCACTCGGCAGGCTGCGGCAGTTTACCGCCCCGGCACAAGTTCTGACCAATCGCCTGCATCTCTGGCCACGCTGGCTGCTGCCCGGTACTCCGCCTAGGAGGGCCTGTCGAATGCCACGCCTCGATCCCGGAGCGACACAAAGCCGTCCCCGGCCACAATGAGGTGGTCCAGGAGCTGGATGTCCAGGAGCCGTCCGGCGGCGAGAGCCTCAGCCGTCAACCTCAGGTCATCTGGACTCGGCGTGGGATCGCCGGACGGGTGGTTGTGGACGAGGATCAGGCCGGTGGCGTTGAGGCGCACGGCGTCGCGGAATAGCTCGCCTACTCGCACCAGGCTCGACGACACGTTGCCCTGGTACACGGTCACGAGGCGGAGAACGGTGTTGCGAGTGTTCAGCAGTACGACGCGCAACTCCTCTCGCTCCAGGTAGCCCATCTGCGGCACGAGACGCTCGCCGACGTCTCGGGGCGCGTGGACGGTCCAGCGTCCCGGGGGCCAGTCCGCCACCAGGCGACGGCCAAGTTCGAACGCTGCGCTCAACTGCGCCGACCGGACCGGTCCCACGCCGGGGACCGTCTCGAGTTCCACGTCGGTAGCGCGGGCCAGTCCGACGAGCCCTTCGTGGCGCCGCAGAGCGTCCGACGCCGCATCCACGGCGGTCTTGCCGTGGGAGCCGGATCCCCATAGCACGCCGATCAGCTCGGCCGCGCTCAGGGCCGCAGCGCCATGCAGCGCGAGCCGCTCCCGTGGCCTTTCGCTCTCCGGCAGGAGGCTCATTGGTCCCGAAAGCCGCTGGGCGGTTCCCTCCGAGGTCTCCCTGGAGACCCGCCCCCGTCCTTCCTTGACGCCACTCCGATCCACCGATTCAAGCCCCGCTCTTCCGGCGAATCTGGTGCGACATCTGCTCCCGGAGCCAGACGACGAGAGCCCGCCGATTCCCCCCGCCATCGGGCTCCGGGAACAATGTGAGACTACGCGCCGCTGCTTATCGGCCGACCAACTCCGGCTTATCAGCCGGTCGTATTCGCGCTTCGACTGTTGGTCCCCGCAGAAGCTGGCTCAGTACGAAGCCAGGATTCCAAGGACCACGATTAGTCCGTTGTACGAGCCGTGCAGCGTGGCCGAAGCGATTAGGGAGCGCCGCCGCATGTAGATCCACGTCAGGGCGATGGCGATGGGGATACGGACCGTCATGTTGAAGAAGGCAGCTTTCAGCGAGAGGCCGGCGTCGGTGCTCGTGACGTTGGTGATGTGAACGGCAGCGAAGAAGAGAGCAGCGCGCAACATTACAGAGTTGCGGCTCAGCGACCGGCCCCAGGCGTTCGTGGCAAAGCCGCGGTAGAAGATCTCCTCGCCGATCGGGACCAGGATGGCCACGGTTAGGATTGCGATCCATCGGTCCACGTCGCTGACCGTCGTGGTCACGGGAGAAGTGATGTCACTTCCGCGGAGCCCGAGTGCCACAGACAGCAAGGCCGACAGAAGGGCCGATACGAAGAACAGCGGCAGGAGCAGTGTCAGCGCCCAAAGGATGTCGCCGACGGCGCCCCCGGCGACTCGCAACTTCCAACGCCGCACCGGTCTGCCCCAAGCGTCCACCGACTCCGGTGTGTTGGGCGCGGCGGTCCACTCGTCCTGGCTGGGAGCCAGTCGTTGCGGCCTGACGATGTCCCGCCAGGTCAGCGCGCCGGTCTTGACGGCCAGGACGTGAACAACACAAACGTATATCACCAGGTACAGGAGAACCTGGAGCAACATTGAGCCCGCGACTCCCGGGCGGACTCCGGCAGCGGACAGGCCATACTCGAGAGGCAAAGACAGGCAGGCGATGAGAGCCAGAAGCGCCCCTCCTGCAAGAAGTGGCGCCGGCCCCGCGTAGTCCTTCCAGCCGTCCGTCCGGCGCTGATGTGCCTGTGCGAGCGCCGCTCCCGACAAGCCGACGGCGGCCACGATACTGACAGCCTCGATCAGCAACAGAGCGGGGATCGGCGTCCCTCTGAAACTCAATCCCACGCGCGCGCCGATCCACAAAACGACGAGGGCGGCCAAACCGGGCACGCCCAGGATCAAGCCCAGCAGGTACAGACGGGAGGAAGCGCGACCTTTGAGGGAGAGAAACGAGCGACGCCAAACCGGATGAAAGCTACCGGGTGGCTCGAGTACCGGGGCAACGGGTGGCGCCGAGACGTAGCCCCATGGCACGAATCCGGGCGGCCAGGCGGCGGGTGCGACTGATGGGTATGTCCACGCTCCGGCCTGCCAGGCATTGGGCGCGTGCCGGTCGTCGGCCATGAGGCGGTGCGAACCTCCAGAGGAACGAGCCTCAGACTCCAGCGGCGGGCTTGGTGTTGATGACCCTACTGCCCGTGCGCTTCCTCGACGGGGCTCGACCGACCCCGTCGAGCGCTACCGCACCTGCCGCGTCGGGCACAGCGACTGGGCGTTCGAAGTCCTTGCCGCACCAGGCGCAGATGCTCCAGTCGAGGCCCACCAGACGTTCGCAGTTGGGGCAAACGCGATTGAGTCTGGTGCGACACCACGGACAGATAATCCATTCGCGCTCGACTCGCCGATCACACCCTCGGCAGGTCTTGATCGCCTCGACTTCGGCCAGGAGGGCCTCTTCGGCCAGGTTCCGCTCGTAAACCTCGCCAAGCCGTTCGGCTGGCCGCATTACTTTGTAGACGAGCACGCCGAAAACGAAAAAGAACGGCGTGAAGAGGATGATCAGGCTGGAGGCCACGTAGGGCAGGACCGGGTTCTCGGTGCGATCGTGCATGTCGCGGAAAGCCCAGTACGCGGCGGCGAGCCAGACGATGAAGAGATAGAAGACGATCGAGTAGAGGATTAGCTGGACTACGGCGCTGGAGAAGAACGCGTTGAGGGCGCTTCCCACCTGGCCTGATAGATCGGTTGGCATGGGATCTAATCTCTCTCGACTCGGCCTTCAGGAGGGTTCTGTCGTCGCTCCGCAAGACGTTGGGCAGTGTACCAGCGACATCAGGCGTCGACCTGGGACTGCCTGTCTGTGACGCACAGGATCGATTTCGGGTGACGGCCGGACCGTCCCGCGAGCCCTGGGAAGCTTGGACTCAAGCAGGCCACCTCTCTTGCCGGGCGGGCGGGCCATCTACTGGAGCTTGGGAGCTGGTTCGGACGGGAAGAAGATGCAAACGATTGATCCTGCGACAAGCAGGCTTGCGGCGACCAGCAGGACGACTATTCCCATGCCATAGCCCCACGGTAGCGTGGCATCTAGGAGCACGACGCCCAGGTATAGGCCGGCGAGGATCATCGGCAGGACCGTGTCCGTGACTCGCGCGATTACCGGTGCAAACTTGGGCAGTTCGACCTGTGCGCGGTCGCTGCCCGCCATGCCACCCAGTATCAGAGCCGTAACAAGAAGCAACGGAATCCCGGCCGGCATGGCAAATGCCCACTGGTTGGTGGGCCCCGCCTGAGTGGTGCCAATGCCGACGCCGCTCACTCCGGTCCAGGGCAGGAAGAAACTGGCAATGCCGAGAGCGGCCCCGGCTACGCTCAGCCCAAAGGCCACCAATTCCTGCACCGGCTCGCTGCGGGACGTCGCCGCATCTTCCCCAACGGGTGGCGATCCTGTGTTAGGAGTGGAGATGGGGATGGCTCCCACCGAGAGGCTCGGGCTGGTACCTGGGCGGCGCGTCCCGAGGATGGACGAACTCGATGGCTGAATCGTCCAGGTCGAAGGCGGTAGAGCGTCGACGGGAGACAGGTAGCTGCCAGGAATGCGGTTCGCACCGCCAACTCCAGGATCGGAAAGGAGTGCCGGCTCGGGCTCGCTCGCGGAATCGGGCTCGGGCGCCGGCTCGGGCTCGCTCGCGGAATCGAGCGTGCCAGGGCCGCTCGCCAGCGACCCTCCGCAGGTAGGGCAGAAGGCCTGACCGAGCAGGACTGGCGATTTGCAGTTCGGACAGCTCGTCGATTCGACCACGCGGAAGCCTCCGCCTATATGTCCGCGACACTCTCAGCCGCGCAATACCGAGGTTTCCCGCTGTGATCCGCTCAGTCAATGGCCCGATGTCGCCGGTGTTGTCTCCGATAGTCCCAGCCGGGATTCTGACGGCGTGCCGGCTGCCTGTGAAGTGGCCTCCGCAACCTCGCCCGTGATAGCCGCACTCCTCCACGCCGAGGCGATGCCTGCCAGCGTCGAGGCGGCCACCCAGGCGAGGCCAAGTGCGAACGCGGCAAGCAAGAAGACGACTGGCCGCACGTCACGGATTGTGCTGAGTTGGCCGATGCCCAGGCTCATAGCGATGGGCTGCTGGATCCTGGCCGCGACACGGCACCAATCGAAGGTCGTTGCAATCAGTGCTATGCCTGCAGCTAAGGCCAGGGCGCTGGCAAGGTAGGAGAGCAACACCGTCGCTGCCGACGCCATCGGGCGCCGGATCAGCTGGATGAGCGCGCCGCCGATGGCCCTCCAGACACCACAGCGAGTCAGAACGAGCCGGCGCACGGCTACGGCGCCGACTGTCTCCTCGAGCAGCCAGACAACCACGACCATCGCGACCGCGTCCATTGCGCCGAGCACCGTTCGCACCGCGAGCGGCACGCTCAGGCTCGACGGGATCGTCAGTTCGTTGTAGGCGGAGGCGTAGATCCGCGAGCCGGCCCAGGCCAGTGCCACGGCCAGCGGCACGAGGCAAACGACTCGTATGCCCGCCAGGCTTAGGAGCTGCTCGAGACTGGGCAGCGGCCGCGGCTTGGTCGGCGGTCTGCCGTCAGGGTCCAGCGCGGCCTCGATCAGCCACACGTCTATCAGCGACCCGATGACCGCGGCCAGCACCAGGTAGCTCGCTGCCACAGCCGATATGACCGCCACCAGCTCGAAGAACGACGTCGTTGGCCGCCCGTCGATCCCAAACGCGTTGACTCCCAGCGCCCCAGCCAGTCCGAGGACGGAGGGCAGGACCGCACTCGGCACGGCCAGAAGCACTATCCCGCCCCGGAGCATGAAGCCGGCCAGCGCGACCACGACCGTGTCGCGGCCGGAGACGCCGAAAGCCGTCGCGCATCGCATACGCCCAAGCCAGCCGATGCCGGCTCGGGCGCGCTGCGTTTGCAGGGGTTGGACCGGCTCCACCGTGCTACGGAGCCGGAGTTCCAAGTACCGTTTGGAGCTGCGTCAGCAACCGCTTGACGATGTCCATTTCCTTGCCGTAGGTCTCCATGTCGCCCTTACCGGCGGCCACCTGCGCGGCCTGGAAGTGCGCATTGGCTTGAGTTATGAGCTCCTGGGCGGTGCCGCTGAGCGTGACGCTGGGCAGTGGAGTTGGCGATCCAGCCGACGTCGAAGTTGCGGTTGGACTCGGCGTGGCCGAGGCTCCAGGCGAACCCGAGCTTCCCGGTCCCGTACTGCCCTGGCCAGCGTAGATCAGGTTCAGGGCGTCCTGAAGCGTCGCCGCCCAGACTACCTGGGTTGGGGTGCCCACGATCACCCGTTGGAATACCGGGATGCGAGTCTGGGTCGATACGATATATACGGGCTCGATGTAGAGCAGAGAGCTCTGCAGAGGGATCACGAGCAGGTTGCCTAGGATCACCTGGCTGCCGCCCTGAGCCCACAGTGAGATGTCCTTGCTGATATCCGGGTTGGAGGCTACCAGCCCCTCCATTTGCTCAGGTCCAATGACGTTCGAGCTGACCGGGAAGTCATACACGCTGACCTGTCCATAGTTGCCGGGATCGTTGTGGGCGGCCACCCAGGCGATCATGTTCTTGCGGCCTCCAAGGGCCATCGGTTGAAGCAGCAGGAATTCCGGGTTCGCCTGGCCGGGCATTCGCATCTGAACGTAATACGCCTCAAGTGCGAGCTGCTCGGGCGGGTTTGTGCCGGTACCTGAAGTTGTGCCCGCATTCTGAGGGACGGACCAGACATCGCTCTTGTTGAAGAAGACCACCGGGTCGGTGACGTGGTACTTCTCGAACATGCTGGTCTGAGCGTTGAACATGTCTTCGGGATAGCGCAGATGGCCGATGTTCGCGGCGTCGCCGCGGATGTCGACCGGCATGTCCGAGATGGGCTTGAACAGGCTGGGGAAGACGCCCTGCCAGGCCTTGATGATCGGGTCGGTGGGATCGGAGACGTACAACGTCGTGGTGCCGTCGTAGGCGTCCATCACAACCTTGACGCTGTTGCGAATGTAGTTGAACGGACTGCCGGCTAGACCATTCGTCGCCGAGTCGCTGCCCGGGTTGTAGGTGCTGGCATCGGGGAAGTTGGCGCTGGTCGTGAATGCGTCCTGCACGTAGTCCAAGCGTCCCTCCGAGCTCACGACGAGGTAGGGGTCCTTATCGAGGCGAAGGAAGGGAGCCAGCGCGCTGACTCGGTCCTGAATCGAGCGATTGAACAGCAGCTGGCTGCTGCCGGTCACCTGGTCGCTGATGAGCAGATTCAGATCGCCGAAGCGTGCGGCAAAGAGCAGCTTCGAGAGTGGCGTATCGAGCTTGATGCCGCTCGTGCCCGTCCAGGTGGTGAGCTGGTCGCCACCCGTGCCGGTCGATGACGGGTAGTCGAACTCCTGGGTCTTGGCGTCAACGACTACATAGTCGTTCGTCTGCGTTCCGAAGTAGATGCGAGGCTGCGTGATTTTGGGCGCTCCGGCCGTTGAAGCCGGAGGCAGATCCTTGATGATGAGATTCGGCTGGCCGCCCTGGGCGACCTCGTTGACGGGGACCATCACCAGCCCGACGCCGTGGGTGTAGCCGACGTGGAGGTTCACCCAACTCACGCCGGTTGAGCTCGAGGCCGCGTACTTGGTGGGGTCGAAGTCGCGGCCGGCGAGCATGACCTGCCGAACGCACGGCGGGGCCGCCGGGGCGCACGTGGCAGCGTCGGTGAAGACGTATCGGTCCGTGTCGACATCCGTGAAGTTGTAGTAGTTACGGATAGTTTGGAGCTGGTCCAGGGTCTGCCCCAACGGGTGATAGTCCCAAAGGCGCACGTTCTGAATCGTGGACGCCTCGGCTTCAACTGCAGCCTGTGTGACTGTCGCGTCCGGCTGGTAGGTAGTGCTCGACCAACTGCCGAGGTTGAACGCAAGCCGGGTCATGTCGATGTTGTTCTTGATGTAGGGCCCTTCTTGGGTCTGCTGGTTGGGCACTACGGAGAAGCGCTGGACGATCTGGGGGTAGGCGACGTTCAGTACGCCAAATGCGACCACCCATACGGCGATCGTCAGGACCAGGGGGACTCGCCAGCGCGTGTAGGCAAACCCGAGGACGAAGCAGCCGACGAACGCCGAGACGACGGTCAGGACGTTGAGGGCGAGCATCTGCGCGTTGGCATCGGCGAAGCTGACGCCCTGGAAGATGCCGCTGGTATTGCTGTACACCAGCTCGTACCGGTCCAACTGCAGCCCCGCAGCCGCGGCCCAGAGGTAGAGCATCACCAGCAGGCCAATGTGAACGCGGGCCGACGATGGCATTGAAGCCCCGGAGACGGCTGCGACGATATAGCGAATGCCGACCAGTGCGACTGCCGCCAACAGGAGCCCGATCCCGTACGACTGGATCAGCCGGTAGAAGGGCAGGTCAAAGAGGAAGAAGGAGATATCCAGGCCGAA
>CABEBU010000098.1_pt1 | contig 39147 bp, 38 predicted proteins | sample 3132691 | NCBI WGS metagenome assembly CABEBU01 (sample SAMEA5534346, study PRJEB31848) | metagenome | biome: tundra; feature: field; material: soil | place: USA | collected 2013-05 | depth 0.45 m | reverse complement strand
ACCATCCTCACGACGCGCCAGATCGAGAAGTTGCTCCCGCATCGCTGGCCGTTCCTGCTCGTCGATCGGATCGTCGAGTACGACCCGGAGGCGAAAAGGATTGTCGGCCTCAAGTCCGTGACGGCCACGGAGTGGTTCTTCCAGGGCCACTTCCCCGGCCAGCCGATCATGCCCGGCGTTCTTCAGATCGAGGCCTTGGCCCAGACGATGGGCATCTTCGTGGCCCAGCAGCCCGGTTTCGGCGATCGGCTGGGCCTCTTCGCCGCCATCGACGAGTGCCGCTTCAAACATATCGTCACCCCCGGCGACCAGCTCCGCCTGGAAGTCACGATGGAGCGCCTGGGCAGCAAGTTCGGCCGCGGCCACGGTGTGGCGACGGTCGATGGCGCTGTTGCCTGCGAGGCCAAGCTGAGCTTCATCATCGCCCCAGAGAGCGCCCTCCGCTGATGGTGCGGATTGCGGCTCTGTCAGACATTCACGGCAACCTGCCGGCTTTGCAGGCCGTCCGCCAGGCCGTACATGCCGCGCGCCCGGACTTCGTGGCCATCTGCGGCGATCTCGTTTACAACGGCCCGGATCCCGCTGGCAGCCTCGCCCTCGTTCAGGAGCTCGAGCGGGCCGGAGCGTTCGTCACCCTCGGCAACACGGACCTCGCCGTCGCCGACGGCGACTACACGGCCGCTTTCCCGTGGTTCACGGAAGGCATCCCGGACGCGTATGAGGCTGCCGCCGAATGGGCGCGCGACCAGATCGGCGACGACGGCATCGACTATCTGCGACGCCTCCCGTCCGAGCGGCGCCTGCGCATCGGCGATGACCTGGTCCTCTTCTGCCACGCCTCGCCGGGCTCGCTTACGGACGGCCTGGGGGTGGACCTCGATGCGGTCGTGACCATGGACCGCGTCAGCGGAACCGATGCCAGAGTGATCGTTTGCGGCCACACGCACCTGCCCGAGGTCCGCGAGGTCGGCTGGCGGACGATCGTGAACGACGGCAGTGCCGGCTACATTTTCGATGGCGATCCGACGGCCACCTGGGCCCTGATCGAGATCGGCGAAGATGTTGTCAAAGCCGAGATCCATCGGACGAGCTACGACGTCATGGCAGCCTCGGACGCCGTCGCGGCGCGCGGCCTGCCCGGCGACGTCTATCGCGCCGCCACAATCAGGACAGGGAAGTTGGTTCGATGAGCACGCCCAATGGGACGCCCCGCGTGGTGGTCACCGGCATGGGTGCCCTCACCTGTCTGGGCAACGACGTGCCGTCCACCTGGGCGGGCATGATCGCGGGCAAGTCCGGCGTCGGACCCATCACCCAATTCGATCCATCGCGCCTGACGACCCGGATCGCGGCCGAGGTCAAGAACTTCGACTCGTCATCCGTTCTTGATCGCAAGGATCAGCGACGTAACGACCGTTACGTCCAGCTCGCTCTCGTGGCGGCCCACGAGGCGATGAACCAGGCCGGCCTGCCCCGGCACCTGGATGGGGAGCTGGCCGAGCGGACCGGCGTCATCGTCGGGACGGGCATCGGCGGGATCCGCACCCTGGCCGAACAGGTCCTGCTAATGGGCGAGAAGGGCCCGGACCGCATGTCGCCGTTCCTGATCCCCATGGCGATCAGCAACCTGGCGGCGGGCGTAATCGCCATCGTCTTCGGCCCGCAGGGCCCCAATTTCAGCGTTGTCTCCGCCTGCGCCACGGGCGGCCACGCCATCGGCGAGGCCTGGGAGACGATCCGGCGCGGCGATGCGGACGTGATGCTCGCGGGCGGGACCGAGGCTACCGGCCACGAGGCGCTGGTGGCCGGCTTCGCCGCCATGCGCGCGCTCTCCACCCGCAACGACGATCCGGAGGGCGCCTCGCGGCCGTTCGACAAAGGGCGCGATGGCTTCGTCATCGGCGAGGGTGCGGGCGTGCTGGTCTTGGAGTCGTTCGAGCACGCGCGAGCGCGTGGGGCGGAGCCACTCGGCGAGATCGTCGGATACGGAGCCACGGCCGACGCATCGCACATCACGCTGCCCGCGGCCGGCGGGGCGGGAGCCGTCAGAGCGATTCGCCGCGCACTCGAGAAGGCGGGCCTGAGCGTCGACGACGTGGAGATGGTCAACGCCCACGCCACATCCACGCCCGAGGGCGACCCGCGCGAGCTGGAGGCCATCAAGACACTCTTTGGCGAGCGGGCCGGCCAGGTAAGCATCACCGCCAATAAGAGCATGATCGGCCACACTCTCGGTGCCGCCGGTGCGGTCGAGGCCATCGCCACGATAATGAGCATGCGCACCGGGCTTATCCCGCCGACTATCAACCTCGAGAATCCCGACGAAGCCGCCGCTGGTCTGGACCTGACTCCAAAGGTGGTCCGCCGGCGTGAGATCGAGATTGCGGTCTCGAACTCCTTTGGCTTCGGCGGCCAGAACAGCGCCCTGGTTCTCCGGCGCTGGGCCGAGTGAGGGCGCACATGAGCGATCACCAGCCAGAGCCAACCAGCAAGCCAGCCGATCCGGCGCCGATGTCCGAGGAGACCGCGTCTCTCCTGGGGCTGATAGACCGCCTGGGCTCACTCCTCGACCGCAGCGATCTCGTGGAACTCGAGGTCGAGTCAGGCGAGACCGCCATCATCCTGCGCAAGCCCGCGGCCCTGCAGGCGTTGGCGCCCGGCGCGGGTGCCGCCCCGGCGTCTGTCGTTACGAATCCGGCCCCGGCTGCTCCCGCCGAAGTCGCCCCCGCCTCCACTACCAAGTTCGTCAAGGCACCCCTCACCGGCGTCTTCTACGGCGCCTCGTCGCCCGGATCGCCGCCCTTCGTGACGGTGGGGCAGCAGGTGGCCGTAGGACAGGTGATCGGCCTCATCGAGGCCATGAAGCTATTCAACGAGATCAAGTCGGACCAGGCCGGTCGGGTCGTCCGCCTCGTCGCCGAGTCCGGCAAGCTCGTGAAGGCCAAGTCGCCGCTGATCGAGGTGGAGCCGTAATGCCGCGCTCCCCCTCAGGGGTCCATGTCACCGGCTGGGGTGCCTACGCACCCAGCTTGAAGCTCACCAATGCCCATCTCGAGCAGATGGTGGACACCAACGACGAATGGATCGTCACCCGGACGGGGATCCGCGAACGTCGCATCGCCGGCCCCGATGAGACGACCGCGAGCATGGCCGCCGTTGCCGGCCTCCGAGCGATCGCCACGGCCGGTCTGCAGCCCGACGACATTGACCTGATCATCGTCGGCACCCTCACGCCCGACTACCCGATGCCGTCCACGGCGGCTCTCGTCAAGGGCGCCATCGGCAACAAGCGTGCCGCGGCCTTCGATCTGGGCGCCGCCTGCTCGGGGTTCATCTACGGCTACGCCACCGCCCATGCATACGTAGCCGCGGGCATGGCCAAGAACGTGCTGGTCATCGGCGCCGAAACGCTCAGCCGCGCCACCGACTTCACCGACCGAGGCACCTGCCTCCTCTTCGGCGACGCTGCCGGAGCGGTCGTGCTGTCGGCCTCAGACGAGCCGGGCGGAACGATGGGCATCGAGATGACCACCGAGCCGTCTGGCGCCTACCTCATCTGGCTACCGGCCGGCGGCGCTGCACGCCCCTCGTGCGACGCCACGCTCGAAGCTCGCGAGCACTACATGAAGATGAAGGGCTCCGAGACGTTCAAGATGGCCGTCCGGACTCTCGGATCCACCTCGCAGGCCTCGCTGGCCAAGGCCGGCCTCGAACTCGAGGACATAGACCTCGTGGTGCCCCACCAGGCCAACATCCGCATCATCGAGGGGCTGGCCAAGTCGCTCGGCTTCCCGATGGAGCGAGTCTTCGTCAACGTCGATTGCTACGGCAACACCTCGGCCGCCTCAGTCCCCCTGGCGCTGTCTGAGGCCGTGGCCTCGGGCCGCGTCAAGCAGGGCGACAAGCTGCTGCTCGTTGCCTTCGGCTCCGGTCTGACCTCCGGCGCAATCACCTTTGAGTGGACCGCCGATCCGGCCAACGCCGCACGAGCCGATGGCATCGGCCCGGAGAGCGTGAAGATCGCACCCGGTTACCTGGAGCCGGTCAATCCTTTCCCGCCGGCCCTCGAGTGGGTCCGATCCGGGGCAGCATCTCCAGCGGCGGCCCAGCCTCCAACTCGAAGGGAGTCCCACAATGCTTGATCTGACCGGCAAAACCGCTCTCGTAACGGGTGGAGCCCGCGGCATCGGCAAGGCCATCTGCCTGAACCTCGCCCGCCAGGGCGCGGACGTCGCGTTCGTCGACGTGGGCCGCCCGGAAGTCGCCGAGGCCACCGTGGCCGAGATACGGGCACTCGGCCGCCGCGCTCTCTCCATCGCCGCCGATGTCACGGATCCCGACGCTTGCGTCAAGGCCGTCGCAGCCGTCGTCGAGGCCTTCGGCAAGGTCGATATCCTCGTCAACAATGCCGGAATCACCCGCGACGACCTGATCATGCGGATGCCGATCGACGACTGGAAGAAGGTCCTGGAGGTCAATCTATTCGGTGCCTTCTACATGATCAAGGCCGTCATACGGCCGATGCTCAAGGCCCACGCCGGCCGGATCATCAACATGTCCAGCGTCTCCGGTCAGGCGGGCCAGACGGGTCAGGCCAACTACTCGTCCTCAAAGGCGGGCCTCATCGGTCTGACCAAGGCAACAGCGCGCGAGGTCGCTTCGCGGGGCATCACCTGCAATGCCGTCGCCCCGGGCTTCATCGTCACTGAGCTGACCAAAGATCTGCCGGCTGCCCTGACCGACCAGATCAAGGCCCAGACGCCGCTCGGCCACTTCGGGGCGGTTGAGGACATCGCCAATGCCGTCACGTTCCTCGCCTCCGACGAGGCGGGCTATATCACGGGCCAGGTCCTCGCCGTCGACGGCGGCCTGGTGATGATGTAGCCCCGAGTCGGCTCAGCAGCCGCGGGGGCATCGCGGCGCCTGCGAACTGCGCCCAACGGTCGTGGCGGCGGCTATGACCGAAGCACGGCACGGGCGTTGTCGACAGTGCGGCGGGCCCATTCAACTGCCTTGCGTGCGTCGTCGTCTGAGACACCAAGGATCCCATAGTGCGCGTTGTCCTTGAGGTCAAGCAGACGGTCGAGATCCCGAGCCAAGTCATCGCCGTGGGGAACGACCTGCTTGACCAGGTCGACGGCCTGAGCGTGATCCTGTCCCCGTGACCGAATGCCGAGGCGGTGGCAGGATGCAGCGTCGGCGGCGGCAATCCCGGCAAGGACCGCGAGTGCGGCAGCGACGCGAGAGAGATTGATGCCGTCATCTTGCTCGGGCGTCTCGACCCATTCTCCGAGAACGAGATCTGCGACGACCATGAAGGACTCGGCGCGCTTGAAGCGGTTTCGCGCATCATCCTTCGAGCAACCCGCCGTCCGACCCTTGAGACGAGTCATTCGACGGCCGCGACGAGATCGCGGATCGGTGTCCCGCTGAGCAAGATCTCGTCATCCAGCCAAGCGCGCACCAAAGGATCTAGTGCTCGGACGTGCTCCCCGAGGCGCAGGGCGTCCACCACGAAGGTCTGGCACGAGTTGCCGGTCCACCGTCGGACAGCATCGCGCAGGTCCGAGACCTGCGCATCCCAGGTCTCGGCGTCCGCATCGTTGAGGTTGTCCGGCCGAACGAGCAGGAGGTCTACGTCGCTGTTCTGGTCGGCATCTCCGCGCGCTGTAGATCCAAAGATGGACGCGTGAAGGGCTGCGACCTTCCAGCGCTCGACCTCACCGACGAGACGCGCCGTGAGCTCGCCGCGCAGCCGGGTGAGAGTTTCGATCGCCGACCATGCGATGTGCTCTCTGTTTGCGACGTAGTAGGTTGCGCGCGGGCGATGGTCTGCGAGGATGACCCCCTGCTCCTCCAACCGGTTGAGAGATTTCCACACGCCGTTCGCGCTGCCTTCTCCGATGATTCTGCCGATCTCACGTCCAGCTAACGGCCGGGTCGTCCCACTGAGGACCTCAAGCACGCGCGCTACGAGCGGGGGTGCGATGGAACTGATCGGATGGCCGAGATCCAACTTGGTCTCCGTGCTCGCGCTCAAGGACGGCTGTCCTCATGTGAGTACAAGTATCCCCACGTGGGGACAGTTGTCAAGGCTAGTGTGTGACGGCAAGTAGCGGGGCCGGCTCTGCCCGGCGCCCTACTTGTAGGTGACGGCCGTCCCGGGCGGAACGCTCTGCATGAAGATCTCGCCGCGGACGAGCGGGATCTCGACCCCGGAGGCGTCGTAGTAGCGAGTCAGGGCCGAGTCAGACGGCTTCTTCCAGGTTCCGGTGATGGCTTTGCCCTCTCTGAAGACGATGGCGTTGCCCGTACCGACGTTGCCGACGTTGACTCGCTGAATGCCGAAATCCACATAGTCGAACGTGACTGTCTGGAACATCACGATGATGTTGCGGGCGTATACCTGCTGGTTGTTGGCCGGATCGATCTGGTTCTTCCCGCCCAGGAGGCGAAGATAGGAGTCGGTTGCCGGATCGAACTGATAGCTCACGGTGACCGTGTTATAGGGGACCGTGATCGACTGCGAGGCGGGCCGGTCGGCGGCCGGAGTGTCATCGACGAAGAGACGGCCGGGCCCGCCCTGATACGTGGCCGGGTAGCCTCTCTTCGCCAGGCAGCTGATCAACACCGCTGAGTTGGTGTACTCGTTGTGGGGGGAAACGCGGGTTGTGATGCGGTGATAGGGGCAGGATCCGCCGTTGGAGGCGTTCTCGTCGTAGAAGTAGCTCCGCATCGCGGGAATCACCACATTGAGCGTCTTCGTGTCACCGCCGTCATGAGCGTAGAGGGCCTTGTATTCGGCGGCCCAGCGCACGAAGTTGGGTCGACTGCTCCGGACGCCGCCGATGTCGGTCGCGGTCCCTTCCTGGAAGATCATCATGTAGCGGTCCTGGCTGTATTCCTCGTAGGACTGATACACGATCGAGGCGGAGGAGAAACCGGACTGGGGCCGGGCAATCGCGTTGTCGCCGATAGAGACCGCCATGGGCAGCCGGTGGGCCAGGTCGGCAGGAGCGGCCACGCCGTCCAGGTCGGAGTAGGCCCAGCCTGCGGGTATGGGCGTGGGGCCGGTGTTGGGCGTGTCGGAGGGCGACGGGCTGGGCGTCGGCGAGTCTGACGGGGAAGGCGAGGCGGAGGCCGAGGGCATGGCGCTCGGCGTCGCGCTGGCCGTTGCCTGGGCGGTACCGCCGGAGACCGCGATCAGCAGGCCCGCGGCCACGATTGTCACGACGGCGACCGCGCAGACCACAACCACCACGATCCTGTTCCCGGCAGTGGCGCGTGCGATCAATGGTCGGAGTCGGTCGATCAATGGTTCAAGTCTCCTTGGTACGAAACCGGCCAACAGGATAGCGGGGTTCAGCGTTCCGGTTCGCATCTAGCAGGGAGACCGAAGCGCTGGGCGTCGTCGGCCCGCGCCCTGGCATTTCGGGCCCAGACGCATGCTACGAGGGCTGTGCGGCGAACCTGTCAACGGAGTTGTTTGACCAGGAAGGTCGCTGCTACGGGCACATGCATTGGCGCCGGCGGCCTGCGGCAGGTAGCGACCGTTACGGCTCCGCCCGACGCGCTACTTGTAGGTGACTGCCGTCCCCACCGGCACGCTCTGCATGAAGATCTCGCCGCGAACGAGGGGGATCTCGGTGCCCGAGCTGTCGTAGAGACGAGTCAGGGCCGTGCCCGACGCCTTCTTCCAGGTGCCAGTGATGGCCTTGCCTTCTTTGAAGACGATCGCATTTCCCGAGCCGACGTTGCCTATCTTGATTCTCTGAATGCCGGTGGCTCCATCCACGTAGTCGTTGGAAACCGTCTGGAACATGACGACGATGTTGCGGGCGAATACTTGCTGATTGTTGGCCGGATCGATCTGCTTCGTGCCGTTGAGCAGACGAATGTACTCGTCGGTCGCCGGGTCGAACTGATAGCCCACGGAGACGGTCCGATAGGGGACCGTGACCGATTGCGACGTAGGCCGATCGGCGGCCGGGGTATCGTCCACGAAGGGCCGGGTAGGCAGGCCCTGATACGTCGTCGGATAACCCTTCTTGGGCAGGCAGCTGATGAGAGCCGCTGAGTCCGTGTATGCGTTGTGTGGGGCCGCTCTGGTGGTGATGCGGTGGTACGGGCAGGAGCCGCCGTTGAGGTCGTCCATGTTGTAGATGCTCCCGAACAACGCTGGGATCACCTGGTTAAGGACCTTGGGGTCGCCCCCGAAATGGCCGTATAGCGCCTTGTACTCGGCGGCCCAGATGGCGAAATAGGGTCGGGCGCTCCGGACACCCCCAATATCGGTCGCCGTGCCCTCCTGGAAGATCATCATGTAGCGGTCTTCGCCGTATTCCTCATAGGACTGATAGACGATCGAGGCCGAGGAGAAGCCAGACTGTGGCCGGGCCACCGCGTTGTCCCCGATGCTGATCGCCAGAGGCAGGCGATGGGCGAGATTGCTGGGAGCGGAAACCCCGTCGAGGTCGGAATAGACCAACGGTCCAGGCGCCTCCGATGGCGAAGAAAGCGGCGTCCCCGAGTCGGATGGCGAAGATGAGGGGCCTTCCGATTGTGTGGGGAAGGGCGTTGTGGTGGCTTGGGCTGTGCCGCCCCGACTCACGACGAGAAGCAAGCTCCCCGCTACGATTGCAACCACCAAGATCGCACCAACCGCGATCGCGGGGACCTTATGGTCTGTCCAGATTCGTTCGATGCCAACTCTAAGTCGTGCGATCACAGGTCAAGGTCTCCCTGAGTAAAGAGGATTGACAGGATACCGAGGATCGAGCAGCCCAGCAGCCGAACTGCCCGAGCCGGTGTCCCCCTGACGCCCGAACCAGACTCCCATGCCACGCGAGTTGAGGCAATAGCCTATGAACTATCCGCAAGTGGAGCAAAGTCACGACGATCTTGCGGCCTCGTCGAGGACATCGCTTAGCGTCTTGTAGAGAGGGATCTCGCGTCGCCAGCCGGTGAGCTGGGCAAGCAACGTCGCGTCGCCGCACATTTCGGCTGGATGATCGGTGCGGACCAGCGATCGATTCACTTGGATGTGAGCCGGCACTCCAGCGAGTTCGGACAGCTGATCGACAATCAGGCGAATGCCGACTGCCTCTCCTGAGGCCACGTTGACCGCGCCTGGGAGACACCACCGTTCGGAGATTGTGCTCGCACCATCTCCCTTTGGCGGTGGGTTGATCCAGACCGTGGCGGGGACTTGTGCCGGGATCGGCAGGGCAGATTCCCACTTGGCCCAGCCACCGCGCCAGACCGTCACGGCACGAATCTCATGGCGGCCAGGTTGTAGACTTCCGTCGGTTCGGCCGCCTGTATCGCTGCCACCAGGGAGGCTTGGGCGAGGACGTCGCCCTGCAGGAGTTCGATTCGGTCCCCGAGGTGCTCGATCCCGTCCATCGAGTCGGTGCTGGATCGTCGCGTCATGCCGACGACGCGGTACCCCTTTTCCAGCAGGAGCTCGGCTAGATAAGAGCCATCCTGGCCGGTCATGCCTGCGATGAGAGCGGTCTGGTCAATGCCTCTAGTATGAACAGGCCGCGCAGCGCCGGAGGAGCGGCCATTTGGGCGGTCCGGACAGTTCTCGGCCCAAGGATGGCAGGAATCACGCCGACGCGAAGGAGAGCGGACAGGTGAAGGTGGTCGTTGATGTAGCCGTGCTGCGGCGTCCCCACACGGGCACCGCGCGCTGGGTTAACGGCCTCCTTGACGGTCTCGGCCAGATCCCGACGATGGACCTCATAAGCGCCGACGGACCGCGTCGAATAGGCAATGGCATGTTGTTCCGGCCGATCAATGTGACGCGGCAGCTATGGTGGTACTACTTCGGTATCCGGCGTCTCGCCGAGAAGTGCGGGGCAGATGCTCTCCTGATGCCGGCCGGATATTCCGCCAGGCGCGGCCGTGTCCCGCAGTTGGTCGCCATCCTGGACGTCAACTTTCTGACAGGACCGGGGACTTATGGGCCCCTGTTCACCCGCTACACGACGTGGGCCATGAAGAAGAGTGTCCGCGCCGCGGATCGCCTCGTGACCATATCGGCCTTTAGTCGTTCTGAGATCAGCCGCCATCTCAATGTGGACCCGGAGCGCATCTCCGTCGTCTACCCCGGTCTCTATCCGCCTCGGGCGGTGGACATCCCCAGGCCGCTCGATGGACCCTATGCGTTGTACGTCGGTGTGACCGAGCCGAGCAAGAACCTCAGTCTGCTGCTCGATGCCTGGTCTTGTTCGAGCCCCGCCGGTCTGCCGCTCGCCATAGTTGGCCAGCCCGGTCACTATCACGCGATACTCCAGCGGCGGGCGGCCGGGATGGATGGGCGAGTAATCGTTCGCGGACGCGTGGACCAGGACGAACTGGAGGCCTGGTATCGAGGCGCCTCCATTTTCATGTTCCCCTCACGCACTGAGGGCTTCGGCTTCCCGCCCCTCGAGGCGATGCAGCGGTCCGTACCGGTGATCTCCTCAAATTCCGGCTCACTGCCGGAAATCCTCGGCAATGCTGCTCTGTACCATGACCCTGAGGATGCGCCGGCCGTCCGCGAACTCGTCGAGCGACTCATGGGTGATGCCGATCTACGTCAGCGTCAAATCGATCTCGGTCTGACGCGAGCTGCCCGCTATCGATGGAATGTGACGGCGGAACAGTTGGCGCAGCTCATGGCATCTATGGCTGCTGGTTCCGACGGGTAGCGCGCGTAGGCTAGGTTTAAGGGGAGATTCGCTTGCAATGAGAATCCGCGGTCGTCTGGCTGACCATCTTCCCGCTCCGATCTCTCTGAGGCTTCGGGGCGACAGGAGTGTGCGGCGGGTGTTCGGGCTGCATCCACCTGCCGATCTGATTACGAGCCTGGTCCCGGCTGGTAGGAACGCCATCGACGTGGGCGCGAACCGGGGGGTCTACGCGTACTGGATGTCCAAACGAGCATCTGCGGTGGACGCATTCGAGCCTCAGCCTGACCTGGCCCAATACATCCGCAGGGCTCGCTTGCGCAACGTGCGCGTTCACGAAGTCGCGCTATCGGATCACGCCGGAGTCGCTCGACTGCTCGTTCCTTCTAATGATGGACTTGCACGCCTCGCTTCCTCCGACGGCGCCGATCCGGTCGACGCCAAGGCAGAACAGGAACTCGGCGTCACGACAGAGCTTGCGGTCCAAACACGCACGCTGGATTCACTGGGGCTTCTCGACGTCGGCTTTCTCAAGATAGACGTCGAGGGACATGAGCTTGCCGTGCTCCGCGGTGCCGGGGAGACAATCGCCAAGAATCGGCCGGTGGTCTTCATCGAGAGCGAGGCCCGTCATGCTGATGGTGCCCCGACGAACGTGATCGAGCTGATGCGGGATCGTCACGGATACAAGAGGGCCGCATTCGTTCGTCGCTGGATGATCGTTGACCTGGAGGAGTTCGATTTGGAGAGGGATCAGCTGGGGCTGCTTCCCGACTTTGCGAACCCGGACTACGTCTCCAATTTCGTGTTCTGGCCCTCCTGCAGCCGAGCGGTCGAAGCCGATCCGATAAGATCCTAGGCAGCCCTCAGTTTCCAGGGTTCTGGCGCTCTATCAATGCACTGAGCAGTACGAGGGAGTACATGCGGACCTACGATCGTGCCACTCTTGCCTCCAGAGCGGCTGCGGCAGCAGGTGCCACTGCGATGGCGGGCCTTCTCCTGTTGGTCTCGCCTTTCCACCTAGTGGGCGCAGCGATCCTTGTGGTGAGCGTCGCTGTCATTGGGTTCTTGAGGCCAGCCTGGGGACTGTGGTTGGTCCTACTCCTGTTCGCCGTCCACCCCCTAGCCACAAAAGTCGCCCAGGTCAACTTCGGCGTCACTGGAAGTGCACTGGTCGTGTTCTCGGCTTGGAAGGAGGTCGCTCTTGCCGCGGTTCTGCTTGCCGGGTTAGGCTCCATTGCCTCGAACTACAGAGCCGGCCGCCGTCAGTGGCCCAGGCTCGCACTCATGGACATCGTGGCTGGCGCCTTTGTCGTCCTCGTCGCCGTCGGGTTCGCCGTTCGCCACGACGCACTCGCGCTCAATCAGGTACGGCTGCTGCTGTTTCCGGTGGGCGTCTACATCGCCATCCGCATGAGGCCGATCGACTCGGGCGTCTACTTCAAGGCCGCGGCGATCATCGCCGTGCCCATCGCCCTGTTCGCCATCGTTCAGTCGTCGACGTTCGGATGGTCCTTCGTCCAGACATATTGGGGGCAACCGGATCTTCCGATCCCGGCCACGTTCACCGCGCAATACCTTGTGGGTCCGCGCGCCGCCGGGGCATATGGCTCGCCGAACGAGCTTGGGTTCGCGCTCGCTGCGTGGGGCTTCATGGCGGTAGCCCTGGTGGCGATGAATCCAGCGCGGCGCCGGTTGGCGACGTTCGCCCTACTCGCCATCTTTATCGCTCTGGCCCTGACATTCTCTCGAAGCGCAATCGTCGCCTGCGGCGCGGGAATGGTGTTGGCTATCGTCGCGATCGTGCGCGTCTCGCCCAGCCCGCGTCGCGCCTTCGCATTCCTCAGCCTCGCCATCGTGCCGGCTGTCATCCTTAGTGGCGCGGTCTACTTCGCGCGAGGTGGGACAGCGCTGGTCGCTAGCACTGCCGCCTCGCTCACGTCGTCCGCTTCTTCAACTGATACCGGAGTGCTATCGCCGGGCGAATCTGCGACCGGAGCGTCGGCAATTAGCGGATCGCCGGCGACGCCAGCTGATCCGTCGACTTATGCCCACCTCGATTCGTTAACGGCAGGGTGGTCAATGGTTGAATCACACCCTCTGGGGATCGGACTTGGCACAGTCGGCTCACGAGGCGTCCCGAATACCTCTGAGCGACCCCAGTACATCCTGGAATCGTACTACCTGAGCATGGGTGTCATGCTCGGGTGGCCTGGACTTGCCTGGGCCTTCCTGCTACCCCTCGTGATGCTCATCACCGCAATCCGTGCCCTCCGGCGCGGAGACAGGACCGCAGGACTGGCGCTGCTCGCGCTGTCGGTATCCGTCGCCATCGTCAGCTACTGGCTGCCGACCATCATGGAGCCCGAAATGGCGATACTTCCCTGGTCGCTGGCCGCCGTCGCGGTAGCCTCACAATCCGCCCGCCCTGTCGAGCGATAGAATGTGGCCCCGTCAACGAAGGGCTCAGGGAGTCGAATCCCAGCCAATAAGGATCGCGCCATGCTCGGACGCCTAGCATGGCGGCCCGTCGTCACTCTCGCTGGCGCCAGCCTCGTGATGTTCTGTGTCCTGCTTTACGTCGGTCGCTGGCAGCTGTTTTGGTTTGACGAGTGGAGCTTCATCTTCAACCGGCCCGATCCGACGCCGCGCGCACTCCTGGCACCGTTCTTCGACACCTTCGTCGCGGTCCCGGTCCTCGTCTACGATGCGCTGCTGGCCACGTTCGGGATGCGGACGTACCTGCCCTTCCTGCTCGTCGCATGGGCCGCCCATTTCGCCATCGTCTTCCTCCTGTACCGAATCGTGAACCGGCGTTCGGGCGCCGTCCTTGGCATGGCGGCTGGCCTCTCGGTCGTTTTCCTAGGCAGCGGCTGGGAGGTGCTGCTGCAGCCCTTCCAGATCCAGTACCTGTTTGCGATCGTCAGCGGACTCGTAGCGCTGGATCAACTCGACACAGTCACGCCGACAACAGAACGCGGCCACGTCGTGGTCGCGGCCGTGGCCCTTGTGTTCGGCGTGGCATCGTCGGGCCTCGCGGTTATCTTCACCGGGCTACTCCTCGTCATGGGCCTCCTCCGTCGCCACCTTCCCACGATTGTGGCGATCGTCCCAGCCATCGCGGTGTACGCGGCCTGGTACTTCACCTGGGGACGGGAGAGCCTTCGTGTGCCAGGTCCCGGTCTGGGACCGCTTGAGAGTGCCTACGCCGTCCTTTACGGCATGGGGGGCGCCGTGGCCGGTCTCATCGGCCTCACACCGACCAGATTCGCCCTCATGGGGCTGGCGCTGAGTTTGGGGGTCGTCGCCGCACTCGTCGTCATGATCTGGCGCGGCTACCGGCCCGGTGCACTCGCCCTCGCTGCCATAGCCGCGCTGGTAGCGCAGAACGTTCTTCAGACTATTCTTCGCGCCCCGTACGGGGTCGAGCACGGGGCCCGGTCGGGGTACGTCTATGCCGACATTATCTTCCTCTGGCTTGCCTTCTCGGGCATCGTCGGGGACCGCCTGGAGGCGCCACGCTGGCGCCGCCGAGCGGTCCCCGTTGCTGCCGCCGTCATGCTCGTGCCGATGGTTCTCGGGAACATGTGGCAGCTGTCCGGCGTCTCCGTCCTCTTGCGTCACCAGCGAGCCACCGAGCTCGCCGAGCTTCGGCTGATCGAGTCGCTGCGGTCCGAGCCGGGGCTCGCCCTCGATGTCCAGCCCGACGACACATACCTGGTCGGGCTGACGGCGCGGGGGTATCTCGCCGCAATCGATCGCTTCGGCAGACCAACCCTCGAGTGGAACTGGGAGACAGAAGTCGACGCCGCCGCGGTCGAGGCCGCTCGACACCGGCTCCTGCCCGACTCGCCCTAGCGGATACGAATCGGAATGGGGCGTGGCCTGCGGGGCCATCCTGGACGGCCGATAACGATCTTCTCGACGGCCCTACAAAGAAGTCCGGTGACATGCATAGCGGCCGTCTGGGCTGCTCCAGCCATGACGATTCCGCCAACAGGAGCCTAACCTGGTGCCGATAGCCGGGTCGGCCCAGCTTATTCCGAGATCCGCGCCATGACGCTCCTCGCATGATAGAGCCACGGTTCGCGGTCCCAGTCCGTCGGCGCCTCGGTACTCGCCCGCAGGCATCGTTCGATGGCCTCCCGAAGCTGGTGGGCCGAGTAGTTGATCGTCACCACCTCGTCCCCAGTGCGTGCCTGCAGCGGGAGGTCACCGACATCTGTGAGCACCACCGGCTTGCCCATCGAGTGGGCTCGGGCGATCACGGCGGACGAGTAACCTGAGTCATAGAGGGCGAGTAGGACATCTGACACGGAGTAGGCAGCCCGCTCTTCGAAATCGGACATGCGCCGATCTGCTCGCACGATCTGGAGCTGGCTGCCCTCCGACGTACGGAGCGCGGCTTCAGAATCCCAATCGCCTTGTTTGGTGCCCGCGATCAAGAGCGTGCGGACAGGCGATCGATCGGCCTCGAGTGCCTCGCGGGCACGCTGAATTCCTTTGCTCGGTTTTAGGTTTCCAATGATGGCAGCCGTCGGATGGGCCATGTTCGTCAGCCCTAGTGCTCGACAGGCCGCGTCAGCGTCCAGCGGCTGTGTCGCTCGGTAGTCGCCGAACGGCGCCACGATCACCTTGGCGTCCGGCGCGCCTTGAGCAACTATGTCGGTGCGGGCCCTAGGGCCGTGAACCACGATGAGGTCGAAGAGGCGCAGACACCGTTGGTACGACGAGCCCCGTTGGCTGGGTAGGACCGGCTGCGGGTCGTGAGCCACCAGGACGAGTCGACATCCCAGCCGCCGGAACGCCTTGAGCGCCAATCGGTCTGCAGCAGGCCGATGCAGGACGTGCAAGACGGCCACGTCGGATCGCCGGGCGAGTCGAAGACAGCCTAGGTAGCCACCAACGTACCCCATCGCGCGGAGGACCCGAGGTTTCGATCGATCCAGGGCTAGGCGAAAGAACCGACTGACGTGGACGTCTGCTCGGAAGGCGTAGGAGGGGTCGTGCGAACTCGTGACCACCTCAAGGCTGGCCCCGGCCTGTTCATAGGCCGTGATAAGCGCCTCGTTGTAGTGGCCCATTCCTCCACGGACGCCCAAGGGCTCGACGTAGATGATTCTCACGCTACGGTCGCCAGGCCCATCAGAGCTTGAAGTCCGCTTGATCCAGATATGCGCGGAGAGCATCGGGCCAGGGGCGCATCCGGTTCAGGCCACGCAGTTGAAGGGCGTAGTTCCGCATCATCTCCGAGCGCGGCCGAGGTGCGAAGTACGTTTTGGCGAAGAAGTCGCTGGAAACTGGGACAACCTCAACGTCAGTGCGCCCGTAATACTCCAGGATGGTCTGGGCAACCTCCAGCCGGCTGCCCGCTCCCTCGCAGGTCATGTGGTACAGGCCGTAGAACGGCGTGGCGACGAGTGCCAGGAGGTTCTGGGCGAAATCCTCCGTATACGTCGGCGTACCTAGCTTGTCCGTGACTGCATAAATGGTCTTGGCGCCGTCGCGAAGTTGACTAACCACCTTGGCCACAAACTTGTGGTCACGCTCAAGGCCGCCCACCATCCATCCCGCCCGAACGATGAAATGCCGCGCGACGGTGTGTTGGACGATCAGCTCACCTTCGTATTTCGAGCCGCCATAGACGTTGATGGGATTGGGCCTGTCGAACTCCGTGTATGGCTCATTCCCCTTTGTGCCGTCGAAGACGCCGGCCGTTGAGATGTAGACGAGCGGCAGCCCTAGTTCGGCCGCCACCAAAGCCACGTTCTGAGTGCCGATTGCGTTTGTCAGATAGGCGTGATCGCGGTCGGTCTCGCATCGCTCCAGGTCCGTCTCGGCGGCCAGGTGAAGGATGATCTCGGGATTGTTCTTCAGGCTGGCTTTGCGGACCGCCTCGTAATCCCTCACGTCCAACAAACTCATCGGCAGTCCCGGTGCCGGGCGCGGAACGAGGTCCGTGGATACGACGTCGTGACCGGCCCGAACAAAAGCCGGATACACGGCGCCGCCCAGCATGCCGCCACTGCCCGTGATGAGGACTCGCATCAGACTCCAGTCTGTCTCTGCCGGCGCTTAATGAGGAGCTCGAACAATTCCTCGTACATGTCGGTAACCCGCTCCCACGAATAGTGCTCACTGACTCTCTCGACTGCCTTGCTGCGCAGAGACGCCGCGAGGCTCTCGCTCTCGTACAGGCCTCGAAGGGCAGCCGCCAGCCCGTCGATCGGGTCGTCAGGCGAGTAGGTGAGGCCTGCATCCGCGACCACTTCGCTGTTTGTGTCTGTTCCACGGGCGATCACAGCATTGCCGAAGGCCATCTGGTCAAGCAATGCAGGGCTCGTACCCGACGTTGGAGACGTCTGAACGTAGGCGAAGGCATGACAGCTCAGTTGCTGATAGGCTTCTCCATGCTGGCGCCCGGTGAATACCACATCGGGCGACGCAATCGCTCGCAGCTCCTTCTTGTATTCGTTTGCGAACGGCGCATCACCGACGATCGCCAACTTGAAGCCTGGTAGCGCGGCTCGACGGAACGCCTCGATGAGCTCCTCGACCAAGGTCTCGCGCTCGAGCCGGCCGACCCACAGGACATAGAGTCCGTCCTGGAGACCCCACTCCTCCAGCGCCGCCCGACCCTCATTGCGGATCACGTTGGCTCCGTACGGCACAAACACGGCCTCGATTCCGTGGTCCTGTCGATAGTGTTGACCGATAGCCTGGTTGTCGACGACGATGGTGTTCGCCGTGGACCCGGAGAGTCGCTCCATCAGGCGCAGATACGCGGCGGGAATGCGCCCCCATTTCGCCCGACGCCAATCGGAGCTATCGACATTTAGTACTACCCGCGCCCCTGTGAGGCGAGGAATCCAGGCCAACGATGTGTTGCCTACGCCACAGATGTACACGACGTCATATCTGCGGGCGAGCGCATGAAAGACACTCAGCGCGGTGTGGGTGATGGTCTCAAGGTGTTTGGTCGGAACCGATGGCAGGTGAACCAGACTCACGCCCCGATACGATCGGAGACCGCGGTGGCCCACGACGTGCGGACGGTTGTACACCCAGACTTGGTGGCCACGGGCGGCCAGACGCGGCCCGAGGTTCTCATAAAAGGTCTCGAATCCGCCGTAGTTGGCGGGGATTCCCCTCGTCCCGAGCAGGGCAATGCGCATCGCTTGAGTCTACCGCCCTTCGCCGCGCAGTATTTCGGACATCGTGGAGCTATGAAGCAGCCCTTGCCCCAGGCAAAGTCCAGAGGAGACGTTACGGCACCCAGATCAAGCGGCGGCCGGTGGTGCCCGCGCCGGACGCCAGCCCTAACCGAGCACCTGCTCGTATGCGTCCCAGAGAGCCACAGCCGCCGCCTTTCTGGAAAACCGCTCGGCCATGACTTGCTGGTCCGAGTCCCGAACAGGGGCCGGGGCTGCCATAGCTTCGGCAACTGCCGCGGCATCGGAAGGCACGAGGATGGCGGCCGATCCAACGGTTTCGCGAGCCGCCGCCGTATCGACTGCGATGACTGGGACGCCTCGAAGAACGGCTTCGACGCCGGGCAGTCCAAAGCCTTCGATCCGCGACATCGAGACGAGCGCGGTCGCGGTTGCGAAGGCCGCGTCGAGCTTTTCATCCGGGACACGACCCTCGAAGCTCACGCTGTTCGCAATGCCCAGGCTTTCGGACTGCCGTCTTAGGATTGCCTGCTGCTCGGGCGCCGAAGGTCCGATGAACCTAAGCTTGCCGGCGGCATGCACCCGGCGGAACTCGGCCAGGGCAGCGATGGCGAGCTCGGGCTGCTTGTGGCTTTCGAGCGAGCCGACGAATAGGAATGTGGGCTCGTCGGCCGGGGCCCGCTCCGCGGCTCGGGGTGTTCGAACCACCGGATAAACGATCGACACCCGGCTTTCCGGGATGCCGAGCCGCTCGGTGAGGTCGGCAGCGGTCGTCTTGGATATAGCGACTATCACGTCGGCCCGTCGAAGCTGTTCCAGAAAGAGCCGGTGCGCATAGCGATGTTGGGGCCGCCACGAACTTAGCATCGCAGGCTCACGCAGGGGGATCAGGTCGTAGGCTGTGACTACCTGCCTGATCGCGCCCAAGCGGACCGGACGCTGCGGGTCAGTCGCGTGGAATACCCCGATGCGTGCAGAACGTGCCGCCCGGCCGGTGGCCAACGAGCCCAGAAGCAACCCCACGTCCGTAGGCCGGATGCCGAGGAGGCGGGAGCTAACCGTGCGGTCGTCGAACGCCGGAAGCGTGACCCCGGGCAGACCCAGTGCCCAAACCAGCTCCCTGCGCTCCGCCGGCCAGTCGCCGATGGCCTCAATGAGTCCTCGGAGGTAGCTCCCGATGCCACGGGCGCCGTGACCGCCAGCTGTTGGCCCGATGTCGAGAAGCAAACGCTGGGGCATGTGACCTCAGCTGGCGGGAAGGAGGCTTGACTGGATCCGAGGAACCTGTTGCCTGCTAGCCTATCGCTGTTCGGCGTCCGCGGAAAGCCGCCTCGTCGAACCAGCGCCGTGACGGAACTGCCTGGCTATTGCAGGCCGAGACGCTAGGTCCTGGTCAGGTCTCTGTTCGACGGTCCAAGTACCAGCCGCCGGAGAACTCTTCGGAATGGACGGGTGAGTGGCGAGGTCATGGGTCGGACGACACCAATCCTGAGTAGGCTAACTGCTGCCAGGCTACGTAGTGGCATTCCGTGCCGACGCCGGATCCGGAAGCTCTCGCGCGCAGAAGCCGGAGATCTGGCTATGGACTTGGCGTCGGGGTGCTCGCGATACCGAGCCAACACCTCGGTCCCGACAGTCTTGATTGGACCGACCTTGGCCAGCTTCAACCACAGGTCGATATCCATCGCCAGATCGTAGGTCCGATCCAGTCCCTCTCCGCTCCGGTAGGCGTACGCAGAGAAGAATGTGGCGGGCTGCGGTGGGTTATAGGGAAGGCGCAACAGTCCCGCGAGCGTCGGCACCGGCGGCGGCGGCATAGCACCGATAACGGCGCCCTTGGAGTCGATGATAAGACAGACACCAACGACCATCGCCAGGCTCGGGTCCGCACCAAAGACGTCAACGACGCGCCTGAGCGCGCCCGGCTCAAGCAAATCGTCGGCATTGAGCCATCCCAGTATCTCGCCCGTGGCCCTGGAGAAGCCCTTTGCGAGTGCATCTGTCTGACCACCATCCGGGCCGATGATTGCCTCATAGCCGAGGGAAGTGTGCTCTCGAAGCCACTCCGCGCTGCCGTCCGTAGAGCCCCCGTCGTAAACGAAATGCTCGACTTCAACGTCGCGTCGCTGCTCGGCGACCGAGCCGACGCACTCCGGCAGCCAGGGCATGCCGTTATAGACCGGGGTAACGATCGTGACCTTCATTCAGCCCTCCTGTGAGCCGCGAGACCCGCTTGAGGAGTCTGATTGAGCGAGGGTTGGTGTCCGCTCGCCGACTGACTATAGGCAGCCAGCACCTTCTCGGCCTCTGCCTCGTAGGCAGCCTCGACGGCATGTCGATCGCCATTGACCTGTCGTTCGCGGACTTTGGCGGCGACGGCCACACGGTACGTAGCCATTAGGGCAGAGAGATAGAAGCCACGCCATCCGTCTCTAAAGCCCTGAAAGCGCACGAAGCGGCTCACGAACTCTCGCCCGGCTCGCACGAGCGCGCGCGGGACCGAACCGGCCTTTCGACTGGCCTGCACTCTCTCCGCTTCGATGTCTGTATACCGGTTGAGCTTATCGAGGAAGTGATGCACATCCAGGTAGTTGAAATGAACGACCGCCAGCCCTTCCGCATAGGGCAACTCCAGGACCCTCGCTCCCGGCTGGATCGCCAAAAAGGCGTGTATCGCGGGCTGGGCAGCGACGGAGCCTCGGCGGAAGAACCGTTCGTGACGATCCTGGGTTGGCCCCCAGCCCGTGCCACGAAGCGGGGCGCCCAGCAGGTAGTTGAGCCATGGAATCACAACGACATCGGCTTCATCCCGCCGAGCCACTTCCAGCAGTCGCTCGCTCAGGGGCAACGGTACTAGTTCGTCGGCGTCGAGCACCAGTATCCAATCTCCAGTCGCATGCTCAAGAGCAAACGCCCTGGCAGGATCGGCGTAGCCAAGGGGCTCGTGCAGGAACACCCTGGCGCCGAAGCTCTTTGCTATCTCCCGCGTGGCATCTGTGCTGTGCATGTCAACGACGATGATCTCGTCCACCCATGACTTGACTGACCGCAACGCGAACGGGAGTCGTCTCTCCTCGTTGAGCGTATTAATCACGGCTGAGATCCGCAGACCCGAGGTCGAGTCAGCCATGGTGTTCACGTTGGGCAAAGGGTGATTACCGTCCCTTCTGACCTTGAGAAGGCAGCAGTAGCTCAGTGTACTTGAGCGGGCCGCTTCAGCGACGAGCGCCTCGGGCGGCGGGACGTGGTCCCACTTTCAGCCTGTCCTGCTTGACCCCTCAAGCGTCTGGGCTGACTGTCACCGGATATGATGTGACCTGCTCGTCGGCGGCGTCTCCTTCTTCGACCCGGCCATGGGCGCGTTGAGACGATGCCGGCAACAGCATTTGAGGCGCTTGGGGCACGACCATTCTGTTCGTCAGGCCCTACGACCACGTTTCCGAACACAGGCAAGTGATGCTCACCGAAATCCTCACGGATCCAACCGAGCTGGTCATCGCGATCCTCAACTGGAATGGCTATGCCCTCACCCGAGCCTGCATAGAATCTCTGGCACGCCTATCCGGGCCTGCCCACCGAGTGCTGATCGTCGACAACGGATCGGCCGAGCCCGAGGCGGAACGGCTGGCCGGCGAATTCGGAGGTCAGGTCGAGGCGTTGTCGTTGTCTGAGAACTTGGGGGTCGGTGGAGGGTACAACGCAGGGATCCGGTGGGCGCGCGACCGCGGTGCCAAGTACGTCCTGCTTTTGAACAACGACACGCTCGTGGATGACCCGCTGCTGGCCAGGCGGCTGATCGACGCCTGCGGGCCAGATGTATTCGCGGTTGGGCCTCTCGTGAAGGAGCCGAGCGGCCGAGTGTGGACAGCCGGCGGGCTCCTCAACTGGCGAACGTTCCAAACGGGCCACCTTCAGGCCCACGAAATAACTTCGCCTGCGTCGCCATACCCGGTCGTGTGGATTGACGGCTCCTGCATGCTGGTGTCCGTGGCCGCCGCCTGCGAACTCCAGGGATTCGACGAAATCTTCTTTCTCTACTGGGAGGAAATCGACGTATGCGTCCGGGCCGGCCGGCGCGGCCTCCGATGTCTCGTCGACCCGCGAGCCAGCATCGTGCACCTGGTCGGCCAGACCGCCCGACCGTCCCAGATAGACCACTTAATGCTGCGCAACGCCATCCTGTTCATGCGCCGCAACGGTACGCGACGCCAGAATGCCGCCTTCATGCTGCAACTGCTTTGCTGGCGCATGCCTCTCTTCGTCGCCCGACGGATCAAGCACGGTGGCGGGGCTCGGGAGAGCGTCCGGATGGTTCTGCGTTCGCTCGCCTGGAACCTTCGGGACGCAGCCGGGGAGCGCGGTTGGAGGCGCTCGGCCGGCGGCTCTCTGTTGTGCGATCGGTAACGCGGACGGTCGACCTGGGCATGGAGTCTGCTCAGATCAAGCGGGCGCGCAGAGTCGGTAGGAGCCACGTGGCGGCGCGGGCTTAGTCGGCGCGCTAAGATTGCGCTCCACTGAGAGGAGGCCCCGTGGAGAAAGAGACGCTGGCGGCGATTTGCGCGCTCCCAAATGACTGGCACGGCGCCGGCACCGTTTCCGACGTGGTCCTGGTCGCCATTGCGCGCCGCTGCGCGGGGGGCCTGACCCATTCCGTCGAGACTGGGACCGGCCGGACGACTCTCCTGCTGTCCCATCTCTCGTGCGATCATACCGTCTTCACGAAGCAAGATCGCGGCAATGGAGACAGCCTCGACCGGGTGCGTGCGTCATGGCTGCTCGCGCCGGATGCGGTCCGATTCGTCGAGGGGCCGACGCAAATCACCGTACCCCGGCACGCTTTTGCGGAGCGGTTTGAGTTCGCCATGCTGGACGGACCACACGCCTTCCCGTTTCCATACGTCGAGTACTGCTACATCTATCCCCATATCGCTCCCGAGGGACTGCTCGTCGTCGACGATGTCCAGATTCCGACCATTCGGGTAATGGTCGACATTCTTCGTCAAGATCCTATGTGGCGGCTGCTTGAAGTGGTCGGACAGACTGCCTTCCTGCAACGCACGGATGCGCCAACGGTCGACCCCCTCGAGGACGGCTGGTCGCTGCAGGGCTACAACCGCCGGAAAGCCCGCTTGCGCGACCTGCTGCCGCCCGTGGTCAAAAGGGCATGGCACCGTCTGCGGTGACGACCTGCACGACGTCCGAATCACTCATGGAATCGCGCCCGCGCTTGCGCATTCTGGCCATCAGCCCGTACGCCGCGTACCCGCCGTTTGGCGGCGGCAAGATGCGCATCTACCACCTCCTACAAGAGTGGATGCGGCTGGGCCACGAGGTCACCTTGTGGGTGGCGCCGCCCGACGAGCCCGAGCTTGAATGGTCCGATGGCGAGCTGAAGCCCCAGCTTGTCGCCCTCCCCGCCGTGGCCCGCCGATCCTTCCGATCCAAGGTTTCCTCGCTTCTCTCCACGCTGCCGGAAGAAGTGTGGACTCGCCGTCAGGTGGAGGTCGCCACGCGTCGCGACGAGTTGAGGCGCTTCGACGTTGTTCTGTTGATGCAGGCCCACGTCGGACCCTATGCCGCCCCATCCATTGAGGCGGGCGTACCGGTCATCCTCGACCAGCAGAACGTTGAATCCGAAATCAGCGGCGAGGTTGCCCGCCTCGCGTCGACGCGGATGGGTCGGGCCCGCGCGCGCCTCGATGTCTGGAAGTGGCGAGCCTACGAGCGCGGACTTGTGCGGCGCGTCCAGCGGACCATCGCCGTCTCGGAGTCAGACGCACTGGCTTTTCGCAAGCTCGTGCCATCGGCGTCTGTCGTGGTTCGGCCCAGCGGTGCTGACCTCCGGTCACTTCTGTACGTAGACCATGCGGAGAACCGCGGCGACAGCCTGATAATGACGGGCACCCTCGGCTACCTGCCAAATCTGGATGCAGCGAACTGGATGATCGAACGGATTCTCCCACGCGTGCGTCACGTTCGCCCCTCGGCTCGACTGATCCTGGTAGGTGCCAGCACTCCGGAATCGCTGCGGAAGCTGGGAGGCGATGCCGTGGACATCGCTGGCCGCGTCCCGGACGTACGACCCTTCCTGGAAGGCGCTGACCTGTTCGTTGCGCCACTCCGGGCGGGCGGCGGTACTCGCCTGAAGCTGCTTGAGGCCTTCGCAGTAGGGCTGCCCACGGTCGCAACAACTATGGCAAGCGCCGGCATAGCCATTCGTCATGGCATCGATGTCGCCACAGCGGACGATGAGGAGACTTTCGCCAGCGAGATCATCCGCCTCCTCGATGATGTCGCAGCTCGTCGGGCGATGGCTGAGTCCGCCCGACGCCTTGTCGAGGAGCACTATGACTGGCGAACCATCGCGGCCGACTACGAGACGGACCTGTACGATGTCGTCCGGGCCAGTCAGACGCCGCCAGGCGAATCGGGTCGGACGGGTGCCTCGACCTGAGTGCTGGCCGCTCCTCACGAGAAATCAAGATTCCATTGCCAGCACTTGCTCAGAGATCGAGGGAACCCGGGTCGTTGATGGCAAGCTGATCGGCCAAACGCCAGGATGCGTCGTTACACTCGGCCTGGGACTTGACCTTGCGCTCGATACCACTCGATCGTCGCCCACAACCCATCCTCGAACGCCGTCTTGGACGTGAAGCCGAAGGCCTCACGGGCCCGGCTGGTATCGAGTGCCCGGCGAGGCTGGCCGTCAGGCTTGGACGGGTCCCAGCGAATCTCGCCACTGAAGCCCGTAAGGCGGGCGATCAGCTCGGTGAGTTCCCGGATGCTGATCTCGCTGCCCACACCGAGGTTGACAGGATCTCGCCCGTCGTAGCGCTCGCTCGCAAGAACGATCCCCTTTGCGGCGTCGTCGACATATAGGAACTCTCGCGTCGCAGACCCGGTTCCCCAGGCTTCGATGAAGTTGTCGCCCCGATCGCGGGCGTCGACGCACTTTTTGATCAGGGCAGGGATGACGTGCGAATTCGCTGGGTCGAAACTGTCGCCAGGCCCGTAGAGATTGACTGGCAGTAGGTAGATCGCATTGAAGCCGTACTGGTCACGATACGCCTGAGCTTGGACCAAGAGCATCTTTTTGGCCAGACCGTACGGCGCATTAGTCTCCTCTGGATAACCGTTCCAGAGATCCTCTTCGCGGAACGGGACGGGCGTGAACTTCGGGTAGGCGCAGACGGTACCTAGGGCAATGAACTTCGCCACACCCGCGAGACGAGCCTGCTCAATGAGCTGAATGCCCATGATCGCGTTTTCGTAGAAGAAGCGGCCGGGATTCTCTCGGTTGGCACCGATGCCACCCACAACGGCTGCCAGGTGGATGATGAGGTCTGGTCGGCCGTCGGCAAGGGCACGGTCTATGTCGGCGAGCTTGCGGAGGTCGTAGTCCTTGGCCAGTGGCACGAAGATCTCGGTGGCACCGGACTCGCGGAGTTGGCGAACCACCGCGGTGCCCAGGAAACCCGCTCCGCCTGTAACCATGACCCGTCGGCCAGCCCAGAAGGTGCTCACGCGCCCACCCTGGCGGAAGTGCGCACCTTCTCTGACGAGCATTGGCCTCCGGCACTCGTTGAATCAGTCTCGACCATGATCAACAAGAACTCCTCGAACTTGACCCCGGATTGTCAGCCTATCATCAGCGGCGGCCATGCATCACCCGCGGCGATCGGATTCTCGCACATGGGCCGCGCCGCGCGCCTGTGGGACTGCCCCAGCCAAGGATGTTGCCCGTTGCCCTGGCGAAACCGTGTACGACCTGAGCCCGTTGCGGGAGCCGGCGATGATGGCTTCGTGGCGAGCCCACGATCGTCTCGCCTTCGCAGGTACCTGAGGCAAGTCACCAAGGCACGTGGTCATCGCCATTTCTCGCGCCACGGCAAACGACCTCGTGGACCTCCTTGGCCTATCCGGCGACCGTATCCACCTCGTCCACCCGGTGGTCGTCCGGGCTCGCCCATCGCCCGTGCAGAGCAATCTGAGCCGACGTTTCTTCTTGTCGGAGCGCTCGACGTGCACACAAGCAGCCAGATCTGGCCGTGCGCTGGCCGAGTTCAGGCAGACGCGCAACGTAGATCAGTCCAGGGTCATCGGACCATCGAGCGCTCCCGCGCCTTCCGACCTGCTCCAGTTGGCCGCGCCTCGGCGTGGGCGGACGTTTCCGGATCGAGGGCCGGATATCAAGCGCGAGCAAGCACGTCCACAAGGGTCTGCCCCAGCTGTATTCGTGGCTCCCAACCAACCAGGTCTCGGAGCTGCGACGCGTCGCCTCGGATCTCGTGGGGATCGTTGGGCCGGACGAGTGATTGGTCAATCTCGATTACGGGCGCCACCCCGGCTAGAGCGCACAGGCGCTCGATGATGTCGCGCACCGTGACGGCCTCTCCGGAGGCCACGTTGACGACCGTAAAACGATCGGCCAGCTTGCCCAGCGTTGCCGCCTCCGCCAACAGGCGATAGGCTACGACCACGTCTCGCACGTCCGTTAGGTCACGATGCACGTCCACGTTGCCCGCCGGGATCGCCGTCGCTTGCCCTCTCTTGATGGCCATGACCCGTCGGGCCATCGCGGGAACGACGAAAACGGGGCGCTGCCCAGGCCCTGTGTGATTGAACGATCGCGTCGCGACGACCGGGAAGCCGTAGCGCACGGCAGCTTCTGCGGCTACCCCTTCCTGGGCTACTTTGGACATGGCGTACGGACTGTTCGGAGCGAGGGGCGCATCCTCGCGGAGGGGCAATTGTTGTGGCGAGGGCGTGCCGTACACATCCGCCGAGCCACTCACTAGGACGGGAGGTCGGATGCCGATCTCGCGCAGAGCCTCGAATAGCGCCACCGTGCCGCCGACATTGACGCGAAAGGCCTCGCCCGGATCGTGCCCGGCGTCGGGCGCAAACGCCATTCCGGCGAGGTGGATGACCGCGTCCGGGCGACCGCCCGGGTGGTCGAGCCAGCGCGCCAGACCGCGCCGATCCGCGATGTCGAGTGCGTCAGGGCCTGGCGCAGCCACCACCTCGTGGCCATGGCCGCGAAGCTCCTTCTCCAGCCACTGGCCCACGAAGCCGATCGCGCCGGTGACGAAGACGCGCATCAGATCTCAGGCGTGGCTTGTGGGGAGCGCCACGTCGAAGCGCGGAACGGAACGCCCCCTGAGTCGGGCGACATCGGCGTCGACCATCATCCGCACCAACTCCTCGAACCCAACCGTGGGCTCCCAGCCGAGCTGGGCTCGGGCCTTATCCGAGTTGCCCAAAAGGTGGTCAACCTCGGCGGGTCGATGCAGGCGCTCGTCGTCGACTACGTACTTCTCGTAGTCCAGGCCCACATGCTCAAAGGCCAGGCGGCAAAGATCGCGGACTGAGTGGGCGATCCCGGTGGCCACGACATAGTCGTCGGGTTCAGGCTGCTGCAGCATCGCCCACATGGCGCGGACGTAGTCGCCGGCGAAGCCCCAGTCGCGCTGGGCATCGAGATTACCCATCCGCAGCTCAGTGGCGAGGCCGAGGTTGATGCGGGCCACGCCGTCGGACACCTTGCGGGTCACAAACTCAAGGCCTCGCCGAGGGGATTCGTGGTTGAATAGGATGCCGGATACCGCGTAGATGCCAAAGCTCTCGCGATAGTTGACCGTCAGGAAGTGACCATATGCCTTGGCCACGCCATACGGACTGCGCGGATGGAACGGGGTCAGTTCGGTCTGCGGAATCTCCCGGACTTTCCCGAACATCTCGCTCGAGGAAGCCTGGTAGAAGCGGATCGAAGGATCGACCTGACGAACGGCCTCGAGCATGCGCGTCACACCCAGCCCCGTGAACTCGCCCGTCAGGACGGGCTGGTTCCAGGAGGTCGGAACGAAGCTCATGGCGGCCAGGTTGTAGACCTCATCTGGCTCAGACGATTGGAGCGCCGCAACCAGCGAAGCCTGGTCGAGCACGTCGCCCTGGACCAGCTCGATGCGGTCGAGCAGGTGCTCGATGCGCTCCATCGCACCCGTACTGGACCGGCGAGTCATCCCGACTACTCGATAGCCCTTCTCGAGCAGGACCTCGGCCAGATATGAACCATCCTGACCGGTGATGCCGGTGATGAGAGCTGTTTGAGTCATGCTCGGGAGTATAGAGATACTCCCCGCTTGCCCGTCGGCCGGTGACCGCCGGTGGTGCCCGTACGAGCCCGTCGGCCAAGTCTCGCGATCGCGTGCGGTGCGGACCGGCTACGAGCGTACGCCAGCGGATCGTGGCTCCGCAACAGCGACCAATCAGAGCAATGCGATGCTGACCGGCACTCGTCGATGGCACCGAGTCGGCTGGTTCTGGCCGGGACCACGGAGGAACCCGACTGTATACTCCGCCGAATGAAGAGGGTCCTATTCGTCGGGAGTGTCGGCCAGGGTGGCTCGTGCTTGGCCGAGTTCCTGTTGTCAAAGGGCTGTGGGGTCCAGGGTCTCATCCAACGGTCCAGTTCCTTCTCGACCGGCCGCATCGACCACCAGTACCGCGGCTCCTGGTTCTCCGAGGCGAGGTGCGAGCTTGGCTGGCGAGCGAAGACTCGCATTGATATTCTGCGCACCACGATCGATTGCTACGCAAACAACCGCCGCCCCGTATGAGCCATTCGCACAACCTCGGTCCTCCCGCGAGGCGGATAGCCAGGGCCCTGTTGCCACCGGTGGTGACCAGCGCTTACCGGCATATATGGCGTCGTTCTCGCGAAGAGGCACCACCGGATTGGGAGTACCTGCCGGGCGGATGGCCGGAACCGTCCATCGCATCACCCGGGTGGAATTCGGAGAGCGTGGCCGAAACCCAGCTGGAACGTTGGCCTGCCTTCGTCCGATCCCTCGCAACCAGCACTCCATTTGGCCTCTCGAACGAAAGCGCTGGCGGCTCGCCGGACTACGGCGTTCACAACACGGTTATGTCTTTTGGCTACGTTCTCGCCCGTGCCGCGCAGGGCCGCAAGCGTCTCTCAATGCTCGACTGGGGCGGCGGCATAGGGCACTATTGCGTCTACGCCAAGGCCCTCCTGCCCGACCTCCAACTCGACTACCACTGTCGAGATCTACCGAACCTCGTCGCCGGTGGCCGAACCGTGCTTCCCGAAGCAACTTTCTATGTGGACGAGGACGAGGCCCTGGCCATGCGATATGACTTGGTGGTGGCCAGCAGTTCGCTCCACTACTCACGGGACTGGCGGCCGCTTCTGGCTCGGCTCGCGACGGCCACTTCCGGATATCTGTACGTAACGCGTCAGCCCTTCGTCAAACATGCAGATTCATTTGTGGTGGTTCAGCGGCCTCATCGCTTCGGATACCAGACCGAGTATCCGGGCTGGTTCCTGAACCGAGACGAGTTCCTCGGCGCTGCCGGCGAATCAGGACTCAATCTCGAGCGCGAATTCCTAATCTGGGAGATCCCTAGCGTGCCCAATGCACCAGAAGCTGCGCACTACGGCGGCTTTCTCTTCTCGCCAACCGGACGATGAGCGATTTCACCGGCAAGCGGGTCCTCATCACCGGCGGGCTCGGCTTCATCGGCTCACACCTTGCCAGAAGACTTCTGGACGAGGGCGCAGAAGTGACCCTGGTCGATAGCCTCATACCCGAATACGGCGGGAATCTCTTCAATGTCTCCGAGTTCTCCGACAGGGTCCACGTCAATATCTCCGACGTCCGCGACGAGCACGGGCTGCGTTACCTGATTCGAGACAAGGATCTGCTATTCAACCTCGCCGGCCAGACCGGTCACCTGGATTCGATGACAGACCCGGAGACGGATCTCGAGATCAATTGCAGAGCCCAACTGGCGATTCTCGAGACCTGTCGAAAGTCCAACACGGAGATCAAGATCGTCTTCGCCAGCACGCGCCAGATCTACGGCCGGCCCGAGTACTTGCCGGTGGACGAGAAGCACCTCGTCCGGCCGGTCGACGTCAATGGCATCAACAAGGCGGCTGGCGAGGCCTACCACATCCTCTACAACGACGTGTACGGCATCCGCGCGTGTGCCCTTCGCCTCACGAACACGTACGGACCGCACATGCGCGTCGCGGACGCCCGCCAGACCTTCCTCGGCATCTGGATCAGGAAACTGCTCCAGGGCGAACCTTTCGACGTCTGGGAAGGCGGCCAGCTGCGCGACTTCACCTACGTCGACGATGCGGTTGAGGCCTTTATGGCTGTCGCCCGAGATGAAGCCGCCAACGGTCGTGTCTTCAACCTGGGCGGTCTCGAGATCATCAGCCTCCATGATCTGGCCGAGTTGCTCGTCAAAGTCAATGGCGGCGGCACCTACGAGACGCGATCCTTCCCTGCGGAGCGCAAGCGCATCGACATCGGCGACTACTACGCCGACTGCACCGCCATCCGAATGGCGACAGGCTGGCAACCACAAGTGCCGCTCGAAGTGGGCCTGGCTCGCACGCTCGAGTTCTACCGAGGGCATCTCGATCGGTATGTCTGAGCAAGCGGCGCCGAGCCTCATTCCACAGGCATCGCCAGGCCGGGATTACCGGCGCAACCAGACCCAGATCGACGCCGCTGTCGTGCGCGTCCTGGAGAGCGGCTGGTACATCCTGGGCCCAGAAGTCGGTGCCTTCGAGGCTGAATTCGCCTCCTACCTTGGTGTGAGAGAGGCGGTGGCAGTCGCCAGCGGAACGGATGCCGTCGAGCTGGCGCTGCGCGGTCTTGGGATCGGTCCCGGCGATGCGGTCTACACCGTCTCCCACACGGCGGTGGCCACGGTGGCCGCCATCGAACGGTCCGGCGCTACGCCGATTCTGGTCGACGTGGACAACGCCACCGGCACGATGGATCCCAGCAGCCTGGCGGGGGCAGTCGCCGCTGAGTTACGCCCCGGAGGAATGCGCCCTGCGGCCGTGGTGCCGGTGCACCTATACGGGCAACCGGCGCGGATGGATGAAATCCTCTCGATCGCTCAGGCCGCCGGTCTTCGCGTCGTCGAAGACTGCGCCCAGGCCCACGGCGCCCGCCTGGACGGCCGGATGGCCGGAACGATGGGCGACGCAGCGGCATTCAGTTTCTACCCAACTAAGAATCTCGCCGCCCTGGGCGACGGCGGATGCGTCACCACCGACGACGTCGCCGCGGCGGCGCGGATAAGGGAGCTGCGACAGTACGGCTGGCGCGACCGTTACGTCAGCGCCGTGCCCGGCCTGAACAGCCGATTGGATGAGGTCCAGGCCGCCGTCCTCCGCGCTCGCCTACCAAAACTGGAGATGGACAACGACCGTCGCAGGGCGATAGCGGCCCGGTACGACGCGGGCCTGCAGGGCTCGACCGTCGCCCTTCCCGTGCCCAGGACCGGGGTCAGCCACGTCTACCATCAGTACGTGATCCGCACCCGCGGTCGCGACGGCCTGATCGCCTGGCTGCACGATCACGGCATCGGGACGGCCATCCACTACCCAGTGCCAATCCACCTGCAGCCTGGATACGCTGGGCGGCTTCCCCGCGTCGTGGAACTGCCCGTCACCGAGCGTCTGGCCGGGGAAATCGTCAGCCTGCCGATCTTCCCCAGCCTTACTGACCGCGAGGTTGACCGGGTCGTTGCGGCCGTTCACGCGTGGTCCCGGAGCGGCACGGACCTGGTAGCGACCGCGGAGACCGGCCGATGATCCACTTCTGTACCTACTTCGACCGCAACTACTTGACTCGTGCGGTCTCACTCCACCAATCACTGGTTCGCCACTGCCCACCGTTCACACTGTGGGCCCTGTGCCTGGATGACGACGCCCACGCTGCCGTCTCGGCCTTGGGGATCGAGTCTCTCCAGCCCGTTCGTCTCGCGGACCTCGAGCAGGCCGATCCGGCGCTCCTTGAAGCGAAGCAAGACCGATCGACGGTCGAGTACTACTTCACGCTCTCTCCCGCCCTGCCTCTTTACCTCCTCGACAGCGTCCCTGATATGGAGTCGATCACATACTTGGACTCCGATCTGCTTTTCTACTCAAGTCCTCAGCCGATCTTCGACGAGCTTGGAGCCGGGTCAGTCGCGATCGTCCCGCATCGATATCCGCCCAGCCTGCAGGGACTCTCGATATGGGGGACGTACAACGTGGCCTGGGTGACCTTCCGCAACGATTCAGCCGGCCGGGCGGTTCTGGAGCGATGGCACCGACAGTGCCTGGCGTGGTGCCATGACCGCGCCGAAGACGGCAAGTTCGCCGACCAGGGCTACCTTGACAGCTGGCCCGGCCTGCCAGGCGTCCGCGTTATAGAACACCCCGGCGTGGACCTCGCTCCCTGGAACTTCATGCAGTACCGCATCGACCTGAGGCCCAACCCGCCCACTGTCGACGGCCAGCCGCTGGTCTTCTACCACTTCCAGGGATTCAAGTCGGTTGGTCCGGGGCTTTGGGATCCGGGTCTCGACTCCTACGGCAAGATGCACAGAGTGCTTCGCTCGTGGCTGTACGGCGGCTACCTTCGTGAACTGAGGTCTGCCCAGCGGCTCATTCGGTCACGTGTTCCTGCCAGCGCTCGATCCAGCAGCCTGCGACATTCGCCTCATGGCTGGCGTGTGCTTGTGCACCGGATCGAGCGCGGCCACGTTATCGTGTCCCCGAGGTCACGGCACCTCTAGCCGGTTCGGACCGGATTCACCTACATGGAGATGGGAGCCTTCAAATGCAGCGATCACGCCGCCTTTCCGTCATCGGTGCAGGCTACGTGGGCCTGGCCACCGCCGTCGGACTAGCGGCCCAAGGACACGAGGTCGATCTGGTCGAGACTCGCCCGGATCGTCTTGAGTCGCTCCTGGCCGGCTTCCTTCCCATTCACGAGCCGGGCATGGCGGCCGCATACGCCGACAGGCAGACGAAGAGTCGCATCCATCCGATGGCCTCACCAGCGCCTGGAAGCGACCTGCTGCTCGTGTGCGTCGGCACCCCGATCGACGAAGACGGCCGCAGCGACCTACGCCAGGTCGAGAGCGCTCTCCGCTCCGTGGCAGCTCTGGCGGCATCTGGCACACCGGTCGTCATCAGAAGCACCCTCCCTGCCGGCAGCGGCGAGACGATCGTGAAATGGCTTGGAGGGGACAGCTCGCGCGTATTCGCCAACCCCGAATTCCTCCGGCAAGGCCACGCAATCGAGGACTTCCTCAAACCGACCCGAGTCGTGATCGGCGCCTTCCCCCATGTCGATCCGGACGCCCTCGCGCTGGTCAAGGAGGTCCTCTACTTCGGCGACGGTCCACTCCTGGTCGTCGGAATGGCTGAGGCGGACCTCATCAAGAACGGCGCGAACGCCTTCCTGGCCCTGAGGCTCTCTTTTGCCAACGAACTTGCAGTCCTGTGCGAGGCCCTGGGCGCAGACGTGATCAAGGTGATCGAGGGCATCGGTCTCGACAAGCGCCTCGGCAGCGGGTACATGCAGCCCAGCTTCGGGTTCGGGGGCAGCTGCCTGCCCAAGGACCTGCGGGCACTCACCAATGTTGGTAAGAACTTCGGTCTCAAGATGCACGTCACGTCCGCGGCATCCGAGGCCAACGCCGACCATCAGCAGCATTTCGCGGAGCGGGTCGTCGGCCTCATGCCCCCCGGCTCCAGGCGCGTGGCCATCCTCGGGCTTGCCTTTAAGGCGGGTACGGACGATGTGCGGTCCTCTCCCTCCCTTCATGTAGCCCAGATCCTCATCGAGCGCGGCCTCGAGGTTGTGGGTTTCGACCCACAGGTGGCTGCAATGGCGACTCGTGAGGTGCCCGGCCTCAGCGTCGCGGATTCGGCCCAGTCGGCCGTCGCCGGGGCCGGCGTGGTAGTGATCGGGACCGAATGGCCTGAGTTTCGCGACCTCGACTGGGCTACCCTGGCCACAACCATGGCCGCTCCGACAGTCATCGATGGCAGGCGCCTTCTTGACGGCGAGCGAATGAGGGCCCTTGGCTACCATTTCGAGACCATCGGGGCGTCCGCAGGGATCCGCGTCGCACGCGCGTCGTCGTGATCACCGGGGCGTGAGGGCCGGCAATTGCGCTTCCTGATCGTCGACTTCTACTACCAGGGCGTCCTGACACGCTTCGAACGCAGACATCCAGGATGGGCGGAAAAGAGTTACGCGCAGCTGAAGGACAGTCTTTCCGAGGAGCTGTTCGGCGAGTCGCAGTACCAAGTTGCGGCTCTGCGAGCCCTCGGTCATGAGGCAGATGACCTGATCGTCAACGCGGCCCCGCTGCGAGGGGCGTGGGCTGCCGAGCACGGCGTGGCCCTGCCGCCGGCCACGCGGTTGAAGCCAGCACTGCGGCGCCACGTCGTCCCGTGGCTTCGACGCGAGCGCTCAAGCGAGTGGATGTGGGTCGCTCTGCTGGCCCAGGTTCGCTCCTATCGCCCCGATGTCGTACACATACAGTGCGTGGACCTTCTGCCACCTGAAGTCGTGCGGGCGATCCGTGACGAAGTCCGTCTCGTTGTAGGTCAGCTCGCGGCGCCCCTGCCGCCCTGGCCGATCGACGGCTACGGCCTGATGGTCTCCTCGCTGCCCAACCTGGTGGACCGTTTCCGTGGCCTGGGGTTCGAAGCCGAGTGGCTTCCATTGGCGTTCGAACCATCACTGCTCGGGCGCATCCGCACCCACACCCGCGACGTCGGCGCTTCGTTCGTAGGGAGCCTCTCGCCACACCACGGCTCGCGCGTGACCCTCCTGCGGGAATTGGCCGCTCGCACCAGACTGGACATCTGGACTCCGGACGGCAAACGGCCAGAGGTGGCGGCGCTGAAGGCATCGCTCCATCCCGCGGTCTGGGGCCGAGACATGTACGAGGTGCTGGGACGATCGACGGCGACGATCAACACGCACATTGACATCGCCGATGGCTTCGCCAACAACCTTCGTCTCTACGAGGCCACCGGCATGGGTGCTCTGCTGATCACCGATGCCAAGCAGAACCTCGGGCAACTGTTCGAAGTCGGTCGCGAGGTCGTGGCCTATCGCGACGCCAGGGAGTGCGCCGAGCTGATCGCCCATTACCTGGACAAGCCGACCGAAGCCGCCCAAATCGCCGAGGCGGGCCGGCGGCGCACGCTGCGGGATCACACCTGGCTGGATCGAATGACTCGCCTTACCGAGTTCGTCCGCCCAAGGGTCTAGCCGATTGTTTTCGCTGGTAGAGTATCTTGACGCCCGTCACTAGGTGACGAGAAGATCGCTCGCGCGTCGTCCCGGTCGGGCGCGGCTGGCTGTAAGCCGGCCGCGTTTGGTCGCCCGGACAGGTGCAGCCTAGGAGGAGTCCATTTACGCGTATGTTGCTGAGTGAGAAGCCCAAGACGGTATCAGGCTCCGCCTGGGACGGTCAGGTGGTCGTGCTAGAGCCGCGCCACGGCTGGCGCAACCTCGGGCTGCGCGAAGTCTGGGCTCATCGCGAACTCCTCTACTTCTTCACTTGGCGCGATCTGAAGGTTCGCTACAAGCAAACTGTCTTCGGGGCCCTCTGGGCGGTCATGCAGCCGGTGCTCTTGATGCTGGTCTTCTCGGCCTCCCTCGGCCGGCTGCCGAACATCGGACCGGCTGGGATCCCTTATCCGCTCTTCGCCATGGCGGGCCTGGTTCCGTGGACCCTCTTTGCGTCCAGCCTCGCGGGGGCCTCCAACAGTCTCGTGAGCGGCGAAGCCATCATCACCAAGGTCTACTTCCCGCGGCTGTTGCTCCCCTTTTCCTCAGTTGGGTCGTTCCTGCTGGACTTCGTGATCTCTCTTGGGGCTCTGGCCGTGGTCATGCTCTACTTCGGCGCCGTCCCTTCGCTGGCGATCGTCTGGCTACCCGTTCTGACGCTGATGGCCCTGGTGACGGCCCTCGGCGTCGGCACTTTCCTGGCCGCCGTAAACGTCAGGTATCGAGACGTCAAGTACGTCGTTCCGTTTCTCGTCCAGGTGTGGATGTTTGCTTCGCCGGTCGTGTATACGAGCACTCTCATCCCGACCGAATGGCACGTGCTGTACGCCTTGAACCCGATGAGCGGAGTACTGGAAGGGTTTCGCTGGGCCCTCATCGGCGGCCCCAGGCCCGACGATCTCATCTTCATCTCCGCGGCGGCATCCCTGCTGGTGCTGCTCGGTTCACTCATCTACTTCCGCCGCGTCGAGCGGACTTTCGCGGACGTCATCTAGTGGACGAGATCGCGATCTCAGCAAGTGGACTCGCGAAGAAGTATCGGATCGGCTCGCGGCGGGATCCGTACGGGCGCCTGACTGAGACACTCTTGAATGCGATCACCAGCCCGTTGCGGCGCATGGGTAGCAAGGATCGAGGGAACGACTTCTGGGCCATCCAGGACGTCTCCTTCGAAGTGCCCCGCGGCTCGGTCGTGGGAATCATCGGCCGAAACGGCGCCGGCAAGTCCACTCTGCTAAAGATCCTGTCGCGTATCACGGAGCCGACGCTGGGCCGTGCCGAGTTGCGCGGACGCGTGGGATCGTTGCTCGAAGTCGGGACGGGCTTCCACCAGGAGCTCACCGGTCGAGACAACATCTTCCTTAGTGGAGCCATCCTGGGAATGAAGCGGGCGGAGATCCTCCGCAAGTTCGACGAGATCGTCGCCTTCGCGGACATCGGCCAGTTCTTGGATACCCCGGTCAAACGCTATTCGAGCGGCATGAAGGTGCGGCTGGGCTTCGCCGTGGCGGCCTTCCTGGAGCCGGAGATCCTGTTCATCGATGAGGTTCTGGCGGTCGGCGATGCTGAGTTCCAGAAGAAGTGCCTGGGCAAGATGTCCGAGATCGGCGCAGGGGGCCGGACGGTCATCTTCGTCTCGCATAGCATGCCGGCGATTTTGCGGCTGTGTGATCGAGCCATCCTGCTCGACCACGGTCGGGTGGTGGTGGATGGGCCGACTCACGAAGCGGTTCGGCGCTACCTGGAGTCGGGTCCCGGGCGAACTAGCTCCCGTGAATGGGCGGACCCGGCAAGCGCACCGGGTGATGACGTGGCCCGACTAAAAAGCGTCCGTGTCGTCCCCGACGACGGCGGTCCCGCTGAGGAGATCGACATCCGGCGTCCGATTGATGTGGAGGTTGAATACTGGACCAAGGCGCCCGGCGACCTTCGCCCGTCCGTGAACCTGCATTTCTACAACGACGAAGGCGTTTGCCTCTTCATCAATAACGACTGGAATGATCGCCTGTGGTGGAGCGCCTCGAGGCGGCCGGGTGTTGTGCGAGCCGTGTGCCACATCCCCGGCAATTTTCTCGCCGAAGGACGGGTGGTCGTCACTGCGGTCGTGAGCACGTATAACCCCACTCTGGTGCACGCCACCGAGCCAGAGGCGGTGGCCTTTGTGATCGTGGACCGAAGTGAGGGTGACGGTGTTCGCGGGGTCTTTACGAACGAGTTTCCGGGCGTGGTCCGTCCCATGCTCGATTGGCGGGTGGAGCAGGTTTCGGAGGCAGTTGCCGGTAGCGACTGACCTGGCGCCAGGAGTCCACATCCGCGCCTAGGCAGGTCCTGACGGACGCTGGACCCAACCTCGGAGCGGAGACACTCGGAACACCAGCGACAGAGCCTTTACTGCCCTTGAGCGGACACCATGCTTCTGCCGGTAGCAGGCCAGAGTCGCCACGGCCGACTCAATCCGCTCGATCGCGGATAGCGTGGTGGCGCTCCTCACAGCCCGCAGGTGGGCATCCCTCAGCTCCCGCATCTGAGCCACGTACGGCACCATCTTCCGACGCAGCGCCGTCGCAGGGTTGAGATCATTGAGTATCCGAACCCGCGTCTCCTCGAAGGTCTCCTCAGCTCGATTCTGCCGGCGAAAGTACAGCGGCTCCTCGATCCTCTCGACCGGGCCCTGCAGCACTAGCCCGGCCATCAGTAGAAGGTCCGGGCCAAAGATATCTGCGAAACCGCCAGCGCTGCGGAAGGCCTCAAGGCGACCCACGCCGTAGACCATGTTGCAGGCATAGAGATTCCAAATGAGGCTCCTGTACCTGGCCACGGCCGACCGATCCCCGAGCTCTATCCGATCATTCATGACCTCGAGCAGGCGGCCATCCATGCTCGTCAAGGTCGTCTGCGCGTAAACGAGGACCGAGTGCGGGCTGGCTTCCAGGACTGACACACACCGAGAAAGGAACGTCGGAGCCCACAGGTCGTGGTCTGCCGCGAACACGAAGTAGGGGCCTGTGGCCAGCTCCAGGACTCGGTTGAAGTTCGCTGCTGCCCCCCGGTTGACCGGGCTTCTCACATAGCGAATCTGGGGATGCTGGGCAGCGTACGATCGGGCGATCCGTTCCGTGTCATCGGTGGAGCAGTTGTCGCTGATCACCAGCTCCCAGTTCGGGTAGTCCTGGTTGAGCAGCGAGTCGAGCGACTGCGCCAGGTACCGCGCACCGTTGTAGGTAGGCATCCCGATCGTTACGAGTGGCGCGCGCTGGTCCAACCATGACCTCCACTGGGACCCGATCGATCCGCTACTCGGAGGTTCCTGATCGGGCATAATTGGCCGCATGAGAGTTGTCATCCTCGCTGGAGGACAGGGTACACGTCTGGCTGAGGAGACGGAATCGCGCCCCAAGCCGATGGTCGACATTGGCGGCCGGCCCATTCTCTGGCACATCATGAAGCACTATGCGAAGTACGGATTCAAGGAATTCGTGATCGCGTTGGGCTACAGGGCCGACGACGTAAAGCGGTTCTTCGTGGACTACCTCTCGCTCAACGGCGACATGACCGTCGAACTCGGCAATCGGGCAGTGCAGCGCCACGAGCCGGAGCGAGACGCCTGGACCGTTCACCTCGTCGATACGGGTCTGGACGCCAACACCGGCGGCCGCGTCGGGCGGCTCCGGACCTTGCTCGCGGATGGCCCCTTCCTGCTGACCTACGGCGACGGCGTCTCCGACGTCGACCTCCAGAGTCTCGTCGAATGTCACCGATCCTCCGGCAAGCTCGTCACCGTCACGGCAGTCAGGCCCCCGTCACGGTTCGGCGGGTTGAGCTTCGACGCGGACGGCTCGGTGCGCTTCATCGAGAAGCCTCAGATCGGCGAGGGTTGGATAAACGGCGGGTTTATGGTCCTCGAGCCCCAGGCCCTCGACTACATCTCAGGGGACGAGACGAGCTTGGAAGCTGACGTCCTGGAGAGGATCTCCAACGAAGGCAAACTTGGAGCCTACCGGCACGAAGGCTTCTGGCAGCCGATGGACACGCTCCGCGACGTTCGCTACCTGCGGGCACTCTGGGCCGCACAGACGGCGCCGTGGGCGACATGGCGGTAGGCGACGACAGCGGCAGCCCCTGGTCCGGTCGCACGGTTCTCATTACGGGGGCGGCGGGCCTGCT
>CABEBU010000051.1_pt1 | contig 43626 bp, 41 predicted proteins | sample 3132691 | NCBI WGS metagenome assembly CABEBU01 (sample SAMEA5534346, study PRJEB31848) | metagenome | biome: tundra; feature: field; material: soil | place: USA | collected 2013-05 | depth 0.45 m | reverse complement strand
CCGTCGAGGACGTGGACCCGATCCGCCGGGAACCGGTAGAGGCGGAGCAGCCAGTAGCCGCGAATGGCATAGCGACCCTGGCCGGTGTCGTCATAGAAGACGACGCGACTGCCCGGCGCCACTCCCCAGGCGGCCAGAGAGGCCTGCGTCTCCCGGCGCGTCGGGATGAGATACGACCGCTTGGCGGCACCGGTCGCAGCCACAGTTCCTGCCTTCGCCAGGTCGGCATGAAGGTCGCTGAAGACTGCGCCCGGTACGTGGCCCTGGTCGTACCACTTCCGATCGGTCGAGGCGTGCACCACCCGCAGTCCCGGCTCGCCCAGATGCGCAGCCAGCCATTCGCCCGATACCAGCGGTCCAGGTTCCCTTGCGTTCATTGGATTCCTCAGATTCCTCCGCGTCCTGCAATGACCCTAGGAGCGTACGCGGCGGCGACCCCGGCCGCCCCTCACCTACTCCAAATAGTCCTTGAGCTTGCGGGAGCGCGACGGGTGACGGAGCTTGCGCAGAGCTTTGGCCTCGATCTGGCGAATGCGCTCGCGGGTGACGTTGAACTCCTTGCCAACTTCCTCGAGAGTGCGGGCTCGTCCGTCCTCCAGCCCAAAGCGGAGCTGCAGGACTCGGCGCTCGCGGCCAGTCAGCGAGTCCAGGACCGCCTCCACCTGTTCCTTCAGGAGCTGATGGGATGCGGCCTCGGCCGGAGCCAGCGCGCCCCGGTCTTCGATGAAGTCGCCCAGGTGCGAATCCTCTTCCTCGCCGATCGGCGTCTCGAGGGACACGGGCTCCTGGCTGACCTTGATGATCTCGCGGACCTTCTCCGGCGTGACCACCTGCTCCTGACCCTTGGACATGGCCTCCGCGATCTCATCGACCGTCGGTTCGCGGCCCAGCTCCTGGAGCAGGGTGCGCGAGACGCGAATCAGCCGGTTGATCGTCTCGACCATGTGGACCGGGATGCGGATGGTGCGGGCCTGGTCGGCGATGGCACGCGTGATGGCCTGGCGGATCCACCACGTCGCGTAGGTGCTGAACTTGAAGCCCTTCTCGTAGTCGAACTTTTCGACCGCACGGATCAGGCCGATGTTGCCTTCCTGGATCAGGTCCAAGAAGCTCATGCCCCGGCCGATGTACTTCTTCGCGATCGACACGACGAGTCGGAGGTTGGCCGAGGTCAGTTGCTCGCGCGCGTCGCGGCCGATCCGGACCAGTTCGCCACGCCGATGGGCGAGCTTGGTGTTGAGGGGAACTTCCGGGTCGTGGCCGAGACGCTTGAGCAGGTCGGCGTCATGGCCGCCTTCGATCCAGCGCTGCAGGGCCGGGTAGGCCACCTCGTCGCGAGTCCAGTTGTAGATGGCACGCAGCCCGACGTTGTCGCGCGAGTCCAGGTCGCCGTTGTGGACGGCGAAGTAGGCCCAATCGACCATCTTCACGAACGCCTCGGACGTGAGCGAATCGTTGTAGACCTGCACCAGGTGGCGTGCTTCCTTGATGAGCTCCTTGGTGCCGTCGCTGGTGGCTTCCTTGCTGGCCTTGATCAAGTGGAAATCGATCGTCGGGACGAGCAGGTCGGCCGCGTCGGGCGACGAAACCGCGTCTGACACCATCTTCTTGGCTTCCGCGCCGAAAGGCAGTCTGTGCTGCGGCTTGACCATGCGGGTCTTGCGCTCGGTCTCGTGGTGAGTCCAGTCGTGGAGCGCAAGGATGCCCTTCCAGGGCTCGTCGACCATCCGCTCGCCCAGCTCGATGGCTTTAGCCAGGACGACCTCTTCTTCCGCCGTCAGGAGCGCGACCTTGCCGATCTCCTTCAGGTACATCCGGACCGGGTCGTCGATCCCGATCATGTCGGCCGAGATTGCGTCCAGCTCCTCTTGCGTCGGCTCTTCAACAGCCCCGGGCGTGATCTTGGCCGGGGCGTCGCCGGCGGCGCGCGGCTGGGCCTGCGCGTCCTCCTCGACTGCGTCTCCGTTGAGATCGGTGGCGTCCTCGTCAAGGCTCTCAGGCGGGACGACTTCGTCTTCGTCGGCCAACAGCTCGTCGTCGTCGTCGAGCGAGTCCTCATCGAGCGCACGGCGGGTGCGCACGCCAGCGAGCTTCGCCTCCTCTATGTCGGCCTTACGACGGCCGCCACCCGATAGGGCGACCTCAACGAGTTGCTTGTCAAGCGGGTCGGTCATCGGTGTCCTCCTTAGCGGCCCGGTCGCGCCGGGGCGCTCGAAGCCAGGAGACTCGTGTCCTGCCGACGTCGGTCGAGCGAACGGCGAGCCTCGTTCAGATTGCGTTGTATTTCCAGGAGTCGAGCTGCGGCCGGCGCGTCCGCGGCGGCATGAGCCTCCGCGAGTTCGCCGGCGTTGAAGCGAATTTCGTCTTCGAGCCTGTCCGCCTCGAGGGCGAGCAGGCATTGATCCACCCCGATAGTGACGCGCGCCGCGGCCAGTTCGTTCGGGTCCGGGCCGCGTTCCGCGTAAAGGGCAATGGCCAGGCCGTGCAGCTCCGGCGCCAGCGCTTCCAGGAAGCGGCTACGTTCGAAGCTCCCGGAGCCACCGGCCTCACGGTCGCGTTCGCGGTCGGCGAGCATGCCCGCCAGCAACTCCCGCGCCGGGGTGCTGGGCAGGGCCGCGCCCTGCGCCCGAAGCGAGTCCGCGACGCGTTCCTGCTGCTCCGGAACGAGAAGGAGCAGCCGCAGCAGCTTCCGCTCGTCGAGCGAAACGGCCTTCAGCTCCGCCCTGGTGTCGATGGTGTCCGGAGCCGACATGACGGCCTCTGCGGTGAATCGGCCGCCCGCCGCGGTTCCGCCACCGCCGGCTCCTCCCGCCCATCCCGGGCGGGACGGGGCATCCGGCGCGCGAATCGCCTCGAGCAGGACGCGCTCCTCCACCCCGGTCCGACGCGCCAGCACCTGCAGGTAGCTGTCGCGGACCACCGGATCGCGAATCTCGCGTAGCAGCGGCACCAGGGCCGCCACCGCGTGGCGCTTCCCTTCGGGCGTGCGGACGTCGTAGGCGGTCGCGTAGTAGTCGATCAGGAACTCGACGATCGGCTGGGCCGTCCGGATTGACTCCCGCCAGAGATCGGGCGTGTCGCGGATCACCTCGTCGGGGTCCTTGCCCTCCGGCAGGCGCGCAACCCGGACACGCGTGATCTCGACGCCGGTATCCTCCGCCGCGAGCGACCCGATGAGGTGGAACAGCTCCGCGCCACCGATGGACCCGGCATGCTGGCCGGCCGGATCGACGTCATAGGCGAGAACGATCTCGCGGGCGTAGCGGGCGATCAGCGCAACCTGGGCCGGCGTCAGAGCCGTGCCGAGGCTGGCGACCACGTTGCCGAAACCGGCCTGGTGGGCCATCAGCGCGTCGGTGTAGCCCTCGACCAGGACTGCCTGATCCAGGCGCCGCATCTCGGCCCGCGCCCGCTCGATCAAATAGAGGGTGCGGCTCTTATCGAACAGCCCCGTGGCCGGGGAGTTGAGGTATTTGGGGGCGTGGCCGTCCGCGGCTGGGGCTGCGGCGGGTGCGCCACCCTCGGCCCCAGTCCCCTTGCCATCGCCGCCCGGCAGAATCCGTCCGCCGATGCCAACCGCCGCGCCGGTCACGTCGCGGATCGGGAAGATGACGCGGCTTCGGAACTTGTCGTAGGCCCCGCGCCCGCCCTGGCGCTGGCTCGTCAGCCCCACTTCCGCAAGCTCCGCCTCGGTGACGTTGCGCCGGCTCTTGAGCATCTTGATCATCTGATCCCAACCGTCGGGCGCCCAGCCGAGCTGGAACTTCTCGATCGTTTCGTCCGTGAAGCCTCGACCGTGCAGGTATTCGAGTGCCGTCGCGCCCGTCTTCGACGACGTCAGGACGACGTGGTAGAAGGCGACCGCCTGTTCGAGAACCTCGTGCTGTCGGGCCTTTCGGGCGTCTTCGCGGCTCGTTCGCTCGTCGATCTCGATGCCGGCCTTCGCCGCCAGTCGCTTGAGGGCTTCAGGGAAGTTCAGGTTCTCGAGCTTCATGACGAAGCTGAAGATGTCGCCGCCCTCGCCGCAGCCAAAGCAGTGCCAGGTCTCGCGGGCCGGGGTGACGACGAAGCTGGGCGTCTTCTCGCCGTGGAACGGGCACAGCCCCTTGAGGGTGGTGCCCGCCTTGCGCAACTGCACGCTCTCGCCGACAACATCGACGATCGACAGCTTGCTCTTCACTTCGGCGGCAACGCCTACTGCCAATCCATTTCTCCCAAAGGCAGAGCTTCTAGATCTGCCTCCATATCAGACGGTCGACGCGGCCGAGAGGTTCGGAAATACTGCGGCGTCGGCGTCGAATGGACCGACGAGCCGAGCTTCCCCAAATCTGCCGACGGGACCGACCTCGCACGCACCGCCCTATCCCCCGAATCTTCCGCCCCAGTTGTGGACGCGCGAATGACCGTATTTGTGCTCCCGACCAGCCACTGGCCTGGACCCTGACGTACTTAAGGGCCTGTCAAGACTTGACAGGCCGCGCTTCCCTGATTCTTACACCATTCCGCGCCCTTTGTATACCCCTGGGGGGTATTGACATGTCAATAGGGCGAAGGGGCAACTGCTCAGGCGATAATCGGTGACCTCAAGCCCCAAAGGACCTGCACCAGGGGCAGTCAATCCGAGCGTCGCAAGCCGGTCCCCGTGACAGACGAGCCCGCCGCCGGATCTCGGCCAGAGCTCCCGGCCGACGCAGATCCGCGAATGAATAGAAGCTAGATCGCCCGGATCCGGTTGTTCTTGGGATTGTGCTCGACCTCGGCCAGGCCCAGAGCCTCCATGAGAGGCGGCACGTACATCCCGAAGCGGCCGCGCAGCCCCTTCTTGAGGCCGTACCAGCCACTCCCGGACTACGGGAGCCCGAGAACCTTGCGCTTTGCGACCGTGAACTCCTCGTCGGTCAGCTTACCCGCAGTATGCAGGTCGGCCAGTTCGCGGAGCCGCTCAAGGTCGCCGGCGGTGGGCGCGGCTGCTTTCGACCCGCCGCTATCCGGGGCCAGGCTGGCGGCCAGGAGCCAGAAGACGAGCAACGCGACTGCCACGAAGCCAAGCAGCCCGAAGAGACCGATGCCGGGCGCATAGCCCATGCCTCCGCCGAAGCCTCGGAACGACGTCCCCCGCATCATCGGTTGGGAGCCGAACATGTTCCCTGTGCCAACCTGGTAGGCGACGACGCCGACGACTGCGACGACGGCCAGCGCGACGACGAGCGCAGCAAGCCGGCGAAGAACGGTTCTATTCATCAACCGAGCCTTTCTGTGATTTGGCCGATCATCGATGTTGCGGCTGAACCTAGCCTGAACCAGCGCACAACCGTGCGCGACGATGGCGTCGTGGAAACACTGGGCCAGGCCCGGCGCCAAGCGCACGTCAACGCTCCATGCCGGCTGATCGCGCCACAACCCGGAGTCACCGACCGTCGCCGGACGAATAAGATGACCGGACCACCCGCCAGTCCACACGCATGGGAGGATCCGCGCCTTGCCCTGGTCGGACGAGACGCCCCGAGGACGAAAGCAGAGCCGCCTCACCGCGGCAGAAGCGGCTGAAACGGCCCTGTATCAGGACGAATCCGACCCGGAAGCCGGCGGACTCGCGGACCGGGCCAAGAGACTAGCCCGCACGTCGCTCCCGCGGGGCGCAGTGATCCTGGGCCTGCTGTTCGTCATCAACGCCGGCATGGCCGTCCTGCGCGACAAGGTTCTTGCCCACACCTTCGGCGCGGGCCCCGAACTCGACGCCTTCTTTACCGCCCTCTTCCTGCCCCAGCTCGTCCTGGAATTCCTGGTCGTTGGCGGCGTAGTGGGGCCGTTCCTGCCGATATTCGTCGGCCTGAAGGGCGAGGCCGAGGCAACGGCCCGGGACTTCGCTCGCACCATCCTCACCGGATCGATGATTGTCATGGCCGCGGCCATGGCCCTCGTCATCATCTTCGCCCCACAGACTGCCTCGTTCGTAGCGCCCGGCTACGTGGGCAGCCAGCGCGAGTTGTACATCGGGCTGCTCCGAGTGATGGCCCTCGGCCAGATCGTCTTCGCGGCCTCCTTCGTTCTGGGCGAAGTACTCGTCGCGGAGCGGCGCTTCGTGTCCTACGGCCTGGGTGACTTCGCCTACAACGCCGGCATCGTGGCGGGGGCGATGCTGCTCTCAGGCCCATTCGGCATCTACGGCGCGGCCATCGGTTTCCTCCTCGGTGCTGTGGGCCACCTGGGCGTCCGCCTCGTCGGCATCTACAGAACCAGCTTTCGTCCTCAGCTGTCGTTATCGCTCCGAACGAAGGGCCTGGGCGAATTCGTTCGGCTGTCGCTGCCCAAGATGATCAGTCAACCGATGGGCACGTTGATGCTGATCTACTTCGGCTCGCTGGCATCGACCCTCGCCCCCGGATCGGCCACCTCGTTCAACTTCGCACGCAACTTCCAGAGCGTCGGCGAGAGCGTGGTCGGGCTGGCCTTCGCGACGGCGGCCTTTCCTGCTCTCTCGGCAGCATCTGCCGCGGGCGACAAGCGGGTCTTCAAGCGAATCTTCAAGACGAATCTGGCCAATATCGCGTTCTTTTCGACCTGCGCCAGCATCGGCCTCCTCCTGTTCGGCGGGTTCGCAATCAGGATCCTGCTGAGCGGCGGAGCGTTCGACGAGACAGACGTTGCCAGGACCACGATGGTTCTCATGATCCTGGCCATCTCCGTGCCATTCGAGAGCCTCGTCGAACTCTTCGCGCGGGCCATCTTCGCCACTCACAACACCGTCGAACCCACGGTCGCGGCCGCGGTTGGATTCATGACGGGAGTGCTCACGACCATGACCCTCTCTGCCCCTGCCGGGCTGGCCGCCATTCCGATCGGATATGTGACCTGTCGGGTTGCGCAGCTGGCCGTCCTCGCGTTCTTTCTCCAGCCGAGAATGGCCCGCATTGGCGGCGCGTCGGGCTGGTCACGGGCAATCGTTCGTGGTCGTTGGGGCGGCGTCCAGGGCGCCAATCGACGAGCCTCGCCCGCAGGCTCCAGGCCCGCAGGCTCCAGGCCCGCAGGCTCCAGGCCCACCGGCCAGGTCGTGGTGATGGCAATCCTGCTGGCGGCCCTGACCGCCGGCACGCTGTTCGCCGGAGCGCAGGCGCTTAGCCACTCTTCGATAGGCGGCGAGCCGCAGACTACGCCCTGGGTTCGTACCAACGGCACCCGCGAGCCAGTTCTCACGCTCCCGCCGGCGACGCCTTCGGTTACCCTCTCGGCCTCCGCATCTGCTCAGGTGCCAAGCACGACACCTTCTGCAACGCCATCTGGCAGCCCCGGCATCTTCGTCATGGACCTCTATCGCGAAGGCGATTTCGTCAGTGAGTTCAATGACCTCTGGTGCGTACCGGCGGCGATGCAGACGTCGATGAACATGATGAGCGCCGAACCTGACACATCCCACGATACCCAGGCCAAGCTCTTCGATCTTGCCGTGTCGCTGGGCGGTTCCGACAGTGGAGGAGCGGACCCCGACGGCTGGGCCGCAGGCCTCTCCTCGCTCGGCTACGGCAACTACCAGGTTGGCGCCAAGCTCAAGATGGTCGACGCGATCCACACCGTCGCGAAGCAGATACGAATCACCCAGCGCCCGGCCGGGTTGCTCGTTTGGAAAGGCTGGCATTCCTGGGTCGTCTCCGGCTTCACGGCCACGGCCGATCCCGCCACTACGGACAAGTTCACGGTCCTGTCTGTGCGCATCGAGGACGTCTGGTATCCGCGGGTATCGACGCTCTGGCCCAAGTCGCGCCCGCCCGACGCGGACGTTCCGGTCGCCGATCTGGCCCCGGACTACAAGACCTGGGTCCAGGCTAAGTTCATTCAGGGCCGCGACGGCTACTTCGTCTACGTGATTCCGGTCGTGTAGCTGGCGCGGTGGCCAACGGAGAGGTGGGCAGCGGGGCTCACGTCCGGTCGCGCGGCGACCATCCGGTCGGGCGGCGATCATCCGGTCGTGCGACTCGCCCGGTGGTTTCGTGGCCCGCGTGGCGTGCGGTGACGCTAGAGTGATGTCCTTGCCACCACCACTACCGTCGCGAGGGTGCAAATGGCCGGGGAGATACTCGAAAGCACTGCGTCCAAGTCGCCGGCCATGGCCGTCTCCGAGATGGCCGTCGCCGGCCACGAGAGCGGCCATGCCGGAGTGGCGATCCTTCTGACCGTGGCCGCCATCGTTGCCGCCACCATCGGCTTCCGCGCGGCCATGATCTCCAGCTCCGCCTCCGAGTCGTGGCAGTCGGCCCTGCGAACCGAAGTCAAGCGCTCGGCCGCTGCGCTGGAGGACGTGCGCTACCTCTACCAGACGGAGCTTCCCATGGCCGTACGGATCGTCGAGGCCCGCATCGTCGGGGCAGAGATGCTGGCCGCGGCTCAGGGACAGAGTGGGGCCGCGAAGCAGGCTCTCTTGCTCGAAGCCAGCGTCCAGGACCAGATCATCTCGGCGATCTCATCGAACTCAAACCTGGCGACCAAGCCCGACTATGCGCTCCCTTCTGGCGGGTTCGACCTGGGCAGGCGGCTCGCGGACCTGCGGGCGCAGTACCCGGCGCAGTTGGCGCTTGACCCCGACAGCCTGCAAGCCACGGGCGACCGGCTCGCCAACAAGGCCGACCTTGTTTCGCTGGCCCTGATACCGACGAGCGTGGCCGCCTTCCTCGGCGTGCTGGCCCAGCCATTCAGGCGCCGCCGAACGCTACTCCTGCGGCTCGGCGTGCTGGCACTGGCGGGCGGCGCAGTGATGGCCGTGGCCGTGGAGGTGTTCGCATGATCGCGCCGGATTCCGCGGCCGAGCTTCGCGCCGAGCGGCGCTTCGACCTGGTCGCGGCCATGCTGATCGGCGTCATCGCCGTTCTGGCGGCGATCCTGGCGGTGATCCAGGTTGGCTCCAGCCAGGCTGCCACCCGTGCCAACCTGGAGGCCGCCCGTATGGCGGCGGACCTGTCGGCGCGCATCTCCGTCAGCGAGCTGGCCATCGACTCTGGGGTGGGCGCGCAGCAGACCGCTCTCGTCCTCGGCTTCGAGTCCCTCGCCCGCGGGATTACGGGGATTCAGAACAACGACCCGGCGTCCACGGCCATCGGCAAGGCGCAACAATCGGCGTTCGACAAGCTAACGGCGGCTCTGACCGCGACTTCAGACACCAGCGGCGGCAAGCCGGTGGATCCATACACGGCCGGCCTGCTAAAGGCCACGACGCAACAACTCAACGCCGAGCTGGCTGAGCAGAACCTTGCGGTGGACCTGGCCAACGGCGCCACCTCACACGAGCACCTGGCCGTCCTGGGGCTCTCGTTCCTGGCTCTGGCCGGAGTCTTGACCGGCCTGGCCGCAGTCCTCCGAGAGGGCCGCGGCGGCCGAATTTCGCTGTCGGCGGCGTGCGCAATGTCGGCCAGCGCAGGCGTTCTCGCCATCCTGGCGATCGTCTAGCCTCGGATCGACCTTCCGCTCGTATTGCTGCGCAGGGCGGGACAGGACCATCGAGCCCTCGCATCTTCAGGCTACCCCAAGGTGATTGGTCGCCGTTTCTCCCGCTCCGTGACTGCAGGCGCGCATGGCGCAACTACTCGGGGCCGAGATGAACCGGAGGCCCCCGCCTGCCCGTACCCCCTGTGCACCCCGCCGAAGAGACGGGGGTCCTTCGAAGCAGGATCCACGGGAAACGGATCCAGGAGAAGCAAACATGCGTCCCAGCTCTCGGTTGACTTCAATGGCCGGCCTGGCTGTCGGCATAGCTTTCGTGGCGAGTGCGTGCTCGGCTGCTGTCGCAACCCCGACGGCCCCTGCTGGGGCTGCGGCCACGCCTACCACAGCCGCACCGGCAGGGGCCGCCGCCCTCACATTGGCATCGACCAACGACCCAACCCTCGGCGCGTATCTGACCGGCCTCAACGGCATGACGCTCTACATACTCACAACGGACACGCCCGACACCAGCTCCTGCACGGGCACCTGCGCGACCAACTGGCCGCCCCTCACCGCCGCAAGTGGAGCGACCGTCGCCGGCCCGAGCGGAGCCACGGCCGCCTTTGCCACGAGCGCACGCTCTGACGGCACAGTGCAGGTCACCTACAACCACTGGCCGCTCTACTACTTCGCCGGCGACTCGAAGGCCGGAGACACCACGGGCCAGGGCAAGAGCGGCACCTGGTTCGTTGCCCCGCTCAGCGGATCGCTAGCGTCCGCCGCACCAGCCGCGAGCCTATCTGCGAGCAGCGGCTACTGATAGCGCGGGCGGCTCCCGCCGCCATCGGATTACTCCCAGAACCCGTCGGCGCCCGACCGGCGGGTTCTGCTCTGTTACGGGAGAAGAACCGCCGCGAAGGCCTCTGCGATGGCCCTGTAGCCTCGGGCATTGGCGTGGAAATCAGGCCCCAATGGTGGCGGCGCTGCACTCCACGTCCACTGGCAAGCCAGGGCAACGTTGACCGGCACCGGGCCGGCGTTCGGCAACTCCACGATGGACTCAAAGTCCGTCGTGCGGAAGATGCCTTGCACGTCCGCGAGTCGCAGCCCGGCGGCGCGGTAGATCTCACGGAAATGGGCGTTGATCGGAACTACCGCATCCCACACGGATGATCGGGCGATCGCCTGACCTTCCGGGCCGAGCAGCCACATCGCCAGGAAGGGATCGTAGATCGTCATGCCAACGATTGGCACCTGAGGGCCCGCCGCTTCCTGCAGCCGACACAGGATCCCCGGAAGGTTGCGACTGATGCTGGCCAGCCCAACCGGGATCGATTCCAGCGTGTACGCGGGCAGGTCGTTGAAGCCGACGTCGAGGGTGACAAACTCGACCGAGCCGCGATGAGCGCGCAGGAAGGCAACCGCCTCCTCGATCTGACTGCCGTGCGGGTAGGTCGTCAGCCCGCCATTGATCATTGTCGTCGTCGATTCGCCCGGGTAGCCAAGATTCACCGTCCGAAGGTGAGGCAGGCTGAGTCGAGCGATCGAGGCGAGCTGGTCAGCGTAGCCCTCGTCGGTGCGGAACTGCGACTCCTCGCGGCCGATCGGCTGTACTCCTGCGGCCAGCGAGTCACCCAGTGACAGATAGTAGGTTGGGGCCGCGTCATCGATCGTCATGGCCGGCCGTGCGTCTCCGTGGTGTATGTCTCCGTCTCGGCGAGCCTAGCAGCCACGGCTGCCCCCGGGTGTCGCCCAACCGACACTATTCCGCACGGATGAGACTTGCACCGGCGATACTGGCCCGTGACAAGTATGCCTGACGAGGACGCCTGACACGCAGGCGTTTAGGCGTTTAGGCGTTTAGGCATTTAGGCATTCCGGCCGAGCGTGAACCGAGCCGCACAGGCGAGGCGAGGCGATGGTTCGGTCCGACAACCGGAGGCGCTCGCCGGTGCTCGATGCGGCCCACGGAATCGAATCGATCGTGGACGAGGTGCCCATGGCCTCCGTTGCCACGCACGATGCGGATGGACGTCCTACCAAGCCTCTGCCGCTGGCGCACCTGATCCGAATCTCGATGTACTGGCTGGGCATCTCCGCCGTCTGGAGCGGGATCCTCGATATCGTCAACAACCGGCTCCAGTACACGGGCCTGGTTCCAAAGGGCAGCGAAGGGCTGGGCGGGCTCCAGATCGCACTCGCGGGCACATTCATCGCCATCCTCGTCCAGCCGACCGTCGGCACGATCAGCGACTATACGATGACCCGCTGGGGCCGCCGAAAGCCATACATCTTCATCGGTGCCGCCCTCGATCTCGTTTTTCTGTGGGGCGTCGCCACGTCCAACACACTGCCGGCAGTTGCTGCCTTCGTGACCATGCTCCAGTTCAGCTCGAACTTCGCCCAGGGACCGTTTCAGGGCTACGTGCCTGATCTCGTCCCGGCGAAGCAGGTGGGGCTGGCCTCGGGACTGATCGGCCTGATGGCCGCCCTCGGCAACGTGGCCGGGTACGCGGTATCGGCTGTGGCCCTGGTGCTCAGCCAGACAGACCCCAATGCCTTCGTCTACGGCACCATGGCAATCGGATTGATCGAGTTCCTGACGATGCTCAGCGTGGTGCTTCACGTCGACGAGGGAAAGACTGTCAAGCCTCGCGCTGGCAAGTCGTGGTTCGCGATCGCTCGTGAAGCGTGGGGCACCGACATCCTGCGCGAGCACAGCTTCCTGTGGCTGGTTGGCTCGCGGTTCTGCATCCTCACCGGCGCGGCCCTGTATCCGATCATGGCTACCTTCTACCTTGCCCAGGTCTTTGGCCTGGATCAACGGGCTGCGGGCGACACCAAGCTGGTCCTGCTGGGAATCGTCGGCCTTTGCGTCACCCTGTCGGTTGTCCCATCGAGTCGGCTGTCCGACAGGATCGGCCGCAAGAAGGTGATCTACGGGTCGTGCCTGGCCGGCGCTGTGGGGCTCGGAATGGGAGCAGTCGCGCCGGTCCTGCCTGTGGCCCTGGCCGGAGCCGCCCTATTCGCGGTCGCTGCGGGGGCCTTCTTGGCCGTGGACTGGGCACTCATGAGCGACATCGTTCCCAAGGCCTCGACGGGCCGCTACATGGGCATCTCCAACGTGGCCACGGCCTCGGCCGGCACGGTGGCCCTGGCGCTCGGGGGAGCTGCCGTCATGGATACGGTGAACCACGCCTTCGGCTACGGGGCCGGCCCTCGCGCTGCCCTCGGCTTCGGTGTCGTGTGCTACATCCTGGGCGCGCTGCTGCTCAAGCCCGTGGTGGAGCGCCGGAGAGAGTTCGAGGCCGCCCCTCTCGAGGCGGCCTCGTAGCGGACGAGTCGTCGGGCCGGGGGCGGTCTGGGGTAGATCTGGACCGACGCAATGCCCTCGCCGCCCCGCCCCACCTACCAGCTGCGGATCTGGTCGAGCATCTGCAGGAAATCGCGGACCTCGGCCAACTCCGGGAGCTGTCACCGTGAACTGAGCCGGAAGCGGGAGTAACCTTCCTTCCGGAGGTGGCGGCAACGGCATGGACACACTCGGGCAGCGGCTCCTGATTCTCGAGCCTCAGTACCGCGAGCGAGTTTGGGGCGGACAGCGCCTCCGGCGGTCTGACCCGCCGATCGGCGAGGCCTGGATCGCCTACGGCCCCAGCGTGGTCGAAAGCGGGCCGCACGCCGGAGAGACACTCGACGCGCTGATGGCGAGTCACAGCACCGCCCTCATGGGTACGGCCGTTGCCAAGCGCTATCCGGCGAGATTCCCGATCCTTGTCAAACTGCTCGATTGCGCAGATTGGCTGTCCGTCCAGGTTCACCCCAACGACGAGCAGGCGCGCCGACTCGTGGGGCCGGACGAGTTCGGCAAGACAGAGGCGTGGTACTTCCTGGAAGCCGAGCCGGGCGCCGGCATCCTGGCCGGCGTGAAGCCAGACGTCGACAGAGCCACGCTCGCCGCCGCGATACGAGAGGGCCGCGTCCTCGACGTGGCCGAACACGTCGAGATCCACTCCGGCGACTCGTTGCTGATCCCGGCCGGCACGCTCCACGCCCTCGGTCCCGGTCTGCTTCTCTATGAGATCCAGCAAGCCAGCGACACAACGTATCGAGCCTACGACTGGGGGCGTCCACAGTCGACCGGAAGGCGGCTCCACATCGAAGAATCGGTCGAAGTCACCGAGCTCGTCGGTCCTGCCGACAGAATGCACCCTGAGGTCACCGCCGGGACTGGAGCAGCGTCCGCCATGGATTGCGCGCTCTTCGATGTCGATCTGGTCCGAGTCTCGCCCTCGACACCATGGTCCTCAGACACCCTTGGACGGTCCTTCCATGTCATCACGGTGACTGAAGGCACGGCCGAAATCGCGTCCGGCGACGAGCGAGTCCGGCTTGGCAAGTTCCAAACGGCGCTTGTCGCGGGCTGGGCCGGCGCGTATGAGGTCGGCGCCCTTGACGAACGAGTCAGCCTTCTGCGAGCGGCGGTGCCCGACTAGACGGGGCCGACGCCGAGGCGTGCGACGGCGGACGCAATCTCGGCCAGATCGGCGGTCGTGAGAACGAGCGATCCGGCGGGCAGCCAGCCGTCGACCTGGGCAGGCGTGCGAGCGCCCACGATCGCGCCGCTGACACCCGGCTGAGTCAGCGCCCAGGCCACCGCCACGGCCGAGACGGTGGTTCCGTGGCGAGCGGCGACGGGCCGGAGGGCATCTCTGATGGCCAGGTTCCGCGTCAGACCCGGCTCCGTGTGGCTCGGCGAGTGGCGCCGCCAGTCGTCGTCTGCCATGGCCGCAACTCGCTCTCGGGAGAACGAGTCGGTCAGGATGCCCGAGCCCATAGGGCTGTACACGATGACGCCGGTGCCGTGCGCGGCCGCCCACGGGATCACGTCCGCGCCGGCGCCCTGGCGAATCAGCGAGAAGGGCGGCTGCAGCGAGTCAACGTGGCGAACGGCCTCGCAGCGCTCCAGCAGGGCGATATCGAAGTTGCTGACGCCGATCGCCCGGACCTTGCCCTCATCGACGAAGCGGCCCATCTCGCCCCAATAGTCCTCCACCGGCGTCCCCACCTCGTCGGGCCAGTGGATCTGGAAGAGGTCGATCCGATCGACCGCAAGCCGCCGCAGAGAGTTCTCGATGTCGAGCCGCAGCGATGCAGGCTCCGAATTTTGCACCGCCGGAGTCATCGGGTTCGCGGAATCCCATTTCAGGCCGCACTTGGTGAAGACGAGCGGCCGATCCGCCGCCGGCATACCGGCCAGGGCGCGGCCCACCACTTCTTCCGAGTGGCCCAGGCCGTATACCCCGGCCGTGTCGACCCAGTTGACGCCGCGGTCCACTGCATGCGTGATAGCCCGGACCGAGTCCCCATCGTCTTGGGGGCCCCAGCCGAACGACCAGCCACCGCCGCCGACCGCCCACGAGCCAAAGCCGACCGTGGTGATCTGAAGCCCACTCCTGCCTAGTGATCGAGTCTGGAGATCCATGCCTTTTCTCCCGCAACCTGGCCGGGCAATTGCCGTGGGCTCGATTGTCGCACCCCGGCCGCCTGCCGCCTAACCAGGCGCGTCGCAGCCAAGGAACGTACTCTTGGCGCGATGATACGAACCAGCGCCGGCATCCTCCTGTACCGTCGCCGAGAGGGCACTCTCGAGGTTCTGCTGGTCCATCCCGGTGGCCCCTTCTTCGGCAGGAAGAACCTGGGCAACTGGTCGATCCCAAAGGGCGAGGTCGACTCCGCCGACCCAGACTACGAACACACGGCCCGTCGAGAGTTCGCTGAGGAGGTTGGCCACCCGGTCCCGACGGCCAAGCTGATCGAGCTCGGGTCGATCCGCCAGAAGGGCGGCAAGGTCGTCTACGCCTGGGCCGTCGAAGGCGACATCGATCCCGCGACCATGACCAGCAACTTCATCGAATTCGAGTGGCCGCCGTTCTCCGGCAAAATCAAACGCTTCCCCGAGGTGGACCGGTGGGTCTACTACGGCCCCGAAGATGCCCGCGCTCACATCAAGGAGGCGCAAATCCCACTCATCGACCGGCTGGAAGCGGCCCTCTCGGGAAATCAGACTGAGGACCCGGCATCCCGCTGACCGAGGTTGTCGGCATCCACGGCGTCTCGCCCCTGGTGCTGCGATCCGGGTGGGTCGTGACGCCCTTCCCGAAGACTCCGGTACGATTTCCCATTCTCTCTTCCACCCGACCCGGCAGGCAAGGAGGCCCATGACGACACGGATTGAGACAGTGGCATTCGACTTGGGCGGAGTGCTGATTGACTGGAACCCGCGCCACCTGTATCGCCGACTCCTCGACGACGAGGCCGCGATTGAGCGGTTCCTGGCGGAGGTCTGCACGCCCGAGTGGAACGCCACCCTCGATGCCGGGTACCCGTTCGCGGACGGCGTTGCTCAGCTGGTGCGAGAGCATCCGGAGCAGGCGGAGTTGATCGAAGCGTATCGGTCGCGCTGGCCCGAGATGCTCGGCGGCTGCTTCGGCGAAACACTGGAGATCATGCGTCGGTTGCGGAGTGAAGGGATTCCCATCTACGCGTTGAGCAACTGGGCGGCTGAGACCTTCGCGTCTACGCGCGACCGCTTTCCGTTTCTCGACGAGTTCGACGGGATCCTGCTGTCCGGCCAGGTTGGCGTCGGCAAGCCGGACCCGGCCATCTTCCGCCTGTTCCTCGAGCGCTTTGGCCTTACTGCCGAGTCGACCGTGTTCATCGACGACAGCCCGGCGAACGTGGCCGTCGCGCGATCGCTTGGAATCCAGGCTCTCTTGTTCCGGAATGCGACCCAGCTCAAGCGCGAGCTACAGGCTCTTGGCCTGCCGGTCTAGCCCCGGGGCCATGCGATCCGTTGCGTTTGTGAGAACCCGGCGCCTTTGATTGCCGATAGCCGCTCGGCCCTGATTCACCGTCGGGTTGTCAGTGTTCAGGAACCAGGGCCGACCGGTTGCCGGCCTCATGGATCGACTTTGGACCAGTTGAGCTACTACGGGTAGGTGCTACCCACTCCGCCTGCCAGGGCCGTCGCCAGGGGAAGCAGGGACAGGGCCAAACCCAGAATCGAGGAAATGAAGACCGCGCGGAAGCTGAAAGAACGACGAGACATTGGTGACTCCTTTTCGGGGACCCTCGGGAACCCGGGCCGGCGCGGCTTCTCGGCAGGCCGATCGTAGGGTCGGCAACGGCGGCGGTCAAGTATTTCTAAACCTTGTCGCACGCCGGCAACAACCTGGTACTGCCGAGCCTGAATGGGGAGTACACTTCGCCCATGGCTAGAGTCAGTTCCACCCGTCCACGCATCGATGACACCCCCCTCGCCCGCGATATGGGCAAGCGCCTTAAGAAGGCCCGACTCGGGGCCGGCCTGACGCAGCAGCAGCTCGCCGAAGGGCGCTATACCAAGGCCTATATCAGCGCTCTCGAGAACGGCCTGAGCCGACCTTCGATGGCGGCCCTCAACTACCTGTCCGGCAGGCTTGGCATCACCGCCAGCACGCTCCTCAACGACCAGCCGGCCGCGTGGGCGCGGCTGGAGGCGGATCTCGCGCTTGCCTGCGGCCGCTGGGACGATGCCACCACCGCCTACGGAGAGTTGCTGGAATCGGCAACCGCCAAGGAGACACGTGCCGAGCTGCTGGCCGGTCTGGCCGAGGCTTTCTACCGGCGCGGCAGGGGCAGCGAGGCGGCGACCGCCGCCGCCGAGGCCGCCCAGATCTTCCACAAGGCCAATCGAGAGCCGGAGGCGGCTCTGGCCGAGTACTGGCTTTCTGCCGCCCAGTACCAGCTGGAGAACAGCGTCGAGGCCAAGGCGCTTCTTCAATCCATCCTGGCCCGGGTTCGCGCCGGACTGAGAGTTGAGCCCGATTTCCATCTTCGTCTCGTCATGGCCCTGGCGACCAACGAGTCGCGCGAAGGCAACCACACCACGGCTCTGGCCTATCTCGACGAAGTCCGGGCGCTCGCGGGTGGCTTCGACGATCGCCGCCGGGCCATTTATCTGCAGGATCTCGCCTACAGCTACCGGGAGACGGGCGACTTCGAGGCGGCCGTCCGAGGCGGCCTCGCCAGCCTGGGGCTTTTCCGCAAGGTCGAAGCGGAGCGAGAGTCGGCAGTTCTCGAGAACGAACTCGCCCTTTCCTACCTGGCCCTTGGCAACACAGGCCGTGCGCAGGAAATGATCGTATCAGCGGGCACGACGCTCGAGCGCCTGCAAGATGGCTGGACCCTCGCCCACATCCTCGACACGCAGGCTCAGATCGCCCTGGCCAGCGGTGCCACAGACGAGGCCGCAACCGTCGCCACCGCGGCCCTTGAGCACGCGGAGCGCACCCGCAACCTCAAGGCCATGGTGGACTCGCTCCTGACCCTGGGCCGTGCCAGGACAAGTCTGGGCGACTCGGACGCCGCTCTCGCCGCGTACGAACGTGCCGGCTCCGTCGCCCGAGAACTGGGCAGCCCAGCCCTCGTTCGCAAAGCTCTGCGCGAGTGGGCCGATGCCCTCGCCAGAGCCGGCAAGCACGAGCAAGCCTTCGCCGTCATGCGGGACGCGCTCGCCGACTCCTAAAGTCCGGTCGCGACTCGGCCAGTTGACCTATTGGCAGGTGGAGTACAATACGATTTGACCACCGAGGAGGTCTATCGTAAATGACTCCGCAATCAAGCCCGACGCTTGTGCCTGGCCTTCGCCGCCTGGGACCGGTGTCCTGGTGTCACGACGGCCATGAGAGTCTCTCGGTCACCGCGGGCGCCGACGTTCCTTCGTTCGACGACGCGATGATCCGCGGCGCATTGGTTCGCGGGGCGCTCGCTTGCCAGAGCATCACTATCTTGGGCAGAGTCCTGAACCGTGAGCTATGGACGGTCGGCTACGTCGCCCGTCTGGAACCTGACCTGACCAACCGCTCCAGGCTGCTCGTGAGGATAGCCAGCGGCCGCTGAATCGAGTCATCGGGCCGCGGCGCCTTGGGGGGAGCCGCGGCCCGATGTACGATCTGCGTCAGCCGTACAGTGCGGCGGTCCTCCGGGCAGTGGATGCCACTCGGTACCCTACTGCATCGGCCAACCGATCCAGTCCCTAGCGCCGCACCTTCACCGCCAGACCTTCACCGTGGCCACGAACGACTGAAGACCGTCGGCGTGCTCGGCGACGGATCGATCCCAGTACCCGCTCACCTGGCGCTGGCGAAACACCCCCCGATGAGGCACCCTGAGGCAATGCCGCAGCTGCCCTTCGACGCCGATAGCCGCAACCCGCACGACCCGGGCTCCGACGCCGCGGGAGAACGAGCCGCGGCCGTGGAGCACGCCGCGAGCCTTCCACTCACGACGCCGGCCGGGACCACGATCCGGATCGGCACCGCCTCCTGGACCGACCCAACCATGACGGCTCCGGGCGTCTTCTATCCGCGCGGCGCGGACAGCGCCGAGGAACGGCTCGCCCATTACGCGAGCACCTTTCCCATCGTGGAGGTGGACACCACGTATTACGCCCTGCCTGCGGCGCGGGTGGCCGCGGCCTGGGTGGAGCGCACCCCGCCGGACTTCATCTTCGACGTCAAGGCTCATGCCCTGATGACAGGGCAGCCCACCGAGACGAAGCGTCTGCCGAAAGACCTGCGGTCGGCCCTGTCCGAGGACCTGGCGGCCAAGCCGCGGCTCTACGCCCGAGATCTGCCGACCGAGCTGCGCGACGAGGTGTGGCGCCTCTTTCTGGCGGGGCTGGAGCCGCTCCGAGCGAGCGGCCAGCTCGGGTCGGTGTTGCTGCAGTACCCGAAGTGGTTCTTCCCCACGAACGAGAGCCGTGACCTGATCCTGGAGGCCCGGGAACGGCTCGGCAGTGTTCGCTCCGCGGTGGAGTTCCGCAGCGAAACCTGGTTCACCGAGAAGAACCGCGAGCGGACGCTCCGATTCCTGACCGGCAACTCCATCCCATTCGTCATGGTCGATGGGCCGCAGGGACTGCGCAGCAGCGTGCCACCCCTCGCGGCCGTGACTTCGCCTGATCTGGCCGTCATCCGTTTCCACGGCCGTCGAGTTGAGACGTGGGAAGCCAGCGGCATTCCGGTTGTGGAACGGTTTCGCTACCTCTACAGCGAGGCAGAGATGAAGGAATGGGTGCCCCGCATACGTGAGGCCGCCGAGGATGCTCGCGAATTGCACATCTTGATGAACAACTGCTACGCCAACTACGGGTCCACGAACGCCCGAGAGCTGGCGGCCATGCTCGCGGCCGAGCTCACTGCCGGTCCAGATGAGCCGTCCGGCCAGCGAGGCGAGGCGCTGCTGCCGCCCGCGTGACCCGGCCGCGTGACCCGGTCGCGACGCGGACATGATTCCGACGCAGACACGGCAAACGGCCCGAGGAGGGGGCCCGAGCCGTTTGCGAAGGAGCGCGCCGTCACTCGCGTCCTGGGTGTATTGGATGGATCCTAGGCCGCGGCCGGAGGACCCGGGACGATACTGCCAATGACCAGCTGGGTCGCTGCCGGTTCGCCGCCATCCAACGCGACATTGCCGGTGGTCGGCGGCCAGAACGTCTACGCCATCGCGGTCACCTGGCCCGACAACCTCAAGGTGACCGGCGTCACGTTCCAGTTCACGGGCAGTTCGGACCGCGAGCCCTACCTTCCGCCACCAGGCTTCCCGCCGTTCACCCAGGTGAGCCCGCTCCCGGCCGAGAGGGTCGCCTCGCCGGCGGCCGCAACCCAGACTGATCGTCCGGCTGCGTCACCAGTCCCCCCGAGCCACCAGGCCATCAGGTCGGGGCAGTTCTGGATTCCCCCGGCAGAGGTCTCTGGAAACGCACTTTCGAACTCGGTCATCCCCACGGCGTGGAAGTCGCTCCCCTGGCCGTGGCCGGCCGGCACCTATCGGGTCACGATCACGTCTCAGACCGAACCCGTAACGATCGTGCTCCTCCTGCAAGAGAGCGCCTGAATGAAGATGCCCCATTCCGCGCCCGCCTCGCGTGAGTACGAGATCACGCTCGCGTCGCGGGCCGGGCCGGGCCGGTGGTGATGCGGCTCGTGCTGGAGCAGGGCGCCTGACGAATCGGAACGCCCGACGGATAAAGCGAGCGAAGCTCGCTCCCCGCCGGGCGTTCCGGTCACGGCCGAAGAGAAGCTACTTGTCGCGCTCCGCGGCGCCGAGGAGGGCGGCCTGGGCGGCCGCGAGGCGAGCCACAGGAACCCGGAACGGCGAACAGGACACGTAGTTGAGACCGATGTCGTGGCAGAACCCGATCGACATCGGGTCGCCGCCGTGCTCTCCGCAAATGCCGACCTTGAGGTCGGGGCGAGTCTTGCGACCCAGTTCAACGGCCATCTTCATTTCCTGAACGATGACCGGGTCGAGCGACTGGAAGGGGTTGTACGGGAGGATCTTGTCCTCGACGTACTTGAGGAGGAACCCGCCCTCAGCGTCGTCGCGGCTGTAGCCGAACGTCATCTGGGTCAGGTCGTTGGTGCCGAAGCTGAAGAACTGGGCGTACTTGGCGATCTCGTCCGCGACCCAGCAGGCCCGTGGGATCTCGATCATGGTGCCGAACTTGTAGTCGATCTTGACGCCGGCAGCCTTGACCACGGCGGCGGCCTCGGCCTCGAGAAGAGTCTGCGTGGCGATCAGCTCATTCACGTGGCCGACGAGCGGGATCATGATCTCCGGTCGCGGATCCTTCTTGGCCTTCTTCACGGCAACGGCCGCGTTGAGGATGGCCCGGGTCTGGATCTTGACGAAGTCCGGGATCATCAGGCCGAGGCGGCAGCCGCGGAGGCCAAGCATCGGGTTCTGCTCATGCATCGACCTGATCGTCGCGAGCAGTTCCTTGTCCTTGGCCGTGGCCGCCTCACCGGCCTTGGTGACCTTGACGAGTTGATCCTCAAGGTTCGGGAGGAACTCGTGGAGCGGCGGGTCGATGAGTCGGATGACGACCGGCAGACCGGACATCGCTGCGAGGATTCCCTCGAAGTCGCCCTGCTGGAGGACTTCGAGCTTGGCCATCGCGGCGTCGAACTGCTTGACGGCGGCCTTCTCTTCAGTGGTCAAGGCCTGACCGGCGGCAATCTTCGCCTTGGCACGAGTGGCGACGTTGGCCACGAGAATCGCGCTACGGACGATCTCGAGGCGCGGGCCCTCGCGGAACATGTGCTCGGTGCGGCAGAGGCCGATACCCTGGGCGCCGTAGGAGCGGGCCTGAGCGGCCTCTTCCGGCTTGTCGGCGTTGGTCCAGATCATGAGCTTGCGAACCTTGTCGGCCCAGCCGAGAACGGTCTGGAGGTCCTTCTGATCCTCGAACCTGGCGCTGACCGTCGGCAGAGCGCCTGCGAAGACGTCGCCGGTCGAGCCGTCGAGGCTGACCCAGTCGCCTTCCTTGACGGTGATGCCGTTGGCGCTCGCGGTCTTGGTGGCGTAGTTGACTTGCAGCTCGGCGCAGCCGGCGACGCACGGCTTGCCGATCTGGCGAGCGACGACCGCGGCGTGTGAGGTCGCGCCGCCCTTGGCGGTCAGGATGCCTTGAGCGACGGCCATGCCGTGGAAGTCGTCGGGCGAAGTTTCCTCACGGATGAGAACGACCTTCTCGCCCTTAGCTGCCCAGGCGGCCGCCACGTCGGCGTGGAAGACGGCCTTACCAACGGCCGCACCCGGGGAGGCGTTCAGACCCTTGGCCATCCGCTTGGCAGTGGCACGGGCCTTCGGGTCGAACTGGTCGCGCATGAGCTGGTCGACCTGGGCCGGCTCGATCCGCCCCAAGGCCTCTTCCTGAGTGATCAGCTTTTCCTTGACCATGTCGATCGCGATCTTTACCGCGGCTGCGGCGGTCCGCTTGGCGCTGCGGGTCTGGAGCATATACAGGCGGCCGCGCTCGATCGTGAATTCGAGGTCCTGGACGTCCTTGTAGTGCTTCTCGAGCTTCCCGGCGATCTTCTTGAACTCGGCGTAGACCTTGGGCATGTCGGTCGCCAGCTGGGCGATCTTCGGTGCCGTTCGGACGCCTGCGACCACGTCCTCACCCTGAGCGTTGGTGAGGTACTCGCCGTACAGGACCTTCTCGCCGGTGTTGGGGTCGCGCGTGAACGCGACGCCGGTACCGGAGTCGTCGCCCATGTTGCCGAAGACCATCGTCACGATGTTCACGGCGGTGCCGAGGTCGTGAGCGATCTTCTGGCTGTTGCGGTAGTCGTTGGCGCGCTTGCCGAACCATGAAGCGAAGACGGCCTTGATGGCCAGGTCCAACTGCTCGTCGGCGTCGTCGGGGAAGTTGCGGCCGACTGTGTCCTTGACGATCTTCTTGTAGACGACGACGAGTTTCTTGAGGTCGTCGACGTTGAGATCGGTGTCCTTGGCGCCCTTGCCGTGCTTCTCCTTGGCCGCGTCCAGGGCCTCGTCGAAGCGGTTGTAGGCGACCTCGGAGCCGTCCTTGCCCTTGACCACGTGCGACGGGACGTCCATGACGATCCGGCCGAACATCGAGATGAAGCGGCGGTAGGCATCCCAGCCGAAGCGCTCGTTGCCGCTGATGGCGATGAGGCCCTGTAGGGTGGTCTCGTTGAGGCCGAGGTTGAGGACGGTGTCCATCATGCCCGGCATCGAGAACTTGGCTCCCGAGCGAACAGACACTAGGAGCGGGTTCTTCGGATCGCCGAAGCCCTTGCCCGACTGCTGCTCGACGACCTTGACGGCCGCAATGACATCGTCCCAGAGGCCGGCGGGAAGCTTCTTGCCGGCGTTGAAGTAGTCGTTGCAGGCCTCGGTGGTAATGGTGAAGCCCGGAGGAATCGGCAGACCCGCGTTGGTCATCTCCGCCAGGCCGGCGCCCTTGCCGCCCAGGAGGTCCTTCATCCCACCGTTGCCCTCGGCCTTGCCGCCGCCCCAGGCGTAGATGTAGTGCTTGGCGGCCTTGTAGGTCTTGCCAGATTCGGCCATAGGATTGTCTATCTCCTTGGATGCGGGGGCTTGTCGCGCCGCAGGCAGCGGGGAGCGCCCGAGCGACGGGTTCGCACTGATGTCCCGCAGATTGTACAGGCGTTCGCCATCCCACCTCGCTGCCGAGCGGCATTCCATGCCGGTAATTGGGTCCCACAGAGCCCGGCCATTCGGCCCGAATACGCGGGACTCTTGGACTCGCCCGCGAGCTGGCCCGTATTGGCTCAGGCGCTCGGGTTCGCAGAGCATCTGTCGGCGGGCGAACGATCCAGCCACCCCAGCCAGGCATACAGGCCCGCGCCGGTCGTGGCGGAGATGTCGAGGATCGGCACCGTGGGGTTCAGCAGGCGCACGTCCGCCTCGAAGACGGAGCGGTCGAATGGGACGTAGGGCAGCAGGTCGATCTTGTTGAGCAACAGCACGTCGGCGGCCTGGACCAGGTAGGGATGCTTGGCCGCCTTGTCGTCGCCGTCGGTAACCGCGAAGACGCCGACTTTGGCGGCCTGGCCGAGGTCGAAGCCCACCGGGCAGATGAGGTTACCGACGTTTTCGATGAATAGAAGGTCGACTTTCGAAAGGTCGACTTCCTTCAGCGCGTCCCGAACCTGGCCGGCCTCCAGATGGCAGCCCTGGCCGGTCGAAATCTGGACGACCTGATCGCACCAGCGAGCCAGCCGATCGCCGTCGCGGCGCGTCGCCAGATCGCCTACCAGGACGGCCGGGTGACGGCGGCCCGTGAGCGCCCGCAGCGTGGCTTCGAGCAGCGCCGTCTTGCCGCTGCCGGGCGCACCGATGATGTCCACCGCGAAGATGCCGCGGCGCTCAAGATCGGCTCGCACGGTCTCCGCCAGCTGATCGTTGGCCTCCAGGACGCGCTCGACCAAGGGGATCCGTGTCGACCTGGCTGAGTCGCTCATCGGGCCTCCGCCTCCACGCCGGCAGTCGGCTCCGCGTCGACAGTCGACTCCGCGTCGTCGTCGTCGTCATCGTCCACCGTCATCGACACAAGGTCCAGCTCGTCGCCGGCAGTCGGGCGGGGCGATACCTCGCCGCAACTGCACTCGGCGAACGGGACCGGACTTTCCCACACGCGGCCGCAGGCCGGGCACGCCAGCGACCACGGCCGCATATCCATGACGAGAACGGATCCGGCGAGCGCGGTGTCGTGCGTAACGGCGTCCCAGCACATCTTCATCGCCTCCGGTTCCAGGCCGCGCAACGCCCCCACTCTGATTTCGACCTCGCGCACGCGCCTGCCTGCGGGCGCACGACGCAGGATCTGCGTGGCCAGGGCTTCGGCGATCGAGAACTCGTGCACGACGAGCATCCTATGTCATCGAGACGGTCCGAGTCGGGGCGCGCCAATCCGGCCCGGCCCGTGGCTAAGCCCCCTTGATCCGCTCGCCATGCGCCCCTCATTCCGGCGACACCTACGTCATAAGGCCAAAGGGCCCGGCCAGTCCGGACTAGCTGGCCTAGAGATAGGGCCGATCCGCGGGGCTCGTAGGGCCGATCCGCGGGGCTCGTATCGAGACCAAATCGTTAAACTACCCTCAAGAACTAAGGACGCGGCGCGATACCGCGCACAAATCGAAGGCGCAATCCGCCGCCAGGCCAGTACGGACCGGCTCATGTTGCCGCGCCCAGGAACGGAACGCATGGGACGCATTCTTCTCGTCGATGACGACCCCAACGTCGTCGAGGACAACGCCAGCGCCCTCGAGGCGAGTGGACACACGGTCACTACCGCATCCACCACGTCCGAGGCACGAGCGGCAATCCGCCGCGAGACTCCCGACCTTGTAGTGCTCGAGGCGATGCTCGACGGAGCCACGGCGGGCTTCGACCTTGCCCGCTCGCTTGCCAGCGAAAAACCCGCGCTACCCCTGATCATGCTCAGTCGCATCGACGAGCATCTCACCGCCGGAGAACGCGACAGCCAGGACCACCACGACTGGATGCCTGTGCAGCGGTTTATGGACAAACCCGTTGCGCCCGAAGTGCTGGCCTACGAGGTAAGCCACCTCGTGAAGGTGATCCACTAGTCGATGGGTTCTCTCATCGTCTTCCTCGTCGCCTTCCCACTTCTGGCAGGCGGCCTGCTCCTCGGCGTCCGCAACGGCAACCTGCGGAACGTGATCGTCGTGCTGGCCGGCCTGGTGGTCGCCGGTGCCTCGATTGCCACCGCCGTCACCTTCGGCAACGGCAACGCCGTCTTCTTCGATCTCCCGAACGGCCTGACCCTGGGCCGATCGCTGCTCGTCGTGGAAATCGCAATCGCCGCCTTCGTGGTGGCGGTCGGCATCCAGCACCGCCGCATCCTGGCCCCAATCCTGGTCCTGGGCCAGCTGGCCATCGCCCTCTACCTCGAACTCGCCGGCAAGATGCCGGAGCTCGAGCCGGGGCGGCTGTTCTGGTTCGACCGCCTGTCGATGGTCATGGTCCTGATCATCGGCATCGTCGGCACCCTGATCTGTGTCCACTCGCTGGGCTATATGCGGGGCTTCCACCGATCCAGCCCGATGATCAAGGGCCGGCGAACGGTCTTCTTCGCCCTCCTCTTCGTCTTCCTGGGGGCCATGTTCGGCCTCGTGACCTCCAACTACCTGCCGCTGATGCAGGTCTTCTGGGAGATCACGACCCTCTGCTCGTTCCTCCTCATCGGCTACACGCGGACCAAGGAGACGATCGGCTACGCCTTCGACGCTCTGAACATGAACATGCTGGGCGGGCTTGGCTTCTCGATTGCGATCCTGATGCTCACCGGCCACCCCGACGGCCTGGATCTCGCCAGGTTGACGGCCGGACCGGCTACCGCCGCGCTTCTGCCAGCGCTCGCGCTGCTCTGCCTGGCCGGGCTGACGAAGGCCGCGCAGATGCCGTTCTCCCGTTGGCTGCTCGGCGCGATGTACGCCCCGTCGCCCACGTCGGCCCTGCTCCACTCGAGCACGATGGTCAAGGCCGGTGTCTTCCTTCTGCTGCGCCTCTCGCCGGCTATCGCCGGATCCAACCTGGGCACACTGGTGGCCTTCACCGGCATGCTGACCTTCCTCTTCGTCTCGCTTGTCGGCGTGACGGAGCAGAACACCAAGAAGGTCCTCGCCTATTCCACTATCGGCAGCCTGGGTCTGATCGTCGGCTGCGCCGGCCTAGGGTCGCCGGAGCTGATCTGGGTCGGCGTGATGATCATCATCTTCCACGCCGTGGCCAAGGGCCTGCTCTTCCTCGTTGTGGGTACGATCGAGAACAGGTTCTACACCAAAGACATGGAGAACTTCGACGCCCTGCTGAGCCGGCTGCCCAAGGTCAGCGTGCTGGCCCTGATCGGCATCTCGGGCATGTTCATCGCCCCGTTCGGAGTGGTCGTTGCCAAATGGACGGCCATCCGGGCTTTCCTCGAAGTGCCGGGCTGGCAGGGCGCGGGCTTGCTGGTAATCATGGCCTTCGGTAGCTCGCTGACGATCTTCTACTGGGGCAAGCTGCTCATCAAGGTCCTCGCGATGAGGCCCGTGACCGAGCACGAGCGATCTATCGAGAGACGCGTCTCGCGCTTCGAGTGGCTGGCCGAGACGACCCTGGCCGTCGGACTCATTGCCGTCGCCGCCTTCATCGGCGTCATCTCCGAGCAGGTGGTCGGACCACAGGCTCTAGCCACTTTCAAGGGCACTTCCGGGGCCTTCCTGCACGTCGAGCCGGCGATGTTGGTGACGATGATCGTCGCCTTGCTCTTCCTGCCGACCCTGGCGCTGTGGGCGTCACGCCAGAAGCGATACGACATGGCCGACTTCTACGCGGCCGGCCGGCCCGTCACTTCTGCCGGCGTCATGGGAGCGGCCCTGGGTGGCGCCCGGACCGTGACTCTCCGCAACTACTACCTCGAGGGCGTGGTCAACGGGGGTCTGGTCTTCCGCGCTGGAACGGTCGTCTGCGGCGTCCTCCTCGTCGTCCTGCTCACGGTCGGAATGGCGGCCCGCTGATGAACCCAGTCGTCTACGGAGTCCTCTTTGTCTTCCTGGCACCGGTCTTCGGCGGCCTGCTGGCCGGCATAGACCGAATCACCAGCGCCCGAATGCAAAGCCGTGTGGGGCCGCCACTACTCCAGCCCTTCTACGACCTCGGCAAGCTCCTTCAGAAGGACGCCCGCCAGGTCAACCCCATCGTTGAGCCGCTGCTTCTAGGCCACGTCGGCTTCATGGCCGCGACCGGGGCAATGCTCCTCGGCGGCACGGACCTGATCTTCGTTGCGTTCGTGTTCGCTCTGGCGGCGCTCTTCCTGGTTCTGGCAGCCGGCTCGGTAAACTCGCCGTACAGCTTCGCCGGCGCCGAGCGCGAACTGATCGTGCTCCTCGCCTCGGAGCCCTTCTTCATCCTGATGCTCGCCGCGATCTGCAAGGTCACCGGCGAAAGTTCCTACGGCGGCGTTCTCGGATCGGCCGTGATGGTCGCGCCCAAGCTGCCCGGCATCCTGCTCGCCTTCGCGTTCGTGGCCACGATCAAGCTGCGGAAGTCGCCCTTCGACATCTCCACGTCGCACCACGCCCACCAGGAGCTGGTCAGCGGTCTGACGTCGGACATGTCGGGGCGCCTGCTCGCCTATGTCGAAATGGCCCACTGGTACGAGTCGGCGATCCTCGCCGCCTTCGTGGTCCTTTTCTTCAACTGGAGCGTGCCGCTCGGTCTTCTGGCCTTCGCGGTGGTTTACGGCGCCGAGGTCCTCGTTGACAACTCCACCTCCCGAGCCAAGTGGCAACTCGTCCTTCGCTCAACCTGGGTCGTGACCCTGCTCCTCGTGGGCGGGAACGTCCTGGCGCTCTTCCTCATCAAGTAGGTGCATCGGGTGTCCTTCTTCTCCAAGTCGCCCTGGATCCTCCACTACGACGCTTCGAGTTGCAACGGTTGCGACATCGAGGTCCTGGCCTGCCTGACGCCGCTCTACGACGTGGAGCGTTTTGGCGTGATCAACACGGGCAATCCCAAGCACGCCGACATCCTGCTGATCACCGGCAGCGTCAACGAGCGGAACATCGACATCATCGAGAACCTCTACCGACAGATGCCGGACCCAAAGGTCGTCGTGGCGGTGGGAGCCTGCGCCTGCTCGGGCGGCATATTCGCCCGCGCCTACAACATCCAGGGCGGGGTGGACAAGGTCCTGCCCGTGGACGTGTACGTCCCCGGCTGCGCCGCCAGACCCGAGAGCATCATCGACGGCGTCGTCAAGGGCATCGGGGCACTCGAGCAGAAGCGAAAGAAGAGCGCCTGATGGACAAGGGAGCGTTTCTCACTCGTGTCGGCGAGTATCACAAGAACGGCTGGCGCCTGGCCCTGATCAACGCCACGACGGTCCCCTCCCCCGACGAAACCACGGCCGGCGTCTTCGAACTCAGCTGGGCCTTCGCGAAGGACCTGGAGTTCGAGACGATCCGCGAGAGCATCGTCCTGGCGGATGAGGTTCCGAGCGTTTCCGATTTCTTTGGGGCGGCGTTCCTGTACGAAAACGAGATGCGCGAGCTTTTCGGCATCAACGTGACCGGCATCGGCCTGGACCTGCAGGGTCAGCTGTACAAGACCTCGGTCAAGATCCCCTTCTCCCACGCCGCCGTTAAGGCGCGCCTCGAAGCCACGGCCGCTGCATCGGGGAAGAAGACATGAAGCGAACCATCATCCCGTTCGGACCGCAGCACCCGGTCCTGCCGGAGCCGATCGTCCTCGACCTCATTCTCGAGGACGAGAAGGTCATCGACGCGATCCCGACCATCGGCTACATCCACCGCGGCCTGGAGGCCATGGTGGACCGCGTCGAGTTCACCGAGATGGGCTTCGTCGTTGAGCGCATCTGCGGCATCTGCAGCTTTATGCACGGCATGGGCTACTGCCTGGCGCTCGAGTCGATCATGAACGTCGAGGTCCCGGATCGGGCGCGCTGGCTGCGCATCATCTGGGCCGAGATCTCGCGAATCCAGAGCCACTTGCTCTGGCTCGGCCTGGGCGCGGACGCCTTCGGCTTCGAGAACCTGTTCATGCACTGCTGGCGGATGCGCGAGGAGATACTCGACATCTTTGAGAAGACGACCGGCGGCCGAATCATCCACTCGGTCAACCGCATCGGCGGCGTCAAGCGCGATATTTCGGACTCCGAGCTGATAGCGATCGTCGCCAAGCTCGACGAGCTGGGCAAGGCCTTCGAGGCGACCGCCAGGGTCTTCGCGTCCGACGCGTCGATCCGCCACCGGCTCTCGGGCGTCGGCGTCCTGTCCATGGAAGACGCGCGGGCAGTCGATGCCGTCGGGCCGATGGCCCGCGCCTCCGGCGTTCGGATGGATACGCGACTTACCGGTCAGAACCTCTACGACCAGCTCGCGTTCGAGCCCGTCCTGGAGACTGCCGGCGACTGCCTCGCCCGCGTAGTCGTGCGCCTTCGGGAGGTAAGGCAATCGATCGACCTCGTCCACCAGATGGTCGACAAGATGCCTAAGGGCGAAGGCCTGCCGATCGAAACCAAGGTTCGAGGCCTGCCGTCCGGCGAAACCTTCACCCGCCTGGAGCAGCCGCGCGGTGAGGTCGTCTATTACGTCAAGGCCAACGGCACGAAGTACCTGGAGCGGTTCCGGGCGCGGACGCCGACGTTCGCCAACATCCCGGCCATGATCAAGCTCGTGAAGGGCTGCGACCTGGCCGATGTTCCAAACATCATCCTGACCATCGACCCCTGCATTAGCTGCACGGAGCGCTGAGATGGCCAACCCATTCCGACTCCCCATGGCGCCCCGGACGATCCGGAACCTGTTCTCAAAGCCCTCCACGCGGCGCTACCCCTACGAGATCCGGCCGCGCTTCGAGGGCGCCCGCGGCACGATCAAGTTCGACGTGGAGACGTGCAACTACTGCATGCTATGTGCGCGCCGCTGCCCTGCGGCAGCGATCACCGTCTCACGGGAAGACCGCACCTGGGCGATCGAGCACCTGACCTGCATCAGCTGCAACGTCTGCGTCGAGGTCTGCAACAAGAACAGCCTGAGCATGTCCACGGACTCCAAGAGCGTCCACACACACGCCGAGGTCGGCCCGCAGGGACAGCGCCCCGGTCACGAGGAGTGGCACGGTGCCGCGCCGGAGCCGGCGGTCGCCAGGGCGCCTGCGGCCAAGACGGCGACGCCCGCTCTCTAGCACCCTGGCTCATTTCGAGCCAGCCGGTCCGTACGGACACGCCGGCCCTTTCGCGGGTAGCGTCCACGGCAGCGACGCCCGCCGCCTGGTCTTTGGCTCATCAGCCAGCTCGTTCGCACGGACCGGCCGACTGCAGACGCCCGAATGAGCCCCGATCGGACGCCGCCACGGCGGTGGTCGGAGGTTCAAATCCTCTCGCCCCGACCACTTACGGGTGAATCGAACTCAGCCGGCAGCACCGCCGCCAGCCCATGGCGGACGGCGTGCGCGCTGAGGTAGACGGTAGCCTCGCGCATCCCCAGGACGTCGATCCGGTCGAATAGCGCCGTCGCCAGCATGGCTCGACCCTGGCCACCCTTAGCCTTGGCCCACGTCTTGGGCAGCTCGCGCAGGTAACGGACCGCCACGTCAGCGGGGACAGGCTCGGCTGGCCTGGGAGCCTGGAGCGTGGCCTGGTCGCGGTCCAGGCTCGCCATGGCCTCACCCAGCCTGGCTGGGTCACGGTCCCTCAGGTAACGGTCCAGGGCTCGCTGGCGCTCTCTGGATATCCGGTCCAGCTCAGGCTGACTCGGGGCTGGAGCGGGCTGGGCATTGAAGCTCACGACCGCGGCAAGCTGGGCGGCGTCCAGGGTCACCTTGCCCAGCAAGCCATCCACGATGCCCTCGTAACGCTCCATAGCGTAGGCGTGGCCGTTGGTCCGGCCCCTGGCTGGCTTGACGCTGGGCGCGGCATCCACGAAAGGCTGGCAAGGCTGGCGGTGGCGGTAATAGCCCGTATCCCCAGTGAGCCTGGTGCCGCAGGCCTCGCAGTGGAGCTGGGCGAATGCGTAGGGTCGGCGTGGGTCGGCAAGGCGCCCAGCGTTGGTGGCGCGGCTGGCTCTCTGGCTCTGAACCGCCTCCCAGCTAGCCTGGTCCACCAGCGCCGGCCAGTGAGCCCCGGTGCCGTCCCGCAATCGGCCCACGTACAGGGGTGATGTCAGGATGCCGCGGACCGTGAAAAGGCCCAGCCCCGTCTGGGCAGCCACCACGCGGTCTGGATGGCCAGCCCGGGAAAGCCCGTAGACCAGCCTCACGCTGGCTAGCTTGGCTGGGTCTGGTTCCAGCAGCTTGGACTCGTTGCGCCGGAAGCCATAGGGTGGGTGGCCGGCTGGGTCCCGCTGCTTGGTCAGCTTGGACGCGTAACCCTCCTTGATACGCCGGGAAAGCCGGCGGCTATACCGCTCCGCGTCCTTGGCCTCGTCCACGAGCTGGTCCCAGTGGCGGTCGGCGCTGGAGAGGATCTCCTCATCGGCGAAGTAGACCGCCACTCCCGCCGGGTGGAGGGTGTCTTCGAGCAACTCCAGGGTCCGGCGCAGGTTCCGCTGCCAGCGGGACACGTAGCCCACCACGAGCACTTCGAACTCGCCCCGCTCCGCCGCCGCCATCATGCCGGCCATTTCCGGGCTCTTGTACACGGTCCGGCCCGAATGTGCGGCCCGCCACTCCAGGCCGGAGTCCATCAAGCCGAGCGAACGAATCGCCTGATCCTGAAGTTCCCGCTGGGCCTCTGGGCCGTAGCGGTCGAACTGACCGGGCGTGCTCTCCCGCACCCAGCGGGCAGCCCGCAAACCCCGCAGCTCTTCGACGTTTGCGGCCAGATGTCTCATGCGGACTTGCCTTCCACGACCCGGAGTCTTTGCCGTTTGGCGGCCTTCTCTGCCCGCTCGCGGTCGTAGCGGTCCCGCACGAGCTGGGCAAGAGCGGCAATTACCGGGTCCATTGCGGGATTGTCGCTCGATACCGCGGATCGATCCAGTCCCGAAACGAGCGCTGGCGCAACCACTAGCAGCCGTAGGAAAGGCTCGGTAGCCGCGGCGCTACGGGTCGCAACGGGACCACGGCTGTTGGACGGTCCGCTAAGGGCCGCCGTACGGCCCCGTTGCGGCATGGTCTCGGCCGTAGTCCGGCCGGGTGTACCGGATCGCTTGCCGGTGGAGCCGCCTCTAGCGGCCGTGGCACGGCCCCGTTGCGGCCCGCTCTTTGCGGGTGGCTCACGGGTGGCACCGCGAGAACAGCCGTCGACACGGGCCGGACGGGTCATCGCACGGCTCCGTTGCGGCCGCTTGCCGCAGTACCGGCAGCCGTGAGATCGGGCAGCCTGACGGCCCATAGCGGCAACGGTCCGTCGCCGATCCGCCAGGTGAAGGCCCACTGGCTGCCGTTAGGGCCGTGGGCGGCGCGAGCCGAGCCGACCCGGTCGAAGCCGTAACCCCGGCCTTCGAGGTACCGCTCGGCCCGGAGCGCCGCCTCAGCCGACGGCGATGCGACCAGGAACCGGCGCACCGTGCCGTCGCCACGTGGCAGCCCGCGGAACCGCGGGTCGGCCGGATCGGCGATCTTTGGAAGGGTCCGGCTTTTCATCGGCGCCGCCGCCAGTCGCCCCGGCGAGCGCGAGGCAGCTCGGCGGCCGGGTTGGTGCTCCAGAGTCCGGCCGCGATCCCCCGCTCGAAGAAGTGGCGCAGGGCGGCAGCTCGACGGTCCCAGCCAGCCGGGTTGTCGGCAGCCCGAGAGTCGAGGTACGCCATAACCTTGGCGCGGGTTGCCAGCTCGGGCTTTGGCCAACGGGCGAGGAAGTCGGCGACGTCGCGCCGGTAAACGACCGCGCTCGTGGGTCGGAGTCCGGGGCCAACGAGCCCCAGGAGACTGTTTCCGCCATCGAAACAGTCGGCGGGGTCTGCCGTCGTGGTTAGTGCCAATCGCGCCATCGCCCGCCCCTCCTACGTCCCCGACGGGGAGAGCGGCGAAAGAGGCCGATAGCCGATCAGGTTGCGCATCCAACGGACTGCCCAATGGCGCTCGTAGCGATTGCCGCGCTCGTCGGGCACCACCTCCTCGACCTTGAAGCCGCGACGCGCCGCCTCCATGGCCGCGTTGGCTGACGGGGTATCGAGAATCCACCAGTCCTTCCATGGCACAGTCCGGCTGCGCTTCTCCCAGACACACCAACCCCGGCTCCAGCGGACCCGGCGGAAGTAGCGAGGCGGCGCGGCGGTCGGGTCCGACAGCTCCTTGGTCAGGTACTTGGCGAGATAGCGCATGAGCTGCGGGTTACTGCGCCGGATGTCGGCAACCTTGCCGAAGCCACACTCGGCCGCTATGCGTGATAGCCACTGCTGGGGGATGTACGGGCCGCGGTAGACGACGTGGACGTGGGCCGCGCCGCGCTTCTGTCGCTCAACCACGGCCAGATACTCGATCCGGCCCCAGCGCCGCTCGACGCGCATCCGAAACCGCTTCCAGCGTTCTGGGAACTCCGTGTAGCTCGTTTCGCCGTCTTCGGTGCCGGGTGAGGTCAGGGTGAAGAACCGGGAGTTGCCGAGAGCCATGCCGGCCTTGGTACGGGCCAGGGTTGCCTTGACCTTGCGGGGGCCGCATCCCGGACAGCCCCACTTCTTGCAACGCATCGGGTACACGCCGCAGCGCGCCCCATCGATGCCGACGTGGGACATGGCGCCGCACTTCATCGCGCCACCCTCCGAGCCTTCGGCGTGGCGGCGCGTGCCGACTTTCTATAGGCCGGCGTCCCTGCGGTCCGCCGGCCCTCAAGTGAAGGTTTCGAGGCCTTCCGGGCAGTGGCCGGAGCCTTGGGCGAGGACTTCGATGCGAGCGTGGCCAGGCGTCCCGAGGCGCGTTTGACCGCGGCGGCTGCGACGTCGTATCCGGCCACCTTTGCGCCGCGCTCCGCCGCTCCGATCAGCAGCGCACCCGAACCGCAGAAGGGGTCGACTACGAAGTCGCGCCGTCCGACACCCGCGATCCGGGCCAGCTCGCGGCCGAGGTCAGCCGGCTTTTCCGTCGGGTATCGGTTCGCGGTGCCTGGTCCGACCGCTGGGACCGACACGAGATCGGCGCCCGACAGGGTTCGTGAGCCGGGCAGATACCCGACCAAGACATACTCGGTGAGATGGCGTAGTCCGCCGCCGAGCCCCGGATGGACTTTGTCCCAGGTAATCGGTCGAACCCGTATGAAGCCGGCCCGCTCAAGTGCCGCGATGGCCTCCCTCAAACCGTCGGGATTGGTCATCACGAAGGCGACGCCATCGAGCCGCATCCGTGACCGAGCGAGGGCTAGGACGTCGCCGATCTGCCGCCATGAAAGCGACGAGCCGAACCACCGCTGAAGGTGTCCGCTTGAACCGCCCCGGTTGATTGTTCGATATGGGGGATCTGTTATGAGGACGGAGATCGAGCCTGCGGGCAGTGATGCGAGGGCCTCGCGCGCATCGCGCTTCTCGACCTTGACGCGAGCTTGCGGCCGGGACGGAGATCGCGGTCGACCTTGCACGAACGTACTCATTGCCCGCACTCGACAATCGCCTGGGCCGCCGCGAACGCGGCGGCGCGTGCGAGCGCTTCGCAGCGCCGGCACCGGAAGCGAAGACCGCGTGAGCGGCTGCGCCATGCGTGGCCACACCGCCCGCAGACTCGCCATGCCGGAACCCGAGCTTGGTCGACTGTGACTGCGTCGGCGTGATCCTGAGTCGCCATTGTCGATGCCTCCTGCGGCCCAACGTGGTGTCCAGGATCACTTTCCTCCGCGCTCTCGTGCGGTAGGGTTGTTGCGGGAGTAGGACCGGGCGAATACACGCTGAATAGGCGAACGAATCCGCGAACGCGCGAAGATTGGCCAAAGATGGGGAGCCGAGCGGTGTATCGACTTGTGGTGAGCTACCGAACCGAGGCGGACGGCTCACTCGTGTCCTGCGGCCCGCCGAGCGGACGCGAACGCGCCACGGCCGAAGGGCTCCTGTACCGGAAGCTCGCCCGGTTCGTCGATGCAGAGCCCGCGGCTATTGCCGCCATGGCGTCGCGTCTTGGTCCGCTCGGACCAACGGGACCGGTCGCCACACTCACGGACGAGCGGACGCTGATCTGGCAACTCGGGGAGGGAATGGCCGCGTTCGTCAGCGGACTCGACGAGCTTGATGCATGGATCGATGTGCGCGGCTCGATCACAATCCCGGGACGCCTCACCGCGGCTGCGAATCTGATCGCATCAATGGCCCAACAGGACCCGGAGCTGAGCGCCGGCTTACTCACGGCGCTAGACGACCACGCCTCCCTCGGAACCGAGGAGCGAGCGCACCTTCGCGGCCTCTTCTGGGACGAAGGCTTTAGAGTGCTCGGGCGGTATGACTCGGTAGGCAACACGATGGCGCGCCAGGTCGCCCAAGGAGAGGCGTACGTGGCGGTTCCACGTGAGGTCACGGTCGAGCGCCTCCGGCTTACACGAGAACTGCTCCGGCGGAGCTTCGCTGCCATGGGACGCGACGGCGGCATGTCCGCAGCTATCGAGCCAGGGGGCATGGGACAGTTCGCCACGCTCATGAGCCAGTACCGAAGCGCGCAGGACTCGGCCCTGTCCTTGCCGCAGACCGTGAGCGATTGGCGCCGCGCTGCGGAGGAGCTGGCCTATTGGACGGAAGCTGTCCGGCTACTGCGCCGCCTTGCGGCTGGCCACGATGAGTCCGACGAGCTGGAAGGCGTGCTTGGGCATCTGCGCGAATTCGCTGGCGTTGGGGAAGCGGAGCAACAGAGACGCACAACGCTGGGGGCCGACAACATCGACACGCTGCGCGGCCTGGCGGCGTCGCTGCTAACCCTGCGGCTCCAGCAGGTGGACGCCTGGCCGTTACCAGCGGACGACATGGTGGGAACGTTTGCGAGAGCGCTCTGGTCTCTGTGGAACCCGATCACCGGAAGGCGCGCGCCGATGCGCTGCGGGTGGCGAGCCGGCTGCCTGCGACTCCTTCCCGAAGGAGCGCACAGGAACAGGCGGTATTGCAGCGAGCACAAACGCGAGGTTGACAGAGAACGAGCCGCGAAGAATCGCTCGCGCCGCTCGGAGGCCCTCGGGTCGTCTACGATGGACGCAGCTAGGCGGCCCGCCTGGGACCAGGCAACCCGACGGAGAGACGGATGAGCGGGGAACCGAACCTCCTGTACTACGGAGACAACCTCGACGTGCTGCGACGGCACGTCCGTGACGAGTCGGTCGATCTCGTATACCTCGACCCGCCGTTCAACTCGAACGCCAACTACAACGTGCTGTTCGCCGAGCACGGCACGCGGGCGGCGGCCCAGATACAAGCGTTCGAAGACACCTGGGAATGGAATGAGGAGTCGGCGGCGTCTTTCCAGGAGACCGTCGAGGGCGGCGGCGCGGTAGCCAATGCGCTCATGTCGTTCAGGACCCTGCTCGGCACGTCGGACATGCTCGCGTACCTGTCCATGATGGCTCCTCGGCTTGTTGAGCTGCGCCGCGTGCTGAAGCCGACAGGCTCCCTCTACCTTCACTGCGATCCCACAGCTAGCCACTACCTCAAGCTCTTGCTGGACGAGGTCTTTGGGGCGCACAACTTCGTCAACGAGATTGTCTGGAAGAGGAGCGACGCCAAAGGCGACAGCGGCCAAGGCGCTCGGCATTTCGGACGCGTCAATGACGTGTTGTTGTTCTACGGGAAGGGCGACAATCGAACGTGGAACCCCTTGTACGTTCCCCTCGATGAGGGGTACGTCGAGCGGTTCTACCGATACCAGGAGCCGGACGGCCGCCGGTACAAGCTCGACAACATGCTGGGACCAGGCGGCGCAGCGAAGGGCAATCCCATCTATGAGGTCATGGGCGTAAGCCGGTACTGGAGATACAGCCGCGCCTCCATGCAGAAGCTCATCGACGCCGGTCGGGTGATCCAGACAACTCCGGGCACTGTCCCGATGTACAAGCGCTACCTCGACGAATCAAAGGGCGCTCCACTTACCACCAACTGGACGGACATCAGCCTGATCAGGGGTTGGTCCCACGAGAAGCTCGGATACCCAACGCAGAAGCCGGTGGCACTGCTGGAACGAATCGTCGCGGCCTCCTCAAATCCCGGCGACGTAGTGCTGGACCCCTTCTGCGGCTGCGGCACCGCCATCGACGCCTCCCAAGTACTCGGCCGGCGCTGGATCGGCATCGATATCACACACCTGTCCATCGGCCTCATCAAGCACCGGCTGACTGATCGCTACGGCCCCGAGATCGCGAAGGCATACAAGGTCGTCGGTGAACCTACGACGGATGAGGATGCGGCGGTCCTGGCACGCGAGGACCCGTTCCAGTTCCAGGCGTGGGCACTCGGCCTCGTCGGCGCGAGGGTAGCAGGGAGTGACAAGAAGGGCGGCGACAAAGGCATCGACGGCCGCCTCTACTTTCACGACTCGGCAGGCGGCCAGACCCGGCAGATCGTGTTTTCCGTCAAAGCCGGCGAACGCCTTGTACCGGCCTTCGTTCATGAACTACGGGGCGTGATCGAGCGCGAACATGCCGAAATTGGCGTGCTGATCACGTTCAACGAACCATCGGCTGGTATGCGGTCGGAGGCTGCCGGCGCAGGCTTCTACGCCTCGCCGTGGGGCAACCACCCGCGGCTCCAGATCCGCACCGTTGGCCAGTTGCTCGCTGGCCAGGGCGTCGACTACCCGCATGTCACGGGCGCCAACGTGACCCATCGCCGGGCCGAGAGGGCGGCGGCGGCCAAGCCAGAAGAGCTTGAGTTGTTCGGCCGTGCGGCCGAGTCTCCGGCCGACTACGACTCGGAATGAGCGCCGAGGATCGGTTGATAGATGCCGAGCATCTGTGGGCTGCCGGTCGTCGTGAGGGTGCACTTCTGTCCATCATGGTGGCCGTCGCAGCCTCGGCTCGGCGTGCTCACCCTGACTTCAAGGATCGGGACGCCTTCGTAACCTTCCTCAAATCCCGCCACACGTGGACCATATCCGTCGAATACCAAGGGAAGCACTGGGAGCTGGACGAGTTGTTCTACAAGTGGCTCCGTTGTGAACTCGTCCACAAGGCCGAACTCCCGGTCGACATTCGCATCGACGACACCCTCAGGGGCCTCGAAGTGAGGGCCGGCGGCGCGCCTGCATACGTTCTTCTGATCGCCCCCGACTGGTTCGACTTCCTCGCCTCCACAGCCCGGTCAGTGCCATGAAGATCAAAGCCTTGCTGACTGTTCCCGGGTGCAAAGTGGAGCCCTACGTGGGCGAGGACGTGTCATTCCAGCCGATCATCTTGAACAACGTGGACGGATTCGAGGCCGAGATGTGCGCGGTGACGGATTGGCCGCCCGGGGTCGCCGCGGATCGAGCCGGCGTCGTGGCGTTAGGCGTTGTTGACCTTGTTCTGCGCTGGCCGTTGGGCAAGGTCTGGCTGGCTCTTGAGACCAACGGCCAGCAGGTTTCGCAGTCACAAGATGTTTCGCGCTGGCAACCGTACGAATGGCTTGAAACGTCGTTGGGAGGGCTTAGGCCGCCGGGGTCAGTCGCTACTATCTCCAACGACGCGCAGCGCCGGATCGAGCAGCTATGGCGCGCCGCCATGGACGCCCCTGCGCCGATCCTGGACCTCCTCCTCGGGCCGCTTGCATTGGCGTCCTCGGCGGCAACCGCCACGAATCCATACGATCGCGTTATGTCATTGTGGAGCGGGATCGAGCTTCTGTACCCTGTCAAGGGCGAGATGAACCGGCTCGAAGCAATTCTCACGCGGGACCCATCATTCGCCGATGTTGAAGACCCACGAGGCGCCAAGCATTGCGGGCAATTACTGATCTACCGCAGCGAGTTGGCGCACGACCAGTGGCTTCGTCCCCCCGTCATGGCCGCACTCCAGACTGAGCCATCGACGGCGTTTGAGCGGGTCAAAGTCGCCACGGTCGTGGCCTACGCCATTCGGTGCAAGATCGTTCACGGCCAATGGGCTCGGACGCGCAATGACCGCCGGATCGAGGCCGGCGCAGCTGAGCGGTGGCTGTGGCAGCTTCTGGAGGGAGAGATCGAGCTTCGCCTCACGGGAGGCCGGCTGGCTCCAATTCGGGCGATCGAGAGCACGCTATTTGGGCGCCTAACTCGCGACCACGGGACGGCCCCTACGAGCCGCGACCAACAGCCAGCCGGCTAATGGGTCTCGAACGAGTTGTGCTCAGAGGTTCCGAACGCAACGGCCGCGTACACCTCAAATACCGTCCTCAGCTCAGGCTCGCGAATCTCAACGAAGCGAAACTCCATCGCCGCCACGCGTTCGCGCGCAGCTCGAAAGAGACTGTCGAACAAGGGATCGGCCGCTAGCGATGCTCGCGAACCCCTACCGCCTATGTCCGCGCGGCTGGCGGCCGTCTTACGCGCCAGGTTGAACGCCAAGGTTGCCTGGTTCTGCCTCGAGCTGGCCCGCGAATGCTGTCCACGTCGACGTCGAAGATCTCGTGTCTGCCCAACGTAGATCGGATGGTCTTGCTCCGACAGGAGGTAGACCCCTGGGACGCGTGGAATTGAGAGCCTAGTTTCTCGTCCGTACGGATTGGCGACCCGCAACTGCTCCAGCAGCTGCGGGAGCTGCTCGGCAATCGCGCGGAATGTTTCCATCCCGCCGTTGCGCAAAGGCAGGGGAGCAGGCGCGGCCTGCTGCCATTTCGCCGAAGTCATGGAAGCGCCCCGCGACATTCCTCGACGGCCTGCTGGACCTCCGTCCGCTTGCCGTACTGCTTCATGCATTCGTCCAGGACCCGGTTCGTCAACCCGCGGGTGCCAGTGAGCTTGGCACCGTGGCGTTCCCAGACCAGCCGGAGTTGGTCGATGGCCTTAGCGGCGGCCGTCGGTCGTTCGCGTTCACGGAGCCCGCGGACCAATCGGCATAGGTCGTTGGCTGCTCGCTCGGCGGTCTCCTTGTCTGCTCGTTTGGGAGCCGTATCCCGGATCGCTTTAGCGAGCCTTTCTGGATCGAAGATCGCAAGCGAGTACCAAACCAACCAGATGGCAGCCAATCCTCCCAGGCCAACAGCGACGAGCATCGGAGCCAGCACCCACCACGTCACGGGCCAGACCAGCGACGAGCCGATTGCCGACACGCCGTAAGCGACACAGACGGCCAGGATTCCTAGGAGCATCTCGAATGGCCTGGAGCGAATGATCGTTACCGGCGTGGCGTTCCAGTAGTTCGGGAACATCGCCCCCACGACAGGCGCGAAGATGGAAGCCGGAACGAAGAGGAAGCCCGTCAAGACGAGGCATTGGGCCAGCCCTTCCGACGCGGCCGGGGTTGGTCCGACGTTGACCAGACTCGACGTTGGTGCCAAGAGCCACGGCGCAACAATGCCCCCCGCGAAGACGAGCAAGAGGCCGGTCCTAAAGGTCATCACGTGTCCCTTCTTGTCAGAGCCAGCCGCGTCGCACGAGGTAGTCCCTGAGCCCTCTGGCGGCATCGTTCGCGTGCCCTAGAAGAAGTGATCGGCCGTCGCTCCATTGGCTGCGGATTGCATCGGAGGTTCGGCCCAGCGCGTCGCCCAGGGCTGCGCACTCGCCCGCGGAAGGGGCACGAGGCTCAGTCGGCGGATTGTCCCGGAACAGCGCCTCGTATTCTCGTTCGCTCCACCTTCGCACGGCCTCCACCTCGTCCGAGCACCACTCGGGACAGCTTACCGCCTGATCGACCGAACAGGATCGGGCGCTTCAGTCCGGCTCTTCGTGCCAGTCGGTTCTGAACTCAGCAGGGTTCTCGCCGAGCGCGATCCGAGCCTCCACCCAGGGACATTCCTCGCGATGGCGCCCGCGCTTTCCCTGCCCAAGCCCATCGCACCATACGCAGCTGGCGGTCCCGCTATCCATGATCCCTTGCTCTGGACAGGCCAGACTTAGCCGGAAGCGCAGGTCGCGAACATCGGCCCCGAGGAGAGCGATTCGTTCCGTGGGGGTCGGGCCCTGTTGCTCACTAGCCTCGCGCCTCCGGACCGCATCAAGAACCCGATGGTAGAAGCTCGCAAGAGTCCGAGGATCACCTCCGCCGTGGAGCGCCGCCTCTCGCATCGCCTCTTCGACGTCGGCCACTGGCAAGAGGCGCAGAGCCAGGTATAGGAACTGGTCACTCGGCCAGACGGCCGGTCTGCGGAGAACCCACTTGCTCCGCCCGTTCTCCTCCACCGTCTCCGCATCAAATAGGTCAGCCCAGCAACTGATCAACTCGTTGCGAGCGGCAATCCTGGGGTTTGGTTCATTCTCGGCCATGGCTCGGCTCCCACTGCGGGACGTCATGCTGCCCTACGACGCTCTGCGGCCTTCAGTGTAGCCACCGGTTCAGCGCACTCCACTGCCCTCGCACTAACCGCCGCGGCCGTTCTCCATCTTGCACCGACGCGACCCTATCCCAGTGGTATAAAGGCACAGGGAGCATATGCGCGCTTGAGGGGACGACATTGACTGGCACCAATTCAGACGCCGACAAGGGCGGCGCCGCCAAAGAAGAGCCCGGCCTGCTCAGCATGGCCGTCCAACTCGTGACGGTGACGGCGGTCGCATTGCCAGTGCTCGGCTTCGTGACGCGGGCAGTAGCGTTTGCGCTCTGCGGTCGCATCGGCGTCGGTAGCATGCACTTGGCAGGCGCCGTTCCCCTGGGTGACCTCACCATCTCAGGGGTACATCCGCTCATTTATGCGGCGCCCGCCTATGTTGCGGTGCTGCTCACATTCGTACCGGTAAGTGCGCCTTCAGGAAGACGAGAGCTGCGCTTGTGGACCAGCATCGCTGTTGGCACGGTCCCCTCTCTCGTACTCGCCGCATTTGTCATGCCGCTGGACTGGGCCCTCTTCTCCGTTTCGGCGGTAGCGGCGGTAATGGCTTGGTACCTGTGGATGATCCGTAGAGGAAGCGGACGCGCGCGGAGGGCCTGGACCTGGCCGATCCTCGTGGGTTTCCTCATCCTTGGGTCCCTGTCGGCGGCCTTGGCCTACACCGACGTGCCCACGGCTTACTACGTAATTGACCCTTCTACAGGCGTTCAATCTGGCGACTACTTGGAGGTCGGACGCACCAACGACACGGTTTACCTACTGTCTTGCACAGGCCCTCCAGCCGGAGTGGTCAGCGTTTCCAGTAGCTCCATACAGAGGGCCGAATACATGTCATGGCGTTCGGCGTGGGCATCGAGCTTGGTGCAACTGGTCATCGGTCAAGGGAGTGGGTCCCTCGGTCTCCGGACCGTCTGCCCTTGACGGCACGGCGCTCGCATTCGCGGCTATCGTCGCGGCTCACGGGCCGCACGGCCGACCGCCTCGAAGTTGGTCGGATCGACGCCTCGTGTTGTCGAGCGGCAGGTTCTGAGGTCGCCGCTCAAGCCAACTGGCGGACGGGCAGGCGCGCCGACGAACCCTGCACCTTCACCCGTATAGTGTCGGCCTGACTCCTCTCGCCCCGACCATATCCCACAGATGCCGTGAACTGTGTCGGCACGGCCGCCGCGAACGCGTGAGCGCGGGCCTCCTCCACTTGTGACGAGTTTCTCTACTGCATCGAGTTTCTCTACTGCATCGAGCGGCAGTGATCACCCGGACTCGGCGCGGCCCTCGGCGGCTCGCTTGGCAGCTCGGGCTCGGTACCGTCGCATGACCGGCCACACTCAGACAAACGTGGCTCGCCCCATTCGCAGTCGGCTCAATACCTGGTCCAGGTCAATTCGAACTCTGGTGAAGAGTGGCCCGAACCTCGACGCCGAACCGCGAGTCCATCTGGCGGAGCAACGATGACGGGGTGCTTGTAGGCTTCTCACACGACGCGGACCGGCCGCGCGGACCTGGCTGGGGGCTCCAGCGAACCGGTCGCCCCGTCATGCCGACCTTCCATGGCCGACCGTACCCGAGGGGAGCGCTCAATGCGACATCGGCGTGGACTGCTGGCAATCTGCGGAATCTTACTGATCGTCTCCGCTTGTGCCCCGAGCGCTCCGCCGAAGGTGACGCCGAGTCTGGGCTCGTCATCCGCGAGCCTTGTGCCTTCGACCGGAACCTCGCCGTCGTCGAGCGCCATCTCGCCGGATGCCCTTTCGGCCGTCGACACCATGCTCGCCAACATGACTTCGGAGTCGGTGTTCAGCGGCTCGGTGCTGATCTCCCAGCACGGACACGTGCTCCTGAGCAAGGGCTACGGCTTTGCCGACCGCGCCAAGAAGACCCCGAACGACCCGCAGACCAGGTTTGCCATCGCCTCCAACACCAAGCAGTTCACGGCGGCGGCCATTCTGCTGCTCGAGGTTCAGGGCAAGCTCAAGGTCAG
>CABEBU010000011.1_pt1 | contig 47295 bp, 50 predicted proteins | sample 3132691 | NCBI WGS metagenome assembly CABEBU01 (sample SAMEA5534346, study PRJEB31848) | metagenome | biome: tundra; feature: field; material: soil | place: USA | collected 2013-05 | depth 0.45 m | reverse complement strand
AACCAGCCGGACTCCGAGGCTTCTGAGCGTGGACGTGCCCAGCCGGCGCGTTCTGGCTGCCCAAGATTCGGACTCTGACGCTGCGGGTCTGCATAACAGTGCCCGGGGCCATAGCTCGGAGAAACCGGCGCCGGCCCGCCGGCCGCGGAGACCGCACGGATTCGAATCGCCGGGACATCAGGGAGCGGCGGTTCTCTTGCCCATCAGCCGTGGCCCTACTTGCGCCAGCCTCCGGAGCGGTTGCCAGCCTCCGGAGCGGTTGTTGGCAATGATCTGCTTGAACATTGCGCTGAGGGCCGGCGCGTTGTCCAAGACGTGCGTCATGGTTTGCCTCTTGGACGCGTTAGCGGTTGGGGCGGGCCAACCAGGCCCTCCACGTTGTTTCGTCCGGGCCGGCCGTCACGTCGTCACCGTGTCGGACCAGCGGCAGCCTTAGCAGGCTCGCGTCTGCTCGGACCCGCGCGACTAGGCTGCCTCGGTCGGTTGCGCTGTCGACTGAGCCGGAGTCCGTAACGCCGCGACCATCGGTATCGAGGAGCGCCGCCACACCGAGCCGCCCCACAAAGCGACGTAGCTCCGCGGCGTCGATCGGCTTCTTGCGCAGGTCGATGAAGCGAACCACGATCCGTCGCTCGCGAAAGAACCTGACCGCCGCACGCGTCGGCTGTGAGTCCTCGAGGCCGAACACCTCGATCTTGGGCATCTTCTTCGTCGGCGTCTTGCCCAGCGGAGCGGGCATAACTAGAACCTCATCGAGCCGAAATTGCGTGCCCATTCTAGGAGAAGACAGGCTTGCGACGGCGGACGATCAGCGTTGGCGGGGCCTCAGGAATTGCCGGCTCTCCGCCCCTGGCCAGCTTCACCGTTCGGTTCGGCCTGAACCTCGATCTTCGGATGATAGGGAGCCAGGGACGATCAGCTGGCGGCGCGCATCGGCCGGAGTGCGCCGTCGAGCCCCAGCCCGGACCGGGCGGTGAAGACCAGATTCCGGCCGGAACTGACTCGACCGGTCCTGCCATTTGCCCAGTGCCAGTCAAGGACGAGGCATTTCGCCGGGATCCCACGCTGGATCTCGGCGAGGACGGCCGGCCAGGCCTCGCGCGTAGACACGAAACGGCCAAGGATCTTGTTGGAGGGGACCAGCCGGAGTGAGTACCCAACCGCTCCATCAATGACGATGCCGAAGCCATCGGGCGAGCTAGGTCGGTTCACGAGCGTGGCCCGGCTGAAGTCGAACTCGACTCGTTCGAGATCAGCGTCGTCGTTCGTATTCATTTCGTTCGCGCTTCGTGGCGCGCCATGCGGAGATGATGCGGGGCAACTGCATGTTGCGATAGGACGTTACCACGACCAGGCAACGGTTCCGGTTCGAAAGCCCGATCGTCAAGGTGCGAGGCTCGGCCTCTGAGTGGAGATCGTCCGAAATCTCGATGCGCCAGGGGTCCATGTGGACGCTCTTCGCTTCGTCGAAGTCGATGCCGCGCTTGCGAACGTTGGCGTCGTTCTTGTCCGGATCCCACGTGTAGTCGACCACGCCGCGGACAGTAACGAGCGGCGCTTATCTGGCGATCACCTGAGCATGCACCCGACCACCCACTTGCCGACCCGCATGAGGTCGTGGTTGCATAGCCTCCAACCAGGCAGACGAAATGATTGGCCTTCGGCCGAAAGGGACGGCACGCTGCCGCCGGACGGCCCGCCTGCGCGCCAACCGACGGAAGACGGCGAACGCACGGAATCGAAACGCCGGGACCATAGGGAGCGGCAGCCCTCAGCCCCTGGCCAGCTTCACCGCCCCGTGGCGGCACGAAGCTGAACGGGCTTCCGCTCAATCGGCGCCTCCGGCACGACCACCGTGCGCGGATCTGCGGCAGCCACGGCGGTGGCCGCGTCAGTCGAACCCACCAGGAACACGATGTCGAGAGCCACGCCGAGCTTGCGGAGAGTCTCCAGGCTGATGGCGCGCTCCCCGCTCTCGACTCGAGAGATGGCAGAATCGGTGGTGCCGAGCATCCCGGCCAGATCGCGCTGCGTGAGGTGTTTAGCAACGCGGGCGAGGATGACTGCGCGCGCGATGGCTCGGCAAGGAGCCAGCCGGTCGTGAGCGGCGCGATAGTCCGCGTCGGTCCGGTATCGCTCGGCCGCAGCTTCCTGGCTGCTCTGTCCGATGGGGCTGATCGGTGTCTTTTCCCGGATTTCCATGGCCAGCACCTTAGCACACGTGCTAAGGTGTCAGCATGTGCAGGAGCACGAACAGCCGACCCGATCTCCGGAAGATGATCCAGTAGCGCGTCTTGCCGTGGTGGACGCGGAGCTCGCGAAATGCTCGATACTCCGCTCCCTCCGCGATCATCTGGGCCTTCCCGCAGCCGGCGCCCGAGTAAGCCGGGGTAGATCGCCCTCTGGTTTCATGGAGACGATCGCAAGCCTGTCCGAGTTGGCGGCCATCAGCTGGAGCCTTGACACTGTCTATGTTCAGCGTAATGTTCATCTTACTGTTCACGCATAGGTTGATCCCAGCCACAATCCGTGAACTAGAGGAGAACCTATGCCTGGAGCAGTCGCGGCCAAGCTCGACTCAATCAAGGAGAAGACCGGCATTAGAGGCCGGCAGGTGGCCGAGCTTGTCGGCGCAACTCCTCAGACGGTGTCGAGATGGCAGCAGGGTCGAGTGGACCCCCGGCCGTCCCACTTGAACCGCCTTCTGACGCTCGAATGGCTCGCTTCCGAGATCTCTGAGTTCTACGAACCGGGGGACGCCAAACTGTGGCTCTTCTCCCGAAACAGGGGGCTTCACGGCTCCACGCCGGCAGAGCTGATCCAGCACGACAAGATCGACGAGGTGCTCGCGGTCATCGAGCAGCTGAAGACCGGCGCATACGTCTGACGCCATGGAGAAGTCCGCGCCGGATCCTATTCTGCTCGATCGGCTTTCGCGGCTTGAACCTCACACTTGGTCGGGCACCGTCTGGCGCCATACATTCGCCGACAACCCGCCGGAGATAACCAACACGCGAGGGGCCCGTTGGAACCCGCCCGGCGTGGAGGTTCTGTACACGAGCCTCGATCGATCCACGGCCATTGCCGAAGCGGACTACCTGATCGAGGTCCAGCCGGTGCGCCCACGGGCGAAGCGTACGATCCATCGCCTCCAGATCGGGCTGAAGTCTCTCCTGGATCTCACAGACCGCGTGCTTCTCGCCTCGCTCGGCGTGGACGACGAGGCGCTCTCGGGAGACGACCACAGCCGCTGCCAAGCCATCGGCGGCGCTTCTGCCCTCCTACATTTCGACGGGATCATCGTGCCCTCGGCGCGCAACCCGGGCCACAACATCGTGATCCTCTTCGAGAGTGGCGAGCCTCTCCCCCAGGTTCATGTGGTCGAATCAGAAGCCTTGGACCGCCCGTAGCCCACCGTGGACCTGCGCCTGTAACGGCCGTCTTTCATGCGAACCCACGACCACCACCAAGCCGCCCGCGGAGTAGGCTGGACAAGTCCGGGTGTGCTCGCCACTCTGGGGCGGCACTCGCGATGATCGGCGTACCGTCAGCGTCCGAAGTGGGGTGGAGATTGAGTCCTCGCGGAGCCCGAACCAGCCGCGCCTCAGGCGCGCGAACGGCCCACGCCACAGACCCCGCTCAGAGCGCCACCACCGGCCTCGAGGCCAAGCTCTGGGCCTCGGCCGACATGCTCCGCAACAACATGGACGCCGCCGAGTACAAACACATCGTCCTCGGGCTCATCTTCCTCAAATACATCAGCGACGCCTTCGAATCCAAGCACGCCGAGCTGGCTGCCGTGGCCGCCGCAGGCGAAGGCGCCGACCCCGAGGACCCCGACGAATACAAGGCCCAAAGCATCTTCTGGGTCCCGCGCGAGGCCCGCTGGTCGCACCTCAAGGCCCAAGCCCCCCAGCCGACGATCGGCCGCACGGTCGACGATGCCATGGACGCCATCGAACGCGAGAACCCGACGCTCAAGGGCGTCCTCCCCAAGGACTTCGCCCGCCCCGGCCTCGACAAGGCCCGCCTCGCCCAGCTGATCAACCTCGTGTCCGACATCGGCCTCGGCAGCCCGGCTGATCGAGCCAAGGACATCCTCGGCCGCGTGTACGAGTACTTCCTCGCCCAGTTCGCCAGCGCCGAGGGCAAGAAGGGCGGCCAGTTCTACACGCCCTCGCGCGTCGTCCGCGTGCTCGTCGAGATGCTGGCGCCGTACAAGGGCCGCGTCTTCGACCCGTGCTGCGGTTCGGGCGGCATGTTCGTCAGCAGCGAGAAGTTCATCGAGGAGCACCGCGGCCGCGTCGGCGACATCAGCATCTACGGCCAGGAGTCCAACTACACCACCTGGCGCCTGGCCAACATGAACCTCGCCATCCGCGGCATCGGCGCCAACATCGCCCAGGGCGACAGCTTCCACGCCGACGCCTTCCCGGACCTCAAGGCGGACTACGTCCTGGCCAATCCGCCCTTCAATGACAGCGACTGGCGCGGCGAGCTGCTGCGCAACGACAAGCGCTGGGTCTACGGCGCGCCGCCCGCGCGCAATGCCAACTTCGCCTGGGTCCAGCACTTCATCCACCACCTGGCGCCCACCGGCATCGCCGGCTTCGTGCTCGCCAACGGTTCGATGAGCACCAACCAGTCGGGCGAAGGCGAGATCCGAAAGTCGATCGTCGAGGCCGACCTGGTCGACTGCATGGTCGCCCTGCCCGGCCAGCTCTTCTACTCGACCCAGATCCCGGTCTGCCTCTGGTTCCTCGCCCGCGACAAGCGCAACAGCGGCTTCCACGACCGGCGCGGCGAGACGCTCTTCATCGACGCCCGAAAGCTCGGCTCGATGACCGATCGAACCCACCGCGAACTGACCGACGCCGACATCGCGAAGGTCGCCGGCACCTACCACGCCTGGCGCGGCGATCCCGAAGCGGGCGAATACGCGGACGTCCCCGGCTTCTGCAAGGCCGCCAAGCTCGACGAGATCCGCGGTCACGGCCACGTCCTCACTCCCGGCCGATACGTAGGCGCCGAGGCGGCCGAAGAGGACGCCGAGCCCTTCGACGACAAGATGCGCCGCCTGGTCGCCACCCTCCGCGAGCAGCAAGCCGAAGCGGCCCGCCTCGACGAGCTGATCAACGCCAACCTGCGGGAGCTCGGGTATGGGGAGTGAGTGGCAGGTCGTATGTGTCGCCGATCTGGCATCAGACAGACGGAACGCTCTAGTCGGCGGCCCCTTCGGCTCGAATCTGATCAGCACGGACTACGTAGCTGACGGCGTTCCCGTGATTCGCGGCCAGAACATGGGCGGCCGATGGCTGGAGGGCCCATTCGCCTTCGTCACATCGACCAAAGCCGAGTCTCTTGCAGCGAACCTCGCGCGGCCCCGTGACCTCGTGTTCACGCAGCGAGGAACGCTCGGTCAGGTCAGCCTTGTTCCGCCGGGCCCCTACGAGCGATACCTGATCTCGCAGAGCCAGATGAAGCTGACAGTCGACGAACGCATCGCGGACCCGCTCTTCTTCTACTACCTATTCGCGAGCGACACCTACCAGGACTACTTCCGGCAGCACGCCATCCAGACGGGCGTCCCGCATACAAACCTGTCGATCCTTCGCGATACTCAAGTTCCGCTGCCGCCTCTTGGCGCTCAGCGTGCGATCGCGCGCATGCTCGGCGCTCTCGACGACAAGATCGAGCTGAACCGCCGCATCAGCCAGACCCTCGAGTCGATGGCCAGTGCCCTCTTCAAGTCCTGGTTCGTCGATTTCGATCCCGTCCACGCCAAAGAGGAGCACCGTGAGACCCATTTGTCGGAAGTGGTCTCAAGCGCCTTTCCGAGCTCGTTCGAGCCTTCTGAGCTTGGCCTGGCGCCCTCAGGTTGGCCAGCTGTTTCCCTTGGCGATCTCTGCAGGCGAGTCGCCATGGGGCCCTTCGGTTCGGACATTACGGTAGACAATTTCACTGACTCCGGCGTTCCGGTGGTCCGCGGCAACAACCTAAAGGACGGCTTTCTTGACGACGCGTTCGCGTTCGTGAGCCCCGCGAAGGCGGACCAGCTGCGGAACGCCAATGCGTTTCCGGAAGACATCATCGTCACGCACCGGGGAACGTTGGGGCAAGTTGGATTCATCCCAATGGCCAGCCGCCATCCCCGATACGTGGTGTCTCAAAGTCAGATGCTCGTTTCGGTCGACGGCGCGCGAGCGATCGCCGAATACGTCTATCAATACCTGAGATCGACCGTCGGTCTGCAGGCTCTACTGGCTAACGTGAGCCAGACTGGCGTGCCAGCTATCGCACGACCGACGACGAGCCTGCGAGCTATGCGCTTGCTGGCGCCACCGCTACGGGTTCAAGAGGCGTTCGGTTCCATTGCGGGTCCTGCGATGACCCGGCTGGCCGCGAATATGCACGAATCTCAGAGCCTGACCTTGATCCGCGCCAGGCTGTTGGAGCACCTTCTCTCGCCGTCAGCTACGAGCGAACGGCCTCTTCCCGCAGCATCGGTGCGGTAGCTGTGAAGATCACCCGGATCGACCACATCAGCAATGCGAGGGTCTTCCGCCGCTTCTCTTGGCCGACCGGCGGAACGATGGCCGATTTCGGCCGCTTCAATCTCATGTACGGATGGAATGGCTCCGGCAAGACAACACTCTCGGAACTCCTCCGCCACCTCGAGACTCATGAACCAGTTGACCCTCGGGATGGTGAGGTCCAATTCCGGATCGACGATCAGGCTGTCCGGGGCGAGGGCCTTGGCACCGCAGTGCTGCCACCGGTTCGGGTGTTCAACCGCAACTCTGTCGATCGGAGCGTGTTCGAGGCCGCAGGTGGAGAGCTCCCGCCCGTCTTCGTTCTAGGTGAGGCAAGTGTCGAGAAGCAGCAGCAGCTCGATTCTCTCGCCCGGGAGCTAGACACAGCGAATCAAGACCTTCGGGACAGGCAACGCGACTGGAAGCTAGCCCAGAACGATTTCGAGAGCTTCTGCACGGACAAGGCTCGCCAGATCAAGTTGCTGCTCACGGCGCCCGGCGGAGGCCCATACAACAACTACGACGCGCGCTCCTTCAAGGCCACGGCCACCCGGTTGGCCGATGCCGACCCTAGGCCACAACCGTTGGACGAGGAAGGGCGGACTCGTCGTCTTTCTCTCAAGGAGGGGACAGCCCGTGACAAGCTGGCCCTGGCGGTCGACTGGCCCGCGTTTGGCGACATCCTAGAGAAGGTCCGGAGTTTACTCGCCCGCACCGTGCAGTCCGACGCGATCGCGGAACTCGCGAATGACCCAGAAGTCGGCAGCTGGGTCGCGGATGGCCTACCGCTCCACACCGGAGAGCGAACCACTGACACATGCCGTTTCTGCAAGCAGCCATTGTCATCAGCGCGGCTGCATGCTCTCCGCGCTCACTTCAATGATCAGTTCCAGGCGCTCCAACTGGACATCAGCAAGCTCATCAGTGCGGTGGATCAGGCGACCAGCCGCGTCGCAGCCACACGCCAGACGGTTCCTGACACACGGCTGGTCTATCCCAATCTGGCAAGCAGCTACTCCGCCGGGCGCGCTGCGTTTGAGAAGAAGGCCGCTCTCGCCGCAGAACTCACCGCTGCGCTCGGCAAGGCGCTCGCCACGAAGGCCCGTGAGCCTTTCCGGGAGCTGGACCTACTAGAGTTGGTGTCAAGTCCGAGCGGGTCCCGGGTGGCGGTCCCCGATCTCACGGCCCCTATCGCTGAGATCCAGGCCAAGCGGCTCACTCCGGATGAGGCGTTCGGCACGAATGCGCTCGATGACCTATCGACGGTCATCGGCCAACACAACACCCAGACTGATGAGTTTCGGATCACTCAGGACCAAGCGCGGGCAGCACTCGAGTCAGACACGGTCCTGGGTGACGTCGCGTCGTTTGAACAGAGGCGTGCTGCCATCGATCTGGCGGAGACTGAGGTCGGGCGGGCAAGCGACAGAGCCCACGACCTGAGTGGTCGGGTCGACATACTGAGACGCGCCATACGCCAGCACCAACGGCCCGCCGACGACTTGACTCGCGAAATGGCGACCTATCTGGGGCACTCCGAGCTCAGCTTCGAAGCCCAGCCCAACGGCTACACGATCACGAGGTCAGGGCAGCCCGCGCTCAACCTGAGCGAAGGCGAACGCACGGCAATCGCCTTCATGTACTTCTTGAAGTCGCTCGAGGATACGAGTTTCAGCCGTCGCGACGGCGTCGTTGTCATCGACGATCCCGTTTCCAGTCTGGACGCAAACTCGCTCTACAGCGCGTTTGGGTTCATGAGAGCGCGAACTCAAGATGTGGGCCAACTGTTCGTCCTGACACACAACTTCACCTTCTTCCGCCAGGTCAGAGGCTGGTTCCAGCGCATGAAGGGGCAGAACAAGGCGGACCCGAACGTGCGTCCCGCTCGCTTCTACATGCTTTGCTGTCGACATGGAGCAAGCGGTCGAGAAGCGCAGCTTGAGCCACTCGATCCTCTCCTGGAGAAGTATCAGTCGGAATACCAGTTCCTCTTCGAGCGGGTCTACAAGGCGGCGACTCGAGCGAGCCCAGCGGACGCCCTATCGGAATACTACGGACTGCCAAACATGGCTCGTCGTCTGCTTGAGACTTTCTTGGCGTTTCGTGCGCCCCAGGTCGATGGACTTGAGAAGCAGCTGGAGTCCATCGGTTTCGATGAGGGCAAGAAGACACGCATCCTTCGATTCCTGCACACCGAGTCGCATTTTGAGCAGGTCGGGGACCCAGAACACGATCTGTCGCTGCTTTCCGAATCACAGGCCGTTCTACAGAACCTGATGGAACTGATCGGGGACGCCGATCCGGCTCACTACGCAGCCATGGTTTCGCTGGTCCGCGACCCGAAGGAAGAGGGATGAGCAAAGAATGAACGCGCCCGAGTTCCCTGTTCCAGCCGAGCGAGTCGTCGCCACGCTCGCTGAGCTCTTCAGGTTGCAGCAGAAGCCAGACTTGGCCGACCTGTTGGCGAGCTCAGATATGGCGCTTGAAGCGACTGGGTCTGATTTCGGCGTCGACTTCTACACATTGTCGTTGGAAGTCGACCTGCCGGTGTTTGCCAAGGTCGAGCCCCGTCTGAAGGACATCGAGAAGACGATCCAGAACAAGATCAATACCACCATCAGGTATCCAAGCGACTCCATTACCGAGGTCGTGGTCAGGCCCGCGCTTCTGAATGCCATGGCGATCACTCGCGCAAGAGCAGTCGGCGACGATCAGGCCATGCGCCTCTGGGGACCACAGCCGGCCAGGGTCTTCCTCAGCCACGTGGCCGCCCACAAGATCGCGGTGGCCGGCTTGAAGCGCAGTCTTGGGACGTTCGGACTGTCGGCGTTTGTCGCACACGAGGATATTGAGCCGACCCTGGATTGGCGGGACGAAATCGATCTCGCCCTCCGATCGATGCACATCATGGTGGCCTTGCTGACTCCTGATTTCCACCAAAGCTATTGGACCGATCAGGAGATCGGAGCTGCGTTTGCCCGTGGGTTGCCGGTTGTTCCAGTACGACTCGGCTCTGATCCGTACGGCTTTCTTGGTAGGTACCAAGCGCTTCCGGGAGACCTGGCAAAACCTGATGAACTCGCGTCCTCGATTGTCGAAGTTCTCGAGAAGAAACCATCCGTAAGCGATCTCATGCGAGAGGCGCTAGTTCAGGGACTCGAATCGGCCAACTCCTTCGCCAACGCGAAGCTGGTTACCTCTCGTATCGAGAGGACCGAGGGCTTTTCCGAGGAGCAACTGGCGCGGATGCAGGCGGCGATCACGGCCAATGACCAGGTGCTCTCCGCGATCAGGGTCCCGGAGCGCCTCCGGCGCTACGTCGAGGCCCACTCCATCTTCAGCTCCGCATGACCCGCTCAGTAGTCGAATCGACCCTCGAGCAGGCCCATCGTGCACCGTGCCTGAAGCGATGATCGTGTTGGGCGTGTTGTGCGCATCGCAATCTTGGTTGGCCGCATCAAGTCCGAACGGGGGCACAGCGATGACGCATCAAGAGATCCTGACCGAGGCTCTTCGGCGGGAGTTCCCAGAATCTCCAGTTTCGCCTGAGTGGGCGGCTTTGCGGGATGAGCTGGCGACTTATTCGCCCCGCGTCGACATCGCAGTCGGACCCTACGCCATCGATCGACGGTATGGGTACGAATACGACGGGCTAGGTCAGCATCATCAGCGGTTCCTGCGAAAGGTCCACGAGGCCTTCAGCGAGAACGTTCTCTCACTGGACGCAAACGATTCGATTCCACCTCTGAACGAAATCTGTGCGCTGAATTCGAACGCGAGGTGTTTCCTGGCTATCGAGATTGACAACTCGGGCTCTCGCAAGCATCTGATGGGAGGCATGGTCAACGCGGCAGCCCTCGGTCGCGTCGGTCTGTCGGCTGCAGGTAAACCCGGACTGCTGAAGGCCTTGTTGAAGACGCGACGGTATCTACGGTTCTTGGCTAGCGTTGGCAAGAACACGTTCGATACTCGAAACCTCATGATCGTCACGGTAGAACAGCTTGAGGAAGCACTAGGAGTGCCCACGGCTAGAGGATGAGCACACTAACGGAGTCGACTGTCGAGGAAGCCGCGCTAGCGTGGCTGGCTAGCTCTGGCTACTCCGTCGCTTGCGGCCCCGACATCGCGGTCAGCCAGACCGGCGCCGAACGCTCGGACCCAACCTACCGCGACGTGGTCCTGGAGTGGCGCCTTCGCGAAGCCCTCGTCCGGCTGAACCCGGACCTCCCGCAAGAGGCTCTCGACGATGCCTTCCGCAAGGTCGTTCGGGCGGACGGGTCGATCGCGGGGGCGCAGGCGCGCGTGATCGACTTCGACGATCCGCACAATAACGACTGGCTGGCGCTCAACCAGTTCACGGTGGTCGGGCCGCAGGGGCACAACCGGCGGGCGGACATCGTGATCTTCGTCAACGGGCTGCCGCTCGGCGTGATCGAGCTCAAGAACCCGGCCGACGAGAAGGCCACGATCGGGTCGGCCTTCCGCCAGCTCGAGACATGCGAGGCACAAGTCGGGAGGCGAGAAGAGCCAAAGACCGATCGCCGTCGATCGCTCGGGCATGCTATCCGGACCCCGCACTCCTCTTCGCGGTGTTATGCGGATCCATCCAATCGTTGTTATGCGGACTTCGCACACCATGCCGGGCGACGTCCAGCGGGCCGGGCCGCGACATTACAGACACTAGTTAGCTAAAACGATGAAGCAAAGTCGTCTCTTGACCAACGTGGAGAAGAAAGAAGCGCTCGTCCTTGCACCCATGCTCGAGAAACTTGCGGCGCGGATCGGAGCTCAGGTGCTGGTTGAGCCCGAGTGGCGGATCGCCGGTCAAATCACCTTCAAGGATGGGCGCCGTTCATACTTTAGGTACAACACCCTGGACCTTAACCCTGTAGGCGCTTCGGATATCGCGAAGGATAAGGACTACGCGAACTTTTTCTTGGCATCCATGGGGTATCCGGTCGTTCCCGACACCAAGGCGTTTTATTCGGATCGTTGGGCTACGGCAATTCGAATGCCACGACGGAATATCGATGCAGCCTTTCGCCACGCCAAGAAGATAGGGTTCCCAGTGATAGTTAAGCCGAACAGTGGTAGCCAAGGATCAGGAGTCGCGATGGTGCATAACCGCCGCGAGTTCTACAGGGCTATGCGTGCGATCTTTCGCGACGACCGAGTGGCGCTTGTGCAGCGGCCGGTGAGTGGTAAGGACTTCCGCTTGGTCGTACTCGATAACAGGATTGTTTCGGCCTATCAGAGAACTCCTCTAAATGTCATTGGGGATGGACGTTCGACGATCAGTCGGTTGCTAGGGGCAAAGCAGCGCGGATTCATCACCGCGAAGCGCGATACAAAGATACAAATGACCGACCCACGACTCGCTGCCAAACTCGCCCATCAGGGACTGACGTTTCGATCGGTGCCGAAACGCGGAGAACAGATCTTCCTGCTCGACAATGCGAATCTGTCAACTGGCGGCGATTCCGTGGACGTTACCAACAGAGTGCACCCCGGATTTAGGCGCTTGGCTCTCAAGATCACCCAAGACATGGGTCTACGGCTCTGCGGGGTCGACCTTATGGTCAATGGCGACATCGATGCAGCACCAAGCACGTATTGGGTACTTGAGATCAACGCCGCGCCAGGGCTCGATCACTACGTCAAGACGGGCAAAGCGCAGGAGAAGGTCGTCGAGGATCTGTACTTGGAGGTGCTAAAGCACTTGGAGCGCCGGCCAGCATTGCGTCGTGAGCGGTCAGGACATGCGTCCACTTGATGTCATCGGCCGCATAACAAGCCGTTGCACCCGACCGTCGGGAGCGGCGCTCTGCGCCGTCCCTCCGCCGGGTGAACGGCGACGTTAGCGCGACCGATGCGACGCGGGTTCGCTCAGCAGTCTGGCATGGGGAGGTGTTCGGCGTGGCGCAGATCGAAGGCGAGATCATGATCCATCGTTTAGTCGACGACGTGTTCGACTTCGTCGCAGACGAGCGCAACGAGCCACGCTATAACCCGAAGATGACCTCAGTGGAGAGGCTCTCGGATGGCGAGATCGGACTCGGCACGCAGTTCCGTGCCGAAGTCGTGTCCGGCGGGAAGCCGCTTTCGATGGTCATCGAGTTCATCAGTTTCGAGAGGCCGCACCGGCTCGGGTCTCGTACAACCATGCCCGGCATGATGATTCTCGGCGACCTCACGTTTGAAGCTGTCGGCGACGCGACCCGGATGCATTGGGCGTGGGATATCCAACCTACCGGAGCTATGCGCCTGCTCAAGCCGTTGATCACCATCATGGGGAGACGCCAAGAGCGCGAGATCTGGACGAGCCTCAAACGGTGTCTCGAAGCGTAGGGCCGTCGGCGCGCTAACAAGCACTTCGACCTGTCAGCGCGCTCGTCGTCTCGGACGGCACCGAAGCCCGGATCGGCGTCCTGGGCGCGGGTAAGGAGTGGTTCAAGCCCTGGCGCACGATCGATGGGCTCAACTAGTAAGCGGGACTTACCAGTTCGCCGTCGGGCCCGGGTCGCGAACATCACTGGGCATCGCCGCGAGTCACTGAGTACAATTACTCACCATGTTGAGTAATCGGTCGACCCCCATCTTCGTTCGCCAGCCTGCAAGCGAATTGGAGGCGCGGCTGAGGCAGCCTCGGCGCTTTATCCAGGTTGTCTCTGGCCCGAGGCAAGTCGGCAAGACAACCCTCGTCCAGCAAGTGATGGATCGCCTGGACATCCCCGTCCGCTACGCGACCGCCGACGAGCCGACCCTCCGCGGGCATGAGTGGATTGCCCAACAATGGGAGGCTGCTCGGCTGCAGGCCGGTGCTGGGCCTGCGGTGCTTGCACTCGACGAAGTGCAGAAGATCACAGGCTGGTCGGAGTCGGTCAAGCGACTGTGGGACGAGGACAGTCGAGCTGGCCGCGGGCTTCAGGTGGTGATCCTGGGCTCCGCCCCGTTGCTCGTTCAGCGCGGGTTGGCCGAGAGCCTCACGGGCCGGTTTGAGGTACTCCGCCTCGGTCACTGGGCCTTCGCCGAGATGCGAGACGCCTTTGGTTTCTCACTGGATCAGTACTTGTATTTCGGCGGCTATCCGGGCGCGGCGCCGCTCATCGGCGAGCCTCAGCGGTGGGCTCGATACGTCATCGACTCTCTGATCGAGACCACGATCTCGCGGGACGTCCTGCTCCTGACAAGGGTCGACAAGCCGGCGTTGCTTCGACGGATGTTCGAACTGGGTTGCCGCTACTCGGGACAGGTTCTGTCGTATACGAAGATGCTGGGCCAACTCCAGGAAGCCGGCAATGCGACCACGCTCGCGCACTACCTCGATCTGCTGGCGGCGGCGGGGTTGCTCCAGGGCTTGCCCAAGTTCGCCGGGCAGACGGTCCGACAGCGTGGATCGAGTCCGAAGTTGCAGGTGCTCAACACAGCGCTCCTGACGGCTCCGACTGGCCTGAGCTTCGACGACGCCCGCGCCGATCGGACGTTCTGGGGCCGACTGGTTGAGTCGGCTGTGGGTGCGCACTTGGCCAACGCAGCAGCGTCGGGCGGGTTCGAGCTCTTCTACTGGCGTGAGCGCAATCGCGAGGTGGACTTCGTGGCGCGGTCGGGGCGGCTGACGACCGCGATCGAGGTCAAGAGCGGTCGGGCGCCGGATGCGTTGCCGGGCATGGATGCCTTCGCAGCAGCCTTCAGTCCCGGGCGGACGCTACTGGTTGGCGGCGACGGTGTATCTGTGGAGGACTTCCTGTCGATGCCGGCGACTCACTGGGTCGGGTAGCCGCGTAATCAGAAGCCGCTGGCGCCGCCGCGCGCGTCATAAAACCTGACGTTGGGCTGGCTACTCTACGTGCATGGGCCAATGGTGGGGTGAAAGATGAGTTCGGCGCGGCTCGCTGAGCAGCACGTCGAGGAAGCGGCCCTGGCGTGGCTCGCCCGCTCAGGCTTTTCTGTCGCTCATGGCCCCGAGATCGCCTTCGGTCAGGCCGGAGCCGAGCGTAGCGACCCAACATACCGCGACGTGGTCCTGGAGTGGCGCCTCCGCGAAGCGCTCGTTCGCCTGAATCCGGACCTGCCCCAGGAAGCCCTCGACGACGCCTTCCGTAAGATCGTTCGGGCGGAGGGCCCGTCGCTGATCGACCGCAATAGGGCGGTCCATCGGATGCTCGTCGATGGCGTGACGGTCGAGTACCGGCGGGCGGACGGGTCGATCAAGGGCGAGCAGGCGCGCGTGATCGACTTCGACGATCCGGACAGCAACGACTGGCTGGCGGTCAACCAGTTCACGGTGGTCGGGCCGCAGGGGCAGGCGCGGCGGGCGGACATTGTGATCTTCGTCAACGGGCTTCCGCTCGGCGTGATCGAGGTGAAGAACCCGGCCGACGAGAACGCCACGATCTGGTCGGCCTTCCGCCAGCTCCAGACATACGGGGCCCAGATCCCGGCCCTCTTCGACTACAACTGCGCGCTCGTCGTCTCGGACGGCACCGACGCACGGATCGGCGTCCTGGGCGCGGGCAAGGAGTGGTTCAAGCCCTGGCGCACGATCGATGGCCGCGGCGATGCGCCCAAGGGGATGCCGCAGCTGCAGGTGATCCTCGAAGGCGTCTTCGATCGGCGCCGGCTCCTCGATCTGATCCGCTACTTCATCGTCTTCGAGGACGAGGGCGGCGGCAAGCTGACCAAGAAGATGGCGGGCTATCACCAGTTCCATGCCGTCAACTTCGCGGTCGAGCAGACGCTTCGGGCGGCTGGGCGCAAGCGGGCGCGCGTGGGCGAGCTGGAAGGTCGATACGAGTCGGGCCGAAATCCCGGCGGCGAGCCCGGCGACCGGCGCGTCGGCGTCGTGTGGCACACCCAGGGTTCCGGCAAGAGCCTGAGCATGGCCTTTTACGCCGGGCGGCTGATCCTCGATCCGGCGATGGAGAACCCGACGATCGTCGTCATCACCGACCGAAACGACCTGGACGACCAGCTATTCGGCACCTTCGCCCGCTGCCGAGACCTGCTGCGCCAGGATCCGGTCCAGGCCGCCGATCGCGCCGACCTGCGCGAGAAGCTCCGCGTCGGCGGCGGTGGCGTCGTCTTCACGACCATCCAGAAGTTCATGCCAGTCGAGTCTGGCGACCGCAACGCCGTGCTTTCGGACCGGCGCAACATCGTTGTGATCGCCGACGAGGCCCACCGCAGCCAGTACGACTTCATCGACGGCTTCGCGCGCCACATGCGCGACGCCCTGCCGCAGGCCAGCTTCGTGGGCTTCACCGGCACGCCGATCGAGAAGGCGGACGCGAACACGCGGGCAGTCTTCGGCGACTACATCAGCATCTACGACATCCAGCGCGCGGTCGAAGACGGCGCCACGGTGCCGATCTACTACGAAGGCCGGCTGGCCAAGCTGGAGTTATCCGAGGCCGAACGCCCCAAGATCGACCCCGACTTCGAAGAGGTCACCGAAGGCGAGGAGGTCGAACGCAAGGAGGGCCTCAAGAGCAAGTGGGCGCAGCTGGCTGCGGTCGTCGGCTCGGAGAAGCGGCTTCGCCTGGTGGCGGCCGATCTGGTCGACCATTTCGAGAAGCGGCTCGAGGTCATGGACGGCAAGGCCATGGTGGTCTGCATGAGTCGCCGGATATGCGTGGAGCTGTATCGCGAGATCGTGGCGCTGCGGCCGGAGTGGGCCGGCGAGGGCGACGACGCCGGCGCGATCAAGGTGGTCATGACCGGCTCCGCCTCCGATCCGCTCGACTGGCAGGGGCACATCCGGAGCAAGTCGCGGCGCGAGGCGCTGGCGCGGCGCTTCCGCGACCCGGCGGATCCGTTCCGCATCGTCCTCGTCCGGGACATGTGGCTGACCGGCTTCGACGCGCCGAGCCTCCACACGATGTACGTGGACAAGCCAATGCACGGCCACGGGCTCATGCAGGCAATCGCGCGCGTGAACCGCGTCTTCCGCGACAAGCCGGGCGGCCTGGTGGTGGACTACCTGGGCCTGGCCGACGAGCTGCGCAAGGCGCTGGCGGCGTACACGGAGAGCGGCGGCCGCGGGAAAGTGGAGCATTCGCAGGCCGAGGCGGTCATGGCGATGCGGCGCGAGTACGAGGTGTGCTGCGGGCTGTTCCACGGGTTTGATTGGAGCACGTTCTCGCGCGGTTCGGCGGCCGAGCGAGTGTGTGTGCTGCCGGCGGCGCAGGAGCACATCCTCGCGCAGAAGGACGGCAAGCAGAGGCTGTCTGACGCCGTGTATTCGCTGTCGCGAGCGTTCGCGCTGGCCGTGCCGTCCGATGAGGCAATGTCGATCCTCGATGACGTCGCGTTCTTCCAGGCCGTACGGGCTGTGCTGGCGAAGTCGGCGACCGGGGAGCGGCAGCCGACCGAGGACCTCGACCACGCCATCCGCCAGATCGTCTCCCGCGCCGTCGCCTCTGACGAGATCATCGACATCTTCGCCGCCGCCGGCCTGAAGAAGCCGGACATCTCCATCCTCTCCGACGATTTCCTCGCGGAAGTCCACGACATGCCCCAGAAGAACCTGGCCGTGGAGCTGCTCGCCAAGCTGCTGAAGGGCGAAATCAAGTCACGCTCCCGCCGCAATGTAGTAGAGGCGCGTTCCTTCGAGAAGATGCTCGACGAAGCCGTTCGCCGCTACCAGAACCGCGCCATAGAAACGGCCCAGGTCATCGAAGAGCTGATCGCGCTGGCCCGAGACATGCGAGCCCGCGACGCCCGCGGCGAGTTGCTTGGCCTGACCGAGGATGAGCTGGCCTTCTACGACGCTCTCGGAGTCAACGACTCTGCCGTGGCCGTTTTAGGCGACGAAACCCTCCGCGACATAGCCCGCGAGCTGGTGGCCACCGTCAAGGCCAACGTCACCATCGACTGGACCGTCCGCGAGAACGTCCAAGCCCATCTCCGAGTCCTGGTGAAGCGCTGCCTCCGCAAACACGGCTACCCGCCAGACAAGCAAGCCAAAGCCACGATCACCGTCCTAGAACAAGCGGAGGTCCTATCCGAACACTGGGCCGCGGCATGAGACGATGCAGCCGTGATCGGGTCGCTTTCTGCTGATTGGCGCGAAGTCCTGGGCGATTGGCTGGCGACACATGACCTCAAAACGATCGAGCGCTTCGTTGCCGCCGAACGCAAGGCTGGCGAGGTCTACCCGCCGGACGAGCAGGTGTTTGCGGCTCTTCGCCGAACCCCTTTCACACGAGTCCGGGCGGTCATCATGGGCCAGGACCCGTATCCGCGGCGTGGTCAGGCCCACGGTCTTGCCTTCTCGACGGCCGATGGCTCGGTCCCGCCTTCGCTTCGCAACATCTTGGCCGAGCTTCGCGAAGACTGCGGTTACGAGATGCCTTCGGGCGGCTCGCTCAAGCCTTGGGCCAAACACGGCGTCCTGCTTCTGAACACCGTCCTGACCGTTCGCGCTGGGCAACGCAACACTCATGCGGGCCATGGCTGGGAGCAATTCACGGGCGCCATCGTGGCCGCAGTCGCCACGAAGCATCACCCGGTCGTCTTCCTGCTTTGGGGCAAGCAGGCACAGGCCAAGGGCTGCCTCATCAACCGGCACCGCCACATCGTTATCGAGTGCCCGCATCCGTCTCCGCTCTCGGCCCGGCTTGGGTTCCTCGGGAGCAAGCCGTTCAGCAGGGCCAACGCCGAGCTCGCCAAGCGAGGTGAGCCGCCAATCGACTGGCGACTTGATCGGTAGGCCTCGCGAGCGGTCGCCTACGCGACGCTTCAGCACATCCGCTCGCTACTCGTCGGTCTTTGGACCGGCCAATGGCGGTGGGCTCAAATCGATCCGCAGCAGTGACATGCGCCGAGCCAACTCTTCTGGTGAGAGGCGGTCGGTGAGATAGGCGACGAGGTCTTCCTGGCGTGGCTGGCCGAACACCAGGCGATAGGCTGCGAGCGACTTACGGAGCCGGTCATAGCGTTCAATCTCGCGACTCAAAGGAAGCACGGGGACGTGGCGTTCGATCTTGTAGGGGCCCTCGAAGATCCAATACGGGACAAGATCGGCGTGTCGAGAAGCCTGGCGAGAGGCCCGCGCCGCATTGAACATCTGCATCCAAGGGTCACCGCCGTTGGCATAGGCGGCTCTCCTGTGCGCCAACGCGACGTTGCGCCGCACCGCATGCCCCTTGTATCGATGTACGCGGCCCTCACGTTGTTCAAGATCCACAGGGTTCGCCGGCAGGTTCCAGTGGACGACGGCGTGGCAGTAGAGGTGGAAGTCGAGCCCCTCCTGGCCAACCGATGTCGTGACCAGGACGAACGGCCAGAAAGGCGAGTTGAAGGCCGCTCGCACCTGGCTCGAGCGCTGCACCCCTTGCTCCTCGTCGGTCGAATCGACTCCGAACCGCAAGGCGAACCGGGCCCGCATGCGCCGCCCCTCGATCGCCACCCGGTCGCCGTCTACCGAGATGGCCTCGTAGCCATACAGCGGCGCACGGATCGTGAGCGCGTCGTACATGGCCTTGGCAACGAGTGAGGCCCGCTCGGCAACGGGTTGGTCGAGAGTCCCGAGCCACTCAGGCAGGATGTGGCCGTACTCGTCGAGGACCGCCTGGAGACAACCGTCCAGCGCGTACTCCAAAACCCGTCGCCAGTACGCGCGCTCCGTCCCCGAGCGTTTGCGAATGAGAGCCATCACTTCGGGCAGACCGAACAGGCTGCGGAATCCCCAGGCGATCCGAGCAGCGCCATCGAGCAGCCGGACATCGTTTGCCTCGGTGTCCGATCCGCCTCGCGACAGGGCGCGGAAAGCACATTGAGCCGGCCCTGCCACACCGAGTAGGGCGAGGACTTCGGCGAGATCTTCTGGCGGACGACCCAAAGGATCGGTGCCCTCGACCATGGAACGAGCACGGCCAATGTGGAGCGCAAGACCTTCGACATCGTCAGGCTCGCGCTCTGAGGAGTCGCCGGTCCACGCTCTGGCGAGATCTCGGTCGGCTCGGGAGAAGAAGGCGGCCTGCGCCGTGGATGCAAAGGCGCGGTCGAGCAAGAGCGGGGCCGCCCAGTACCAGTCCTCATCGATCGGCCCCTCGTCGGCTGACCGTTGTCGCAACACCTGCGCCAGCGCCGGCCGAATGCGGTCTGCCGCAGCCCGCACCACCTGCTCGGCGCTCTGCGTCCGGCCTCCCCGATTTGCGGAGGTCCCGATGACCAGGGGATCGGTCAGCTTTGCGAGCGCAGGGCTCGGGTACATCAGCAGGAACGTACTCATGGCGGCCGCCCGGTCGCCAACCCGTCGGAAGCCGAGAAGCGTCCGCATCTTCCGGCGTTCCTCGATCGTGTTACCCAGGTCGCGATGGCGCGTCCTGATCATCCGTCGCTCGGCCTCATACGAAAGGACCGACGCGACGGCCTGGGGCACCACCGTCCAACTGGAGAAGATGAGACGTTTAGTGAGCTTCTGAACGCCGGGGCGCTTGAAATCGCCACACAAGCCGTAGTACGGGAGCGACGGCGGGATCCAGAGAACCCGCCAGGCATCCCCGTCGAGGAGCTGCTCGGTCAGCGACCGCAGCCTAGCGTTGCCCGGATCGAGCCGCCCGTATGCTTCGATCAGGCCAGGGTCCAGCAGCCCGTTGCCGTCCCGGAGGCAGTTCGCGACCGCTGCCGTCGTCACCGGGTCGCTCTCTCGGGCGGCCCGCAGACGGCGCTTGACGTCGTAGGCGTCCATGAACGAGAGGGGATAAGGCGAGGACTTCCAGTAGTCGAGCGAGTCGCCGGCCGCTCCTACGGAACGAGTGACTCCGTCTAGGGCTAGGTATGTCCGTAGGTCATCCGGTGTGACCTCTGAGCCGGTCGCAGCGCGGGCGTCGAGCATCCCCGCTCGATCGGGGGTCACGGCCAAACGTTCGGTCCGAGTCATCACCTGTTTCAGTCGCTTCTCGACGGCCCGGCGGCGGTTCCGTAGGGTCTGCTGCCCGAGGCTCCCCGAATCGAGGATCGCCTCACGATATGCTCGAAGCTCGCTTCGGAAGGCCTGGGACCCGTTCGAACCGAGAAGGAACTCCGTGATCTTGACGAAGTCGGCGTAGTGGTCGTCGTCGGCGGACTCGTCGGAGAGCGTGTACATCTTGTACGGCGTGGCCGAGAGCAGAAGGGTCCGTGCATGGCCGTCCGTGCTCTCGTAGTCAAACAGCTGGTGCGCCAGCGTTGTAACCTCGTCGTTCTCCGAGGGCTCCTCGAGCAGATGCCGGAAGCGCTGGAACTCGTCAAGAATGATGAGGTCGGGCTCGAGCGCGGCTATGCAGCTTTGGGCCAGAACGTTCCGGAGCTCGCCGACAATCTCCTGGCGGTCATGCCAGACATCGCCACGGTCGCGGCGGCGCAGGCGCTCCGCGATCTCGGCGAATCGATCCTGAATCGGCGCTCGGCCGTCGAGGATGTCGCGCTCGGCAACGCGGGTGAGATTGATCGCGAACCGCTCGGAGATCTCCGGATCAATCTGATCGGCCCGGTTGCCAACGGACCTCGGCGTGTAGCCACGCACGTAGCCCTCGAATCGGTCCTCTCGAACGCCACCGCGAAGCAAGCGGAATACTCCCGCATGGTGGAGCCGGCGGCCACCCCACGCATCGCGCAACAGCCAGTACACGAGGGCACGCTCATCCTTGCGACCCGAACGGTCTCCCAGGTCGAAGCTTGTCCCAGGCGTGAAGGAAATGAAATTGACATCGGACGATTTGAGCTGCCGGAGTCGCGTCGGCAGCAGGGTGATCCGCGTTGGGAGATCGAACGCAGCAGCTCCGGTGACTTTGAGCCGGCGGATGTTCTGCGCCGCAATGTCGGCGTTTGAACAGATGTAGATCACGTCGATGCGCGGGACCTCCAGGTCGCGGAGGTGATCAATTACCTTTGCGATCAGGCCTCGTGCGACGAGGGTCTTGCCGAGCCCGACCTCGTCGGCGACCAGGAACCGATGAGCAGGATCTGGGTCCAAGTACATTCGCTTGAAGACGTATTCCACGGTCGCGCGCTGGAAGTCCTTGAGCCCGCGGAGCACGGTCGGAGCCAAAAGGTCGGCGCTCACGCTCGCGCCGCCTTGCCTGGCCGTACTGCGCTCACCGCCGCCCACAGAGTCGCCCATCCTTCGGGCAGGAGCGCCTTGCCCTGGGGCGTCCGAACGAGTTCGCTCACGAGACGTTCGATGTCGTCGAGCCGCTCAGGGTCGCGGGCAAGGCTCCGCAGCAGGGGTTCCAGGAGCGCTTCAGAGGCTAGCAGCGGATCGCGCTTCCACGTCCGCCCAACACCGCCCTCGAGCAGATCAACGAGGTCACCCCACGAGGGATCCAGGCTGCCGAGGAGCAGCAGGAGCAGGCGGACGAGATCGGAACGCGTCCGCAACTCCGTGACCAGGAGTCTCTCCATCCGATCCTCGGGCGCGCCGACGAGATCCGCCGCCACCAGGAAGGACTTCTCCGCGCGGGCTTCGCCGGACCCGGTCGCAAGGTCGACGATGAAGAACGCAGTGAGCGCCAGGAAGGACGTGCTGAAGCGTGCAGTCAGGCCGTCCTCGAGCAACACGGGACTGACCCGATGCGCTGCGCCAAGCGTCATAGGGCGCAGTGCGATGCTCAGCGCAGCATCGGCGGCGGCCGCCGGCATGGCCCCCTCGCCTCTGAGCTCGACCTCGAAAGTGTCATCGCTTCCCCCAACGACCTGGGCCCGGTAGCGCAGCGAACCCAGGGATCGAGCCAGGAGATCGAGGGCACCTTTTGCACGTTCGAGGTCTGTCGGATCTACCGGAACGGCGGCTGGGTTGTAGTCCTCCAGGAGGTTTCCGAGTCTCATCTGACCCGGCGGTCCTGCTTCGATTAGCGTACCGACTCCGTGTTCGGTGTTTCGGCCTCGCAGCTCGACCAGGAATTCGACGTTGCGAGTGAATGCCTGCATAGTGGCGTTTGCAGAGCCGGTCCATATCGACGACCAGTAAGGCTTGTCCGCCACGAACAGCTTCGCATGCAAACCCTGGAGCTCGATCGGGGCCGACCCGTCGGGTTCCGAAGGCGCTTCGTCGCCGGCTACCCCGTTCGCAGCCATCGATTGGAGAATGCACGTCCGCTTCACGCTGGCGGTTCCGGAACCGCCCAGCGCATCTAGGCTTTCCGCGCGGCTCACGAGGACGTCCTGACGCTTGGAGTTGCAGAGCCGCGCGAGGGCATCCGCCCCTACGAAGGGCGAGATCACGAGCATGCGCCACGGCGAGGGGGGAAATGGCCAGCGCGTCACGCCGTCGTGGCCGAGCGGCCAGAAACGTTCTAGCGTGAGGCGATCGGGAAGCTGGTCCCAACGGACCGAGCGCAGCTCTTCGGCCAACTCGAGCGTCGCGCCAACCCGTTCTGGCCTGGGCTCACCCGTGGCCATGGCTGGGAGCGCGCGCACGAAATCGACCAATGGTTCATTGCGCGGATCCGGCTCGGTCGTTGGCTCGCCGTCTAGGCGTAGCACCGTGTCCCATGAGCGATCGAATGTCAGATTCCGCGACAGGCACAAGAACCGGAAGCGCCGTGCCCCGTCGGCGCGGCGAAAGCGGATCACCCAGACCTTGGGATGGAAGATCCCTCCGGCTGCCGGGGCCTTGACCTGGACCACCGATTCCTCGAGGTATGCAAAGGCTGCCCGGTACGTGGCGGGAGGCGTGATCTCGCCTGCCTGGCAGTAGATCGTGATCTGTCCGGCGTGACGCCGGACGGCTTCGAGCACAGCGATCGGGTTGGCAAGTGGCCGTCCGTCCTCGCTCTCGATGTCGAAGAGGGCAAACGCCACAGGGGTGACGAGGAGTGCGACGAGATCGAGGGTGAACGTGGTGCCAATGGCGCTGTCGAAGACGAACCCAGGCGGCGGCCGAAGGGCATCGATGAGCAGATTGCGGCGCTCCGGCTCAAGCATCGGGGGGGCTTTCGTCGCGCCGCAGCGCCGCCGCGATGTCGTTGATCAGGACCTGGGCGTTCGTCCATCGGTACTGGAGTTCGCCGAGGCCGGACTCGCCGCTCCATCTCTCAAGGGCCCGACGATTGCCAAGCCGAGCCAGCCCTACTTTGAGCGAGCGCTCGCGCGCCGCGATCAGTTGGCGAACCGCCGGCACGTCACCGACCTGCCATGGATCGGCAAGCGCTTCGGTAATCCACTGCCGGGCGAAGCGGCGCGCCGGCACCGAGCTTCTCGGACCGATGCGAATGATGCAATCCCAGAGAGTCCCGGCTTCGTGCCAGACCCGCAGCTCGTCCAGCACCGGCCTGATTCGCCCATCGGCCCAGATGCGGAGGCTTTCACGGTATCGGTCGATCAAACCCTCGTCACGGAGGCCGGCATCTCGCGAAGCTTCTGCAAGGAGGAGGTTGTAGACGAGCACGGCTCCCTCCATGAGGAGAGCGAATCTCTGAGCTTCGAGGACCGAGGCGCGGAGTTGTGGCTCCGCATCAACGAGGTTTGGAAGACCCCACGGCCGGGCGATCTTCTGGAGCGGACGCGGCCTGTGTAGGCAGAACGCCAGGAGCGATCCCTCCGTGGTCGCGAGGATCCGCTCTCGAAGGTATGCGCCCTCGGCGTTGGACAAGGAGAAGTCTGTCTTCTGCCAGATACCGGCCGGAGTCTCGGGTAAGCCTGGGTGCCAGTTGGGTCGTGATCCGTCCAGAAGCCCGCCGTCCTCTCCTCGGTCACCATCGCGACCACTCGCGTACCAAGCGTCGATCGAGGAGTGGTACTGCTCAGTTGAGCCGGGAAACAGTCGAAGCCCGAGCCGGCGCAGAGCGCCCCAGTAGACCACCGAGGGCGCCCGGATGAGCTTGTCGCGGGCCTCTATCCCGATGACACCTTCGCTCTCGCCTCCGGCGGAGAGAGCACCCACCAGCTGAGCCTGGAGGGCGCGCGCCCGATCGTTCATCTGAGCGCCTTTGACCCGCTCGTGCTCGAGGTGCCGGTAGACCCACGGGATGAACAAGAAGTAACGCGCCCGCGAGTGAAGCGTGCTCGTGCCGGGGAAGAGGTAATCAGCGAATGCGTCACGGATAGTCCCGACGCCCAGCTCGTCGACTGTTCCCTTCTCTCGGAACAGGTCGACGATCTCGAGCATCGTTCGGCGTTCTCGCGCCGAATAGTCGAGCCAGCCAAACGCACTAGGCAAGAAGCCGGCTCCCTCGCGTCAGCGATCGTCTGGAGGAGAGGTGTTGCATCTAGGTCTTACCCTCGGATTGGGCGGGAGGGACGGGCTGCGTTGATCAGGGCCGGGAGGTCGTATACCGTCGCGATTCCGAGCAGCCCCTGCGATCCCTCTTCGACCAGGCACACCGCGCTTAGCAGATGGCCGCCTTCCTCACGTTTCTCGAAATCCTCAACAACGGTTAGGGCGGTGGCCCCGCCCAATTCCAGCGCGAACTCCCGATCCTGGTCGTATGGCACGACAGCCCCGACTTCCACGGCATCGTCCGCGGTCGAGTCCGCGAACACTACTTGCGTGAGGTAGCGGGCGACCGCCGTGCTGGTGAGCACGTCCATGACCCTACCGCCATCGACCACCGGGAGCTGGGAGAAGTTGGCGTCCAGCATCAGACCGGCGGCATCCTTCAGCCGCATGTGAGGGCTGGCAACTACCACGGGATCCTTCAACACCGACAGGGCGCTGGGCGGCGCGAGGACCGCCCGTACGACATCCTCGAGCTGCATGATCGTATCCGCGCGAGGGTCTGCGATGGGCTCCCCACCTACATACGGCTCATGCACGATCGCGTTCCGAAGCGCTGCGAAATGCCGCAGCTCACCTTGGTAGCGGCGGAGTTCCGGGCTGTGCTCACATGCCAATTTGAGGGCGGCACCAAAGGGGACCTCCGAACCGACATGTGCCAACAGGTGGACACGGGCTTCCAGCAACCGGAAGGATTGTAGGAATCGCTCGGCCCGTGAAGGCGGCGTTGCGCCCTCGGGGTGTGCGTCGTTCACGACGACCTCGTAAGGAGGGAGAGGATTTCTGGCTTGGCCCATCGGGGGAGAGACTACGCCGTCCTGTGCTCCTCGTGGTCAGGATCACCGCTGTCTCCGCGACACTCAATCATGCCGTCCACAGCGGATGAACCACCACCGCCCGCCTTCTTGGTAGGCGTGTTTGATCTTGTCTGCGCGTAGGAGGTCGCGCAGGGGCAACCCCGGTCGATGTCGCCTGTCTTTCAGCAATCCCATTCGATCGAGCTCGCGAGCCGCCGCGACGGCCGGGATCTCGCCCGCCGGTTCGGCGCAGGCGAGGCGCTGGAGGGCGGCGTTGATCGCCGGGATTCTCAGGTTGGTCGCGCCTTCGGTCACTGGTCGGGACGCATATTGGCGGCCCAGCTGCACTACCTTCGGGGCTGAGATCGTCGAGCCTGTGATCCCGTGCGGCTTCCTCGCGCCTGCCGAGGTCTGACGATTCGCAAACGGGAGCAACAGGCCCCCGCCATGACGGCGTGCGAAGGCACCGAGGAGCTCATGCTCCGCGTCGGCCGGGTCGTCGGTTTCGGCGCACCACACCCGAAACGTCCCGAGTCCTGCCAAGGTCTTGAGCCAGTGCCCGCCGACGTGGGGCCGTGGATCGCCAAGGGGCGTGCGGTAGAACTGCCCGACTCGTCTTCCGACGCTCGTGCCCGCCAGGCCGACGTAGACGACTGGCTCGTTCGGAATCCAGAATGACGCCAGCCGCACTGCAAGAGCTGCCGCAGATGGCCTCTCGCCGTCAACGCGTAGCGACGGGACGCGCCCGAGCCAGGACGCGATTACGTCCAGGTCGAGTGGCGCCGCATCGAGCGGATTCGGGGTCTCGATCAGGTAGACACCCGGTACGCGACATGGCACGCGGGTCCCCCAGATAACCGGGCCGGCCGCGACGAGGCGAACCTCGCGTACCAGCTCGACTGCCGAAGATGCCACTGCCTCCGCCCCTTCTCCAAGTCGCCTCTGAGCACCATGAATAGCATGACCTGGGCCGGCTTGGAAGTCACTGCGGTTGCCAGGGTGTGGCCAATCACAGGCGTCCGCGACTACCCCAGCGTGCCCGCCAGCTCCGGCGGCGCGATGACCACCAGTTCCGTGGTCGCCCGAGTGAGCCCCACGTAGAGCAGTTCGTCCAGCCGGTCGCCGTCGGTCGGGAGCTCGACGAGAACTACGACCTCGCGCTCCATCCCCTTGAAGCGGCGGATCGTTTCGAACAGGACCTCATCCGGTTCGTCTGGGACGTCCTCGGGCGCCAGACCCCTGGAAGTGCCGTCGTCGTGGAGCGCGGCGTTCTCCAGGTAAGCGTTGCCGAACCGCCGATGGCGCCAGACCTCGCTTGCGCCGGCCGAGGCGCCCGAGAGCACGGCGATCCGGAATGGCGGAACGCGCTCCTCCTCGATGAGCCGGTGGAGGGTCTTGCGTAGCGCCTCTAGCGTGGCGGCCCCCGGTTCGGCGCCGATCACCGTGTGCCGCCTTTCGGTCTCGCGAAATGCGACCGGCTCCTCGCCCCCGCGGTAGAAGCGGGCGGCGAGCTCGGCGATCGACCCCGGATTCCGGTGATTCTCGAAGAGTTCGAGGCGCTCGAACCCAAGGCCGGCGACGACGTCGGTCCGGATGAGGGCCTGGCCCGGGTCGTGGAATACCCAGAAGACATCGTCGGGGTCGACGAGCAGGCGCCCCAACAGCTCGAACCAGCGGGCCTCGAAGTCCTGGCCCTCGTCGACGACGATGGCGTGGTACCGCGCGTGCGGGAGCGCATCGATGGCTGCCTCGGCGGCGGCCGGGAGCGTCTCGTCCCACCAGGCCCGAGGGATCGGCACGGGGCGTGTCGGGAGGACGCCGGCCTCCGCGCCGAGGCGCTCACAGAGTCGGTGGAACGTGGTCACGTCGAGCCCCGTCGGGCCGAGCGCGGCCGGCGCCGGCGCCGGCGCCTCCCCGAGCTCGCGGATGAGACTCGTCGCGAGGCGCTGGTTGAAGCAGATGAGGAGTGTCCGATACCCCTCCCGCGCCAACCGGCGCGCCTTCTCGGCGGCGAGCATCGACTTCCCGCTCCCTGCGGGTCCGACAACCTCGAGCCGGCGGAGCCTCCGGGTGCGGTTGAGGATGAGTGCCTGCTCACGGCTCGCGGCCAGCAGCTCCGGGCGATCGTCCTCGATCCGCCCGCGGACCAGGCGGTGCAGCGACCAGGTGGGGGCGAGGATCTCGTCGAGGAGCCGGACGCCGAGTTGTCCCAGTGGGGCGCCCCTCGTCCCGTCGCCGAGCCAGTACGCGTACGCGCGCTCGACCCAGCCGCGGATCGACTCGGGAGTCTCGAGAGCCTCTGCGTCGAGGACGAGCTCGCCTGGGGCGTCGGCACCCAGGAGGACGTGGCCGCGCGGCAGGCTCGCCAGGTCGACGTCTGGTAAGGCGATCGCGTGACCGGCTCGCGGCTCGGTCCGCGGCGGCCAGTCGGGCAGCTCCTTGACCTTGCGGACGAGCTGGTGCTTGCTGTCGCTGGCCTGCTTGAACGGATCACGGCTGAGCTCATGCCCGCCGATCCACCAACGCCCCTGGCTGTCGCGCGACGGGGCGCCCGACTTCACCTCCAGGACGAGTACGCCCGTCTCCTCGTGGACGACCACGAGGTCCGCTTCGCCGTCCCTGGCCGGCCCGCCCTCGCGCATCGGACCGAGCCACTCGGCGTTGGGGTAGAGGTGGAACTCTAGGGCTGGGAGGGCGGCCCGGAGTCGCTCGACGACGACTCTCTCAGCGGCCTTCCCGTGCGGCTCCACTCGACCTCCCAACGTGGCCAGCGACGCGTGACGACTCGCGGCCACTCACAGGAGTGTGGCACACGGCGAGAGTGGATCGAGGGCCCCAGCGGATCGGAGTCTCAGCATTGCGCCAGCATTCCATGCATGGCCGGATAAGCGGCAGGTAAGCGGCATCTGCTTTCATGAGGCCGGGCCTCGTCGGTCCGCACGTGAGCGATCGGCGGCCCCGGCGTAGACGAGCCTCAGTCAAGGAGTTACAGTTTGCGATACTTCAGGTATCACATACTGATATGGAGACCCAGGACCGCATGCCTCGTCCGCCACGCTCGCTTCTCGGCGACACGACGATGCTCCGCGTAGCCGGCATCCTCTATCTGGATCCGTCGTCCGCGCGCTCCCTCGGCGAATTGACCAGGGCTCTGCCGGACATCAACCGCCTCACTGTGATCCGGGCGTTGAAGGATCTTGGGGAAGCGGGCTACATCCTCAAGACCGCCGGCAATCCCCCGACCTATCGAGCCAACGCTCGGCACTACCTGTTCGACGAGATGCGTTCCATCGCCGTCAAGACGCTCGGTGGATTCGAGAACCTGGCACGGCGGATCGTGGACGCGCCGTCGATCAAGTACGCCGCGGTCTACGGATCGTTCGCTCGAAAGACCGCGGGCTCCACGAGTGACATCGACCTGCTTCTGGTCGTCAGCAGCGCCTCCGACCCCGCCGTGGCCGAAATCGTCAGCGATCTCGCCGGCGCCGCGCATGCCCTGGGACGTGAGATCAACCCGACCATCTACGACGAGCACGAATTCGATGCCAAGCGCGAATCGGGCTTCCTGCACGAAGTGCTCACTGGCCCGCTCATCGTCCTCAGGGGAACCTGACGATGCCCAAGGTGGTCACCCAGGCGGACCTGTTGGGCCACTTGCGCGAGCATTGCATCGAAGGCGTCGAGGACCCGTTCGAGCGCATCCGGAGCTGCATCAGTCGGCTTACCTGGCGCTTACGTAGACGTGACTGGGTCCGCGTCTGATCCTTTGGAGTAGCAGGGGACGTCCGGAACAAGTCGCGGCGCGAGCCGTAAGCCGGCGATAAGCCGAGGGCGGCAGAATGGAAGCCGCAAGAATGGACAGGGCGAGATGCGGCAGAGAGGTACTGATTCATGCGGCAAAGCGGTACCAGAGGCTGCGGCAGAGTGGTAGTCTGAATTCGTGACCGAGTATCGCCGCCGTCTCGTTGACGATCTGATCGAGCGATTGCTGCCGGAACTTCCGGCGCTGTTCATCGTGGGCCCGCGGGCCACGGGCAAGACGACGACGGCCGCTCGATACGCGAGAACGGTCGTACGGCTCGACCGGGAAGCGGAGGCGGTCGCATTCCGCGCGGATCCAGATTCGGCATTGCGCGGCCTCCCCGAGCCCGTGCTGTTTGACGAGTGGCAGCTCGTGCCGGGCGTACTTGGAGCGATCAAGCGCGCAGTCGATGCTCAGCCGACTCCCGGTCGCTTCCTGGTTACCGGCTCCGTGCGCGGGGATCTCGAGGGCGAGCTTTGGCCGGGCACCGGCAGATTGACGCGAGTTCCCTTGTTCGGGATATCGATTCGGGAGCAGCTCGGCAACTTCGGCGCCTCGCCGTTTCTCGATAGGGTTGCCAGGGGAGAGGAACTGCTACCGGCTGCGAACACGCCGGACCTCCGCGGCTACGTGGACCTGCTGCTCCGCAGCGGATTCCCCGAGCCTGCACTGCGGTTGACGTCGGGCGCCCGAGAGCGATGGCTGGAAAGCTACGTCGAGCACCTGATCACACGCGATGCCGAACAAGTCGAGGGAGGCCGGGATCCTGTCCGGCTGCGGCGGTTCTTCGAAGCTCTGGCGCTCAACACCGCCGGGATCGTCGAGGACAGGACGATCTACGAGGCGGCGGGCATCAACCGCCGGACCGCACTTGCGTACGAGCGCCTGCTGATCAACCTTCTCGTGGTCGAGTCGACGCCGGCCTGGACCACCAACAGGCTCAAGCGATTGATCCTCGCCCCGAAGCGCTATCTGATCGACCCGGCCCTCGCAGGGGCCGTGCTACGGCTCGATGCAAACGCCGTTCTTCGCAACGGCGACCTGCTCGGCCGTCTGCTCGACACTTTCGTAGCGTCCCAGGTCAGGTCCGAACTGGCGGTCACAGCGGCGAGACCGCGCATCTATCACGTCCGCCAGCAGCAGGGGCGCATCGAGGTGGATCTGCTGGCAGAGCTCGGGGGCGGCGGAATCGTCGCGATCGAGGTCAAGGCCAGCTCCGCCCCGACGCCGGATGACGCCAGACACCTGGCGGTCCTGCGCGATCGGATGGGCGAGTCTTTCGTGGGAGGCGTCGTATTCCACACTGGGCCGCATGTCTATCGCCTCGGCGAGGGCATCGTTGCCGCCCCAATCAGCGCCCTATGGGGCTGACTCGGCTCGAGGCCGGGATTCGAGGGCAGGGACTCACCCCAGCCGGCGCACGAGTTCCTGAGGCGCGTTGGTCTTCTCAGGGGCTTCGCAGGTTCCTGCGTATCCGCGTCCGTGACTGGGCCGGCCAGGCGTAGGCTTGCTGCCTCAGGTTGAACGGGGAGCGGGCCATGAGCACACTCGACGAACTTCTGGCAGGCGCGGCAGCCGCCGATGGGATGACTCGGATCCAATTCCGTGACCCGATCGCCAAGTTCGGCGAGACATCGATTCTGCGGCTGGAGCCATGGCTCAGGGACGCGCGTCTTGCCCGCTTCGCAGTCCTTACCATCGATCGGGTGGCGGCGCAGCCCGACGCAGCCGACGCAGCACGGGCTTCACTCAAGCGCGGACGCGCCGGTTGCGTTGAGTCGGTGCGCGGCGATATTGACGCCGCACTGGCCAGACTCGGCCGCTCGGCGCGCTCGGTCTCGCCATTTCCTGGTGCCCCGGCTTTTCACCAACTTGTGTCGCAATGGGCTGCCTCATCGGCCGCTGAGGCTCAGTTCGACCAGGCAATGCTGGACATCTATTCCCTCGCGGGGCGGGAGACGGGCTACTGGGCCGGCTACTTCCTCCGGGCGGTTCGCAAGGACGGTGGTCTGGAGACGGCCCGGAAGCTGCTCTGGAAGACCGGAACCTCGAGAGGTTTCGAGCGACTTAAGGAAGAGGGAAGGCTCGACCTCTCGATGGAGGCCCTGATGCTTAGGCCTGAATTCCGGGAATTGTTCTCGGAGGCGGAATTGGAGAGGGCGGCAGACCGCCTGGCGGAGCACGGATACCGACAGGATCGCGACTCGTGACCGAACCACGGGGCGGGGAACCATTGCCCAATCGGACACCCAGCGACCTCAAGAAGCTCCGCCTCCGATACGCCGGCACGTGCGTTGCTTGTGGCACGGCCTTGCCTCAGGGCGCCCAGGCGATGTATCACGCTGCGTCGAAGACGGTCCGGTGCATCGAGTGCCCGGACGCGACTGCGACGGTGGCAGGAAACCAATCACCGCTGTCGGAGGGAGACACCGAGCGCTACATGCCGCCCGTCAGGCGGGAGCAGATACGTCTTGCGCGCGAGGCTCGGGCAAGGGCCACCGCCGAGCGCCGGTACTGGACGCCCGGCGGCGTGGCGCGCGGAGAGGCGGCCCCGACAATCCCGGCGTCCGAGCCCGATGATGCACAGCGATACCGCGCCGCAGCCACCGAGGAAGGCGCCTGCGAACCCACGCCGATCGACTCTGGCTCCGCCGGCGCTTCGGCCCAGCGCGAGCACGATCGCCGGGCGGCGAACCGTGAGGCTCGGGTCAAGGAGAGGTTCGGCCGGCGCTTCGGGGGCGTTCTTCTCGCGATCGTGGACGAGCCTCAGTCAACGCGAGCCTGGGCCAAGGGCGCGCACGGTGAGCGGAAGCCGGCCGAGTCGCTGGCGCGCCTGCCGAACGTCGTCGCCCTCCACGACCGAAGCGTCCCCGGCACGCGCGGGAACATTGACCATCTCGTGCTCGCTCCGGCCGGGCTCTTCGTCGTCGATGCCAAACACTACGAAGGCCGCCTCCGGATTCGGGACAGAGGGGGCCTCTTCCGCACGGACAACCGCCTGTACGTCGGCGGCCGCGACTGCTCGAAACTCGCCGAGAACATGGGCTGGCAGGTGAAGGCCGTGGAGACGCTGCTCGCGTCGGTCGAGGTCGCGATGCCCGTCACGCCGGTGCTGTGCTTCATCGACGTCGACTGGCCGCTTCTATTTGCCCCCAGCTCGTTCCGCGGCGTTCGCCTTGAGGACCCGAAGTCGCTTCGCAAGCTGATCAACGCGACGCCGGCCCTGGATGCAGCTGCGATCGAGAAGCTGGCGCGCATTCTGGCGACGGGGTTTCCGGCTAACTAATGGTGGGTGCCCGCTAGGTAGCCCATTGCGGCCCCAGCTACACTCCCACCATGTCGGCCACGCTCTTCACGATCGGATATCAGGGCGCAAAGCTCGAACAGGTGGTCGCTTCGCTCGCGGCCGCTCGTGTGTCCGTGCTCGTGGATACGCGCGAGACACCGATGTCGAGGCGCGTGGAGTTCCGGCAGAAGGCGCTCGCATCGGCGCTGGAAGAGGCCGGCATCCGCTACGTGTCGGTCCGGGCCCTTGGCGCCCCGAAGCCGCTGCGCGCCATTGCGGCGGCCGATTGGGCCGACTTCGTGGCCGGCTACCGTGAGCGGCTATCGCTCGTTCGGGAAGAGCTCGAGCGGCTCGTCCCGATCGTCGCCTCCGAGCGCGTCTGCCTCCTCTGCTTCGAGGCCGACCCCGAGGCCTGCCACCGCTCGTTGCTCGCCCATGAGATCCAGCGACTGCTGGACGTCTCCGCCGTCCATCTTCGGCCGGCAGACCGCCTCAGCGGGTCGGCTGCGCGGTTGGGTGTTGAAGGATGAGGCGCGCTGGCGGCAGTTGGGAGGTGTCGTGCGGCGCCGCGCCGTTCCAGATGAGGACGTCGGGGGCCAGGTCGAGATCTCCGGGCCATTCGACCGTTCCGTGTCGGACGCGCGCGCGCCGGAACTCGGCGTAGTTCGTCCGCAGGCCGTCAAAGACTGGGCCCCGCAGCAGCTCGCGGACGTTACGCTCGATCGTCGTCCTGTCTGACAACGTCAGTCGAAGCCAGTAGTCGTCCAGCGTTTCGACCGATCTGATGGTGAGCATCGTTGGGCCATTCTACGCAAGAGGCGCGATCCTGACGATCGGTTCGCCGGACGAGGCCCGGCGCCAATCCTCGGCCAACTCGGTCTGATGCACGGCCGCCCATTCCATGACCAGGCCGAGGGCGCGCGTCGCGATGCCGCCCTCGATGATGCCCAGGGTGCGGATATCGACCTCCACCTTACGACCCTGGTATGTCGCGTGGAAATGCGGTGGGTTGTGGTCGGCATAGTGGAGTCGGATCACGATGCCGAAGAAGCGGCTGAGTTCGGGCAGGACCCAGCCTAGATCGGCTCTTCACTCTCGCTTACTTGCGCCGGGTCCGAACGCCCCAAGATCGACCCAGACTTCGAAGAGGTCACCGAAGGCGACGAGGTCGAGCGCAAGGAAGGCCTGTAGTCGAAGTGGGCGCAGCTGGCTGCCGTCGTCGGCTCGGACAGGAGATTGGAAGCTCGTCGCAGCCGATTCATCGGTCCCTCGCTGAGATAGCACCCTCCCGGTGTCGGTCGGTTGACGGAGCCCCGCCGCCTCGGTAGAGTATGTCGATAGGCAGCTAGTGGGATGCACTTGTGGAGCTGGTTCTCGACGCCGGGCCGCTCATCTACCTGGCGAAACTCGATGCGCTGGACGCGCCCGCAATTGCCGGCTGGACACCGGTCATGCCGCCGTCCGTGTACGCCGAGGCTGCTCGACCCGGACTGGCCTTTCGGCACCCCGAGGTCGCCGTCATCCAGCAGGCGCAGCAGGACGGCCGGCTTCTCGTGGTGACCCTGGACAGCCGTGAGCAGCAGCTTGCCGGCGAGTTTGCCGGCCGCAGTTCGGGCCTCCACGCGGGAGAGCTCGATGCTCTGGCATTGGGGCGCGCGCGAGCCTGGCCGGTCTGTCTCCACGAGCGGCAGGCGGCCCGGCTTGCCGGAGCCTTTGGAGTGAGGACCGTCCATCTGGTCGAAATCCTCTTTGGAGGCACGACTGACCCGGATGTGCTCGAAGACCGAATACGCCACTTCGCACGCCTGACCAACCTGGTCATGAGCGACCTGGACGTACTGCTGCACCTGATCGAAGGACGACCGCGATGAACCCGATCGATGACGACCGCAACGCGCGCGCGCAGGTGACCCTGCGTCTGGAGCGCGAACTGCTGAACCAGATGGATGAAATCGCCCAGAGCGAGGGGATCGACCGCACCGAACTGGCGCGCCGGCTGCTTGCCGACGGGCTGGCGCACAGGCGAGTCGAGTCGGCGACCGCCGACTATACGGCGGGTCGGTCGTCGGCATGGGCTGCCGCGTCGCGAGCCGGGATAGACCTGTACGAGATGCTCGATCGAATCGCCGAGGCCGGGATCCAATACCGAATCGATCCGGATGCCCTCAATCGGCTTGGTGGGAGCGGCGGCTCGCCGGGGTCCGGATCGCCCGGTGCGACGCCGGTGCGGGCGCCGGGCTCGCAGTCCCCCAGGGGCTCACGACCGCGGGCCACGGCCCCCGCAACCACGGGGTCGATCGCCGAGCTGGTGGCTCGATATCGTCCTTCGGCGTGTCGAATCCTGTTCGTAGGCGAGTCGTCGCCTGCCGGGGGCACGCATTTCTACCAGGCCGATTCGAACCTGTACCGGGCCACACAGGAGGCATTCGGAAAAGGACTGTCGGTGGCCCGCGTCCCGGATGGGGATGCCTTTCTGGACTGGTTTCGGGATCTGGGATGCTGGCTAATCGACCTGGCAGACCGACCGGTGAACGACCTGGCAGAGGGCGACCGGTCGGCTGCGGTGGGCGCGGGAATTCCCCGTCTGGCCGTGATCCTGCGGCAGTTCCGACCGGAGCGAGTCGTGGTGGTCCTGCGTCAAGTCGCGCCGGCAGTCCGTTCCGCCGCAGCACAGGCGGGCTTCGACGAGCACGCGATTGACGTCCTGCCGTTCCCGGTGCGCCAGTGGCGCCTTGTGTACGTGGAACAGCTTGCCGGGATCGTCGGCGAGGTGCTCGCCGGCCGGCTGGCCGGAGGTCTGGCGCCCCCCGGCGTCGCGGCGTCCCCGCCGAATCACGCTGTCGCCGAGACGACCCCCGGCTACGGAACCCCTCTACTTCACGAAGTCATGGCCGAGGTCCTGCGCCGGCATGGGGATGAATGGGTGCGATCGAGCGTGATCGCCCAAGAGATCGCCGAGGCGGATCTGTGGCGTCGCCCCAGCGATGGGCGCCATCCTCCGGCCCGCCAGATCAGCGCCCGCGCCCGCGCCCGCGAGTACGCGGACCTGTTCCAGACGAGCGACCTGGGCATCCGTTTGCGAGGATAAGACCGGCCGTAGGAGGCTCCGGCACGCCCATCGAGAACCCCAGCCGCCCCACCAGCTCCGGCGGCGCGATGACGACCAGTTCGGTAGTCGCCCGAGTCAGGCCGACGTAGAGGAGCTCGTCGAGCCGGTCGCCTTCGGTCGGGAGCTCGACGAGAACGACGACCTCGCGTTCCATGCCCTTGAAGCGGCGGATCGATTCGAACAGGACCTCATCCGGTTCGTCCGGGACGTCCTCGGGCGCGAGACCTCGCGAACTGGACGACGTGGGCTCATACCGCAGCCGCACGGCCGCCAGCGATGTGGAGGACGCCGCAATGCTGATGGGCGAGGCCATCGGGTTCGCTCTCGGCTACAAGATCCCCGCCGGCGAGGGGCATCACTGGAAAGCGCCGACCTGGTCGACCATTTCGAGAAGCGGCTCGAGGCTGAGCCTCCGTCCGGATAAGCGGCGGTTGAGCCTCCGCTGAGAGACTCCCAATGCGGAAGTCGGCATTCCAATGCGCCGGCCCGATATGCCCTTGACGGCATATGCCTGGGAGGTTATGGTCGATGGCGTGGCCCGTTGAGGTCACAGCTGCGTTCGAGGCCTGGTATTCCCGCCTGGAAGATGCGGATCGTGAGGCCGTCAATGCTGCGGTGGACACACTCGAGGACCGCGGTCCTGGTTTCGGCCGCCCCTTGGTCGGTACAGTCACGGGTTCGCGCCATGGTCATCTCAAGGAGCTGCGCATCGGTACGATCCGGATCCTCTTCCGGTTCGATCCACGCCGGACGGCGATTCTCTTGCTCGGCGGCGACAAGAGTGGGGAGTGGAGTGCCTGGTATCCAAAGGCCGTCGCTGCCGCCGACGATCTCTACGACCGCTATCTGGCCGACCTCGGCGAGGAAGGCTTGCTTCCGAGGGAGTGATCGATTTGGGTGTTCATAAGGCCTGGCGCGAGGTCAGGCGCGGAGACGACTCGAGCCCTGAGGCGCAGGCGTATCGAAGCGCCATCGGTGACGCGTTGGCGCTAGCGGAGATTCGGGCCCGTCGAGGGCTGACGCAGGTGGACGTGGCGCGGGTTCTTCAGACGAGTCAGGCCAGCGTGTCCAAGATCGAGCGGCGCGACGATCTGTACCTGTCCACTTTGCGCGGTTTCGTCGAAGCGCTGGGCGGACGGCTGGAACTGGCGGCGGTCTTTCCCGAAGGCCGAATCGCGATCTCGGGCCCCCGGGAGGAGCCCACGAGCGGTCACGCCGTCGCAGAGCGGTAGCACTCACTTGGGAACCGTCAAGGCCCTCACTCGCGAAACACAGTTGAACGGTCCAGGCGAAGGGGAGGCGTGAGCGGCCCCTTGACAAGTGGAGGTTTTGGAGGATTATGGGTCGTCACAGAAGGGAGCCAACCCATGACCGCCCTCGCTACGCTGGCCACGGCGGTGGCGCGAGCAACGCCGGCCACACCAGAGGACAAGGCGCGACTCCAGGAAGTCGAGCAGCTACTTTGCGGCGAGAAACTAATGAGCGTCAGCGCAGTCGCGCGAATGCTCGGCGTCTCGTCGCCGACGACTATCCACAACTGGCTCGAGAAGGGCTACTTCCCGGGAGCCGTTCGAACCGCCGGTCGCCAGCGTCGCTTCCGCCTCGCAGACGTCCTCGCCGTCCAAGAACAGATCAGACAGACAGAGGCCCGCAACGCAAGCGGACATCTCGAATTCCCGGACTTCGGTGACGAGGATCCTTACGCGAGTCGCTAGCGAGTCAGGGCCGCCCATCTGCGAACAGGTGGGCGTCTCCGCTTCAGAACAGCCTTCTCATCTCGATCGTGGCGCGGCCATCTTCGATGAAACCGTCGGCTTCGTCCACGAAGCCGTGCCGCCACGAAGTGGGCGCAGCTTGACTGGCGAGCGGTGCCATAGGAGGAGGCGGGCGAGATAAGCCGCAGGTAAGCCACGATCGCTAGCCTTCGCTGCATGAACGGGCAACCCACCCTGGCCGCGTGCGCCAGGAAGGATTCTGATCTGTCCCTCTTGAGATCGCTCGGGGGGGTGCTATACAATCTATAGCAACAGCATAGAAAGTATAGGAGCCATGCTAGCCAGATCAGTTGCCGCCGTGAATGTCCTGCTGATGCTCCACGCAGACGTGCCGCTGCCGCTCGCCAAGCTCGCCCAGCTGGCCGGGCAGCCGTATGCGGTTACGGCGTCAGCGCTGAAGACGCTCGAGAAGCGAGGTCTCGTCGTCCGTTCGACGCGTGCCGGCCAGGATGAGTTCGCGCCGAACCGGGAGAGCCCGTACTACCCGATGGCCTATTCGCTGGCTCTCGTCGACCTGCCTATCTCCACACCGTTGCTCGGCCACACGATCTATGCCGCATACGCCTACGGTTCGCTCTCCCATCCGGGGGGCGGCGGTTCGGGCAGCGATCTGGACCTGATGCTGGTGGTGCGATTTCGCGATGAAGAGGCGCGCGCGGCGATGGCATCCGACCTGGCGCTGTTCTTGAGTGGTCGCCTCCATCGACCGATCGATCCATGGATTCTGGCCCCCAAGGAGGCAGAAGACCTCCTTCGGGACCAGGACCCCCACCTCGTTGAGGCCCTAAAGGGGGTCCGGATCATGGGCGGTTTGCAGTGAGCCTGGCCCGGCTCACCCAGGCACAACGAGCGACGGTCGACAATCTCCTGGCCAGGGCAGATGCTCGATTCGAGGCCGCCGAGACTGCCGCGAAGCGGCCGGATGTGAAGCCTGGGGAATACGACAACAACTTCGACGGCGTGGTGAGTGGCATCTACCACGTTCTCGATGCCTTCCACCTTGCGACCACCGGCCTCCACCGATCGATTGGGCAGGCTGATGCCCCCACGACTATGGCTTCCACCCTGACTGCCCTTGGCGCGGCCGGCATCGATGCCCCATCGCTGCGCGAGCTTGCGGAGCTCAACCGCGATCGCAACGCCTCCGTGCATGGTGGGGTTCTCGAGAGCCCGTTCGGGACAGAAGACCTCGAGGAAGCCGTTGACATCGGGCGAGCCTTCGCTCTTTCGGTCCGTGAATACCTGTCGCGAGCATGCTCTTGCAGCGGCGGATCGGTTCGATTAGGACGCCGGGCCCTAGCTCGTTGGCGCCGTGATCGTCACGCCGGACAACGAGTCGATGCTGATGTCCAGCGTCACCTTCTCATGGGTCGGCGAGTTGAGGATCTTCTGATCGAGCGACGCCTCAATGGTCAGGCCGGCCGGAGTCCCGTCGTCCTCGGCCCAGAAGGACAGGCTGCTGACGGCGAGGTTGTCCTGACCGGCACCGGCCGTGATGCCGAACGCAGACAGGTCTACGCCGGCCATGTCCGCAACGGTTAGCCGATGAAGCTGTTTGCCGAACTTGGCCTCCGCGCCCTCATCGATGAGGACGATGCCGCTGCCCACAAAGCCCTGAAGCGTCTTGCCTGAGGCCGGCCCCTCGGTCCATTGGCCTCCGTTCGACCGCGAATACGCCCGGTCGCCGACGACGATGCTGTCGTTCGTGCTCGTGATGCCCAGGACCTTCCAGGCAATCGAGACGTCGCTGTCTGCGCCGTTGACCTTGAACGTCCCCGTGATCGAGCCTGAGGTTGAGCCGAAGATCGTATTCACCGCAATTGACCCCACCACCGGTCCTTGGGCCTGGAAGTTGCTACTTGCGACCTTGGCCTCGAAACTGTCCAGCGTCGACATCGGTGTCGGTGAGGGTGTGGGCGTGGGGGTTGGCGTGAGTGTCGGCGTCGGGGCCAGGGTAGGCTCGGCGAACAACGGATTGTGTCTGTGGACGCCGTCGGCCGTTGCCGCTGGACCGCCACATGCCGCTACTGACCCCAATAGGAGGACGACGGCTGTTCCCCGCACTAGGCGGCGAATGTACAGGAGCGAGGGCATCTACCGCCTCCTAACCGAGGGGAAAGCGCGAAGTCGGTCGACGACGAGGCGCTGAGCAGTGTTGCCGTGCGGCTCACCCGACCTACCGCCGTGGACAGCGACGACTGGCGTCTCGCAGTCGCTCGAAACAGTGTCGCACACGGCAGGCTCGAACCAGCGTGCCCGATAAGCCGGCGATAAGGCGCGGGCGGCAGAATGAGGGCGGGAAGTTGAAGCAGGTCGGCACCCCGGGTATAAGCCGGGACGCATCTCGTCTTAGGAGAACACTCGTGTTCTATACTCTGGCCAAGGGAGGCACACGCGTGACAGAACTCGGCGCCGTCACCTTGGCGTTTACGACTCGCGAGGCTCAGCAGCTGAGCGGGCTGAGTGCTCGGCGGCTTCAGTATTGGGATGAGACGGCCTTCATTCGTCCGTCGGTCGCTGCGCGTCAGGGTCGGGGCTCTCCGCGCCTCTACTCATTCCAAGACCTGGTGCAGCTCCGGATCGCGGCGCTTCTTCGAGATCGCCTCTCGCTACAGGCGCTCCGCCGCCTGAAAGATGCCCTGGATCTCGACGCGCCGTTCGCCGAGGTCAGATACGCGTCAACCGCACAAGGAGAAACGGTGTACCTCGTGCAGGCGGGCGTTCCGGAAGCCGTGCGTCAGCCTGGGCAGATCGTCATGACCTTCGACGTGCCCCTGAGCGAGATCCGGTCCGACCTGGAGCGGCAGATAACTGAACTCCGGCACCGCCGCGGAATTGGTCGTCTGGAGAAGACCCGAGGAATCGTCTCGGGCCAGCTGGCCGTAGCCGGCACGCGCATCACGACAGCCGCGGTTAGTCGGATGCTCAAGGCAGGGTGGAATGAACGGCGAGTCCTGGACGAATACCCGGAATTGACGCCAGCCGACATCGAGGCAGTCCGTCGATTGGGCAAGAAGGCCGGCTGAGCCAGGGTTCGAGGGATGAGATGGCTCATTGACAACAACGTCCCGCGCGGGGTTACGACGTTGCTGCTCGACTTGGGTCATGAAGCGACCGAAGTCCGCCAGGTGCTAGCCGACAACGCGCCCGATTCGGTGGTGGCCGCGTACGCTGCAGCCGAGGGGCTGCTCGTGGTCACCCACGATCGAGGCCTGGCCAGACGGTGCCTGCTTACGGGGATACCCCACCTCTGGCTTCGAACTCGTGAGCCACAAGACGAAGTCCGAATGCGAGAGGCGCTGCCTGCCATTGAAGAAGCCTTTGCCCAGGGGTGGGTGAGGGTCGTTGCCAGCCGACGGATGCTGACGACAACGCCGGACACCCGAAGGATCGTTGACGACACCTGATCGGACCGGCCTGACTAGCCGGAGTAGCCCATCGACTTGCCAGTGGCGGCGTCTACTCCTGGACGGCTGGCGGGCGTGACCGAGGCCGGACAAGCCGCATTTGATCGCCTGCTGAGAGGCTCCATCTCGCTTGGTGGACGGCGCAGCCATGCCGGACGAATATTCCATTGCCGGCATATGCCCGCGAGGTTATTGTCATGCCGTGGCCGGTCGAGGTCACAAACGAATTCGTGAGTTGGTACCTGGGCCTCCCCGAAACGGGAGTGACTGTCGTGGCTGGTCATAAGCCCTGGATAGAGGCTAAGCACGGCGATGCGGGGAGCCCAGAGAGCGTCGCGTTCCGCGAAGCAATTGACGACGCTCTCGCCCTCGGCGATCCGCGCTCAAAGGGGACTTACTCAAGTGGACGTCGCGCGGCTGATGCAGACGAGTCAGGCCAGCGTCTCGAAGCTCGAGCGACGCGAAGACCTCTATCTGTCGACACTGCGCGGTTTCGTAGAGGCTTTGGGCGGCCAACTGGAACTCGCTGCCGTGTTTCCTGAAGGCCGGATTACCATCGCGAGCCCCGGAGCTGCGCCGGCCGTTGGTCATGCGATCGCCGATCGTCCGGCTAGCTGAGCGCCCGGACGGGATGGCGCGACTTCGACGGGGGAAGCGCGACTGACAACCACGAGCGTTGAACAGACCGCAGCCATTGCAGCGATGATCCACTCGCTGTACGTCAGGTGCGAACCGAGCTTCGGTCGACCTCGAACCCGGCGGCTTCCATGACGTCTTCTTCCGAGACGCCCAGGAGCGTCCACAGGCCGATGTGCTCGTCGATGGTCGGCCATTCGACATAGGTACCGAACCCGCCGATCCGCGAGGTGGCGCGCTGACTCTGCGTGGCCTGTGTCAGCCGCCGCGACCACGAAGTCGGCGCAGATACCTCGCGACCGTCCGTGAGGATGAAGGTGATCTGCTGATTGTCCACGCGGACGTCCCGGATGAGTGCGGTCTTCACGTTGACTTGCCTTCGCACGCTTCGTCCCAACGACGGATCAGGGCCCCGCGGTGATCGCGGATCTGCCGCTCGATCCGTGAGAGTTCCCGGCCAGTGTAGCCCCGAGTGGCCGCCTGCTCCACCGCTGGATCAAGCCAGTACTTGGCCTCCCCTCGGCCGCCACCCTTGACGTGGATGTGCATGCGTTCAGCGCAGTCGTGAAGCACAATGAAGAACTTTGACACGTCATATCTGGACGTAGATACTGCGGCCATGGCCACCAAGACAAAGCGGACGTACAACCTCAGCCCGACCACCGTTCACCGGGTGCGGGAACTCGCCGACCTGCCGGGGGTGGCTCGAAGCCAGGATGAAGTCGTGGAACTGGCGGTTGAGCGCTTCTATCTGGAGGTTCGGGCGCGGGAGGAGGAAGCCCTGTGGGAGGAGGCGGCCTCTGACCCCTCGTTCAAGACCGAGATGGGGGCGGTCGCGCATGACTTCCGGGACTCGGAAGCCTGGCCCCAATGATCCCCGGTGTACTCCGCTGGGCGATTGTCATCGTCGACTTCGACCCGGTTCCGGGTCACGAGCAGGAAGGAACACGCCGAGCCCTGGTCGTGTCCTACGAGGCTTTCCACAGGTCCGGCATGGCGGCGGTCTGCCCGATCTCCGCGCGTGAGGCGAAGTACCCGGGCGAGGTCGCAATCCCACGCGGACACGCCGGCCAGACCAAGGACGCGGTCGTTCTCTGCCACCAGGTCCGGACGATCGACCTGTCGAGGGTGGCTGCCGTCCAGATCGGCGGAGAGGTTCAGTACGTGTCGAGCCCGGAGGTTCGGAGCCTGGTCCGTGCCGCGTTGCTCCATCAGTTCGGTCTCGATCTGCCGCCCTCCGTCGACGGTGCGCGGTAGGTCGCGGCCGTTACGGCGAGCCCCGCCCCCGCTCAGCCCGCGGCCGCCTCGTTGGCGAGCCGCGTCGCCGACATGGTCAGGTGGTGCGTGAGGAGCGCATCGTCGTACGGCGAGCGGATCCTGTTGGGCTTCCCCTGGACCGCATCGATGAACGCCCGGTTCTGCAACTCATAGGGCGTGTCGAACTCGGACGGCGGGGCAAGCGTGGTTGTCTCCGTGCCCAGCCGGACGACGAGCCGGTGGTTGAGCACCTCCAAAGTCAGGGCCATCCCGTCCGAAATCATGTCGAGTTCGACCCTGTGGGTGCCGGCGAGCAGAGACGTAGTCGAGAAGGAGCCGATGGCGCCCGACGCAAAGCGCACCGAGGTCTCGGTGACGTCGAGGATGTCGCTGTCGGGGTAGGCTGGCCGCGGGACCCGATGGCCTACGGCCGCGATGGGCTCCATTTCACCAACCAGATATCGAGCCAGATCGAAGACGTGCGTCGCCTGCTCAACTATCTGACCGCCCGACTGGTCCTTTCGATGCCACCACTCGGGGCCGGGCGTGTCGCCGAGCCAGGAGCCGACGACCAACTGGGGCGGCCGACCTTCGAGGAGCTCCCGAGCCCGATCGACAACCTCCAGATAACGCCACTGGTAGCCGACGCACGACACGATGCCCTTCTCGTGAACCGCCTTCGCAATACGTGCCGGCCAGTCTTCATCAACGCCGAGCGGTTTCTCAGCGAAGAGGGCGATGCCGCGCTCTGCGACGGCCAGTGCGGGCTCGCAGTTCGCGTAAGGTGCCAGGCAGACGAAGACGGCGTCGAGCTCGGCGCTGTCGAGCATGGACCGATAGTCCGAATAGACCCGGGCGCCGGCGGACTCGGCCAACGGGCCTGCAGAAACCGGATTGCGCGACGCGATGCCGACGACCTTGACGTCGTGGAAGCCCGACAGTGCGCGCAGGTGCACTCCGGCAATCCAACCTGACCCGATGATCCCGACCCGTGTGGCGGCCATCCCGATCTCCTACGCCCGTGGAACGCGTCCAAGCCGCCGGTATTGTCGCACCGACGTGGCGAGGAGCGACGCCATGCATCGATCATGCCCGTGGCCGCCAGGCGGATAGAGGCGTAATCTGGCCTGGCTGCGGACCGTTCCGTAGGCGAAACACAGAAGGAATGGATCCATGCCACTCACCGGAGAATACGAACCGAGCACCGCCGCCTGGGCGCGCGAGCAGACCGAGCAGTACGAGGCGACCAATGGCGAGAAGGGCGGTGATCTTCGGGGCAGGCCGGTGATCGTGTTGACCTCGGTCGGCGCGAAGACCGGCAAGCTCCGCAAGACCGCCCTCATGCGCGTCGAACACGAGGGCGTCTACGCGGTGGTCGCATCACTCGGCGGCGCCCCGAAGAACCCGGTCTGGTACTACAACCTCAAGAAGAACCCGCACGTCGAGCTGCAGGATGGCGCGACCAAACACGACTACACAGCGCGCGAGGTCACGGGCGACGAGAAAGCCCTCTGGTGGGAGCGGGCCATCCAAACCTGGCCCGACTACGCGAATTACCAGGCCAAGACAGACCGGCAGATCCCGGTGTTCGTGCTCGAACTCATGCCGTAGAGGACGATTCGCCGGCCCCGTCGCCGGGAGCGCGCCCCACCAGCGGATAGAGGTGGTAGTTCGCCGCGCAGGCGGCCTGGTTGCCCTCGTGGACGGCGGCGCTGAGCTGGTGGTCGTACAGGCTTGTGGCGTCGCCCGCTGCGTACACGCCGGGCACGTTCGTCTGCTGCTCAGTGGTCACGACGATCTGGCCGAGCGGGCTCAGCTCCAGACCGAGTTGCCGGGCGAGTTCGTTGACGGCCCTTGTGCGGCAGATCGTGTAGACCTGTTCGACGGGGATTCGAGTCCGCTCCGGGTCGTCCAGGACGAGCGCCTGCATCTGGCCATCCCGGTTCTCGTACTCGGCGACGCCCCACGGGTGAGCGGCGACGCCGTTCCGAGCCAGGTCGGCCAGTCGCGAAGCGGAAACCTCGAAGCCCTCCGAGCGGCCGGCGACCAACGTCACCCTGTCGGTGAAGACGAGCAGATCCAGGGCAATCTGGACCGCTTCTTCGTCATGGCCTACGACGGCCACGACGCGCCCGATCGACTCGTAACCCTCGCAGTGGGTGCACCAGAAGAGGCTCCGCCCCACGCACTCGTCCCGACCCGGGAACTCCGGGAAGTGGCCCAAGACGCCCGTGGCCAGGATCACCGTTCGGGCGACCACCTCAATCGGGCCGCCTTCGGGAACCTCGCCGAACATCCGGGCCATCTCCTCGTCACGAGGGACGCCCGGACCCGGCCTGTGCGCCAAGGCACCGCCTTCAGGCAGGCGGTCGATGCGTAGCCGGAACCGATCACCCTCGAGCGTGGCGGTGGCGACGTGACCGAGCAGCAGCCCAACCCCGTACTTGGCCGCGTGGCGCCAGCCGAGCCGCCGGATTTCCACGCCCCCGATCCCGTCCGGGAAACCCAGGAAGTTGTGGGCGACGTGCACCCACAGGAAACGGTCGCGCTCGTCGACGAGGAGCACGCTGCGGCGCATCCGCCCCATGTTGACGGCCGCCGAGAGGCCGGCAGCCCCGCCGCCGACGACGACGCAGTCCAACTCGCGCGGTCGGGGCTCGGGCGATCTCATGGCCCAATCATGCACCAATCTGAGCCGAGGAATGGCATCAGAGCGAGTCGCCCGCCGGCCGCCGCCCGACAAACAGGCGCGTTCCGGGCGTCTCCGTCATTATCTCGGGTAGGAGTCTTCATTCGGAGGTAGGCGTGGCTGGTGAGCTATCCGGGCTCGAGTTGTCGGAGCTGGTCGAGCTGCTTCGAGCGCTCATTCGAATCAAGAGCGTCAACCCGCCGGGCGACGAGATTCTGATGGCCCGCTACCTGGAGGGGGTTTTCGCCGAAGAGGGCATCCCGGCCACGGTCGTGGAGCCCTTCCCCGGCCGCGGGTCCATCCTGGCCCATGTACACGGCGACGGCGCGCCCAAGGGCGACGGCGGCGATCCGCTCCTGCTCCTCTCGCATCTGGACGTGGTGCCGGCGGAGCCGGCCGGCTGGACCCACGACCCGTTCGGCGGCGATTTGGAGGACGGCTACGTTTGGGGACGCGGCGCCCTCGACATGAAGAGCATGGTGGCGATGGAAGTGCAGGTCATGCGCCGCCTCGCCCGCGCCGCCCGCGCAGCCGGCCGCGATCCGGTCACGGATCCAATTCCCGGTTTGCGCCGCGACGTCATCTTCTGCTCGTGCGCCGACGAAGAGGCGGGCGGGTGGCAGGGTGCCGGCTGGCTTGTAGACAATCACCCGGAGTGGCTCCGCGCGGCCGGCGCCCTCAACGAAGCGGGCGGCATCTCGACCACGTACGGCGGCGTCCGTTTCTACCCCATCCAGGTCGCCGAGAAGGGTTTCGCGGTCTACAAACTTCACGTCAAAGGCCGCTGGGGCCACGGCTCCGTGCCGACGCCGGACAACGCCGCGGTCCTCGCGGCGCAGGTGGTCGGCCGCCTCGCGGAGCCCGGCCCAACGCGTCTGACCGAGGCCATGGATGCCGCCCTGACCCGCGCCCTGCCACACCTCCCGTCAGCCGCCCGCGCCGCCGTGGCAAGCCTCGGCTCGGCCGAACCCGCTCGCGTCGAGGCCACTCTGCACGAGCTGTGCGACCCGGCCCTGGCCCGCACCATTGCGGCCGTGATGCGCGACACCGTGTCCGTCGGCATCGTCACGGCTGGGGTGAAGTACAACGTGATTCCGGGCACGGCCGAGATCGTCATCGACTGCCGCACGCTGCCCGGTACGGACGAGCCGTCCATGGCCGCGGAGCTGCGTCGCCGCATCGGCGACGACCTGATGTCGCGGGTCGAGATCGAGCTGGAGCAGGCGGGGTCATCGGTTCAGGCGCCACTCGACAGCCCGCTCTATCGGCTGCTCGAGGAAGTGGTCGTGAGCCACGATCCGGACGGGGTCCCCCTACCGTTCATGGCTCCGTTCGCCACGGACGCGAAGCACCTCGCCCGTATCGGTGTCCCGACGTACGGCTTCTCGCCGCTCAGGGTTGGCCCGGACGACGGCCTTCTGGCGCTGATGCACGGCGACGACGAGCGAGTCAGCGTGGACGCGCTCGCCTTCGGCCTGCCGGCACTGTGGGATGCGGTGACCCTCTTCTGCGGCAGGTAGGCCGAGTAAATCCCACGAATGCGGGCGGGTTGGCCCCCGATGAGGCGGGCCTTGCGGCCCTACTCGGCTGCCCGCCCGCGACCCAGAATCAGGCCACGATTACTCCGAGGCACTGCCGGGGAGATAGAGAGATGGGTCAACAGTTCGTCGTTCAGCTGCGCAATCGACCTGGCGAACTGGCGCACCTGGCCAAGGCCCTGTGTGCTCGCGGCGTCAACATCGTCCAGATCGTGCAGCACACCGCGGGTGACCTCACCTGCGCCGAGATCTACACCGACTGCTGCG